>Ga0302324_100029857_pt1 | contig 10316 bp, 8 predicted proteins | sample Palsa_T0_1_FD_201949 | JGI IMG/M metagenome (GOLD analysis project Ga0302324, IMG submission 201949) | Peat permafrost microbial communities from Stordalen Mire near Abisko, Sweden - Palsa_T0_1 | ecosystem: Environmental > Terrestrial > Soil > Palsa > Peat permafrost | place: Sweden: Abisko... | reverse complement strand
GAGCTCTTGCCCAAGGCATGGCGCGGGACGGAGGCGCACGAGCTGTTCCGCACCGAGCACGACCTGCTGGCACCCGCCGCGGACCGCTTCATCGACGGAGTACTGGCCGCTTCGAAGGTGTCCGAAGCCGGCTGACAAAGTTCGGCCGAGCCGGTGTGGGGGCCTCGAAGTTCAGCTGTCACCCAGCCCCCATACCCGCTCGTGTCACGCCTTGAGCAATGCCTCGGCCAGGCCGGCCGGCTGGGTGAAACACGCCTCGTGGCTTCCGGGCGCGGACTGCGGCATGACTCCGAGACGGTCCGCGAAGCGCGCCCAGCCGTACTCGCCAGGGGGCAGCGCGATGTCGTGCTCGCTGAGCACGTACGCGACGGGAACTCCCAGCGTCTGAGCGACGATCGGTTCCACCGTCTCGGTGAAGTATTGATACGGCTGCGGCACCATCAGGGAGTGGGTGATGCGCTGGGCTTCCTCCCCCGCGTCGTTCATGAACGCGTTTTGCCACACCTCGAGCGGCATCGCGACTGAGTTCGTGCCGGAAGCCTGGGCGAGTGAGGCGAACAGTTCCTGATATGGCGGGGGTACCTCGTCGTGAAGCGACCGCCCGGACAGCGGGACGAACGCGCTCCAGTAGATGAGCTTGCGCAGTCGTGCGGCGATAGCGGGCGCGGCACCGGTGATCGGGTAGCCGCCCCAGCTGTGTCCGACGAGCGTGACGTCGTGGAGATCCTCACCCTCGATGAGGTCGACCACTGCCTGCACGGTGTCGGCCAGGGAGTACTGCGTCGGGTCGTCGCCGTCGGCGAGCCCGGGCAGGGTCGGCGCGTAGACGGCGTGTCCGGCTGCGCGCAGGTGCTCGGCGACTGGGCGCCAAGCCCAGCCGCCGTGCCAGGCGCCGGTGATGAGGACGAACGGGTCGGACATGGTGTGCTCCTTTGCGAGTGGTCCGGCCGCCGGTGGGACGGCTGGTGTGTCACAACCACGGGGGAAGGTTGGGTTGGTCGCCTGTGGCGACGTGGCGGCCGGTGACGTAGCGGGCGAGGTCGGCGAGGTCGGCCGTGACCACTACCTTGCCCGTGCCCCAGTGGCGGTCGCCGGCACTGAATCTGGCGTCGGGCGTCTGGTCGCGCTGTGCCCACATTGCGGTGACGTCGTCTATCAGGGCCACGAGCACGTGGTCGGGGATGTCGTCGAAGCCTTTACCGGTGTCGAGATCGGCGGCGTGCACCCATACTTCGCGGCAGCGCATCCACACCGCCTGCGACACCGGGACGGTGCGACCTTGCGCTGTCCGGACCTCCACGTCCCAGGTGGGTTCGGGCAGCCCGTTCACGGCCGCTGCGAACCGCCGCGAGGCTGCCCGGCAGTCCTCGACCAGTGACGCCAGCGGGAGCTGCGCGGTGGCGGCGATCGCGGCCTCACGCGCTTCGGTCGAGGCGTACATGGGCGTCTGGACTCCGGTCCGGGCCCATGTCAGCAGGTTGCACAGGGCGTCGGCGTTGCGGGCGACGTGAGCGATTACGGTCCGGCGTGACCAGCCCGGAAGCAGGGACGGGGCGTCGGGGTCGCCACCGGGCAGCCGATCCAGTGCCTCGCCGAGGAACCGCTCGCCGTCGGCACACCAAGCGCCAGCGGGTGGCCTGGTCACCGTGGTGTGATCACTTCCCGGCGACACAGGTGTTCCGGCACTGTCCGAGGCCCGCGATCGATGTGGTGAGGGTCTGCCCCGGCTGCAGGTAGCGCGGCGGCTTGCGGGCATGGCCGACGCCTCCCGGGGTGCCCAGGGCGATGACGTCTCCGGGTTGCAGGGTGAGGATCGTCGACACGTACGCGATCGTCGCGGCAGCGCCGAACACCAGGTCGTCGGTGTTCGCCGTCTGCACGACCTCGCCGTCGACTTCGCACCGCAGGTCGAGCCCGCTTCCGGCTTCGTCGGCCGTGACCAGCTCGGGCCCGATCGGCGTCGTGGCTTCGAAGGTCTTGCCCTGGAGCCATTGCAGCGTGCGGTACTGCCAGTCCCGGGCGGTGACATCGTTCAGGACCGTGTATCCGGCGATGGCCAGCTCGGCGGTGCTCTCATCGACGCGGCGGGCCGGCGCGCCGATCACGACGGCCAGCTCGGCCTCCCAGTCCACCGCATCCGATGCCGGTGGCAGGACGATGTCGTCATATGCCCCGACGAGCGCCTCCGCGTACTTCGCGAACAGGGTCGGATATGGCGGGGTGTCGCGGCCCATCTCGGCGATGTGCGCGGCGTAGTTGACCCCGACGCAGATGATCTTTCCTGGCCGCGGGACGACGGGGGCGTAGTCGAGTGCCGGGCGATCGTGGCTGGGGCCGCGCGCCGCCGCTGCCTGCTCGCGCCAGTTCGTCTCACCGAGGAGCACCCCGAGGTCTGAGTGGCCCGTCTCGACCGCTCGCTCACCGTCGATGCGGACGGCGCGGGTACCGGCTGCCGTGCGGATGGTGGCCAGTCGCATCAGCCCGTGACCTCTGTGCGCAGCAGGTTGAGCTTCTCGAACACGGGAGCGTCGGAGAAGGCGAAGAAGTCGAGGGCGTCGGCGGCCTTCACGTCGAACTCGGTCCAGGCCGGGACGGCGATGACGTCGCCGCGTCGCAGCTGGTATTCCTGCCCGTTCATCGTCAGCGTGCCGTTGCCCTCGAAGACCTGCCACACTGACGATGCGGACGTCCTGCTACGTCGCGTGGCCGCACCGGATCGCACCCGGTGCATCTCGGTGCGCATTGTGGTCAGCGCGTCGCCGCCAGTGGTGGGGTTGGTGAACCGGATAGCGGCGTGGCCGGGCGAGACGACGCCGGGATGTCCCTCGTCCTCGAGCTCCAGCTGTGCGGTCAGCGCGGCGTCGGTGTGCTCCCACCGGTAGGCCATGAGCGGCGAGGACGGCTGCGCCGTTCCGGCGGCGGACAGGGGCGTGAGGCCGGGCCCGCCCCAGAGCCGTTCGTTGCGGCTGCGCGCGGGCGTGGCGAGCTCGCTGAGTAGCTCGGGTCCGAACTCGAAGAAGCCTTGGTCGGTCTGGCAGACGAGCGGGATGTCGAGCCCGTCCAGCCAGGCCATCGGTTCGTCGCTGATGTTCTGGTGGCCGTGGAACCGCCACCCGGGCGTCAGGAGCAGGTCGCCGCGTCGCATCGCCACCGGGTCGCCGTCGACGACGGTCCAGACGCCTTCGCCTTCGAGGACGAACCGGAACGCCGACTGGGAGTGCCGGTGCTCGGGGGCGTTCTCGCGGGGTGCGAGGTACTGGATGGCGGCCCACAGTGTCGGGGTCGTGTACGGGTCCCCCGGCAGGCCTGGGTTGCCGAGACTGATTGCGCGTCGCTCGCCGCCCCGCCCGACGGGTATGAGTTCTCCGCTCCGCGCCGCGAGCGGGTACAGCTCGTTCCACCGCCACAGGTGCGGGACCGCTCGCGGCGTCGGGTGAGCGGGCATGAGTCCCTCGCGGGTGGTCCAGAGCGGGGTCATGCCGGCGGCGGCGAAGTCGCGGTAGAGCTCGGCGAGTCTGGCCTGGTGCTCCGGGCCGTCGAAGTCGATGTCAGTGGCGCGGTTCTCGACCGTGGTCATGGCCGGTGCCTCCAAAGATGAGTGCGATGACGCTAGGTTGTCAGGTGGGTCCAGGGACGTCGCCGGGTCGCTGGGTTGGCGGTCAGACCACCGTCAAGCGGGCGGCGATGTCCTGACGCAGTGCCTTCTTGTCGATTTTCCCGACCTTGGTGGTGCGCAGCTCGTCGACCAGCTCCAGCCGATCGGGCCACTTGTAGCTGGCAACGCCAGCGGCGTCCATCCAGGCTCGGATCTCCTCGACCGTCAGCGTCGTCCCAGGTTTGAGGACGGCGTACAGGCAGACGCGCTCGCCGAGTTGCGCGTCGGGCATGGCTACCGCGGCCGCGTGAGCGACCTGCGGCAGCTGGTAGACGAGGTTCTCGACTTCCTCCGCGCTGATCTTCTCCCCGCCCCGGTTGATCATGTCCTTGTCGCGGCCCTCGACGACCAGGTTGCCGTCGGGCCGCCGGCGCACGATGTCGCCGCTGCGGTACCACCCGTCCGGGGTGAACGCCCTGGCGTTCTGCTCCGCTGCCCGGTAGTAACCGCGTGGCGTGTAGGGTCCGCGGGTCAGCAACGCCCCCGGCACACCGTCGGGCAGGTCGAGGCCCGTCTCATCGACGGTCCGGACCTCGTCACCGTCGCTGAGCGGCCGGCCCTGGGTGGTGCAGATGACGTCGTCCGGGTCGTCCGGGCGGGTGTAGTTCACCAGGCCCTCGGCCATGCCGAACACCTGTTGCAAAGTTGCACCCAGCAACGGCCGGACGGTGCCGGCGATCTCGTCCGCCAGCCTTGCGCCGCCGACCTGCAGGAGTTCCAGGGTTGCCATCTGCTCGGCGCCCTGCTCCGCAGCGTGGGCCAGCCACCGCTGGGCGACGGCGGGGACAGCGGCAGCGACCGTGACACCTTCGGCGGCGACGGTGGCGAAGACCCGCTCGGGCTCCGGGGAGGGCAGCATGACGACCCGGCCGCCGACAAGCAGGGTGCCGAGGATTCCCGGGCAGGCCAGCGGGAAGTTATGCGATGCCGGCAAGGTGCCCAGGTACACCGAGCCGGCGCTCATGCCGCACAGTCCGGCGCTCGCGACCGCGTTGTACGTGTAGTCATCGTGGGTGCGGGCGATCAGCTTGGGCAGCCCGGTCGTGCCGCCGGAGAGCAGGAACACCGCGACGGAACGGCTGCTGGGCTGGTCGGCGTCCCACCGTGTCCGGTGCGCTGCGGGATCGTCAGGTTCCTCGCACAGCGCGGTGAGGTCTACAGCGCCTTCGGGGACCTCGTCGCCCACGAGGATGATGTGTTCGAGGACGTCGGACTCGGCGCGCAGACCGTCGGCCATCTCCGCGTGGTCGAATCCCCGCAACACGCCCGGGACAGCGATGGCTGCTGCCTCGCTGTGGCCGACGAGGTAACGGAGCTCGTGCTGCCGGTGCGCGGGCAACGCCATCACCGGCACGATCCCCGCGCGCAGGCAGGCAATGGTGAGCACGACGAACTGCCAGCTGTTGGGCAGTTGCACGACGACACGGTCGTCAGGCCGGAGGCCGAGATCGTCGACGAGCCGGCTGGCCAGGGCGTCGGCGCGCGCGGCGAGCGAACGGTAGGTCATGCGCAGCGACCCGTCGACGAGAGCGACGGTGTCAGGGTGCGCGTCCGCGACGGTCAGCAACTCGGCGCCGAGGGCGTTGCCTCGCCACCAGCCACGGGCGACGTAGACATCGACGAGGTCCGCGGGCCAGGGGACAGTTCCTTCAGCGGTGGGGGTGGCGGTTCTCCGGCGTGTCATGAACGGGCCTCCTTGCCGATCGTAAGGACAGCGTCGAGGGCGATCAGCCCGTCGACCGTGACGCGGAGCGGGTTGATCTCCACGTCGGCGATCGCGGGGTGGTCGGCTAGCAGGTTGCCGAGGGCGGCCAGCACCGTGCCCAGCTGAGCGCGGTCGGCGACCGGGCCGCCACGGAAGCCGTCGAGCAACGCCCGGCCGGCGAGCTGGTCTCCCAGCTCGGCGGCGGCTCGCTCAGTGATCGGAGCCGGCGCGACCACGAAGTCTGCGAGAGCCTCCGCGGTGATCCCGCCGAGGCCGAGCAGCACGATCGGCCCGAACACGGGGTCGCGTGATGCGCCGGCGATGAGGTCGATCCCCGGTCCCGCCATCGTCTCGAGCATGAACCGGGTGGCGCCGATCCGCTCCAGCGCGTCCAGGGCAGCGTCGAGCCCGGTGGCGTCGCGCACGCCGAGGTGGACGCCGCCGACGTCGGACTTGTGGGTGATCGACGCGTCGACCAGTTTGACCACGACCGGTCCTGGCAGTTCGGTCAGCGCGCGGTGCGCGCCGGCCCTGTCCGTGCACACCCGGCGCGGGGTGGTGGCGATGCCGAGTTCGTTCAGCAGGGTCTTGGCTTCGTCTTCGTCCAGGTCGTGCTCCGGGGCGGCGACGGACGCGTGCGGCGCGGGGGCGGCGTCGGACCTGCGGGCGCGGGCGCGGGCGTCGTCGATGAGCGCGGCGACGGCGGTGGTGAGGGCCGAGGGGCTGCCGAGCGCGGCGATGCCCAGCATGCGAAGAGCTCGGCGTTGCCGTGACACCTCGTCGCTCGGGCCGCCTAGTCCGACGAGCACGCATCCGGCCGAAGCATCCTCGATGGTGGCTGGAAGGTCCAGGGCGTCCGGCTCGGCCAGCGCGTACACGCTCACGAGGTCGATCGCCGGGTCGTCCGCGATCGTGGCGACGACCTTGCCGAAGCCTCTGTCGGGCCGCCCGGTGTCGACCGGATTCGATTGGTAAGTCAGCGGCGGCAACAACTTCGAGAGCGCTGTCTGGGTGCGGGCGGTCAACAGCGGCACGGAGATGCCGCGTCCGCGCAAGCCGTCGATGTGCAGCAGGCCAGGACCTGCCTGTGCGGTCACCACTCCCACTCCGGGGTCTGCCAGTGCGGGCAGCCGCACGGCGGACAGCGCGGTGACCGCGTCGACCAGCTGGCGCTCGTCGTCGACGATCACCGCCCCGGCGGCGCTCAGCGCGGCGCGGGTCGTCCGCCACGAGGTGGCAAGAGCTCCCGTGTGGGACTGGGCGAACTCGGCGACATCGTTGCGACCGACGACCAGGGCGACCACCGGAACGCGGTCGGTGAGTGTGCGCACCGCGTGCACCAGCGCGGGGCCGTCGCTGACCGACTCGACATGCAGCGCGACGGCGCGCGTCGTCGCGTCGTCGGCCAGGTATCGCAGCACGTCGGCCGTTGTCACGTCGACGGCGTTGCCGAGTCCGACAGCGAGCGAGACGCCGAGGCCGGCTTCGGCGAGCAGGAACGACAGCGCGTGGTTGACGCCGCCGCTCGCGGCGACGACCGCGACCGGGCCTGCCTGCACGGTGGCGGCACCGGGCACGAAGGAAGCGGTCAGATCTTGGCGGGGGACGAAGAAGCCCGACGTATTCGGCCCAAGCAGTGCCACGCCTGCTGCGCGCGCTGCGGTCACCAGGTCGTGTTGGTACCCGACGCCGGGTCCGCCGGATTCGGCGTATCCACCGGAGCAGACGAGTGCGGCCCGGACTCCTGCCGCGGCCGCGTCGGTGAGCGCCTGCGCCGACACCGCGGCCGGCACACAGAAGATCGCGAGGTCGATGGGTGCCGAGGACGCGGCTGCGGCGTCGGCGACAGAGGCGTAGCGACCGGCCGCCGGGTCGGCGTCGCGAGGGTTGACCCCGGCGACCGTGCCCGGAAACCGCCGAAGCGAACGGGCCATCACCGCGCCCAGCTTGCCCTGGTCGCGTGACGCGCCCACGACGGCGATACCTCGCGGCGCGAACAGCGGCTCGAGGCGCCTCACAGTGCGTCCGGGCGGCTGGTCGTGCTGACGAGGTCGGCGCGGCCGGACAGCACCGCGGTGACGGCAACGTCATCCGCGCGATCGGGCTCGACGTCTTCGACCAGCAGGCTGATCGTTCCGAATTTAAGGCGTGCCGCCTCGCACAGCAACCTCCGGGTGAAGGTGTTGCCGCCACCGACGGCGACCAGGCTGCTGCCCGCGGCGACGGCCTTAGCAATGAGGTCGAGCGCGGCCGGCAGCTCGGCTTCACTGTCCGGAGCATCGACCCGCAGGCCCCACGCGTCGGGGTCGTCGCCCGGTCCGGACCGCAACCGCAGCTCTGCGCCATCGAGGACCACTGCACCGTCCACGATCTCGACGGTGCGGCCGGCGAGGCGGCCGGCTCCGACCTCGAGCGGACTGTCCAAGGGCTCCGCATGGTGGCTGTCCCGCCATCGGGCATGGACGTTTTCGACGAAGCTGTCGTCACGGCGGCGAAGCTTGGACTCCGGGAGGCTGCGGGTGAAGAAGTGGTAGGCGAACTGCCAGGGCGGCAAGGTGTCGTAGGAGCGCCCGAAGTGCTCCCACCAGGACAGGCTCGGTCGGGCTGAGTCCTGGATCTTGGCGACCTGCGGCTGCCGCGTCGTCTCGTATGCCACTAGGGCAGCATCGACGTCGCCGGGGTGTTCGCCGAGGCAGGCCGCGAGGGCTACGGCGTCCTCCATGGCCATCTTCGTGCCGGAACCGACGGAGAAGTGGGCGGTGTGCGCGGCGTCGCCAAGCAGAGCAATGGCCGTCCCGCCCGCGCGGTGACGCCAGCGGCTGGCTCGCCGGGTACGGAAGTTCCCCCACCGCGAGTTGTTTACCAGCAGCGGGGCGCTGTCGATCTGCCCGGCGAACAGCTCCTGCAGGTATGCCTTGGTTTTCTCGTCGCTCTTGCCCGGCGGCTGGTTGACGTCGAACTCGTCCAGCCCGGCCGCCCGCCACGACTCCTCGTCGGTCTCGACGATGAACGTCGAAACACCGTTGCCTATGGGATATCCGTGGACCGCGAACACACCGTGGGGACTGCGCTCGTGGACGAACGTCAGACCTTCGAAGGGATAGCTGGTACCGAGCCAGATGAACTTCGCGGCGGCGGTCTCGACGCTGGGGCCGAAGACCTGAGCGAAACGATCACGCAGCTGGGAGTTGGCGCCGTCGGCCGCCACGACGAGGTCGTAACCGCCGGCGAGCAGTTGACCGGGATCCACCGGCGTCGAGAACCGGACGTCCACGCCGGCTTCGGCAGCGCGCTGCTGCATGAGCCGTAGCAGGGACCGTCGTTCGACGGCCGCCATGCCGTTCCCGTGACAAGTGAACCGTTCACCGCGCAACCGCACCTCGATCGGATCCCAGTGCACGCCATGTGCTGTCAGCGCGGTGCGCAGCACCGGGTCGGCGGCGTGGATGCCGTCGAGCGTGGCGTCGGAGAACACGACACCGAAGCCGAACGTGTCCTCAGCGCGGTTGCGTTCGAACAACACAACCTCGCGGCGCGGGTCACCGGTCTTGGCGAGCGTCGCCGCGAACAGGCCACCCGGACCTCCGCCCAGTACCGCCATCCGCATCGCACGACCTCCTGCACCATTGCATATGTGTCATTTTTACGTTTGACACTTCTAGAATGACACACGTAAGTCGGGCGGGCAACCCTCGCCCCGCTCGGATCCGCCCGGGAGCAGGTTTCCCCTGCGCGCCGCCGTGAACGTCCACGGGCACAACGCGCCGGACTCGCCGAGGACCACATAGAGCGGGCAGGGCCAGGGCAAGCGGACCTGGTTCAGCCACTAGGCAACGCGTGCCCGGATCGTTGTTTTTGCAGCCGTAGAAGACTTGCCAGCAGGCGCATCGCCGCAAGTGACAGGTGTCTAGCACCGACGTCGGCGTCCGTTCGATCGTGCCGGGTTCGAGCACTCTGTCCGGGGACGTGCCGAGTCCGGGGACGTGCCGACGAAGGCGAATCTGCCCGAGTGGGTATCGACACTGACAGTCGCTGGCCGTCCGGGCCAGGTGCCAGACCGCTGTCACCGCCGCGCAGGACTTGGTGACCACGGCCCCGGCGCGCACCTTTGTCATGAGCTGCTCTGCCATCGCAACCACACCGTGCTGGCCCGCAAGCTCCAGGACTACCTGCGCTCGCGTAACGCCAAAGCCCGCCGCCCCGACGTCCTGCCCGCCCAGCGCCGCGAACGGCCCGCGTCCGCAGCGAACGCCGCGTAGAAGCGTGGGCCCGGCACCGGGTCCTTGCGGCCAGCTACCGGGCCCTGCATGACGGCGACCGGGAACGCGAAAGCGTGTTTGCCGGTGCCATTGCCGACCGGGGCCGACCAGGAAGCCGCCACCCGCGCCAAACGCCACCTGGCCGTAGCCGCCGACGCCGAAATACGGCGCCAGCATCGGGAGCAGCGGTTTACCCCGCTTCGTTCGGCCGAACGGCCGGCAGCGGTTCGCTGCGAGCAGGCCTGCCGCGAGCTCTTGGACGCCATGAAATAGGAGACCGGCCATTCCCGCGGACGCTGGCGCCTCACCGCCCGGTCCACCGCGCCACCGGTGATTACTCAAGGGCACACCCTGGCCTGCTCGGCGCGGCCCAAGCCGGCCGCCGCCGTATGGGTGCATTCAGCTGGATTCGGCTGCGCCGCGCCCTGGTCCGGGCTGGCCAGCCGGGGTAGCTCTGGCTGGTTCCGGCACTGGCCGCGCGGCAGAATGTTCGTTCTGGCGTGCCGCGGCGGCCATACAGTCCGGCTACCAGAACGCACGATAACGGGTACGCGCGCGCAGGCTCGACCGGCAGCGGTAGCGGAACGTCACGGGCGCGGCGGATCGCAGGCGGCGTGGCCGCCCTCTCTGGCGTTGCCCGCTAGCGGGCCGATGGGCTCTGGACCGTGCGCGGAAGGCACCGTTTTGATCTGCCCTG
>Ga0302324_100029856_pt1 | contig 10317 bp, 3 predicted proteins | sample Palsa_T0_1_FD_201949 | JGI IMG/M metagenome (GOLD analysis project Ga0302324, IMG submission 201949) | Peat permafrost microbial communities from Stordalen Mire near Abisko, Sweden - Palsa_T0_1 | ecosystem: Environmental > Terrestrial > Soil > Palsa > Peat permafrost | place: Sweden: Abisko... | reverse complement strand
CCGACGCCAATGAAATCGCCTTCCGGGCCACCGCGATCCGCACGGCAATCGAACAGGCGAGGGCCAAATCGAAAGCAGCCAACCGCGCGTCGATTGTTCTCTGCTTCCCCACCCGCGAAGACCGGCGCCTGCTGGCCCTCGGCGTCAATCAGTTCGTCGATTACGCCGAGAACCTCAAGCTCCTCTCCGATGTCCGCATCCTCGACGGCCCCGGCTTCACGGGTCTCGATTTCGCTACCCAGTCCAGCGATGCGGGGCTCATGGGCGCGGTCGGGGCCTTCATTGCGCAGCGTTACCATCGCTCCGAACTTCCACCGGACTCCTGGGCGCCATTCATCGTCCGCGATCCCGCCAACACTCGTAACGCCGTCGCATCCGTCGCGGCGGAAAAATACAGCTATCGCGAACTCGACGAGTTCACCGGGCTCATCGAACGGGCTTTGCTTGCGACGGCCCGCACGCCCGACGACCCTCCGCTGGTTGCCAAGGTCGTGCGCTCCGGCCAGCTGCAGGAACGCATTTATCTGACTTACTCGCAGCAGCGCCTGGCTTCCTACGGACTCAAGCCGGACTCGCTTGCCCCCATCCTGGGCGCGCGCAACCTGACCATCGCGGGCGGCCAACTCGATATCGGGGGCAAGAGCGTCGCCATCCATCCTTCCGGTGAATTCACCAGCGAGACCGAGTTGGGCAATGTCCCCGTAGCCGCGGGACCCACCGGAACGCCGGTCTATCTGCGCGACCTGACCGACACGGCGCGCGGCTACGAAAACCCGCCCGGTTATCTCGCCTTCCACGCCCAGCGCGACGCCGCTGGTAAATGGATTCGCTCACGCGCCATCACACTGAGCGTGCAGATGGGCGCGGGCCAGAATATTCAGACCTTCGATAAGGCCATCAATGCAACATTAGCCGATGTCCTCTCGCGAATGCCGAAGGATCTGATTGTTGAGCACACCAGCGATCAGCCCAAGCAGGTCGGCGAGAACATCGACCTCTTCATGCGAAGCCTCTACGAGGCCATTCTGCTTGTGGTGCTGGTGTCTTTCGTCGGTTTCTGGGAATGGCGGGCCGCGCTGCTGATGGCGCTCGCCATCCCCATCACACTCCTCATGACGTTTGGAATGATGAGTGCACTTGGCATCGACCTCCAGCAGGTCTCGATCGCTACGCTCATCATTGCGCTCGGCCTCCTGGTAGACGACCCCGTCGTAGCAGGCGACGCCATTCGTCACGATCTTGCCGCGGGGCGTCCCGCGATACTCGCCGCCTGGCTTGCGCCCACGCGGCTCTCGACAGCCATTCTCTTCGCGACCATCACCAACATCGTGGCCTACCTGCCGTTTCTGCTTCTCTCCGGAAATACGGGCCAGTTCCTCTATTCGCTGCCAGTCGTGATCACCTGCTCGCTGGTCGCATCGCGCCTGGTGTCGATGACTTTCATCCCGCTGCTAGCCTACTATTTGCTCAAAGCCAAGAAAGAGGAATCGGCCGAAGAGAAACGAAGCCATGGCTTTGCGTCGGTCTACTACCGGGTGGGCAGGTTCGCCATCCGTCATCGAAAGGCAGCGCTGGCGTCGTCGTTCCTGATCCTTGGGGCAGGCGGCTGGATCGGCGCGAATCTGGGACAGCAGTTCTTCCCGAAAGATCTGTCCTATCTCGCATACATCAATGTGACGCTGCCGGAAGACGCCACCTTCGATCTCACCAACGATACAACCGCGCAGGTAGAGCGCATCGTGCAGCAGGTGGCCGCCGAGCGCCATGTGACCCTGAAATCCGTGAACTCCTATATAGGAGGGTCTGCCCCGCGCTTCTGGTATTCGCTTGCGCCTGAGCCGAACCATCGCAATTTCGCGCAAATCGTGGTCTTTGCCGACGACAAACACGCAGTACCCGCCCTGCTGCCTTACATTCAGGCGGAAGCCTCACGCAGAGTCGCCGGCGCCATCGTCGATGCCTGGCAGCTCGAAACCGGTGACGCAGTGGGGATACCGATTCAGATCCGCATTTCCGGCGACCACTTCGAAACTCTCCATAAGCTGGCCGACGATGTGAAGGCCATGCTGCGCGCCATTCCCGACGCAACCAGGATTCGCGACGATTGGGGCGAGGATCGCTTCAGCGTCCAGCTTGAAGTGGATCCCGACCGCGCCAACCTGGCCGGTGTCACCAATCTTGATGTAGCGTCGTCATCCACTTCCGCTATGAACGGCATTCCTGTTACGGTATTGCGCGAAGGCAGCAAGCAAATCCCCGTTATAGCCCGGCTTCGCGCCGATGAACGCGCTCAACTGGACGATATCGATAACCTCTACGTCTACTCGGGAACCGGCACGCAGAAAGTGCCTCTGCGCCAGATCGCCCGCATCGGATACTCACTCCGCACCGAAGTCATCCGCCGTCGAAATCAGTACCGAACCATTACTGTATCGGCGGTTCCGCAGAGCGGGGTGCTGGCGTCGAAGATCATGAGCGTGTTCCTTCCGAAAGTCAAGGAGTTCGCTGCGCATCTGCCCGCGGGATACCGGCTTGAAATCGGCGGAGAACAGGAAAAGCAGGACCATGGCAATGGTGAGCTCACAGTAGTCTTAGTGGTTTCGGTCATAGCCATCTACCTGGCGCTTGCGATTCAGTTCAAGAACGCTTTGAAGCCGTTGATTGTGTTGGCCGCGGTGCCTTACGGCGCGGTTGGCGCGCTGGCGGCCCTCTCTCTCATGGGTGCGCCTTTCGGATTCATGGCGTTCCTCGGAGTGATCAGCCTGGTCGGAGTCATCGTAAGCCACATCATTGTGCTGTTCGATTACATTGAGGAGATGCACCAGCACGGCGAACCTTTCGAGCAAGCCATCCTCAATGCCGGAATTATGCGGCTGCGGCCCGTTCTGATCACGGTAGGAGCCACGGTAATGGCGCTGGTTCCGCTTGCGGTCCATGGCGGCCCCCTTTGGGAGCCCATGTGTTACGCCCAGATCGGAGGTCTGAGCGCCGCCACCGTTGTAACGCTCTTGCTGGTACCGGTCATGTACTCTATTTGCGTGCTCGACTTGAAGATCGTTCGCTGGGATCCTGCGGTTCAACATCACTCGCCGGTAGAGACCGTGGCTGAAACATCGAAAGCTGAGACATCGGAGGTTTCAGTTTGAAAATTCGCAAACGCTACATAGCGCTGGCCGTGCTGGTGGTAGTTGTCGCCTGGCTTATGTTCTCCGGCCCGCGGCCGGGCCACGTGACGGACGAAGCCATGCAAGCGGGCGTAACGGCTGGCGCTCTGAATCCGGTGAAGCAGATCGATCTCGCCCACGACTTCTTCAAAGACATGGATCGCGGCGTCGCGTTGCAGAACGCCAGCGAAGTCAACGGCCGAAATATGTGGCTGCTCTGGACGGGCGGCAACGATCGCTTCTGGGACCTCTCCGCCACTCTCAGCTTCGGAAATGTAGACCTGCTGAAATCCATTTCGTCCTACGACCCGGACAAGGATCCAAATGTCGACAGCGCTACCAGGGCGCAGCTGAAAACGGCGTACCATGCCCGCCGCGATAATCGCTGGGACTATCTTGGCGCTGTGAACGAGCCTTGCTATCTTCAGGCGCAAGGTCCGGATCGCGATCGCTTCGGTCTCTGGCTCGACCGGCGCGAGTCAAATTGCCCGCCGGATCCGTTCGAAGACGAAAAGAAATATCCGGGGGTTAGGATTGGCGCTCGCGGTAAGAATCTTCCTGTGGGGTCCTATTACGGCTGGGGTACGGGTGTGCTTGGTCTCCGTCTGTTCCCCAATCCGGCTTTCGATGAGAAAGCTGCCAAGAAGTGGGATCCGGTCCGCTACTATACAGATCCCTCTTACTACAAATCGGCCGATCTCATAAGACCCTACCGCGTAGGTATGTCCTGCGGCTTCTGCCACGTCGGGCCGAATCCGGTTCATCCGCCGCCCGATCCGGAAAATCCGCAATGGGAGCATATCAGTTCCATCACTGGAGCGCAGTATCTGTGGATGGACCGGCTGTTCTCCTGGGACGCCCGCGAAGACAATCTGATTTATCAGATCTTCAAGAGTTGGCGGCCCGGAACAACTGACGTGTCCTTCGTTTCTCAGGACAATATCGACAATCCCCGCACGATGAACGCCATCTACAACGTCGGCGCGCGCATGGAGATCTCCAAACGGTTCGGGAAGGAAAAGCTGGGCGCTCAGAACAAGGACAGCTATCAGCTGAATCGCTACGTTCCAGCCGGTAGCCCTTTGAGCAAGTTCTATGAGCCGCCAGACACCGTCTACACCATGCACGTCCTGAAGGATGGATCGGACTCCATAGGTGTCTTAGCCGCCCTGAATCGCGTTTATCTCAACATCGGAATGTTCAGCGAAGAATGGCTCCTGCACTTCCGCCCGCTTCTGGGAGGCGCGCGAGTTACCCCGATCGAAGTCAAGGTGGCCCGCCAAAACTCCGTTTACTGGCAGGCAACCGAAGCCCAGACGTTCGACATGGCGGCGTACCTGTTGGCTGCCGGAAAGCCGCATCTGCTGAAGGACGCCGAGGGCGCCCCGCCCATGTCCGAATCCGCGGCAACGCTCGACGCCGGTAAAACCGCCTTTGCCGAACGCTGCGCCCGCTGCCATTCGAGTAAGCTTCCCACTCCCCCGGATGATTCGAATCCAGCCACGTGCTCATCCAGTTACCTCGAATGCTGGAACCGCTACTGGCACTGGACGCAGACCGATGCCTTCAAATCGCAGGCTCGCGACCTGGTATCCAAACCCGATTTCCTTGACAACAACTATCTGTCGACCGACCTTCGCGTGCCCGTCACCCTTCTTCAGACGAACATGTGCAGTTCGCTTGCAACTAATGCAATCGAAGGGAACGTCTGGTCCGAATTCTCATCCGACACTTACAAGAATCTGCCGCCCGTCGGAAGCGTCAATTACTATCAGCCGTTCACGGGCGAGAAAAGAACATACCAGATGCCCGGTGGCGGACGCGGATACCTGCGGCCCGCGTCGCTCGTGAGCCTCTGGTCCACGGCGCCTTATCTGCTGAATAACGCCGTGGGGCCGTTCTATCCGAGCCCTTCGATTGAAATGCGCCTAAGTGCCTTCCAGACGTCGATGACTCAGATGCTCTGGCCCGAAACCCGCGATCGGGACACGCTGCTCAAGGATAAAATCCCGGGTAAAATCGACCGCACCACGGGCCCGACTTACCTGCGCGTGCCGACCGGATATCTGCCGGGCGCGATTCGCCCGTTCGTCGGTATCGCCGCTTCGCTTATGCCTTTCCTGTTTTCCGCCGACGAATCGCAGAAAGGCATCGTGCTCGGTCCGTTTCCTTCCGGTATGCCGATTGAGTTACTTGCCAACCTGCAGATGTCGGTAGACAATGGCGGCTTCGGGGATGCGATCAGGCTTAACAAAGACGTGCTGACCGCGGTGCTTAAGCTTAGCTCCGCCCTGAGAGCCGCTCGTGGCAAGAGCGATTCCGAGGCGCAGAAGATCGTCTTCAGCCCCGACGTGGTCGAAGCGCTTATGAAAGTCAGCAAGTGCCCGGACTTCATTATCAATCGCGGACATTACTTCGGCGCGGAAGGCATTGAAGGCGAAGCCCCGCTGAGCAATACCGAGAAAGCGGCTCTGATTTCGTACCTGAAGACCTTCTGAAACTTTGGAAGCCCGCCGTTGCGCACGCTCGTCGTGGGGCGGCCAATCGTGGCCGCAGCCGCCTTTCCAGGCGGCAGGACCGGCTCGAAAGCCGGTCCGCAGGCAAGAATGCCTGCCCCCACATCGGGCTAGCTTAGAAATCGATGCGGGCGCCCAGCTGAACGTTGCGATTGCCGCTCACTGTAGTCACATCGCCAAACGTTGCGCTGTTCGGATTCGTCGAAATGCCACCGAAGGTATGCCGGTTGAATGCATTCAGCGCTTCGCCCCTCAGTTGGAAGCGCAAGCGTTCACGTAGCAGCCAGTTCTTTTGCAGGGCGATGTTTTCCGTTCGGCTTGCGAAACCGCGGATCTGCGCGATTTCCGGAGCCGAATCACCGAACGTATAGGGCGCGGGCTGCTTGATGTACTGCGTATTCAGATAAACGTTTGTCGTGTTTCCCACTCCCACCAGTGCGGCGTTGAAGGTGCTCGAATTGAACGGCACCCCTAAGCCCACCCCGGCTGGATTCGTCAGTTGCGCGCGGTTGGTCGAAAGGTTCGTCGACGAATCGGGGCTGTTAGCGGCAAAGGCCAACGGGGTCCCGCTGCTGTAGTTGCCGATATACTGCAGTTTCCATCCGCCCAGGACGTTGTTCAGCACAGGGTTCAGGTGTGCACCGAAGCGCTTGCCTTTCCCTACCGGGAGATCGTAACTGATACCGATTTTTACAACCTGAGGCTGATCGTAAGAAGAAATCGATTTCTGCAGCGCCAGGTCGGTCGCGATCATCGGCGCTCCCGTCCCGCCTGAATACAGGTTCGTCACGTTTGAAATCGACTTGGAAAATGTGTAGTTTGCGATCCAACTCACGCCGTTGGTGTACTGCTTGTTGAGCTGTACCTGTAAGGCGTTATAAGTAGAGAATCCAAGCGGGGCATTCCATGCCGCAACCGTGCTTCCGTTCAGAAGCTGCGGATACGGCGTCAGCGTCTGCCATACCGCAACCGATTGACCGGTAGTTCCGTAGGGATAGCGAGCCCCCATCGCGACCGCGGCAGCCGGCAGCCCCGCCTGGCTTGTAACGGTTCCGTTCAACAGACTCCCCAGAGACAGGGCAGCCGGCGGCAATTGGTTCTGGATGCCAAGCCCGTTCGCTTCGAGGGCCGTTCCCTTCGTGCCTACATATCCCACGTCGAGCACCATCTTGTACGGTAGTTCGCGCTGAATATTGAGGTTCCACGATTGTGTATACCCCAGGCGTCCGCCGTTCGGATACCAGTAAAGCGCGCCGCTTTTGCTATCCGCCTGCGAAGGATTCGGCGTGGTGTAAGCATTGACTCCTGGGTATCCATTATCCCAGTTAAAAGCCGGGGCAAGGTTGTTTCCGTAGTTCACTACATTCGCAACTCCCCATCCCCAGCCGTTGAGGCTGACCGATCCTGTGGGATCGCCGTAATAATCGTTGGGCGCGCGGTCGGCGAAGAATATGCCATAAGCCGCGCGGACTACCGTCTTCGGCAGCACCTGGTAGGCGAAACCGAAGCGCGGTGCGAAATTCAGATAGTGCTGGGATTCGAAGCCCGTTTGTCCGTTGCAGACCGAGCAGCTTCCGGCGAACGTAAGAGCCCCGGGAAGCCCCGTCTGCGGATCGACCGCGGTCGGACTAAAACTATACAATCTGTTGTGCTCCTCGGTCTGTGTCGGATTGTAATCCCAGCGCAGGCCGATATTGACCGTAAGTTTCGAGGTAACGCGAAAATCGTCCTGAACGAACAGGCCGATGGAAGGATAGATGGCAAGAGTCGGCGTCGTAATACCTACGCTCGCATTATTGACATCGCCCAGCAGGAAGCTGGCAAAAGGATTCCCCACATAAGAGGTCAGCCCCGGAAGGCCGGTCTGATTTGCGCTGAAGGTAAAGGTGCCGTCATCCGGCTGGCGAATGTAATTGAGCTTGTAGACGCGGTACTCGGCGCCAAACTTCAGGGTGTGCTTTCCCTTAACCCAGCTGAGAGTGTCCTGAGCTCCGTAGGTTACCGACCGAACCGAGTCCGACGCTTTATCCTGTCCGAGATTCGTAAGGCTGTAGCGATCTCCGCCGCTCCACACAATCTGCGGAACGCTCTTGTCGCCGATTCCCGCGATGGTGAGCGGGTTCGCCTCGTCGGCATGCTGGTTGTCAATTGAGTTGGTAACGCGGTTGAAGTAGATTCCGAAATGATTCAGTATCCTGGGAGTCGCAGTGAAATCATGGGCGATGCGCGCTACCGTCGTATCCACCGGTTTGATAATCGCCGACGAAAACGGGCCGCCTTCTCCCGACGCCTGCGTCCAGACGTGCGTGCCTGAGGCATTACCCTGGAACTGAGGCTGCGTGGTGCGCGCGATGGACCCGGAAAGATGATTGCGCGCGGATATGTTGTGATCGCCCTTCACCGAGAGTTGGGTATACCGCTGCCATACGTTATAGTCGCCAAACGAATTGTTGACCAGCAGATAATTGCCGCTCGGGCCCGGGACGGTGGCCGGATAGTACTTGTTCATCAGGCCAATAACCTGCTGCGAGACCTGTGAAATCCGGCTTGCCGGAATGATATTACCGGGAAACATCTGGCGAACCACGGTTCCGTTGACGGTCTGCGTGCTGTTGGGATCGTATATTGCGCCACGCACCACCTGGCTGCCAAGAGCGTCGGTGCCCACCACCTGGCTCGTGAGGAGATTGCTCATGTTACCGCCCAGCCAGCTTGGCGGCGGCACCGTCTGATTCGGCCCCCCGGAGGCGCTGCTGGCTGTATAAAAACGTTCCAGCGCGAAATAGAAAAAAGTCTTGTCTTTGCCGTTATACACTTTCGGAATCCGGACGGGACCTCCAAACGATCCGCCGCCGTCGAGCTGCCGGTCGATAGGTCTTGCCTGACCGTTGAAGTTACCCAGAAACGTATTTGCGTCCAGATCCTGATTGCGGAATTCGAACAGCAGGCTGCCATGGACCTGATTGGCGCCCGACTTCATGACGAAATTAAAAAGGCCGCCGGACGTTCGTCCGTACTCCGCGCTCATGCCGCTGGTTTCCACCTTGAACTCCTGCAGCGCCTCGGGTGAAGGACTCTGCTGAGACATATCGCCGGAGCGATATCCGGTTGCGGTTGCGCCGTCAATCAGCACCTCTTTCGAGAACTGAGGCGTGCCATTGATTTCCGTACTTCCCGCGCTGCCCGCTACTCCCGGGGCAAGCTGGATGGCGAAGTTTTCCGCATCCCTGCCGCCGCTGCCGAAATTGAGGGGCAGTTCGTTGACCTGCCGGTTCTGCAGTACCTGGCCGACCACGGGACTATCGGTCTGCAGGACTTCGGCGTCGGCAGTCACCGTAACCGTGTCTCTCGACTCACCCACCTGCAGGGAAGCGTCGACACGGATCGTTTCGGAAACCGCCACAACAACGTTGGAGCGCACCAGCTTCTTGAGGCCCGGGGCGTCGAAAGTCAGTTGATAAGTGCCGGATGGCAGATTGACCGCCGTATAGTCGCCTGCCCCGGTCGTGGCTGTGTTGTAGGTGGCATTGGTGGCCGTGTTCTTAATCGTGATATGGGTGTTGGGTACGACTGCCCCGGATACATCTTTTACTGTGCCGGTAATTGTCCCGCGATCCAACTGACCATAACTTAAAGCCGATAACAGCATCACGGCTGCTGCGATCCGCATCCCGATTTCCCTCATCGTTTTCTCTCCCCGTACGTGGAGCGCAGCACAAACTGGCGCAGGCTCGTTAAAAGATTATATGCGAATCGAATAGCGGGTGCCGAGCCGCGCTGTAAAGGAGCGGTAATTAATCGAAGTTATTGCCGAGGAATTCTACTTCCGGACCGCCGCGGCCACAACCATTTCGAGCGTCCTGCTCGTGCTGTCGCCAACGGCCTTAGGGTCGCCCGGTTTCCATTGGTCGCGAGACCCGCCGTACCGATAAGTCACCGGCAGCCGGGTCAATCCTGGATCGTACTGGCTTCCGTTGCCGCCCATCTTGTAAATCACCATGTCGAGCGATGGTACGACATAGATGCTGTACCCGCCCGATCCCGCCTTCCAGAGCTTAGCGGCGTCCATACCGGCAGTCTTGGCGATATCGGCCGGCGTGTCGAGCGTCCGCCATCCGCCCAACAGGCTGGCCACGCGAAAAACATAACGATTGAGTGATTATCCTCCTTGCGGCCAAACGTGGCGCACACACTCTTGCGTGCCGCGTCGGCACTCCTGCCGACGCCGGGCGCAATTGGGCAAAGACTGGTATTGTTACCAATCGATCACAGAACCGTCGTCGGGGTCGAAGCGGGTCCGGTATTCCTGGGGCTCCCCCACCAGCGCGTGCAATTTGTTTTCATCGATGGTGATACCGAGACCGGGATCGACGGGAAGGTCGCGATGCCCGTTTTTGACCGGCGGCAAGGGTTTTGCGAGGATATCCATGTGTTCCGAGTCGCCGCGCTCCTGGATGAGGAAGTTGGGGATCGACGCGGCTATCTGGAGGCTTGCCGCGAGTGAGCACGGTCCCTGCGGATTGTGTGGCGCAATGGGAGCATAATAAGCCTCGGCCATGCCGGCGATCAGCCGAAGCTCGGTGATCCCGCCGGCGTAGCAGACGTCCGGCTGCAGAATCATTGCGGCATGCTTTTCA
>Ga0302324_100029855_pt1 | contig 10317 bp, 10 predicted proteins | sample Palsa_T0_1_FD_201949 | JGI IMG/M metagenome (GOLD analysis project Ga0302324, IMG submission 201949) | Peat permafrost microbial communities from Stordalen Mire near Abisko, Sweden - Palsa_T0_1 | ecosystem: Environmental > Terrestrial > Soil > Palsa > Peat permafrost | place: Sweden: Abisko... | reverse complement strand
TAATCGAACTTGGTATGGGAGGGCCAGAGCTATTCGCCCTGGCCTCTCGTTTTACATTCTCTGTTCAAGCCGTTGTTTTCAACTGAAGGCTAGGCCGCTTTCGATTCATCGCACAGCCTCTGGTAGTATTCCCGTCCCCGCTCGTAGCCCCGTGTATAGGGTTCCTCCACTTCAGCCTCAGGGAATTGCCGTTGGACAGCTTCGAGGCTGCTCGCCATTTCCGCCGACACCTGATCAAACTCCTTGCACCGGCTTCGGGCGTGCAGGGCAGCCTCGAAGCCGAGTCGGTAAAACTTTTCGTCGTCGCTAAAATTACGGCTAAACTTCACGTAATGTTCCTGTTCGGCGTGTCTCAAACCGATCCACCATTGCTCCCTGGCGGCGTCGACGGCTTCTGCTCCTGCAGCTTCCAAAAGTTGGCGGATCGCTGTCGCCTCATCCTTGTCTTCGGCAAGAGCAATCACCACGCTGCGCCCTTTGCGGAGGGCATCTTCGAAAACAAATATTTCATCCGCGGGCAGTCCTTTGGACATAAAATTTTCAGTCGACCCACCCACCACCGCGCCCAAACTTGCACCCGCCGCAGTCAGCAGTGCTGCCCCCAGCACTCCCAGGGCCGCGACCACTCCCACACCAGGAAGAACCGCCACCACCAGTCCCGCCGAGAGCCCGGTAGCACCGCCTACCACAGTTCCTATCGCAGCTCCCATGCCCGGCTGCTCCGTCGTGTCGACTGGAACGGATTTGAGTTTCTTGGAGCTCTTTTCTCCAGGAGTTAACAAGGTGACTCGGTCCGCCGGTAGTTGGATCGACTGCAATTTCCTGACAGCCTGTTCCGCTTCGGTTTGCGACAAGAAGACTCCAGTAACGGCCTGCATTCGATACCTGCCTTCGTGACCGGAAAAGCGTCACTGTGGATTTTACACTTCCTCCATCATCGTCAGTCTTGAAAAACTCCACCATACATAGATCACCCGATAAGCAAGTTCAATTTGCCGGATGACTATGCCGCTAAACTTGAAAGAGAAATTCGAGCGCCAGCGGAAACCGCGCCGCCCATGCCGATTCGTTATGTCCAGCGCCTTTGTCGATGCAGACCTTGAGTCGTTGTTCCGTCACGCCTTCTGCCCGCAGGATCTTTTCCAGCTCGCGGACGCCATCAACGATCTTGGCATCTTTCTCCTCATTCCCCACTTCCCGCGTCCCCATCCCCACGTACGTGCGCTCCGGCCATTTGGTGAATCCGCGGCACTCGTCCAGAATTTTCCCCTTCGCCACCGACAGAGACGGGCTCTCGATCAGCAATCGCCCAAACACTCCAGGCGCGGCCATATGGGTATACAACGTGATCAAGCCTCCGAGAGAAGAACCGCCCAGTCCCGTATTCTGCGGACCCTTCAACACCGCATAACGCTCTTCAATCAGCGGCATCACTTCACGCTGCAAAAACTCTGGATAGCATTTTCCCTGTGGCTTCAAAACCCTGGGATCTCGAGACCTGAAAGGAATGTACTCACAAGCCCGATTTTTCGTGTTGTCGATGCCAGCGATAATCAGCGGCCGAATCTTCTTTTCGGCGATCAATCGCGTCGCCGTCTCGCCCACTTGCCAATGCACTCCCGCAAAAGCCGTCGCCGGATCAAATAAATTCTGCCCGTCATTCAAGTAAAGAACCGGATAGCGGGTCGCATCCGAGACGTCATAATCCGGCGGCAGCCAAACCCGCACCAGCCGGGCATTGCCAAAGATTTTGCTGTTCAGCTCATGCAACCACAAATTGCCGGATGGAACCGCCCCCGCAACACCGCCGGCAGGGGATGCTCCCGTCTTCAGTTTTCGAGTTGTGGGCCGGGCCATGGAGTGAGTTTGTCTAGTATCGCGAAGCGAACGGGGTTCGTATCAGGGTGTCGCTTCAGCGATATCGCGAGTCGAAATTCGAGGCCCCATCAGGGCCCCGAAGCGCTACTCGCTGCCGCGCCGCCTCCACCAAATCACGACCGCCAAAAGCGTCGTCACAGTTATCAACGACAGGGAACTCAGGCACAAAATACAATACACTCCCAGCACCCGCGCCTCTATGTAAGTCAGATATAAAGCAAATGCCAGGCCGAGCACCGCCGCGCCCAGGAGCATTGCCGGAGTTTCGCTGCGTTCTCGATACACGGTAGCCAACCCCGCCAGCGCAGCGTAGCCGAGCATACCAATCAGCGCTACGGGGATTCCAAGAATCGTCGAATATTCGCTCCGATTCACAATGTCGCAACTGAAGTTTTCGCCGACATCGCAAAACGACGTCTTGGAGGTCGCAAAATGATGCTGGAGCGACACCGACGATACTACGATACCGCCTACCGCCAGAATAGCGACCACGGCCATCAGGCGGCGCGTCAAACCGGTCACGGGAGCGGGCACCCTGTGCGGTCACTTAGTTCTTGCAGACTAAAAACCCGCTCCACCCGTTCCCCCGTCGGCGGAAATTGCCAGGTCGGATAACCTTTGACGTTTTCGTCCTTACAGATCTGCGACTGCCCGCTCGTCTGGCCTTTAATGCCGCACTCCACATAAGGAGCGTATTCAAATGACGCGGCGAATTTCTCTTTCTGCTCCACGCAATGGGGACACCACCACGCCCCGTACATCTTAGCGCCACGATCGGTCAGACAACGCGCGAAGGCATCGTGCTCATGCTGGCTGCGATGCTCCAAATAGTAAGCCACGCCAATCGCGACTGCGACCAGAGCGGCATAGATCGCGATGCGCTTCCAATTCCGGCGCGCAGCCTTGATCCCCATTCTTTCTTTTTGCCGTTCTCTTCGCTCTTGCGACATGAAGTTTTTATATCATGATTGTTTGGGACATTGAGGGCTCTGTCAGTAGGCTGCGGAGCAGGACCAATCCCGATTCATCCCCGGTAGGGGCGAACCGGCTTAGCCGAGCGCATTCAGCGCTCGGACAAGTGAAAGATCATGATTCGAGTCCCGGAGGGAGGGCCATTTCGCCGGTGCCTCCTGTCTCACACCACCACGCGCAGCGCCGACGGGAGCACGTCAATCATCCTGCATTCCAGCGTCAACACCTCGCCGTCCACCATGACATCGACCGCCTCGTCGAGTTCGAATTCCACGCGCCGAACCGCCCGCCTCTCCGCCAGCGGATGCCGCGTGTGCGTGCCATCATAAAGCGTCGACAAATTACGAATCAGCCCCAGCCGTCCAATCGGACCCCAGCGTACATACTCAATCAATCCGTCGTCGGTGACGGCGTCGGGCGCGATCATCATCGTTCCGCCCGTAAACTTGCTGTTGTTAAAAGTCAGAAATAAGCATCTCCGCTCGTCAAACTCGCGCTGATCGTCAATCCGCATCGGAAACGGACGCCGATGAAGCCGCGCCAGGCACAAAAAAATAGACAGAAGATATCCAAATTGCCCGAGTTGCTGAAACCGCCTGTGCCGCAGCATCGCCACGTCCGCCGCGAAGCCCACGCTCAGCAGATTCGTGAAGTAGATTTCTCCCTCTCTGTGCGCCAGTCGCAAGACATCGCAAGCCCGCGAACGCCGCTCCTCGAGAGCCTGCATCGCATGTTCCAAACCGTCCTTCCCCTGAGTTCCGTCGACGAAATCCCGCAAAAAAGAATTCCCGGTGCCCAGAGGAAGAAATCCGAGCGTAGGAATTCGCTCTTCCTCTTGCCCACCCGGAACTCCCTGGGACCCGGGACCTGAGAGCCGAGTGCTGCCTTCATGAAGCCTGCTCTCCGGAATGATCCCGTTGACGATCTCAAACGCAGTCCCATCCCCGCCGACCGCCAGAAATTTACGTAAGCCGCGCCGATAGGCCGCGCGCGCAATCTGAGTCGCCTCGCCGGCGGCGCGAGTGGGCGCCGTCTCGATCCGTATCCCCGCAGCCCGCAAGCGATCAAGCGCTGCGCCAACCCGGTCGCCGCAACGCCCCCCGCCCGCCGCCGGATTGATGATGGCCAGGAAAGTTTCGTTCATAGCTTGGGTCTTGGGCGTCAGGATTTCCGCCTAAATCTCGACCATGGATTTTCGTTCCGCACCCGCCCCAATGTCCGCCGCCAGTTCTCCGCGCTTGATCTTCAGTGACGCCGTCCGTGGAAAATCCTTCTCCCAGAGCAAATATCCACCCACACGTTTGAAGTCTGCCAGCCGCCGGTTGCGCGCCACGATCTCTTCGCGAATACGGTCATCAACTTGCTGATTCTGCTCCAGCCGCACCACCAGCACCAGCATCTCGTTCCCCAGCGTCTTCTGCGGCCACAGATAATTCGCCGCAAACACACAGAATTCCTTTGCCGGAAGACCGTCGAAAATGGCCTCGACGTCTTCGGGATAAATATTCTTCCCACCCGCGGTGACAATCATATTTTTCTTGCGTCCGAAGAGTTGCAGGTGGCCATGTTCTTCAAAGCGCCCCTGATCGCCCGTCAGCAGCCAGCCTTCCACAATGGTCTGGGCTGTCAATTCCGGGTCGTCCAGATAATGCGACATGACGGCGCGGCTTCGTACCGCGACTTCCCCAATTCCGTCGTCATCCGGATTCAGCACACGCACTTCGGTACCGGGCAACGGCTTGCCCACTGTATCCGCGCGAAACGGCTTCAGATCGTTAAGAGTTACGGCCGTGCAGGCTTCCGTCAGTCCGTATCCGCACGTGACCGGAATTCCCAGATCGTAAAAAAACTGCAAAGTGGACGGATCGGTAAATGCGCCGCCCACAATCAGCGCCCGCAGTTCCCCTCCAAATGCCCTGTGGACCTGCGGCAGCAGACGACGGCTGAGTCCAACGCGAGGCAGCGTGCGCGTCAGCCGTTGATTCAGTCCAATGAACCGGTTGAGCAGCCAACGCTTGCGCGGCTTTAATTCGTCAAACTTGGCGCGCAGCCCACGTTCCAGATTCTTCAGCACCATCGGTACCAGGCTCACGTAAGCGATGCGATAGCGCACGAACGCATCGCGCACAAATTCCGGCCGCAGCGTCCGCAAGTGAACCACGCAAGCTCCACAGAGGAACGGCCCGATGAATCCCACCATGAAGTCGATGGCGTGATTGGTGGGCAGAATGCTCAGATAACGCATCCCCGGCCAAAATGGATACCACGCCGTCAGCGAAGCGCATTGTTCGAGATAACTGTCGTGAGTGAGCACGCATCCCTTCGGACGCCCGCCCGTGCCCGACGAGTACACGATGCAAGCCGTATCCTCTCGCTGTCGCGCAACAAACTGCGCTTCACCCTTCCTTTTGAATTCTTCCCAGCGATAAGCGCCACGCAAATCCGCGCCCACCGGCGCTTCCGTTACCAGCACAATTTCTGCCGTAAGTTTTGCAAACTCCGGCGACTGCGTGATCGCCCGCCACAGATAATATTCGACCACCAGAAATCGCGCCTTCGCATGCGCCAGCAGTTGCAGATGCTCGGCCGCCGTCAATTTGTAATCCAGCGGAACCAGCACCCCACCGCAAAAGAAAATCGAGTACGCCGAAATCAGCCACTTCGACTGATTGGTCATGATGATCGCCGCCCGATCCCCGGCTCTGAATTCGGCGTCCTCGAGCGCGCGCGCAAGCGGACGCGCCATTTCCTTGAAATCGGAATAGGTGAGCCGAACTTTCTCGCGGTCGCGATCGGCTTCAATCAGGCAAGTTTCGTTGGGCCAGCGTTCGAGCGCATCCTTTAGCGCTGCACCCAGGCTGGCATATTGACGGAGATCAAGCATTCATTTCTCAATTCGCCAGGCTTGTCACGCCTTCCGAGGCGAGGGATCTGCAGTTCGCCGCAAGATGCAGATCCCTGGCTTCACGTCGGATGACAATTGATTGATTTCTATAGCCGCGCCTGGATCCGATTCGCAAGAGTCCGGAAATCCGACACGCCCTGCAATTCATAATCGGGCAGCTCGATGCGAAAGTGATGCTCAACCCGGGTCAGCAAATCAAGTGCCTGCAGGCTGTCAATTCCGAGCGTCTTGAAAAAGTCGTCGTCGGGAGTGAGTTTTTCCCGCGGCACCTTAAAATGCAAAGCCGCAAGATTAAGAATCTCGTCCAGTGTGTGATCAACGGTAGGAGCTGGCATAAGCGTGCGTTCCTAAAATTACAAATCACAAGTACAAATCAGGGTAAATAGGGCTGCACTCCCTCGTCCTCCACGAACTTGCGCAGCCCCTCTTCGACAGCCGGCCGCGAATAAAGGTCGCAGAAAATATCAATCTCGCGCTTCAACTCTGCATAGGGAATCGGTTTCACAAACTCTTTCGCCGCCGCTGCCGTGCGCTTGTCGAATTTCCCCACCTGGCTGGCCGTAGCGCGCGCCACTCGCAGCGCCTCGCCCTCGGCGGCGATCTGGCTCACAAGCCCAATTTGCTGCGCTTTCATCACATTGAAGCTGCGCCCGGTGAGCAGTAAATCGCGCACCACTGCATTCCCCAAATCCCGCTTCAGCCTTGGAATCCCGCCAAAGCCAGGAATCAACCCAAGCCGCAGCTCGGGGAAACAAAATCGCGCCATGCGATCCGCAATGATAATGTCGCAAACCAGAGCCAGCTCAAACCCGCCGCCAAACGTCACTCCATGCACTGCCGCAATGGTGGTCAGGGGTGTCGAATCAAGCGCGTTCATCACCGCATGAATGCGCTCCAGAAACTCCCGTACCCCGCGCAAGACGGCCGCCTTTTCCATCTCCCGTCCGCGCTGAAACAGCTCGCGCAGATCCGCTCCCGCCGAAAATCCCGCCTTCTGTGTCGAATGCACGATGAGCGCATCCGCTTCGTTGGCCAGCCGCGGCAAGGCAGCCGCAAACTGCTCCAATTCTTCCAGGGTAAGCGATCCGATCTCGTTGCAGGGATCGCGATGCAGCGCCAGCTCAATCGCGCCGTTGACAATCTGCCATGAAAGCGTCTGGCCTTTGCATTCGTTCATGCGGTCAACGTCGCCGGGTTTCTCGAAACTTGGTTTTTCGAAACCTGGTTCTTGGACGCCTCATACATCGCGTCGATTTCGTTTCGAAAGCGTTCGGAAATCGCATTCCGCTTCAGCTTTCCGTTCGCCGTGACCAGCCCACTTTCGATCGTGAACGCTTCCCCGATCAGATGAAAAGCCCGCACCTGCTTGTAATGCGGCAGCGTCGCATTCGCCATGTCCAGAGCCGCCTGCGTCTCTTCGCCGTTCACTTTGCCCGTGACCAGGGCCGTGAGATATCCGCGCCCATTGCCTGCGAGCACAACCTGTACCGCACCCGGCAACTCGCCGAGAATCTTATCTTCAATCGGCTCTGGAGCAATGTTATGACCCGACCCAAGAACAATCAGGTTCTTGATCCGGCCGACAATTCTCCAGTTTCCGTTCCCGTCGACCTCGCCCTGATCCCCCGTATGAAACCAGCCGTCGCGCAACACCTTCGCCGTTTCCTCCGGGCGATTCCAATATCCCGGAAAAATATTCAGCCCTCGCACCACGATCTCCGAATTCTCCGCGATTTTCATCTCTACGCCCGAAATCGCCGGACCGGCGCGCCCCGGAACGACCTCCGCATCGGGATCGTCCATGGTGCAAATTGCAGTCGTCTCGGTGAGGCCATAAACCTGCAAGACAGGGATGCCGAGCATCATGAAAAAAAGTTGGGTCTCCACACCGAGCGGTGCTGACCCACAAATCAGCGCGCGCAGTTTGGCCCCGATCATCTTTTTGCGAATTGTGGGAAAGACAAGCCGATTCGCCAGCTCGAGCCAGATCCAGTCGCCGGCGCGCGCTTTGCCTTCCTGCCGCCGCACCCATGCGGCCTTCGCTTTCGTGTAAACCTGCAACGGAAGTCCACCCGTTTTCCAAAGCTGCTCGTCAACCGCTTTGCGCATGCGCTCAAGAAGAGCGGGAACGTTCAGGAAATAATCCGGAGCCGCCAGTCGCATCTCCGCCGCAATCTTTCCCAGATCCGTGTTCAGTGTCAGCTTGCTGCCCCGCAAAAGGCAGGTCAGCATCATGATCCACGACCCCGCAAAGCAAAGTGGCAGATAATGAAAAACCACGTCCTGCTCGGGAAGCGTCTGTGGTTGGCGACCCCGCATGAGCTGATCCAATCGTCCTGAAGTGCAACCCAGCATATGCCCCACGTTGCCCGCATTGAGCATCACACCCTTCGCCTCGCCGGAGGTGCCCGAGGTGTAGATGATCGTCGCCACATCGTTTTCCGTAATCGCCAGCGCTGGGCTCTCCACCGCCTCGCGCCCTGCCGTGAAAACCTTCTCGAAGCAGAAACACGGAGGTGCATCGGGCCAGGCTTCCACGATCGCATCAGCCAGCGACTTTTCGCCGCACGCAATCACCGCCGGGCAGCAGTCCTTCATCATCGCGACCAGTTCCGCCGGCGCCTGCCGCGCGTAAAGCGGCACCACAGTCAGCCCTTCGGCCATGATCGCCAAATCCATGGCCACCCACTGCGTCGAGTTGTGTGCCAGCAGGGCGCAGCGGTCGCCTTTCTTCAGCCGCAACCGCCCCAGATACGCCCGCGCCCTGAACACCTCAGTCAGCAACTGCCGCGCCGTAACTGGAACCGCCGCTCCGTCGTGCATCTCCTCGAGGGCCACGACATCGCCGCCGCGCTCCAGGCTAGCAAAAATTTGATCAAGAAAAGTCATCAAGTCCCAGCAAATCGCCGTTCTCTTAAAGCTGTCATCCCGAGCATAGCCAGAGTTTCACGAAGTGAAGCTCCGGCGGAGTCGCAGGACCCCTACCCCTAAACCAGCCGCCGCAAGCAGGGGTACTCCGCTTCGACCCTTGCGCCCATGATAGCTACCCGTACGCCGCCACCAACTCACGCAATCCGGCGCTCATGGGCGGCAAATAATCTTCCCAACTCCACTCCCCGCGCCGCGTAGGGAATTCGGGATACCGCCGCTGCACTTCTTCCTCGAAATAAACGCCCATGCGCGCCATCAGTTTCAAATTCCGCACCACGGTTCGCGCGATCCCGTCGGCGATCCGCTCCCCTTCTCGATCCAGAATTTCGAGCGCGGCCAGAGTCCGCGCCTCGAGATCCGGATCGTCTACATTCATCAGCAGCTCCTGATGCCCGCGCTCGTTCATGAGATTGCGTATGCGCTCATCCATCGTGATTCCGGCCGAGGGCACGAGTGCCGGCATCGACGTCACGATCCCGTGATAGCGTGAAGACACCATCATGCGGCAAGCCCGTAAAATGCTGACCAGTTGGTACATGTTGTAGTCATCCGAGGTCAGCACCGGAACTCCGCCCAGTTGCTCCGAAATCCGCCGGCAAGCCCGCGCATCCATACGCTCGGTAGCCGCCATGATCACAAACACACTCTTCTTCTGCCGGAACGCCCCGACCGCCTTCGCAATCGAGCTCAAATAATGTTCGTAAGCTGTGTCGGCCGCGGGTCCGGCATTATGGAAATACGGCCCGCGATAGTGGCTCTCTTTGTATGCACCCGTCAAACTGTGCAACGCGGCTTTTGCCACCGACGCCTTCACCGGCCACTCAAACGGATTGATCGGGCACACCACCAGCACCGGCGTTTTTCCATCCCAACCGACATCGCGCAGCGCCTTCTGCCCATATTCTGCGCCCAGCGGTTCAAACGTCCAAGCCGTATCCGTGCCCAATTCGGTGGGCACACCCAGTTCGCGCAGAATCTTTCGCGACTCGTTGTTGCGCGTGATCACCAGCGAGTTTCTGCAATAGCGCCCGCACATCTTCGCCACCAGCGGATCCATGTGCCCTGCTTCGGCGCCATAGCCGACCGACAGCTTGTTCTCCGCGGCCGCAATGCCGAGCGATCCGATCATCATCGTCGCCAGCGCATTGGCGAATTTCGATTTGAACATCGAACCTTCGCACGCCACGACGCCATGATGCTTGGGCACTTCCTTCGCCAGAAACGGGGGAAAGATATCCGGCAATCGAACCTGCGCTGTTCCTTCGAAATATCCGCGCGAGCGGTCGAAATTAAACGTCATCATGCTGAGGTCGACGTTCTCGGGCCCAAGAATGCGCCGAATCTGACGCAACATCTCTTCTACGCGGACATCCGACCCCGTATTACGCGTGCCGTTGTAGCCCGCAAACAACAACTTCAATTTCTCGCCCGGCTGCCACGGCTCCCGCTTGCCCATCATCCATTGAATCTTCTTGCCTTCGATGATGCTCGATACCCACGCTTCCAGCACAAAGTCCATCATGCCGCGGATCCTCCCGCCCGTGTGCTCTCTGGCCAGGCTTGATAGGGATATTCAAAGTCGTGCTCGCGGCTGAAGCGGAGCAATGGAAAGCTGTACTGCGAAAATGGCA
>Ga0302324_100029854_pt1 | contig 10317 bp, 9 predicted proteins | sample Palsa_T0_1_FD_201949 | JGI IMG/M metagenome (GOLD analysis project Ga0302324, IMG submission 201949) | Peat permafrost microbial communities from Stordalen Mire near Abisko, Sweden - Palsa_T0_1 | ecosystem: Environmental > Terrestrial > Soil > Palsa > Peat permafrost | place: Sweden: Abisko... | reverse complement strand
AAGTGTTCTTCACCGGCAGCGTGGCGGCGGGGCAGCGCATCGCGGAAGCATGTGGTAGGAAGCTGATCCCGAGTGTCCTGGAACTTGGCGGCAAGGACGCGATGATCGTCCTCGGCGATGCCGATCTGGACATCGCATCGAGCGCGGCCGTCTGGGGCAGCTTCACCAATTGCGGCCAGGCGTGTCTCTCGGTCGAGCGCATTTATGTTGAGCGCGCGGTTGCGGAGCGCTTCACCGCGCTGTGCGTGCAAAAGACGGCGAAGCTCCGTCTGGGGCCACCCTCGGATGCCGATGCCGAGGTCGGTCCAATGATCCGGCTGCGCCAGCTGGAAAAAGTCGAGGAGCATCTGCGCGAGGCGGTATCGCGGGGCGCCAGGATACTCTTCGGAGGCCATCGGCGCCTGGACCTTGGCCCGAACTTCCTCGAACCCGCTGTCATCGCCAATGTCGATCACTCGATGAAAATCATGCGTGAAGAGACATTTGGGCCGGTGCTGGCGATTCAAGCGGTCGATTCCGCGGACGAGGCGATCGCTCTCGCCAACGATTCGCCCTTTGCGCTCAGCGGCAGCATTTGGACGGCCGACGCCCGCCGCTGCAGGGAACTCGCATCGCGACTGCGGGCCGGCTCCGTGATGGTCAACGACGTCGCGAGCTATTACGGCATCTCCGAAGCCCCTCACGGGGGCCGCGGGGCCAGCGGTTGGGGACGCTCGCACTCGCGACTCGGACTCCTCGAAATGGTTCAGACGAAATACGTGGACGTAGACCGGTTGCCGCACGTCGCCAAGGCCTGGTGGTTCGGCTACACGTCAGAGCTTGCCTTTGCCGCCGATCGCTTCGTCGATTTTCTTTTTGCGCGCGATTGGCGGCGTCGCGTTTCGGCGCTCACATCACGGCGAGGAGCGCGAAGGCTTATCTTCCGACGGGACCGGATCTGACGGGCAGTTTTCGCGGGCCGCGCCCTAAAAAGCTGCGACAGAGATGCCCGTTTCACGCACGAATGCGGCAGCGCGAACATTGCGGTTGCCGTGAAGACCGCCCCTTAGAACCGAAGGGTCGGGCACCCGCAAAGGCTAGAGCCGACATCCACCCTTCCTGAGAGCGCAACGGAGGGCTGGGCGAGACGGGCGACGCTTCGTCGGGCTACAATCGGGATGCTGTTGACGCTCTTCATGACTGGCGCCGACGCCAACGAATCGCGTGAAACTAGCCCGTATCTGCTGTATCTTAGTGTGGATGGCAACGCTTTCAGTCCGCGCAGCCGAAGACTCGTCCGCCCGGGTGGCGCAGGACCCTGCCACCGGTCGCGCCCTGGATTGGCTCGGTAAGAATGCGAGTTGGGTGACCGAGCAGCAGGTTCGTCTCACGGAAATACCCGCCCCGGAGTTCCACGAGGCCGAGCGCGGCCAGTTCCTGAAGCAACTCTTTGAAGCGGAAGGACTTCACGTTCGCGTCGACGAGACAGGAAATGTGATCGCGGAGCGGCCGGGAGCCGATCCGAAGAATGTCGTCCTGCTCGCGGCTCATCTGGATACTGTTTTCCCCGGCGATACCGACGTGCGCGTCAAGCGTTCCGGCGATCGCCTGCTGGGGCCTGGAATTTCGGATAACGGAGCCGGGCTTGCGGCGTTGGTTGGCATCGCCCGGGCCTTTTCGGAATCCGGCGTTCGCACGGAAAAGACGATTGTGCTGGCGGGCGACGTGGGCGAAGAAGGGGAAGGGAATCTGCGCGGAATGCGCGCTCTCGTCGAGCACTATGGGTCGCGCCTGGCTGCGGTTATAGCGGTTGACGGTCCCTCCGCCGAACACATCACGACTCAGGGTATTGCTTCACGCCGCATTGAAGTGACGATTACCGGACCTGGCGGGCATAGCTGGTCGGATTTTGGCGTTCCCAACCCGATCACCGCGCTTTCCCGCGGCATTGTGCGCTTCTCGGCGATCCGACTCCCGGAAATGCCGCGCACTTCATACAATTTTGGGGTGATCGAGGGCGGCCAGTCCGTCAACTCCATTCCCGCTCGGGCCGTGGCGAAAGTGGACCTGCGCTCCGAGGACGAGAAACAGCTCACGCGCATGGAAAATGCCCTACGAGACGCCATGCAAGCCGGCGCGAAAGACGAAGCTTATGGCGCGCGCTCCTCGAAGGATTCCATCCAGGTGAGTTTTCGTTCGCTGGGCACGCGCCCTGCCGGAACGCTCCCCGATAATTCGCCTTTGCTGCAGACCATTCGTGATGTCGACCGCTTTCTGGGCAATCGCTCGCGCCTTGAACGAAGTTCCACCGATGCCAACATTCCACTGTCGCTCGGGATTCCCGCGGTGGCAATCGGGTCGGGTGGAATAGGGGGCGGTTCGCACACGCTGGGCGAATGGTACGACCCGTCCGGCCGCGAACTCGGGCTGAAGCGACTCTTCCTCACAGCTGTCTCACTTTCCGGCGTGCAACCCTGATTTCGTAGCCAGCGCAGCTTGCCCGTCCGCTTGCCCGCCGCATACACTCGCAGCATGTTGAGCAAACGCCTCCGCGCTGACCTTGCCCTCGCTTTCTGCTCCCTCATCTGGGGATCGACGTTTGTTGTTGTGAAAGATGCCCTCGCGGACGTTTCCGTTTTTGCCTATATCGCTGTGCGATTCACCCTTGCGGCGGCATTGATGGGAATCCTCTACTGGCGATCCCTTCGCCAACTCGACGGCCGCACCGTTTGGGCCGGTGTCCAGATCGGCTTCTTCATGCTCGGCGGCTACGTTTTTCAGACCGCGGGCCTTAAATTCACCACGCCGTCGAAAGCCGCATTCATTACCGGATCGAGCGTCGTCCTGGTGCCGGTTCTTCTGGCTGCGTTCGGCCGTCGCCGGGTGAACGCGTGGATTTGGATTGGGGCGCTCGCTGCACTTGTTGGCCTTTATCCCCTCACGGTGCCGGCCGAGGGGTTCGGCGGATTCAATCGCGGCGACCCGCTCGTGTTCGTCTGTTCGGTCATGTTTGCGCTGCATATCATTTTCATAGGCCGCTATGTCGGGCGCTCCTCTGTAGGGTCTCTCGCCTTCCTCCAGGTCGCGACAACGGCGGTGGCTTCTGCAATCCTCTTGTCTGTCTTCGCCACCATGGGCTGGGAACATCCCCGCATTCACTGGACCGGGCAATTGCTCTTCGCTGTTTTGATCACCGCAATCGGTTCCACTGTGATTGGATTCTCGCTTCAGGTGTGGGCGCAGCAGCATACCTCGCCAAGCCACACGGCGCTCTTGATCAGCCTGGAACCGGTTTTCGCAGCGCTCACTTCGTGGCTGTTTGTCCACGAGCACCTCGGGCCGAGGATTTTGCTCGGCGCCATCCTGATCCTCGCGGGAATTCTGCTCGCCGAATTGAAAGGGCCGGCGCCCGCGGTGCCCGAATCGCCCGAACCGTTTGCAAGGCCTATGGCTCGCGAGTGATGGAGTGACAATTCGTGTCGCCTGATCGCTATGCAGCTTTGAAAATCGCCGATTCCCAAGGTGCAGGGAAGAAACTGTATAGTTCGAGAAGATTTTCCGTAGGCACTTCTTGTCAACCTGCAAGAAATGGGATTGGAAATCGTCAGGCAATTGTTGGGCCTAAGATAACTCCCGCGTTTTGCTTCTCCTTGCCATTCACTAAAGCGGCACATCCTCAACGCAGCTGTTCGCTTAGCATTCGCGGTGGCCCGATTGTTGCGTCGGAGATAGCATCGCTCCGCTGCCCTAGCCCCGGGGATTCAGGAGAAAACGATGGCGTGGAGAAGTTATCCGATAACAAACGAGCCCGAGCCGCTTGCCGAATCGCGTCTCTGGCAGGCCGTAATCGTCAGCACCATCGAGGAGTGGATATCCGGCCCGTTGCGCCTGAAGCGCCAGGCCGAAGATTACCTGTTCAGGGACGACTCCGATTTTCCGGCCGTCTGCCAATCTGCGGGCATGGATGTCGGTCGCTTGCGGGCTAAGCTGACGCGTTTGCGTCTTCAGTCCGCGGCGCTGCCTAAATAAGCGACACTCCTTTCGCCGGCTAGCCGTTTAATTCCTCGTCATTTGTTCTCCGCCGCAAGTTTTCGCTTCCTCCAGAAATTCGCTGACGCCCTCACTCCGATTTGGATATAGTTGTTGTCCGGCAAACAGCAACGCACCTCGATGGTGCAGAGTGGAGCAATCTCAGCATGGCAAATCTCGGCTATATCGGATTGGGAATGATGGGCAGCAGCATGGTGAACCGACTGATCGAGAAGGGGCATACCGTAACGGGTTACAACCGCACGCGCGCCAAGGCAGAGCCTTTGATCGCACGCGGCATGCGCTGGGCGGATTCGGCGCGAGCGTTGGCTCAAGGCGCCGATGTGATCTTCAGCATGGTTACCAATGCTTCTGCCCTCGAATCGCTCGCCAGCGGCCCGGACGGGTTTCTTGCCGGCCTTAGTCACGGGAAAATATTGATCGATATGACCACCGGCAGCCCCGCCAAGTGCCGGGAACTCGCCGCGAAAGTCCGCGAAAAAGGCGCGGACATGGCCGATGCCCCGGTTTCGGGAAGCCCGGGGATGCTGAAGGAGGGCAAGGTTTCCATCATGGTGGGAGGGCACCGCGAGACTTTCGATCGCGTGAAGCCGCTGCTCGAAGATATCGGCTCCAAGGTCACGTGGGTGGGCGAAGTTGGCCTGGCCGTCTCGATGAAAATCGCCATGAATCTTAGCCTGGCGGTGCAGATGATTGCGTTCTCCGAAGGCGTTCTGCTTGCCGAGAAGAGCGGAATCGCGCGCGAAACCGCGGTGGACGTCCTCACCCATAGCGCGATCGCATCGCCCATGGTTCAATACCGCGGACCCTTTGTTCTGAAGATGCCCGAAGAGGCGTGGTTCGATGTCGAGATGATGCAAAAGGATCTGCTGCTGGCTCTCGAAATGGGGCGGCAGCTTCTGGTGCCACTGCCGACCAGTTCCGTGGCAAACGAGTACATGACGGCGTCACGCGCCCTTGGCTTCGGGAAGAGGGATTTCGCGATTGTGTTTGAAACGCTGGCGCGGACGGCCGGAGTTGCGAAATAAATAATGGTGAGGGAAGGGCGAAAACCGCCTTGGTAATAGTTCGTAATAGGGAGATTAACTGTGAAGTGGTGGCTAGCCTCGATTTTGGTGTTTTCTTCCGCGTTGTCGGCATTCGCGCAGCAGCCTCAGCTGCCCGTTTCAAGGAATTTTCCGCTACAGGCAAATATCGTTTCCGTTGAGACGCAGCAGCAGCAGGACCTGACGAACGGGACCGGTGAGACCTCGACGACACACCTGGTGAAGGCGGAAATAGGAGGCAAGACGTATCGGCTTTCGATCAAGCTGCCGCTGCGCCAAAAGCGTCCTTTTCAGCACCATGCGTGGCTGCAGCCGGGGTTATACCCCGCGCGCCGCACCACTCATGGATTCGAATTTGAATACCAGGACGGCGACAAAGTGCGCCACGAAGAACTCCACATCGTCACTGTGGAATAGCTGAGCCTGTCCATCTGTTCGCCGAGTCGCCACGCCGCGAACTGCGCTTGCCACCTCAGGCCGGTAAGGCCAGCAAGGTTGACATCCACTTCTCGCGAGTGATAGATGATGTACGTTCAGAACGCGCCGTCAGAGGTTAACGGGCTTTTGCACCGGACAACAGGAGACCCAGGCATGCAAGAGAATGCTCCGCGCGATTTATTTTCACCTATACTAAGCAGCGATTTTCTGATTGGGCCGTTCCTCCTGACGGCGCGCCTGTTCACTACGGGCGTCTTCGTTTTCTATATCCTGGACGAGTTTCACTCCGGGCGCACCAACGTCCTCATCTACGCGGCTATGGCCATCCAGTTCGTTGGTATTGCACTGATGGCGCTCGGTTACAAAACGCGCGCGGCGGCTCTCATGCTTGCTGCCTACTGTATCTTGACCGCGGTTCTCTTTAACGGCAGCAAGGAATGGGCCGGCCTTTTCATGACGCACATGCTGAAAGACCTTGCCGTGGCGAGCGGTTTCTTGTTCATGTTTGCGTACGGCCCGGGTCCTCTATCGCTCGATAGGCTTTCGGCAGGCGGCAAGCCAAACGGAATCTCCGGCAACGGTATTTTCATGGGATTTCTGCTGTTCGTGGGGCGAATATTTTCCGCCGTGCTCTTCCTTTATTACGGCACGTTCAAAATCATGCACACCCCGCAGATGCAGGCCTACATGGTGAAGCACAACTCGCACGTGCCCACGAATCTTATCTACCTGGCCATACTCACGCAGATCGTTCCGCCCGCGCTGGTGTTGCTTGGTTACAAGACACGCTACGGGGCTCTGGCGCTGTCCGGATTCTGCATCATTGCGACTTGCCTGTTTCATGCCGAATTCGGCAATCACGCCGAGGTGGAGCAGTTCCTGCTCGATTTCGCAATCGCCGGGGGGCTCTTGTTCATGTTCGCGTATGGCCCGGGACCGTTTTCCGTGGACGCGCGCCTTGGGCGCGCCAGTGCCGCGGGAAAGCCCAGTCTGACTGTCGAAAAGAGCAACATGTCCCTGGTGGGGTGAAGAGCCAACTGATGGAAAAATTGTTACTATTACCCTGCTTTGAATAGGAGGCTCCCCGTGGACAAGAGAGAACCCGGCCGAAGAGGATTCATCAAGAAGAGCGTCGCTCTTGCAGGTTGGGCCGCGGCGGGCGGAGCAGGGCTGGCAAAAGGTCAAACGGCCGACTCGGCGACGGAACCCGCGAAGGACCTGGAAGCGTATGGCGAGCGCTCGCACTATGTAACTTCGGTGCGCATTTTTCCGCCGCCTTTCGGCCCCGATCCCTTCGGTCTCACCAGCCATCTTTTCACGCCGCTCCAGGATTCGGTGGGAATCATCACTCCCGCCTCGCTGCATTACACGATGGCCCACAAGGGCTTCTACGTTCCGGACATCAACCCGGCGCAACACCGCCTGATGATTCACGGCATGGTTGATCGCCCGCTGATTTTCACCATGGACGACTTGAAGCGCTTCCCGCCGGTTTCCCGGGTCCATTATCTCGAGTGCAACGGAAACAAGGCCAGGCCGGACCACAAGACGGTCCAGCGCGCGTGCGGCCTCACCAGTTGCAGCGAATGGACGGGCGTCCCGCTGTCTCTGTTGCTGAAGCAAGCCGGAGTGCACAACGGCGCGAAATGGATCGTGGCGGAAGGCGTCGAAGACAACAAAGGCTCGATGACGCTCCCGTTGTCGAAGGCCATGGACGACATGCTCGTCGCCTACGGCCAGAACGGCGAGCCGGTTCGCCCGCAAAATGGCTTTCCCTTGCGGTTGCTGGTGCCAGGCTTCGAAGGCCTCTGCAATGTGAAGTGGCTGCGGCGAATCAAAGTTGTGGACGAGTTCTACGGCACCTACAACGAAATGGACCGCTACACCTCCGTGGATCCAAGAACGGTCAAGCCGATCCCTTTCGAGCAAGGTCCGAAATCGGCCATCACTTTCCCCTCCGGCGGCCAGAAATTGCCCGAGCGGGGCCATTATCAGATCACGGGATTGGCGTGGTCGGGCGGGGGCGCCATTCGGAGAGTTGAAATTTCCACCGATGGCGGACGTACGTGGAAAGATGCCGACATTCAATCCACCGTGCATCGCATGGCGCACACACGGTTCGGCATGGATTGGGTCTGGAACGGGGAAGAGTGTACGATTATGTCCCGCTGCACCGACGAACTCAACCAGTCTCAGCCGACGGCGGCCGATTTCGCCCGCTTTTTTAATCAGACCACCGAATATCTTTTCAACAAACAGAACACCCCCAACGGACATAACAACTACATCCTTCCCTGGAAGATCGACCGCGATGGCAACGTTCAAAATGGCCTGGCGTAGCGCACTTCTCGTTTCCGCGGCGATCCTGGCGACGTGTGCCGCAGCGTCCGCGCAGGCCCCGGACTACAATCTGGGGAAGACGCCGACCGACGACGAGATTCGCGCGTGGGACATCTCCATTACTCCCGACGGAAAAGGGCTCCCGGCAGGCAGCGGTACGGCGGTCGAAGGCGCAAAGCTCTACGTCCGCAAAGGGTGCGTGATTTGCCATGGACCCGACGGGACGGGAGGCCTCGCGCCGCATCTGGTGCAAACGAAAGACCTGGCTTCGCCTTCCTCGCACCCCGAAAAGACCATCGTGACCTTCTCGCCATTCGCGACGACGCTGTGGGATTTCATCCATCGCGCCATGCCGCTGCAGCGGGCCGGCACGCTCAAACCGGACGAAGTCTACGGCCTCACGGCGTTCCTGCTCTATAAGAACGGCATCATTCAGGAAAATGACGTCCTGGACGCGCAGTCTCTTCCCAAAGTGAAAATGCCGAACCGCGACGGTTTTATTCCGCCCGACGTTTCGCAATACAAGCCCGGCTCCCCCCTGCCGATCGCAATCGCTTCCGACCCGGCGCCGGAGAAGAAGTAACAGGCGTCGAGTAGCTGACTTGTTTCAGGCTCCTGGACCGAAAAGAAAAATCCTCGCGAAGTATGGAGGCACTATGAAGTTCCTCGCGCCGAAGACGCTGATCGCAGCCGCTGTCATGGTTTCGGTTGTTGCTTTGAAAATTTCAGCCGGCGGCGGGCAGGCTCCGCAGAAGAACAATCCCCGCGCGGAAGAGGCTTGGGCGGAGGGCATTCCCCACGCCGATTTGGGCGGCGGTTTTTATCGCAATCCGGTTCTCGGGCCCGGCAGCGATAACACTCTGCTGAAGGTGGGAAGCGACTATTACATGATGGCCGGCGGCGGATGGCCGGACCAGTTGATCTGGCATTCCCGCGATCTTGTGAACTGGGCGCCCATCGTGCGCACGCTCCGCAAATTCGATGGCGGCGCATGGGCCTCCGACCTCACCTATTACAAGGGCAAGTATTACATCTACACAACGCAGATGGACGCTTCGCGCGGCAATGTGGGCCATCATGGCTCGCTGACGGTTCCCATCAGGGAGCAGGGAGACAAGGCCTGGAAGAACATCGTAATGTGGGCCGACCACATTGAAGGCCCGTGGAGCGATCCCATCGACATTGGTGTGTACGGCCTTTTCGATCCGGGGCACGTGGTCGACCAGCAGGGCAATCGCTATCTCTATTTTAATAAGGGGATGATCGTTCGTCTCTCGCCCGATGGCCTCAGCGCGGTGGGAGAGCTCCGAAAAGTGTATGACGGCTGGGATTACCCGAAAAGCTGGCTCGTGTCCTGCAAATGCCTGGAGGCGCCCAAGCTGATGTACCACAACGGCTACTACTATATGACCTCCGCAGAAGGCGGCACGGACGGGCCAAGTATTGCCCACATGTCGGTTGTAGCCCGCTCCAAAGCGGTGGATGGGCCGTGGGAGAATTCGCCCTACAATCCTCTCGTACACACCGGGAGTTCCGCCGATAAGTGGTGGCGCCAGGGGCACGGCACGTTCGTCGAGGACGAAGGCGGCAAATGGTGGTTCATGTATACGGGCTTTGAAAATGGCTACGAGCTTTACGGCAAACAAAGCCTGCTGCTCCCGCTCGAATGGACAGCCGATGGATGGCCGCGCGTTCCGTTCGGCGTCTCCGCGGCGGACGTGCTGAGCAAACCGGCGGGAGAGAACGTCGGGCACGGCATGCCTTTGTCCGACGATTTTACAAAGGCGACGCTCGGGATTCAGTGGCTCTACGACCCGTCCGTGAAACCGGAGGAATCTTTCAAGGTCGGGGAAGGCGAGCTGGTCATGAAGGCCCAGGGAAACGTCACCGGGAGAGTGGCGGATGCGGCGGATTCGCGCACGCAGTTTCCGTCGCACGCAACGATGCTCGGCGTTATGGCCCTCAATCATGCCTACGAAGCCGAGGTGGAAGTTACTATCCCGGAGACCGCGGAGGGAGGGTTGTTGCTTTCATCCGGACGCGGCGAAACGGGGACGTGGGCCTCGGTCGGATTGCGAAAAGGGGAGCTGTTCCGCAACGGCGACCACAAATCGTCGGTCGAGTCCAAGGACACGCATCTGTTCCTGCGCCTTCGCGACATGAACTACGACATCTCCGCGTTCTACAGCCAGGATGGAAAGAACTGGACGCAGTTTGAGAATGCTTCGCGCGTCACCGACGGGCGCCGTCTCTCTCTGTATGCGGCCGGCACGGGCGATGTGGTGTTCCGCAACTTCAAATATCACGGGTTGGATTGAGAGATCGCGGGCGGCCGGCTTTCGTCGCCGGATAAGGTAGTGTGTCAGTTTGAATCTGGGTAGAAGTTATCTCATAAACACATGCAATGCTTTGAGTGGTTGAAAGTTATGTTGAATGACGTAAATCGAGTGTATGGACCTTACCG
>Ga0302324_100029848_pt1 | contig 10318 bp, 9 predicted proteins | sample Palsa_T0_1_FD_201949 | JGI IMG/M metagenome (GOLD analysis project Ga0302324, IMG submission 201949) | Peat permafrost microbial communities from Stordalen Mire near Abisko, Sweden - Palsa_T0_1 | ecosystem: Environmental > Terrestrial > Soil > Palsa > Peat permafrost | place: Sweden: Abisko... | reverse complement strand
TATGTGCTCGGCCGTTTCGCCCACCGACCATCGCTCCGGCGCCGGCTTCCATTTCCACTGCTCCGCCGTGACGCCGTCGATCGACGCCAGGAATTCTTTCCGCGATTCCTCCAGCCAATGGATCACCTTGGTCCGCTCCTCCGCCGTCATGTGCGGATCCGCCGCGAACGCGGGTACGCACATCGCCGCCATTAATAACGCAGTCCGCATCATGCTTGATTCCTCCCGTCAGTCAGAGCTATCATAGCTAAAGGTCCGAACGTTATGTGCTCCGATCTCGCAATCTCGTAGCTTTCGCCATTCAGGCGCAACCCTTTCCCCTTAGCTAGAGACGGAGCTTTCCATGTCACAAGTAATTAGTCAGAGGACCAGTCTACTCTCATCCATCCGTGAAGCCGTCGTCGGCAACACCCATCGCGACTTCACCGAAGAGCGCATCGGCCGAGCCATCATGCTCCTCGCCATCCCCATGATGCTCGAAATGATGATGGAATCCCTGTTCGCCGTCGTCGACATGTTTTGGGTAGCGCACCTCGGCGCCGATTCCATCGCGACCATCGGATTCACTGAAAGCCTGCTCACGTTGATCTACACAGTTGCGCTAGGCCTCAGCATCGCCACCGCCGCCACCGTCGCGCGCCGCATCGGCGAAAAAAATCCGGAAGCCGCATCGGAAACCGCGGCGCAAGCGATCATCTTGGGCGGAATCATCGCCCTGGCGATCGGCATCAGCGGAGCCATCTTTGCTCCCGAATTACTAGCGCTGATGGGAGCAACCCCCGAGGTTATTAAGGTCGGCTCCGGCTACGCCCGCGCCATCTTCGGAGGCAGCGGCACCGTGATGCTGCTCTTCCTGATTAACGCGGTATTCCGCGGCGCGGGCGACGCCTCGCTTGCCATGCGCGTCCTGTGGACCGCGAACCTCATCAACATCGCTCTGAACCCTCTGCTCATTTTCGGCATCGGACCCTTCCCCAGGCTCGGCGTCACCGGCTCCGGCATCGGCACCACCATCGGCCGCAGCATCGGCGTCCTCCTGCAACTCTGGATGCTGACCAATTCGTGGAGCCGCGTCGTAGTCCACGCCCGCGAATTTCGTTTGCGGCCCACAGTGATGCTGAAACTCCTGCGCCTGTCTCTAGGAGGCATGCTGCAATATTTCGTCGGCACATCCAGCTGGATCCTGCTAATCCGCATGACCGCCCCCTTCGGCAGCGCCGTCATCGCCGGCTACACCATCATGCTGCGCATCATTCTGTTCGCTCTTCTCCCGAGCTGGGGCATGGCCGGCGCCGCCGCAACGCTGGTCGGCCAAAACTTAGGAGCGAAAAAGCCCGATCGAGCCGAAGCCGCCGTCTGGCGAGCCGGCCTCTACAACATGGTCGTCCTCGGCTTGGTTGCGATCCTGTTCGAAATCTTCCCGCGCCAACTAGTCGGCATCTTCACCAACGATCCGGCAGTAGCCGAAGTCGCAACGAGTGCCCTACGCATCATCAGCTGCGGCTATCTTTTCTACGCCTGGGGCATGGTAGCAATCCAAGCCTTCAACGGAGCCGGCGACACCGTCACGCCGACTCTGATCAACCTCTTCTGCTTCTGGGCCTGCCAACTCCCCATAGCCTGGTGGCTGGCATTCCACACCGCCATGCGCTCCAACGGAATCTTCGCCGCAATCGCAATCTCCCAATCCCTAATAGCGATAATCGGAATGCTAGCCTTCCGCCAAGGCAAATGGAAACTCCAAAAAGTTTGACGCCCCCCACTCCGCGAAAAGATGGGGACTGACCGTTTTGTCCCAAGGCGCCACACCCTCCGCAAGAGCACTCCCGCCTCCTGCGCCGCGTGGACATAGTGGTCAGTCCCCATCTTTTCGCCCCGTGCGTCTTGTAGGGCTGGCTTCTTGTTTGCTTCTTCTCCTGACTCCTGACTCCTGTCTCCTGACTCCTTCTTAACCCCCCCTGCTAAAATCAAACCTTAGGTGCCCCCCGCCACCAAAGCAATGACCGTCCGCCAGTTCTTCGGCCCCAAAGGCCTCCTGTCGGAGTGGCATCCCAACTACGAATTCCGAGCCGGCCAACTACAAATGGCGGAAGCCGTAGAATCCGCTCTCTCCGACAAAAAACATCTCATCGTCGAAGCCGGCACCGGCACCGGCAAAACGCTAGCCTACCTGGTCCCCGCCATCCTCTCCGGCCGCCGGGTAGTCATATCCACCGGCACCAAAAACCTCCAGGAACAACTCTTCTACAAAGACGTCCCCTTCCTAGAAAAACATCTAGGCGCGCCACTCAGAGTCTGCTACATGAAAGGCCGCGCGAACTACGCCTGCCGCCAGAAAATCTACGACGCTGAAACCGAGCCCGTCCTGACCGGCCTAGAAGAAGTCGCCGACTTCCAAATCATCCGCGAGTGGGAAAAGTCCACCGAAACCGGCGACCGAGCCGAGATTAAATCCCTCCCCGAATCCAGCTCCGCCTGGGCCAAAATCGACGCGCGAGGCGACCTCTGCAGCGGACAAAAATGTCCCCAGTTCGAACGCTGCTTCATCACCAGGATGCACCAGAAGGCGCAGGAATCCGACATCATCATCGTCAATCACCACCTGCTCTTTGCCGACCTCGCCGTGAAACGCGAAGATCTGGCCGGCATCATCCCCGAATATTACGCCGTGATTTTCGACGAAGCGCACGACGTCGAAGATGTAGCCGGCCAATATTTCGGCGTGGCCGTCTCCAGCTATCAGTTCGAAGAACTGACCCGCGATGTATCGATTCTCGCGCGCAGAAAAGAGTTCGGCTCCGTCGAGCTCGATAACATCTTAATGGTCCTGGGCGATCGCGCCCAGCACTTCTTCAATTTGTTTGTCGCTGGCGAAGGCCGCACGGGATTCCGCGCGCACGAGGCGTTCTTAGAACTGCACAACGACGCCTATCACGATGTTCTCCATGCCTTGGAGCTAGCCTCCCTTCAATTGGAACTCCTCCGCTTCGGCCCCGAAGAAACCATCCCTCTAGTCAACCGCGCAAGAGACATGGCTCGCCGCCTGGAGTTCTGGATGGACGGGAGAGATCGCACCTTCGTCTACTGGATCGAACGCCGTGGCCGTGGAACCTTTCTCCAAGCAACTCCCATCGACGTTTCGAAACTGCTCGACGAACGCCTGTTCGATAAAGTCGACACGGTTGTCCTAACCTCAGCAACGCTAGCCGTTGCCGGCGATTTCGAATTCGCGAAAACCCGTTTAGGCCTGCGCAACCCGCGCACTCTAGTCGTCCCGAGCCACTTCGATTACAGCAAGCAGGCGTTGCTCTACGTCCCGCAAACTCTCCCCGATCCAAGGAACGCCGCCTTCACCGCCGCCGCATCGCGTGAGATTATTGAAATCCTGACGCTCAGCCGCGGCCGAGCCTTCGTGCTGTTCACCAGCTATCAGCAGATGCGTCTCATCTATGATCGAGTCTCCCTCGAAATCCCATACCAGACCCTGATGCAAGGCACCGGACCAAGAAGCGCTCTGCTCGAAGAATTTCGTTCCACGCCCAACGCCGTGCTGTTCGGCACGTCCAGTTTCTGGCAAGGTGTCGACGTGCCGGGAGATCAGTTGAGCTGCGTTATTATTGATAAGTTACCCTTCGCCGTGCCCAGCGATCCGGTAGTCGAGGCTCGCATCGCGGCAATAAAAGACGATGGCGGAGATGCGTTTCACAGTTACCAGGTCCCGCAAGCCGCGATAGCATTGAAGCAGGGTTTCGGACGCCTGATCCGCAGCCGTACAGATCGTGGAGTGCTCTCGCTGTTGGATAATCGCATCACGAAAACGCGCTACGGCCAGATTTTTTTCGATAGCCTTCCCGACTACGCGTTCACCACGAACCGAGAGGACGTAAAGAGGTTTTTCAATGTTTGAAGTAACAGTAGAGCAGACCTTCGCCGCCGGCCACGCCCTGCGCAACTACAAAGGCAAGTGCGAAAACGTGCACGGCCACAATTTCAAAGTGCAGGTGAGAATCGAAGGCCCGAGCCTCGATGACACCGGCATGTTAGTCGATTTCATCGACGTGAAAAACGTGATGCGAAAAGTAATCGACCGCCTGGATCACCAGTTCCTGAACGAAGTCGCGCCCTTCGACATAAAAAACCCCTCAGCCGAAAACATAGCCGAGTATTTCCACATCGAAATGACGAATGCGCTGTCCACCAGCGTTCCCATCCGCATTAGCGAAGTCCGCGTGTGGGAAACCGAAATCCAAAGCGCCAGCTACCGCCCCTAATAAGCGGCGCTTGTAGCGCACGCACTTGTGCGTGCCGCGTTGACACTCGTGTCTTCGCTCAAGGGAACACCAACCTCACCGTAGGGAGCGGTGGCCGACCCTCCCTCGATCCGAAGCACGAGTGCTGCACGGCGTTTTCGAGAGTGTCTTCGCTGAGCCCTCGCACCCAAACTCCGTTGCTGAAGGGAAGCGCTAACAAAATCGCTGCGACAGGTCTCCGCGAGCTTAGCGCCTTTGCGTGAACAAGCCTTTTAGAGCTTACCGCCCAAAATAACTAGCGTTCTTCTGCGCATAATCCGCCCACTTCTCCGGCAGATCATCCAACGCGAAAATCGCCGACACCGGGCACACCGGCACGCAAGCGCCGCAGTCGATGCACTCCACCGGGTCGATGTAAATCATATCGTGCCCGGTGAATTTGGGATCTTCCTTTTTCGGGTGGATACAATCCACCGGACAAGCATCCACGCAAGCAGCGTCTTTAACTCCCACGCAGGGATCCGCAATTACATAAGCCATATCGTTAGAAACCCCAATCTTAGCATAAGGAGTTGGTAGGGACGGGCAGATTCGAACTGCCGACCTGCCGCTTAGGAGGCGACCGCTCTATCCATCTGAGCTACGTCCCCGACGCACCTAAATTGTACCAGCGTTTCAGGCCCTTCCTGCCGATGTCGCGGCGATAATGCATTCCATCAAAGTGGATTTGGTCGACACCTTCATAAGCGTGTCGAATCGCCGCAGCCAGGTCCGTCCCGGAAGCCGTAACTCCAAGCACCCTTCCGCCCGACGTTTCCAGCCCTCGCGTGCCAATCTTAGTTCCCGCCTGGAACACCTGCGCCGGGCTTTCTTCCATAGTGATCGGATCGCCCGTCCGCACCTGCCCCGGATACCCCTCCGCTGCCACCACCACGCACACCGAAGGCTCCGGCTTCCATCGCAAGGTCCCCGCCTTCAACTCGCCCGCCGCAGCCCGAGCCAGCGTTCCCGCGAAATCGTCGTCAATCCGATGCATCAGCGCCTGCGTCTCCGGATCGCCCAACCGAACGTTAAACTCCAGCACCTTCGGACCATCCGAGGTCATCATCAACCCCGCATAGAGGAACCCCGTGAATCCCGTCGCCCGAACAGCGGGCTCAATAACCGTATCTAAGATTTTCCCGGTATCACTAGCCGAGAGAATACGCCCGTCGCAGTACGCTCCCATCCCGCCCGTATTCGATCCGGTATCTCCATCGCCGACCGCCTTATGATCCTGCGTCGCCTCCAGCGGGACAACATTGCGCCCATCGCTCAGCACGATGAAGCTAACTTCCTCGCCTTCCAGAAACTCCTCAATCACCAATCGCGGACCAAGCGACAGAACCGCCGCTTCGGCCTCGTGCCGATTCTGAGCGACGATCACGCCCTTGCCCGCCGCCAGCCCGTCAGCCTTCACGACCACCGGATAGTTAAATTGGTCAAGCGCCCGCAAACCGTCATTCGTCGCCTCGACCCGCACGAACCGCGCCGTAGGAATTCCGACCCGGCGCATCAGTTCCTTCGAGTGAATCTTGCTCGCCTCCAACTGCGCAGCCTCTTGAGTAGGTCCGACCACAGCGAGTCCGCGCGCGCGAAATTGATCCGCGACTCCCGCAACCAGCGGGGCCTCCGGACCGACCACCGTGAGATCGGGATCGTCGATCTCGACATTGGTAGCGATCCGCGACGTCCCCGGATTTCCGGGAGAGCAAAAAATCTGGTGGCCTTCGAGAGCAAGCCGCCAAACAAGCGCATGCTCGCGCCCGCCTCCGCCGATAACAAGAATCCTCAATCCTGCCATTTTATCGCGATATAAGGGTTAGAATGGTGTCTTAAGCAGTGAATTATGGTCAATTATGATGTCATAGTGGTTGGCGCCGGGCACGCAGGATGCGAGGCGGCGCGTGCCTGCGCCCGCTTGGGTCTCAAGACCGCCATCGTGACGATGAATCTGGACCTGATCGCCCAAATGTCCTGTAATCCAGCAGTTGGCGGGATCGCTAAGGGTCATTTAGTACGTGAAATCGACGCCATGGGCGGCATAATGGGCGAACTGACCGACGCCGTCGGAATTCAGTTCCGATTATTGAACACCAGCCGTGGTCCCGCCGTATGGTCGCCAAGAGCGCAATGTGATAAGAAACAATACCGCTTACGCATGCGCGACATCCTCGAAAACGAGCCGAATCTCCGCATTCTACAAGCCGAAGTCGCGCAGCTAATCATCTCTGCTCGCCGAGTCACCGGAGTGCAGCTTCGCGACGGACGCTCCCTGCAATGCGAAGCCGTGGTTGTCACAACCGGCACATTTCTCAACGGCTTAGCCCACATCGGCGAAGCCAAAGTAAACTGCGGCCGCAGCGGCGAGGCGCCATCAAATCTTCTCGGCGACCAACTCAGAGATCTGGGTCTGGCTTGGAAACGCTTGAAAACAGGCACACCCCCAAGACTCGACGGACGAACCATAGATTGGTCGCGCTTCGAACCGCAATACGGCGACCCGCAACCCACTCCGTTTTCTTTCATGACGGAGAAGATAGATAGAGAGCAAGTCCCATGTTATGTTGCATATACATCTAGTGCAACCCACGATCTGCTGCGGGAAAACATCTCTCGTTCGCCGATGTACAGCGGTCAAATCGAAGGAGTCGGACCAAGATATTGCCCTTCGATTGAAGACAAGATCGTCAAATTCCCCGATAAATCACGCCATCAACTCTTCCTGGAACCCGAAGGTTTGGACACCTATGAAGTGTATCTAAACGGGATGTCGACGAGCATGCCAGTGGACGTGCAGACGCGAATGGTCGCCTCGGTCGAAGGCCTGGAGTCTGCCGAAATGCTCCGGCCCGGATATGCCATCGAGTACGACGCGATCGACCCCAGGGAGCTACGCAACTCTTTGGAGGTTAAGTCCATAGAGGGGTTATTCTTAGCAGGGCAAATCAATGGCACCTCAGGGTATGAGGAAGCTGCGTGCCAGGGATTGATTGCAGGCGTCAATGCCGCGCGCCGCATGGGCGGCTGCGATCCGGTAGTTTTAGGAAGGACCGACGGCTATATCGGCATCCTCATTGAAGATCTGATTAACAAAGGCGCCGATGAACCGTACCGGATGTTCACTTCGCGCGCCGAGTTTCGCCTTCACCTCCGGATCGACAATGCCGACGAGCGCCTGACTCCAATTGGCCGCGAATTAGGCTTGGTGACCGATGAGCGATGGCGGATCTTTCTCCGCAAGCAAAAGCAAAAAAAGGTGATTCTCGCTTGGATGGAGACAAATAGAGCTGAGGTTGAGGGCCGGCCCTCGCTCGCTGTGTGGTTGCGACGCCCGGAAGCGAAGATTGAAACACTAAGGACTTCGCTTCGAGATTCGCTCAACGAAGATGCTCTGCACGGAGTGATGGCGACGGTTGAAACAGAGCTGAAGTACTCAGGCTATATCGCCCAGCAGAATCGGCAAGTTGACCGCCTCCGGGGCGCGGGTCAGCGCCGGATCCCGATCGATTTCTCCTACACCGATATTCCAGGCCTCTCTCGCGAGGTGTGCGAAAAACTGGCGCGCGTACGGCCGGATACGCTCGGACAGGCGGGACGGATACCGGGCGTCACTCCGGCGGCGATCGCGGTATTGGACGTATACCTGACGGTTTCGCGCTCCAATTGAGATGTTCAAGGCGCTTTTGTCCGCCGAATTTGCGCCCTATGGTGTATTGTCCGATCAGCAATTGGTCCAACTCGAACGTCACCATAATTCCCTCACCCGGTGGAATGAGCGGCTGAACCTGACGCGGATTTCCACCTTGACCGAGTCTGTGCAATTTCACTATTGCGAATCACTTTTTCTGGCTAGCTTTCTGCCCCCGGGACCTCACAGTATCGTCGATATCGGTTCCGGCGCTGGTTTTCCAGGAATTCCGGTCGCGATTTATAGGCCTGACTGCGAGATTACATTGGTCGAGTCCCATCAGCGAAAGTCGGTTTTCCTACGCGAGGCGTCTCGGGAGGTTCCAAACGTTCGGGTACTCGCGAGTAGGGCAGAGGACATGAGGGAAACGTTTGACTGGCTGATTTCGCGCGCGGTTGCGCCCGCCGACATCCTGAAGCTCGATCTCGCGCCGGACCTCGCCTTGCTTATGAGCGCCGAGGACGCGGCGCGGTTACCGGGCCGGAGCGAGCCACTACCGTGGGGCAACCAGCGTGTATTGTTTCACGTGGAACGAGAAGCGACAAGGGCTCGATGATGTGCCACGTGGAACGTGATAAGATCGGAGCGTTGTGGGCAAAATAATCGCGATTACGAATCAAAAAGGTGGAGTTGGTAAGACAACAACGTCGATAAATCTAGGCGCATCGTTGGCAGCGAACGACTTACGAGTGCTCCTGGTGGACTTCGATCCACAAGGTAACTCCACTAGCGGCCTCGGCATCGAAAAAAATAGTGAGACTCTTACCGTCTATAACGCACTTCTCGGTGGGATGGCTGTTGAGAAGACGATTGTGAAAACCGAGTGCGAAGGGCTCGACATTGTGCCCGCCGACAAAAACCTCGTGGCCGCTAACTTGGAGCTCGTGGACCTCCAGGACCGGGAACACCGGCTAAAGGAGGTTCTGAGCCATGTTAGGTCACGCTATGACTATATCCTGATCGATTGTCCCCCCGCGCTAGACCTGCTTACGCTCAATGCTCTCGTCGCGGCGGAATCGGTTCTTATCCCGATCCAGTGCGAGTTTTTCGCCTTGGAGGGAATCTCCCAACTGATGGATACTATCGACAAAGTTCGCGAAGCATTTTCCCACCCACTCAAGATCCAGGGAATTCTGCTCACCATGTACGATGAGCGAACCAATTTGACACGCCAGGTTGCGGATGACCTGAAGGACTTCTTTCATGACGAAGTGCTGACCACCGTAATTCCCCGTAGCATTCGTCTAGCGGAAGCGCCCAGCTACGGAAAGCCCATCCTTATGTACGACCCACGCTCGAAGGGCGCAGAGAGCTATATCAAGCTTGCGAAGGAGATCCTGGAGAATGAGCAGCGCAACCGACAAACCACGCAAAGTGCTGGGTAAAGGGCTTTCGGCACTTTTGCCTGGCCGATTCCCCACATCCGGCGGCGCTGCACCTGCACCCTTGCCCGATGACAAGCCGTCAGCTTCGCCGGCAAGGCTTCCCCTGTCCAGCATCCACGCGAATCCCATGCAGCCCCGTACCGTGTTTCAAGCGGACAGGCTCGAGGAACTGGCCGCATCGATACGGGCCAATGGCATTATCCAGCCTATCGTCGTTCGCCAACACAATAATGCCTATCAGATTGTTGCCGGTGAGCGTCGATGGCGCGCCGCGAAACTCGCTGGAGTCGCGGACGTACCTGTCGTTGTCCAGGATGTTGCCGATCCCAGGATGCTGGAACTCGCCCTAATCGAAAACATCCAGCGTGAGGACCTCAATCCGATCGAGACCGCGCATGCTTATGAGCGCCTCAGCCGCGAGTTAGGCCTCTCCCACGAAGAAATCGGCCGTCGTACCGGAAAAGACCGTACTTCTATCACCAACATTGTACGCCTCCTCAAGCTTCCGAAGGAGGTGCAGCTTCTAGTAGCGGAGCATCGCATTACAATGGGCCACGCCAGAGCGATCCTGGGACTTCCCGAGGCGACAACCCAAATCCAGATCGCGGAAAAAGCCGCCGCACAGAACCTCTCGGTTCGCCAGGTGGAAGCCCTCGTTCAGGAACTTACGGCCGAACGCCCCCGCGAAGGTTCCGGGCATCGCAAAGAGCACACCGTTGACCCGAACGTGAAGGCAGCGATCGACGAACTGGAGCGAGCTCTCGGGACCCGCGTCCGCATCGTCGAACTCAGTGAACAACGCGGCCGAATCGAGATCGAATATTACTCGCAAGCCGAGCTCGATCGCCTCTTCCAGCACATCACTGGATCGAACTGAAAATGGTGCCGGCGGCGGGATTCGAACCTGCTACCTACGGATTATGAGACCGTCGCTCTAACCAACTGAGCTACGC
>Ga0302324_100029842_pt1 | contig 10319 bp, 9 predicted proteins | sample Palsa_T0_1_FD_201949 | JGI IMG/M metagenome (GOLD analysis project Ga0302324, IMG submission 201949) | Peat permafrost microbial communities from Stordalen Mire near Abisko, Sweden - Palsa_T0_1 | ecosystem: Environmental > Terrestrial > Soil > Palsa > Peat permafrost | place: Sweden: Abisko... | reverse complement strand
TGGAGTAGAAACCTATCCGCATGAGTGTTGCGGGGCGCTGCTCGGCCGCGATGGAGAGGATGGGCGCGTGGTGCTCGATCTGCTGCCGCTCGCGAATCGCCGCGACGACTCGCCGCGAAACCGCTTTGAGGTGACGCCGGACGATGTGCGGCTGGCCGAAAAAACGGCGAGCGAGAAGCATATAGAACTAATCGGGTGGTATCATTCGCATCCCGATGCGCCTGCGAGACCGAGCGACTTCGACCGCGACCACGCGTGGCCGTGGTACAGCTACATTATCGTGAGCGTCCAGAAGGGCGAGCCCCGCGATACCACGTCGTGGCGGCTTCACGACGATCGGGCGGGGTACGATTCGGAAGCGATCGAGAATGTAGGCCAGTCGGTGCGAGCGTAAAAAGTTTGGCTGCCGATTGGGCCGGCGAACATTGTGGCAATCGGCGGCAAATGGTGGCGAAAATCAGAGGAGATAAGGAATGCCGGTAAAAGTGATCATTCCAACCCCCCTGCGGGCGTATGCGGGCAAGCAGGAAAGCGTTCAGCTGCAGGCGGCTACTGTGGGGGAAGCGCTTTCGGCGCTCACAACGCAATTCGCGGAGCTGAAGAAGCATCTATACGCGGATGATGGGCGGCTGCGCAGCTTCGTCAACGTGTACGTAAATGACGAAGACATTCGCTACCTGCAGAAGGATAAGACCAGCCTCCGCGAGGGCGATGTGATCAGCATCGTGCCTTCGATCGCGGGCGGCACGCAAATAAGTTCAAATAATTGGTCCAATAGTTGAGACGGGGAGAATTCGCAATGGCAACAAAAATAGGAGTTCCCGCCGCGCCGGCAACGAGCAAAGCGCCGGCGACGCTTTCAAAAGAGGAAGTGCTGCGCTACAGCCGCCATTTGATCATGCCCGAAGTAGGCATGGACGGGCAGCTCAAGCTGAAGCAAGCGAAAGTGCTATGCATCGGAACCGGCGGACTCGGAGCGCCGCTGGGGCTTTATCTGGCGGCCGCCGGAGTTGGGCGCATCGGATTGGTGGATTTCGATTCCGTCGACTTCACGAACCTGCAGCGGCAGGTTCTATTCGGAACGACCGATGTGGGCCGTCCGAAGATTGAAGCGGCGGCGGATCATCTGCGAAATCTGAATCCGGAAATCCAGATTGACACGTTTGAAACCCGGCTGACGAGCGAGAATGCGCTCGATCTGTTCAAAGACTACGACATCATTGTCGACGGCACGGATAATTTCCCCACGCGATATCTGGTGAACGATGCCTGCGTGCTGCTGGGCAAGCCCAACGTGTACGGGTCGATCTTCCGGTTTGAGGGCCAGATAACGATTTTTGGCGCGCCGGGAGGCCCTTGCTACCGATGCTTGTATCCTGAACCGCCCCCGCCGGGACTGGTTCCCTCGTGCGCCGAAGGCGGCGTGTTGGGCGTGCTGCCGGGAATCGTGGGCACGATTCAGGCGGCGGAAACATTGAAGCTGATCATCGGAAAAGGCGAGCCCTTGATCGGGCGGCTACTGCTGTTCGATGCGCTCGCGATGAAATTCCGGGAACTCAAGCTGCGCAAAAATGTGGAATGCCCGGTGTGCGGCGACCATCCAACTGTGACGAAGCTGATCGATTACGCGGAATTCTGCGGAATCCGAGGAGAGGAGGCTCCAGCAATGCCCACGACCGTACCGGAAATTACACCCAAGGAACTGAAGGCGCGTCTCGACCGGGGAGACGATATCTACATCCTCGATGTTCGCGAACCGCACGAATACCAGATTTGCAATATCGGAGGTCACCTGATTCCTCTGGGCGATCTTTCGCGAAGGGTGAACGAACTCGATAGCTCGCGCGAGATCGTGGCGCATTGCCGCAGCGGAAAGCGTTCGGCCGAAGCTTCTGAATTCCTGCGCAAGGCCGGCTTCGGGAAAATATGGAACCTGAAGGGCGGAATCCTGGCGTGGTCGGATGAAGTAGATCCGTCCGTTCCGAAGTATTGATCGAGCAGTTGGAACTGGCAGTTGGAACTGGCTATTGAAACTGGCCATTAGAAGAGGCAGGCGCTTCGAAAAGCGCACCTGCGAAATTTTGTGACTCGGAGGAAAGATGGCAGCGACGAAGATTACGGTTCGTAACGACGGCTCGATTCGCGTGGAAGGTGACTTTGAAATACTCGATCAGGAAGGAAAGTCCTTCGGCTTGGGAGGGCGAACATCCGTGGGGCTGTGTCGATGCGGGGAGTCTCAAACGAAGCCGTTCTGCGATGGGTCCCACAAAAAGGTTAATTTTCAGAGTGTTATCCAGGCATTCGACCTCCCGCCTGCTGCCCCCAAATCCTAGATTCGTAGTGGGTAGTAGCGGTTCGCTCCTGTAACCTTTTCACCCAAGGCCCCAGAGTGCCAGACGGCATTTTGGGGCTGAGTCTTTTTTTCCTACCCTAAGCGATTATTTATCATCACATTACAGCCTGAGACGCCAACTCAAAAAGGCATTGAACTTGCACCTAGAGTGAATGGGTACGTGTTTTTCTGGGGCAGGGGAAGTATGGGGCGACCGGGCAAATTCTGGGGGATCATACATCGATTTCGTCTCGTCCTATTGGGGGCGATTGCAGCGGCAGGGTACTTTTTCTTCTTGTGGGGGCTGCGCAGCTCCTCCTACCAATCCGATGCGTCCTTGAGCACGTATCTGGAGATGGCCGGTAGCTTGGTCGCGTTTACTTTCGCGGCTAACGCGATGATCCGGTTTCGGGGCACTCGCGACCGTATTTCGCTGATCCTCGCTTTCGGATTCATCCTCGCGGGCCTGATCGAAGCTGGGACCAGTTTCACGTTCTACCACGGAATGCTCGTTGCAACCCCCGGCAGCAGCCAGGTATCAGTAGCGTGGCTGGCCGAAAGAACGCTTCTGGGCGTGCTTTTGATTGCGGCGCTGGTGGTGGAGCGAAGAATTCCCGTATCGCGGGAGCCAGGAAAAGAAATCGCAGGCATCACGCTGATCGTGGCAGTGGCGGCCTACCTGACGAGCGTTTTCTACTTCATGCTTCCAGAGGCCCCCAAAATTCACGCTGGAGCGTTTGTGCCCCGCCCATGGGACCTACTAGCGGCCGCAATTTACGTGGCGGCGACGATAGCGTATGGCTGGCGATTGCGGCGCGCCAACACAGCCCTTGACCGCGCGCTTTTCATCGCGGCTGGGCTCAACGTGATTTGCCAGCTGACCATCAGCCAATCGCAACGGCCGCTCGATGCCCCCTTTACGCTAGCTCACGCGCTGATGGTGCTCAGTTACGTGGTGGTGCTGGGAGGCACGCTGCTGGATAACGCACGACTCTTCGAGCAAGTGAGCCACATGGCGGCTTCGGATTCGCTGACCGGACTGGCGAATCACCGCCGGCTGTTGGAAGTGCTCGAAAACGAGATTGAGCGGTCGCGACGGACGCGCCGGAGCTTTGCGCTGCTCCTTTTTGATTTGGACGACTTGAAGAAGATTAACGACAAGTACGGACATTTGACCGGCAGCCGCGCCATCAAGCGGCTGGGCAATGCTCTTCGGAGCAACAGCCGGTCGATCGACACACCAGCGCGCTATGGCGGCGACGAGTTCGCGGTGGTGCTCCCGGAAATTGGGGAAGAGGAAGCAAACAACGTGGCCTTGCGTATTTGCCAGCGGCTTGCGGAAGATGGGCAATTGCCGAGGGTAACCGTGAGCGTGGGTGTATCGGTTTACCCGGCTGATGGAGTCACGATCGAAAAATTGTTCGGCGCCGCCGATCGCGCGTTGTATCGCATGAAGCGCGGGCGCACCGAGAAGATGTTTCACTTAAGCAACGTGGCCGCCTGCCTGTAGTTATCTTCGAGAAAATCTTCCTACTGGATAAAGCCTACCTTGGGCTCGGGACCCGGTCCGGGACCTTCGGGCAGCGTGCCGAACTGCGCCTCATAGCGAGAAACATTCTCCTGCAGGGCCTTCATCAGTCGCTTTGCATGCACGGGACTGAGAATCATGCTGGCGACGAGTTTGCCCTGAGGCACGGTAGGAAAAACGTAGACAAAATTTAGCGTGAACTCCTCGGCATTGTGGTGGACGACCACCAGATTCGAATATTGGCCGAGCAGCTCCTTCTCGTCGGCCTTAATTTGCACTTGCTGCGGCGCGTTTGGCGGTTCAGCCATGGAATTCTCCTTGGTTTTTTCGCATTTCACTATAGCAGAGAGGCAGAACTCCGGACTCGTTTTTAGGAAAAGGTTGCCCTTTGCAGATTGACGACCGGTGTTGTTAAGCGTAGTTTATAGAGTAAGTTCAGCGGGGTTAACTATGTCGGACGTTTCACTCCAGCATCCTTCGCAGACAACGGGAGAGCAGGCCGCGCCTTTGTCCGCGCCGCGAAAAGCGCTGCGCGAAGGCTGGTGGTATCTCGGGCCGGCGTTCGTCGCTTCGGTGGCCTACATGGACCCCGGAAATTTCGCGACAAACATCGAAGGCGGAGCGCGTTTCGGTTACGAACTGCTATGGGTGCTGCTCTGGTCGAATGCCATGGCAATCCTGGTGCAATATCTGGCGGCTAAGCTGGGAATTGCCACGGGGCGGACACTTCCCGAGAATTGCCGGTCGGAATTTTCGCGGCCGGCTGTCGTAACTCTCTGGCTGGCAGCCGAAGTGGCGGCCATGGCGACGGATCTCGCGGAATTTCTCGGGGCAGCCCTGGGATTTTATCTGCTGCTTGGAATTCCGATGCTACCCGCCGCAATTATCACCGGCGTGTGCGTGATGCTGATTCTCGCCATCGAGCAGATCGGCTTCCAGTGGCTCGAGCGCGTGATCATGTTTTTTGTGGCCGCGATCGGCATTTCGTACGCGATTGAAATGTTTCTCAGCAAGCCGGACTGGCATCCAATTCTGAAGGATACCCTGGTGCCGGTGCTTCATTCGTCGTCCATCTACTTGGCAGTTTCCATGCTCGGGGCTACGGTGATGCCGCATGTGATTTACCTGCACTCCGCGCTGGTGCTTCCGCGGCGCGAGGAGCTGGACCGGGACGAGCACCATCACCGAAAGATGGAGCTTATCGATGTGCTACTCGCGATGAATGGCGCCTGGCTGATCAACTCGGCGATGGTCGTGATGGCCGCCGCGGTATTCTTTAGGCGCGGAATCCTCGTGGCTTCAATCGAAGCCGCGCATCACACGCTTGGACCTCTTCTGGGCCCATTTGCAGGCGTCGCGTTTGCCGTGGCGCTGCTTTGCTCGGGATTGTCGTCGGCGACCGTGGGAACCATGGCAGGCCAAGTGATATTGCAGGGCTTCATGAATTTCCGGATCAGTATTTTCCTGCGCCGGCTGGTTACCATGATTCCGGCCATCGCGGTGATCGCGTGGGGATTGGACCCGCTTAAGACGCTGGTGCTCAGCCAAGCTGTTTTGAGTTTTTGCCTGCCTTTTGCCGTGATTCCGCTGCTGATGCTTACCCGCCGCAAGGACTTGATGGGAACTCACGCGAACCGACCGATCACGAACTATCTAGCGGTGATTGCGGCGGTGGTGATCCTCAGCATGAACGTGTGGCTGCTCTACGCGATCGCCAGTGGGAAATCCTGAACCGCTGTGCGAGAATTTATAGTCTAACCTCACAAAGACAATGGAGAATCCAGGTCCCCGGAAGAAGTCCAAGACTTTTTATTTCATCGCGCTATTTATTATCGTCGTTGCCGGCAGTTATGCCTTGGTTTACGGCGTCAGCAACTGGACGGCCCAGGAACAAGCCAAAAAGCTGCCGAATCCTGTTCCCGCCACGGCTGCCAATGTGAGCGCGGGAAAGACAATTTACGAGAACCACTGTGTGCAGTGTCACGGAACAAATGGAGACGGGAAGGGACAAAAGGCGGACCAATTATCCGTTGAGCCGGGAAATTTCACCGAAGCCCGGAAGATGGAGGAACTGACCGACGGCCAACTTTATTGGCAGATTACCAAGGGTCGAAAGCCGATGCCCAGCTTCGAGGACAAATTAAAACCGGATGAACGCTGGCAAGCTGTAGATTACATCCGCACTTTCGTGGCGGCACCTTCGCATCAGATGCCGCCGAACTCCGCCGATCCCAAACAACCGTGAGAACGCTTCGCAGTCAGGGGGGCTTAATTTACCCCGTCAAGCGCCTTTGAAACTTCATTGAGGTCCGGCACCGTGGGAATATCGTAATTCCTGAACCAGGCGATGTTTCCGCCGCGATCAACAATCGCAATGGCCCGGCCTGTGATTCCCTTGTCCGCGAGGTAGACGCCGAACTTTTCGCCAACGGCGCCGCGGGGGTGAAAATCGGCCAGCAGCGGATAATGAATCCCCATTTTGTCGGCGAACGCCTTGTGCGACCAGGCGCTATCGACGCTTACACCCAGCACCTGCGCGTCGAGCTGTTCGAACTTTTTCATGTCGTTCACAAAGCATGCATGTTCGTTCGTGCACACGGGACTCCAGTCGAGGGGATAGAAAACGATCACGACTTTTTTCTTTCCTTTGAAGTCCGACAGCTTCACTTCCTTCTGATTCTGATCCTTCAGCGTAAAATCAGGCGCCGCTGTTCCCACCGAAATTGCCATGCGTGATTCCTCCCGTTCGCTCGCGCGAGAATTTATGAAGATGGCAAATACGCTTGATACTGGGCTTTCATCATAGTCGAAGCCGCTGGGCCAAACAATGTCCGCCGGCTGCCGCGCGAAATAGCGACCAACAAAGAGGCAGAAATTACAAAGGCCTCGAAGCTTGCGCTTGCGAGGCCTTTAAAATTGGGAAACGTCGATTGTTTAGGGCTTCGAAGGAGCCGGCGCGGGTTTCGGAGTCGCTCTTGGAGCCGCAGGAGCCGTTGAACTGGCGCCGCCGCCTGCGCCCGCCTTGACTGGGTATCCCTGATCGTAGAGGCGAATGATGTCTTGCGTGACGTCGATTCCATTGGCCGCATAGACTACGGGCGTTTGCTGAGCGGAAGTGTCAAGGATCATCACGAATCCGTTCTCTTTGGAGTACTTGTCGAGCACTTCCATCATTTTGCGGCCGATGCGATTCACGATGTCTTGCTGGTCGTCGTTAAAATCATCCTGGGCTTCCTGCTGCTTGCGCTGATAGCTGCGCGTGAGAACATCACCCTGGCGTGCCAGCCGCGCCTTTTCGTCGTCGCTCAGAGTGGTTGCGCCGGTGCGCAGCCGGGACTGAATATCGTCCAGTTCCTTCCGCATGTTATCGAGATCCGTCTGACGCGGCGCAAACTTGGATTGAAGTTCTGCCGCGGCCTGCTTGCCCTCCGCCGTGCTGGTGATAGCCACCTGGACATTAATGACGCCAACTTTGGCGGGAGCTGCCGCACCGCCCGATTGCGCCCACATGATGGGCGCCGCCAGAAAAATTCCCAGGGCGGGAACTGCCAATCGCATCTTCATTCTGACTCCTTATTAGGAATTGCGCTGAATGCAAACCGTGAATTATAGCTATAGGGAAAGAACACGGTCAATCACATTCGGGTAGATTTGAGACGCTTCCACAATCTCGCTAGCCCCACTCTTAGAGGATGTTACGCGATTGCGCGTTGCCCTGGCAGGCGCGAATAGCAGGGTAAAAAGCACCGCCGAATCTATCGGACCATCATCCGATGCAGAGCCAGAGAAGCAGGTTGGCCAAGATGTCGAGTCCCTCGAAGCGGTTCTGAACAGATAGATCAATGTAACAAGGGGACCAAGAGGACTTGGTTATTGGCCTGGTCCACCACCACCGCAAGGTTCAGGTTCGGATCTACGGCTACCGAAAATTGCTGCGATCCTCCCAGAGGCAGAACCGCTCGCACTTGCGGATTCAAGCAGGAAGCACCGCCGGACGCCGGAGGGCATACATAATCGAGGATAGAAAGAGTGCGGCTCGCCAGATTGGAAGTGACAAGGGTGCTCGTCTGGTAATCGTAATCAAGAGCGGTGGGATCGATTCCGACTTGCACCGGCGTCTCGATGAGCGTATTCGGATCCACGATCACGAGATTGTTGCTGAGGCTGTTGGCTACGATAAACTGCTGGTTCAACGGATCAAAAATCAAACCTGTCGGATTCTCGAAATTTGAAATTCGCTGCGGCACCTGCGTAGAAAGATTGAAAACTTCCACGCTGCTCGCCGTGGAAGCGGTGCCCACGGCAGCGTAGCTCAGGCCCGGGTTCAACGCGCTTGGCGAGGGATCGATCGCCACGGAAACCGGATTCTGGTCCACATTTTGCAAAAGAGTCACGGAGCTCAGGCCGGGAACCCCGTTGCTCGGAGCCGGTGTGATTGTGGCGAAGCTGAGGCTCGAGGGAGCGGCCGTGTCATTCAAAATGCCCGCATTGGTAACGATCGAGGCTGCTGTATCCGGATTGATGGCAACCGCCGTTGGACCTGTGCAAGCACCACCAGATGCGCAAAGCGCAATTGTTTGCGGCACAAATGTTTGCGTCACGTCCACAAGAGACGCGTTGTTGCTTCCGTTATTTGCCACAAGCGCCAAGCCGAGGCGTGGCAGCACTGCAACTCCCAGAGGAGTTGTTCCCACAGTGAGAGGCGCGCCAATCGTGCCCACGGCGCCGGCCGCTTGTTGTGAGATTCCCACCGGCGTGGTGGGGCTTAGCGCAACCAGGGATACGGTTCCGCTGCCCGAATTCGTCACAATCGCGAGATCACGGTCCGTATCTACCGCGACTCCGACGGGCGAATTTCCAACGACCACCGGCTGCACAACCGTCAAATACGTAACATTCGAAACTCCCGTCCCTGTGCTGAGCACATCCACGGCGTAATTCCGAGCCACGCCCAACATACTTGCGGGAACGTTGCACATGATCTGGCGGGTGCCGGCCACACACGCGGAGGAGGGCAGCGGAACCTGGTCCAGCCGGACAACGGAGGAGGCCGGGAAGTTCCCATTCACCGTCAGCGTCAGATTGCTGCTAGAGGTGGAAGTGATGGCCGGACTTGCTTCGACGATCTGAATCGGATCGATGGCGGTCCCGAGCGAGAGAACGGAGACGGTGTTGTTACCCTGATTCGCCACAAAAGCCCGGTTGGTGGCGGGATCTACCGCGATAGCCTGCGGAGACGAAAGACCAGCAACCGTCAACAAGACATTGCCGTTCTCAAGGTCGGCGATCACCGCAGTTCCGCTGACGGAATTTACGGCGATACCGATGTCCTCAAGGGGGTCCGCGGCAGCGGCGGTGAGCCCCAACTGGTCGAAAGCAATGCCATTGTTTGTGAAGTTGATGGAAGTCACGGAATTATCGAGAAGACTAAAGGTCGCGAGATTGCCGGCGCTTGGACTTGTGAACAGCGCCTGATGAGTTTCCGAGTTGATGCCCACGCCTTGCGTTGACAAAGCGAGGCTGGCGATTACCTGCGGACTCCGCGCGCCAATTACGCCGGTGGCGTTGCTGCCGAGATCGACAATCGTGGTGGTTTGAGCGCCGCCGCCGCCTGGTGTAACGACGGCCCAATTCAAACGTTCGTCAACTGCGACGGCAGGGGTTGTACCTGTCCCGATGGGGGCCGTGACGTCGCCGCCAATTTGCTCGAGCACGCTGGGAGTGCCGCTGGAAACATTCAAAACGGTGGCTTCGTTGAAAGATTCGTACGCCACGATAGCGTGATGCGTGAGCGAATTTATTCCCACCGAATAAGGGATAGGCGCAGGGCCGGAAGCGGAGCCAGCCGTGGGCCCGATGGCCACGGAAATCGTAGAAGTGACGACTGGGGCCGGCAGGTTGAGGTTAATTGTAGAAAGCGTTTGATCCGTGCTGTTCACCACCAAAGCGATATGGAGCGAGTCGTCGATGGCAATTCCCGTTGGACCGTGACCTACGCCTACCGAAGCGAAGACGGCGGGACTTGCTCCGAGGTTATTGATAAAAGAAACGCTATTGCCGGCGTTGTTGGCCACCGCGGCGATGCCCAAGGCATAGTCAATGGCAATCGCATCGGGACTGGCCCCGACGGCTACGCTCCCTACAGGCGCGCTTGGAATGTTCAATGGGCTAGGCGTTACCGCAATATTTACGGCCGACATAGATGACTGAGTGACGGGTACGCCAGAATTTTGCACGAAAAGCGGATAGAGCCCCGGTGTTGCAATAGCTCCCACAGGCGTGGTGATGGAAAGCTGGCGGCTGCTCGTGATGCTGGGAGCAATGGACGCACCATTAAAGAGGGCGGTGGTGGCCGGTGAAGCGAAAAATCCCCCCGTTAGCGCGATGCTTACTGTCCCCCCGGTGGAGCTTTGAGACACGCTATCCGGCGTGACCGCTACGATGGCCGGGCGCGTGGGA
>Ga0302324_100029834_pt1 | contig 10320 bp, 8 predicted proteins | sample Palsa_T0_1_FD_201949 | JGI IMG/M metagenome (GOLD analysis project Ga0302324, IMG submission 201949) | Peat permafrost microbial communities from Stordalen Mire near Abisko, Sweden - Palsa_T0_1 | ecosystem: Environmental > Terrestrial > Soil > Palsa > Peat permafrost | place: Sweden: Abisko... | reverse complement strand
GAGCAGGAATTTAAATTCAACAACGACGCCGCACACCAAACCTACAATGTGGCCGTCGCAAAAGCCGATGGCAACCGCAAAGTGGCCCTCGCGACTTGCGAATCGCAGAGCGGCGATGCTCAAAAGACGTGCAAAGACCAGGCGGAAGCCGACTACAAGGCGGCGCGCGCTGATGCCCGGGTCGCCGCCGAGGTGGCCGTGCAGCAGTAACGCTGGGTAGTACCCGGGTGCTGCCCGAATGCCGTGAGGCTTTCACGGTGGGACCTCATTTCACTTCCTGTCGATCTGGATATTCTCTTTGCTGCCGCTATGGGAGACGGGCACCATGATGCCGACTCCGATCAGAATCGCGACTCCGATCAGCACCGATATTACGCACCGTGTCGGCAGTATCTATCAGCGCACAGGCTGCTTGTCTGTCAGCGAACCGGAGGTTTGGACCTGGCCTCGGCCTTGACCCGACGTTGAGAGGCGAGGCAATGTGCGCAGAGCGGCTGCCGGGATAAGGAAACCAATGTCGGATTCAGTCGCTCAATTCATTAAGATAAACCGAAGCCGCTACGAGGATCATCTGCTCCGGGAAGCGCACGGTCTGGATGCGCTGCGGCGCGCGGCTGTCGGTACCGGCATCGACGTGCCCGCGGTCATCCACGTCGCCCGTGAGACCTTGGTAATGCCGTCCATCCGATCAGTGCGGTGTTCGGCCGCCCAATGGCGGAGACTAGGGCAGGGGCTGGCGGCGATCCACGCACAGGCACAGCCGCGCTTCGGCTTCGAGGAAGATAACTACATCGGCTTGAACCCGCAGCCCAATGCTTTCAACGACAGCTGGGGCAGCTTCTTTTTGCAGCAGCGGCTTGCATTTCAGATCGGGCTCATCGCGGATCAACAGCGCAAACGCCATTTTTCAAGGCGTTTGGAGCAAAAAGCGGCGCGGATTCAAGAATTTCTCGATAGCGAACCCGTGATTCCAAGCCTAGTACACGGCGATCTTTGGAGTGGCAACGTGCTGTGCGGCGATGACGGCCATGTTTGGCTGATCGATCCGGCAACATATTACGGGGACGCAGAAGTCGACCTGGCGATGACCGAGATGTTCGGCGGATTCTCCGAGGAATTTTATGTGGCCTATCGAGCTTGCCGACCCAAGTCGTCGACCTGGTTGCTGAAGAAGGGAATTTACAATTTGTACCATTACCTCAATCACCTGAATCTTTTTGGCGATGCGTACCTTGGCAGTTGCGAGGCCGGATTCACAATGCTTGAGAAGATCTAACTCCGCGGGACGGTTCTCGTAGTGGGCCAGGCGCTCGATCTCCTGGAAGAGCGGACGCTCGCCTGGCACTAGTCGCCCAAATGCTTTAAGCGGACCGAGCCTCAACCGTACGTAAGGTCGGTGCTTTGTCCGACCTCGATAATATATCCGTCAGGATCGCGGATGTAGCAGCGCGTCTCGCCGTACTTCGGGATCGGCTTCGTGATGAACTCAGCTCCTCGACTTTTCCACAACTCGTAGCACGCCTGAATGTCCGCGACGCGGAAATTCATAAAGCTATTGATGTGATTCGGGTCGGGGACGCTGAGCGTTACCGTGGGTTTATCCGGGGTCGGGCCGCCGCCAACGTTCAGAATCATCCATATATTCGCAAGCTGAAGGTAGCCGGGCGCGTTGCCGTCACCCAAGCTCAGGATGCGACCGCCGAAGACCTTTTCGTAGTAACGAGCCGACCGCTCGATATCGGCGACGGTCAGAAAATGCGCGATGCTGATACCCTCTCGTGGGGGCATTTCATAGCTCTTCTGCTCGACTTGTACGCTGCTCATGATGACTCCAATTTAGTTAAACTGTGCTCGCCCTCTGATGCGGGTTCTTCCTGCTCATGGCTCATGGCAATTAGGCCTGACGATGAAAGGCAAAACAATTGGACTAAGGTATCGCGTGACATTTTGGCATTGTGTGCAAGCGGCCGCCCGGAGGAGTTCGAGCCGCCGTGCCTTTCACGCCGGCCGTGATGGCCACGACACGATTCCGGCGTTTGTTAACGGAAAGGGGCCTTTTGCATTCATTTTGGATACCGGAGCCGACGGAAGTGCCTTGTACCAGTGGTTCGCAGAAAAGGAGCACCTGCCAAAAGGAGAAGTGCGTGACATGGACGGACAGACGGGAAGCGTGTCTTCTCCGACCTACTCGCTCAAGGCCCTATCTGTCGATGGACACGCCATTCCGTACCGTTACGGGTCAGGCAGAATCGGATCCCCGGCTGCGCGCAGAAATACCTATGCCGGGTTTTATCAAGCAGTTTCGCTGGTGATCGTCGGGTGGTACTCTCCTGTTCAAGGGTGACCTTTCCGCTGAGTGTGCTGCACGGACACGCAAGGGTGAGCCATGAGCGTGACATGCCCGAAATGCACATACGTGAGGTCTGCCGCCGACCAGGCACCGGAGTGGCAATGCCCTTCGTGCGGTGTTGCCTACCTGAAGGTAGGGGTGCCTGAGTCGGACGAACCCGCGAAGACTGCGGGCCCGCTCAGTCCGGCCGCCGATCAATCAGAGTCCGATGCCGGCGATCGCCGAATGCTGCCGTTCGCCCTGGGCGGCGTTCTTCTGGTTGCAATCGGCGTGACTGCGATGTACCGCCCTTTTAGGACGATACCGCCGGCGCTGACCGGCGCAGCAGACACTCAGCGGACCCCTGATGGGTCGATTGCCTCATCGGTGACTGCGCAGACCTCCGCCGATGCGTTGGCGCGGCTGGCCTGCGGCGAGAAGACCTATCGGTTGAGCAACGATAAAATCGATGATGACATCCAGGCGGCTTGCGAGCAGGCGAAACAGTCGCTCGCGGCGGTGCAAGCCTATCAAGCAGCGACGGTGCACTACACGTGCCAGGATCGCGATGGACATATTCAGGAGGGTCGGACAGTTCAGAAATACCTGCTGGAGGACTACACGCGCAACTGCCAGGAATACGTCGCGGCCGAGGAAGCCATTCGAAGGGGTAGCCAGGATCGATCCCTAGGTCATGGTGCTGCATCTGCGGCGCTCCGCGCCGCGGCTAAGAAGTTCACAGATAAGAGTAATGAGATCGCCCTTCGCGGCGCCGCTGATGCCAACGCGTTGTACCAGCAGAAAACGACCGATGATGCGCATCTGAACAAGCTGATCAAGCGCGCCGGCGGGTCGAGTGAGAGCTCCGGGTAGGCTTGCGTGGGCCGGCTTCATGAAGGCAATTAACGCAATGTCTGCCGCCGCATGTGCGCTGCTGGCGGCTGCAGCGGCCTTCGCCGGTGAAGTGTCGGTTGTAAAGAATGTCCTTGGGCCGGAAGGACCTTTGTACTTGGACGGGCAGCTTTACTACGTATCATGGGTTTCAAACGCGCTATCGAAGTGGGATGGCAACGCAAGTGTGGTGTTGAATAACACACCAGGGTGCGGTCACAACGGCTTGGCTCTCACGAAACACAAAACGCTTTTGATCGCATGCTCAGACCATGGTGCCATTCTTGAGGTAGACCTTAATGGAAAACAACTGCGCCGTTGGGATACCGATAGCAGCGGGACTCGATTAATCAGCATGAATGATGTTGTGGTGACGGCGTCCGACGGAGCTTATGCCACCGTATGGGGACCGAACATTCCGCTGACGGACCCGCCGACATCCGTGATTGGAAGAGTTCTATATCTTGCGCCCGGCGCAACCGAATGGGTCGAGGTCGCCAACAATCTCAATTACGCGAACGGAGTGGGCGTGTCACCCGACCAAACCACCCTATACGTCAGCGAAACCGTAGGAAACGATATACTGAAGTTCTCGATAAACAAGGACGGTTCCCTAAGCGACAGATCTAATTTTGCAAGGCTGAATCTACTCACAAAAAACAGGGTGGAATCTTGGTGGCTAGGCCCCGACAGCATGAAAATCGACCACGAAGGCAATATCTACGTTGCCCAATGGCTCGGCGGTAAGATCTTGAAGTTATCTCCGCGCGGCAAACTTTTACACATATTTGAAATTGCCGCGGGCGCGGGCACCACAAACGTCGCGTTCGGCGACGGCGAGAGGGAGCTATACATAACCGTCGTGAAGGACCCGCTCGATCCCCAAGCAAAGGGGAGCGTCGTGAAGGTTTCGAACGTTCATTAGGTGCTGATCGTTTCCCGCGCGAGCGCGAAGTGATGGATCGGCACATTCGGCACTTCATTGTCTTGCGGTACGCGCGAGCAGTGCCGTCAGCCAGCGTATGAAGGCCAACGTCGGCTGGCTTGCGCGCTTGTGACGATGTCGAACCAGATAATAGCCTCGCTGAGAATTGATCGTCACTGAGAAGGGGGATACCAACTGTCCGCCGGCAAGCGCTCCTGCGCAGGTCGTTTCGTCGCCCAGCATGATTCCCTGCCCGGCGATCGCGGCGGTCTGAACCAGAATCATGTCGGAAAATCCGATGCCCGCGCTGCGCTTCGGCGCCTCGATGCCACAGACCCCGAGCCAATGCTGCCAATCGTCCCATCGCCGCATCAGCAGCGGAAAGCGCAGCACGTCGGAAGGCCTGTGCAACCCTCCCGGGCTATTTAGCAGCGCCGGGCTGCACATGGGCGTAAATTCCACATCGTACAGATGCCGCACCCAATGCTTGGGCCACTTGCCGTCGCCGAACGCGATGAATAGGTCCACTTGAGGGTCCGTCACTTCATCGAGTTCCGAGGCGCTCACGATCTGTAGCCAGATATTCGGATGCTCCGCATGGAACGTTGCGATGTGCTTGCACAACCACATGGAGGAAAACCCCGCGGTACTCGAAACCCGCAGTGCTCCCTCTATATACCGGTTGGCGTGCTCCTCCCGTGCGTTCGCGAGCAGGGCCAGCGATTTGCGTACCTCGTCGGCATAGCGCTTGCCCCTTACCGTTAGGGCGACGCCCGTGCCGGCGCGGCTGGTGAGCTCGAAACCGAGGATCTCCTCGAGCATGGCGAGCCGGTGGCTTACGCCGCTTCGAGAAATGCCGAGCTCTTCCGCCGCCTCCCAAACCGACCCCAGGCGCGCCAGCGTATCGAGCGCTTCGAGGGTATTCATCGGCGGAATTCGCATTTTCATAGGGTGCAGAATATTCACCTAGAGGCTGCAAACATATCACGCCGCATCGGTTTCGCCGACACGATAATTGGATCACTACAGAAAGCGGGAGCGCCGGAGATGAACCCCAGACACCGACTCGGCCAACCAATGTGCGCACGTTCCAAGGCCCAACTCGAAGGGGCCATCCTCGCGATTTTGACGGGCACTGCGCCTGTACTCGCCTCGGCGGCATCTGCCGACGACATCGGCGAGATCATCGTCACGGCGAATCGCCGCAGCCAATCGGTCGCCGACATCCCCTACAACATTTCCGCCGTCGACAGTGCGGATATCGCCGATTCCGGCGTCACGAGCTTGGTGGATCTTGCGAAAATGGTGCCGGGCCTCGTCACGCCGGACCTCGGTGCACGGGCTGGGAACACAAATGGGACGCTCACGATCCGCGGCCTCAACGCAAGCACCGTCAATGTCCAAGACCAGAGCCTCTCGGTTCCCGTGGTCTCAACCTATGTCGACGAGACTCCGCTGTTCGCCAACCTGAAGATGACCGACATCGCCCGCGTTGAGGTGCTTCGCGGGCCGCAGGGGACCCTGTACGGCTCCGGTTCCCTCGGCGGGACGGTACGACTGATTCACAATGAGCCTGACCTCTCGGGCACGGAGTTCGATGTCTCGACCCGCGCCTCGCACACGGCGAATGCGGCCAGTCCGTCCGAGGCGCTCGATCTGATCGGCAACCTGCCATTGAGCGAGACTGTGGCGATCCGTGCGTCCGCAGGTTTCGAGCGCCTTGCGGGGTTCACGGATGCCCCATCGATCGCCGAAGTCACGGCCAACGCCCAACCGGTCCTCGCAGACCCCGGCGACCCTCTGCACAGTGGCTTGACGTTCACCCGGCAGCGGGGCGTCGACTGGTCAAACACCTGGTATGGACGCGCGGCGCTCATGTGGAAGCCGAGCGAGGACCTGAAATTCATGCTGACCTACCAGCACCAGACGGACCAGTCCGGCGGCTATTCGGAGACCAATCCGCTCTACCGGTACGATGAGACGTTCTACGTCCCGCAGCCCGGCTCGTTCCAGACAGACTTGGGATCGATCGACATCTCGAAGGATTTCGGCTTCGCGACGCTGTCCTCGAATTCGTCCTACACCAGCCAGCGTTCGGCGAGCGAGTATGATCTCACCGGCCTTTTCGAAGAGATTAACGCCTATTACGGCAACTATCCGCGCGACCTGTCGCCGATTTTCATCACGTCTACCGATAAGAACTTCACCGAGGAGGTGCGCTTGGTCTCGAAGAGCTCCGGTCCCTGGGACTGGGTCGGCGGCGCCTACTACAGCGACCGCAAGCAAACGCTCGCGCAAATCGAGACCCTCGAGGGGTTTGGGGCTTGGAGTCAGCTGCCGGGATCCGGCGAGCCCGCTGGATGTACCGTGCAAAGCCCGACTTGTCCCTATCCGACGTTCGGCGATGTGATCCAGTACGTCAATGGCGGTATCAACCCGTCGCAGCTGCCGAATCCCGATCTGAATTTCACGTTCGATCGTCATGTGAGCTTCACGGACAGCGCGATCTTCAACGAGACTTCCTATCACTTCACCGACCAGTGGCAGGCGACCGCCGGCGGCCGGCTGTTCTGGCAGCACTACTCGCAGGAACTCGTACAGGATCTGCCCACCTCGACAGGGTTGCTCACTGCAGCGAACGCCAAGGGGTTCCGCAACGAAATCTTCAAGCTCAACACCTCGTACGAGATTGCGGCTCACACCCTGCTCTACCTCACCTGGTCCGAAGGGTTCAGGCGCGGCGGCGTCAACGCGTTGCCGATCGGCTCGTGCTTCTTCTGCGAAAATGCGGCACTGCTGACCTACAAGCCTGACGAAGCGCGCAACACCGAGCTCGGGATCAAGGGCTCGATCACCACCGGCGCGAGCTATACGTTCACGCTCTATGACATCAACTGGGCGAATCCGCAGATCGAGGCGAACACGGTCCTCGGCGGCTTCGGCTTCGTGACGAACGGTGTGTCCGCACGCTCGCGTGGAGCCGAGGCGGAACTCACGCAGCCCCTGACCACACGCACCAAGCTGGAGCTCGGCTACAGCTATACGGATGCGATCCTGACGTCCGGATTCACCGCGGGGGTCGTACCGGATCTTGTTGGGCACGCCGGCGACCGGCTACCCAATGTCTCGAAACAGCAGGCAACATTGGCCCTCGATCACTCGCAACCGCTCGTGGGCGACTACGAGGTGCACGCGCGCCTCGATGCTTCCTACCGCAGCGATTTCTGGACGGCGCTGCCAAATTCTGCATTCGCGACGGATCTGCCGGGGTTTGAGCTCATCAACGCACGCATGGGAATCGCCGTGGGCAAAGCCTGGCGCCTGGATGCCTTCATCGACAACCTCACGAACCGGGAAGCGGCAACCACGGTATCGACGGTGCCGGGAGACGAGCACAATCGCGCCTATTTCACGGCGCGTCCCCGAACCGTCGGCGCGGAATTCAATTATTCATTCAAGGGTCACTAGCTCGTTCGGCGCTCGCGTGCGGCTGGCGGTAACAGGACGGAAGAACATCATGATGACGGCTGCCAAGCGGATTGTGTTCGAGTGGGTCGAGAGTCATGCGCCGGCGCTGTCCTCCTGGCATCAGGTCATATGGCACTACGCGGAACCCGCCCTACGCGAGTACCGCTCGGCGGCGTGGTACGTCAAGACCCTCGAGGAGTCAGGGTTTGCGGTAGAAATCGCCAGCGGCGGCATGCCCACCGCCTTCGTCGCCACCTATCGCAATGGCAAAGGCCCGACCGTTGCGACCTACGCGGAATACGATGCCGTTCCCGGCCAGTGTCAGGCCGCGGCGACACGAGAGCAGCCGCGGGCGGGCCTGTCGCGGCACGCGGCGGGACATACCGATCCGCACAGCGCGCTCGGTATCAGTGCCCTGGGCGGGGCTCTGGCGACCAAGGCCGCGATGGAAAAACTCGATATCCGCGGCACACTCAAGTTCTTTGGCGAGCCGGCCGAGAAGCTGCGCGCATCAAAGCCGGCGCACGCGGCCAAGGGCTACTACGATGACCTCGATGCGGCGGTGAGCTTTCATCCCCATTGGTCGATGCCGGTGTGCAACACGACCGTTTGGAACACGCACTGCGGCGTCGGCTACAACTATGTCTACACGTTCACTTGCTCCGCGCCCGAGACCTGGCTTGCAACCGATCGAACGGGAACGAGCCGCCTCAACCCGCACTACGCGGCGCGTGCGCCGGGGGCGACGGATGCTATGCTTTTCTTCTACCAATTGAACGAGAGCACGCGCCGCTCGATGCTGCCGGCGAGCGGGCTGTGGAGCTTCAACGAGGCGATTCTGACCGCGGGGCAGGCGACGGCGGATAACCTCGTGCCGCAGCTCGCGGAGATCGATTTCATGGTGCGCGCCGCATCCCTCGAGCAAGCGGACGCGATCAGCGCTGTGATGGACAACAATGCGGAAGCGGCGGCGAAGGCCGGGTTCTGTCAATGGCGCAAGACTTGGGTGTCGAAGTCGCGCGCCGGACTTGCCAATCACGTGCTGGCGCTCGCGGGCTACCGTAATTTGGAGCTGGCGGGGGCGCCCTGTTGGGGCGCCGAGGCGGTCCGAACCGCGCAAGAGATCCAGAGACACCTTGGCATGGAACCACATGAACAGCCGTTCCTCCAGGCGACTCAAACGTTGATCGACCCGCAGGTCGCGGAGGCGGCGGTGCGCAAGTTCCTGCCCGAAGTTCAAGAACATCTGACCTCCGACGATTACACGGAATACACGTGGCACTGCCCGACCGTGCGCATGATAGTGGCGCGGCCGGTGCTTTCCGCGCCTGCCGGATCTGGCTATCCGGCCTGGGTGCATAACGCGTTGGGAGGCATTCCGGCGACCATCGACCCGACCATTCAAACGGCGGCCAAGGCGATCGGTGCAACTCTGATCGACTTATTGACCGATGCGGACCTGCTCGCGAGAGCCCAAGCCGAGTTCGTTGAACGGACCGGCGGTGGGGTAGGGGGCGAGCGCTGGCAGGCGCCCTTGCTGCCGCGGGATTTCGAGGTGCCCCATCGATTGCGCTGGCCGGAGTACGTGACAACCGCGCGCGGCGAGGAATGGTGTATCCCGTGGCGGAAGGGCGAATGATCGGTTGCTGCGGGCGAGATATTGCATGAGGGAGAGCCTGCGGAGGGCGCGGATCACTTCGCCGGCGCGGCTCGTGCTGCTGCTCTCGGTCGGCGTGTTCATCAACTACGTCGATCGCGGGAATCTTGCGACGGCTGCACCCCTCATGCAGGCGGAACTGCGATTGAGCGCGAGCCAGCTCGGAGTCCTTTTATCGGCGTTCTATTACGGGTATGTGGGGGCCATGGCGCCAGCCGGCTGGTTGGCGGAGAGATATGGCGCGCGGCGAGTTCTCGCGAGCGGTGCCATCGTGTGGTCGACGGCGACTTTGCTGACGGGGTTTGCCTCGAGCTTTGCCGGCCTGCTCATGCTGCGATTGCTCCTGGGGGTCGGGGAGAGCGCGGCGTTTCCCTGTGCCTCGAAACTCCTTGCGCAGGTGGTGCGCGTCAGCCGACTCGGCATCGCAAATGGAGTTCTGAGCTTTGGGTATCTCTTGGGTCCCGCAGTCGGAACGCTGCTCGGTGGACTTCTGCTGACGCGGTTCGGCTGGCGGCCGGTGTTCATTCTATTCGGCGTCTGCTCTCTGGCGTGGCTCCTGCCGTGGCGGCGCGTCGTCGTCGCGCCCGAGGTCCGTGAGCCGCAGGCCGGTGAGCGAGCGCCGACATTCGACGAGATACTGAAGCAGCGCGCACTATGGGGCGCGGCGATCGGCCTTTTCGCAGGGAACTACGGCTTTTACTTCATTCTAGCGTGGTTGCCGTTTTATCTCGTGAAGACCAGAGGTTTCTCGATCGAGGCAATGGCGTGGACCGCCTCGTGGGCCTATCTCCTGAACGCGGTGAGCGCTCTACTCATGGGGTGGCTGACGGACCGTTGGGTTCGCGCCGGACGGAATCCAAATGTGGTTTACAAGGGTGTCATGGGCCTATTCAACCTCGGCGGCGTCGCGTGCATGATTAGCATGGTGACTCTACCGACCGCGGCTTCGATCGCTGCGCTATTTGTGTATGAAGTGCTTGCGGGACTCTCCTCGCCGGCGATCTTCGCCATTCCGCAGATCATTGCGGGACCGGACGCGGCGGGCCGTTG
>Ga0302324_100029833_pt1 | contig 10320 bp, 17 predicted proteins | sample Palsa_T0_1_FD_201949 | JGI IMG/M metagenome (GOLD analysis project Ga0302324, IMG submission 201949) | Peat permafrost microbial communities from Stordalen Mire near Abisko, Sweden - Palsa_T0_1 | ecosystem: Environmental > Terrestrial > Soil > Palsa > Peat permafrost | place: Sweden: Abisko... | reverse complement strand
TCGAGCGAGTTCCACCTTTGCAGCAGTCCTCCCAGAGGAAATCCGTCACCGCCCGGAGGGCCTTGTAATCGGCCGTGTGAATCACGGACTTGCCGTCCTTGCGAGCAGTGACGAGGCCAGCATCGACCACCCGCTGCACGTGGTGGGTCAGCGTGGTCCAGGGGATGTCGAGCTTCTCTTGCAGCTGGGTGGTCGTGAGCCCTTCGGGGCCGGCCTGAACGACGGCTCGAAGGACGGCAAGGCGAGCGACGTGCCCGAGAGCCGCAAGCTGCTCCGCGTGACGTTCGAGTTTCACAACGACGTATCTAGGTATATAGAAACCACCTGTCAAGCCCGTGCGCCGACCGCCGGTCGCGCCCCCGTCTGCCCGTGGATGGCGGTATTGAGCATCTCCCGAGCTCATCTGAACCGGGCGATTCTCCCTTCAGCCCATCGAGACGACCTTGTGGTGCTCGGTGACGCGGAAGCACTCACCCGCACGCGCGCCGTTGGTCGCTTCCACGATGTTCTCCCACGCTCGGATGACGAACACCGCTTGCTGGAAGAACTGCAGCTTGCGCCCGAACGTACCGGGCAAGTAGACGACCCGTAGGCCGCATGTTTCGCGAACCTTTTTCTCCTCGCGTCGCCGATGGATGTTGTTGTCCACGGTAACGGCGAACCAGCCGAGCTTCGCGACCTTTGGCATCCAGTCAATGTCGGCGTCGCTACGGGAGATGCCGTGTTCGGCGCAGTCGCACATGTGCACCGCCTTCGCACCGAGCGCGCGCAGGGCTTCCGGAATCGAGGGCGCGATATTGTTGTCGAAGAAGTAGGTCACGCGTGCGCGACGGGGCGACGCAGCGACTTCTCGAACGCGATGGCGGCGCGTACCTCGTCCAAGTCGACGCGGAACCACTTCGCGATGCTTTCGGACGTCTCGCCCGCCGTGTGCGCGTCGAAGAGCGCCCGTGTCGGAACGCACGAGCGCTCGACGATTGCAGCACCGAAGGCGCGCTGCGGGTCGAGGACTACGGGGGTCCCCTTTCCCCTCGGCCACCACCGGATGGCATCGCCGGAAGTGTCGTAGTCGAGCGTCTTCAGGAGCGGGTTGAAGACGGCCGGGAAGACGAAGTGCTTTCTCTTCAAGTCGAGGAGGCGTTCGCCGCCGTCCGCCTGTTCGTCGCGCAGTCGAGCGAGGATGGTCTCCCCGTCCGTTTCGAACTTCTTCACGCAGAAGGGGTGCGTCGTCTTGAACATCACCTCCGCCTCCTGCGCCACGATGCGGATGGTGTGCAGACTCACGCCGCGGTCGAGGAAGACTTTGACGAAGCATGCCTCGATGAGATCGAGAAATGAGAGGACAAGACGCTGGCCCTCGTGCTGCGCCTCGTTTTTGAAGACCGGACTCGAGGCTCGACGCTCGCCCATGCGACCGCGGAAGGTGTAGCCGGCCATCCAACGTCGAAGCCGCTGCGGTTCGAGCTCCGCTAGCCTGGCTGCCTCGCCTGCGGGGTAGATGCCCGCTCCGAGAGCGCGGCCGGGCGTCGGGGGGGTCTGCGTTTCGGCGTGCACGGCACCTAGCCTAGCATCCAGCTATCGGTGGCCTGGACTTCCCTGCGGGGTTGGATGCCGTTGACCATCTGTTGACCATTTCAACGGAACATCGTGTCCCGTTGCGTGTCGTCGTGTCGCGTCAGCGTCCTACTGTTGCGCCACCCGAAGTGCCTCCCAAGTGCACGAGAATGCCAACGTTGTTGGTTAAATTCGGGGGGTTGTGATGACGCCTTGTCGGAAGGGCCGTGCATGGTCTTCTCCCATTTCAAAACCGCTGCCTTCGGCCACTCGGCCACTCCTCCAAGTATTTGATTCTATTTCACTCTTCTTGTGTTCCGCCCTTCGCGCCTACCTCCCGAAATCGGTCTACCTGTGATTCGTCCGGTGATTCGATGAAACTTTAACGACTGCAAGATAGCTCTCAAGTACCGAGAAAACTGCCGTTTTGTGCATCCAGCATGTTGCGTGGCTTCGGTTCCAGGGCGGCCAGCTCCGGAATCGCGAGGTGCAGCGGAGTAAGGCCGCCGAGGCGCAGCTCCTCGGCCGTCATTGCCTCCGTCTTGTAGCGCGAGATCATCAACGTGCTGCGGTGCCCCGTCCGAGTAGCGACCCACGCCTCGGTGCGCCCGTTCGCGAGCGACAACGTGACGAAGGTTCCACGGCGAAGCGAGCTGCGACGTTCCTGCGCCTGTCATCGGCTCGCCACCGTAGGCATGTGTGTTGCAGTTACTTCTTGTCATGAAGACTACAGAGATGGCATTCCGCGCTCCCCTTTCAGCGCGTACTCTTCCTCGGGTCACGACGCCGAATCGAACGACGACCGCCAGCTCGCCATGGATCTGCGCTTGGCCCGACTCAGAACGCAAGTCGCCGTCGTACGAGCGCTGGCCGATCAGATCGAGCTCCTCGTGCGGCCCCAGCATGTGGATGCGATGCTCGATTGGAACCCCGAGCGTGACTCGACGAGCAGCTCGGCGAAGAGATGGCGCGCCTCGGATGCCGACTCTTCGAAGTGGCAGCAGAGCTCACAAAGTCGCCAGCTTCCGAAGACAGCGGTGTCTTCAAGCGACCGCTCGGGACCCATGTCATGCGGCTCCCGCGATAGAAAGGCGAGACACGGAGGAACCATGGCCACGACCACAACGCCCTCAGGCAAAGGACATCGCCTGCCCAAAACTTCGCTGATCACACGTTCGATACGTGCGAAATACCTGGCGCTCGGCGTTGCTCTCACCGCGTGCGCGGCGCCGCAGCCAGCGGTTCCGGCAACCGCGCGTGCGACCCAGTCGGGTACGGAAGGGCAACAGGCAGCCACGAGCGAGGCGCCCATCACGCCGCCAGGCGTTCGCGCGAAGCTCGTCGGACAACACGGCGAGACACGGACCTACGAGCTCGTGCTCGCTCCGGGCACCGAGGCCGTCGCTGCCGTCTCGGACTTCGTGGTCCAGAACCACATCCAAGCGGCTAACTTTCACGGGATAGGCGCGTGCACGGACGCGGTGCTCGCATACTACGATCCGTTGACGCACGCATACCAGAAGACCACTTACAAACAACAGATGGAGATCGTCTCGATCATCGGCGACGCAGCGCCGACGCCTGGAGACGGCGCGGGAATCCACGCTCACATGGCCGTGGGGCTTGCGGACGGGACGATGCGCGGCGGGCATCTCTTCGAGGCACACGTGTCGCCAACACTCGAACTCGAGCTCACGGCATCGCCGGTCGCAGTTCATCGCGCGTTCGACGAGACGTTCAAGGCTTGGCTGCTGGTGCCGTGAAGGTCGCAGCGCTGAGCGGGCCCATGCGACGAGCTGCGGATCTCGCAGCGAGCGGACTGCCGAAACCGCACGAAGCGGTTGGAGATACCCGACCCTACCGTGCCATCGCCGCAGGATCTTCGGGCATGGCGGTTGCTCATGTGGACGTTGCAAGGAGAAAGAGCCATGGCACTCAATAAGCGACGACTCGGGACAACGGACCTCGAAATCACGACGGTGGGGATCGGGGCATGGGCGATCGGAGGGGGGTTGGGCCTACGGCTGGGGCCCCCAGGACGACTCCGGCTCGATTGCCGCGATCCGTCATGCCGTCCGTCGTGGCGTGAACTGGATCGACACGGCCGCCATCTACGGCCTTGGCCACTCTGAGGAGATCGTCGGCCGCGCGCTCCGTGAGATACCCGCCTCCGAGCGCCCGTTCGTCTTTACGAAATGCGGCATGATCCCGGACCCCCAGCGGCCGTACGATGAGCCCGCGCGCAACCTGCGCCCCGAGTCGATCCGGCGCGAGGTCGAGGCTTCGCTCACGCGCCTCGGCGTCGAGCGGATCGACCTTTACCAGTTCCACTGGCCCGATCAGCTCGGCACGCCCATCGAGGAGTCGTGGCACGAGATGGATCGGCTCGTCGACGAGGGGAAGGTCCGCGCGGCGGGGGTGTCGAACTTCGACCTGGCTCTGCTGAATCGCGCGGAGTCGCTGCGCCACGTCGACAGCCTCCAGCCGCCGTTCTCCCTCGTCCGGCGCGACGCCGCGGCGGACGTCATCCCGTGGGCCGCGGCCCACGGGACCGGCGTCATCGTGTACAGCCCCATGCAGTCGGGCCTGCTCACCGACACATTTTCGGTGCAGCGCATCGCGACGATGGCCAACGACGACTGGCGACGTCGATCCATGCAGTTCAGCGAACCGCACCTCCATCGCAACATCGCGCTCCGGGACGCGCTGCGACCCATTGCGGAACGTCATGGCGTCACGGTGTCGGCTGTCGCGGTCGCCTGGACCCTGGCGTGCCCTGGCGTGACGGGCGCCATCGTCGGCGGTCGCAACCCCGAGCAGGTCGACGGCTGGATCGGTGCGGGGTCGCTCGATCTTGACTCGTCTGACCTTGCCGAGATCGCCGGAGCGATCCGACAGACCACTGCCGGATCGGGACCCGTCGGCCGCTCTTGGAAGGGGGCCGCATGAACCCGCGCGGCGCTGTCCTCGGCACGGGACGTATGGGCTCGGCCATCGCGCGGCGCCTTGCGGCGACGGGAGTCGCGCTGGTCGTCTGGAACCGGACGCGCTCGCGCGCCGAGGACCTCGATGTCGGCATCGTCGCGGCAACCCCTGCGGAGGCGGTCGAGAGGGTCGACGTCGTCATCACGAGTCTCACGGGCGCCGACGCGCTCCGCGCGACGCTCGGCGGAGCGACCGGCGCACTCGCGAAGGCCCGCGGCCAGAGCTTCGTCGAAATGAGCACCGCAGGACCCGACGTGCTCGAGGATCTGGCGCCGCTCGTCGCGAAGACCGGCTCGACGCTGGCCCGCGGATGGCGTGGTGGCATCGCTGGGCAACGAACCGGCTAGCGAGTGATCCGCCGCGTTAGAACCCTTACGCCTCGCGGCGGCGGAACCTAGATTCTGCGTGTGAGCCGAATCGCGGCTTTTCCCGGACCCTTACGGGTAGAGCGGCTCGACCGAGCCGGTTTTCGGACGATTCGGACGATCCGCACACGATTGTTCTGCGTCGGAGACGACGGTCAACCGGAGCCTCGTTCAGATAGCGAACACCCGGAGCGCGGGAAAGAACACTCGCAGCGCGTCGAAGTCCGCGACATCGCCCGTGTAGACGATGCCGGTCCGCTGGATGGCAATGGCCGCGACGATGGCGTCGATGGTCGTCGCCCCGCGCACCTTTCCGATGGCCACGCCCGCCAACTTCACGACCTCGTCCGATGCTGGCTCGACGAGGAGCCCTCGGAGGACCGCTTCACGCCGATCGGTGCGTCCGCGCCACCACTCGGCCACCGTCACGTTCGGCGTGGCGACCCCGAGGCCCCGATCCTTCGCATGGGCGTAGACCTTCATCGCGCGTTCCTTGCGGCGCTCTAGCGCGATCAGGGCTCCGGTGTCGAACGTGATCGCCGGCCCGGTCACGCCGACTTCTTCGCCACGAGACCCCATTCGGAGTCAAGCTGCGCTGCCTCGGCGGGCGTGGGCTTGCCTCTGCCGCCGAAGGAGGCGATGAGCGCGTCACGACCCTCTTCGTACGCGATGTACCGGATCGCGTCGCTGACGACCCGTGAGACGTTGCCGCCGTAGACACGCTTCGCCCTGCGCTTGAGGATCTTCGCCTCGTCCGTGGGGATCGAGATGGAGAGGTGCGTCGTGCCTCCGGGCCGTTTCTTCATGCTTGTATCGTAGCACAACTGTACTTCGATGTGACTTCAAGGCGCAGGTGCATGCGGTTCGGGGAACGCCGCGGAGCCATGCTCGCACGCGCGGCGCAAGGACATTGCAACCGTGCCATTGACTCACGAACTGCGCGTAGCCATCGCGCCAGTAGCGGCACGAACGTTTTACGGCCGCAGGAATTCGCCGCCCTCGCCGTCTCGACCAACCTGTCGCCGCGCGAGCTGGTGGCGCCGGACTTCGTCAATCCTGCTCGTCGACCACGTCCGAGAAAGGACGGTTTGCAGATCATTGCTTGTCGACGGCCGTTCCGCGCGTCGCCAGCTGCTCGAGCGCGAGCGCGCCGAGGCCGCGCATCGCCTCGCGCATGTGATGTCCCATCTTGCGCCCCCTTGGGTCGTCGACCCACCGCTCGAATCCGACCTTGAACGCTGCGATCCCGGCCTCGGCCGCGAGGCTCGCGGCGGGATCCGCGACGCCGCGACGCTGGAGCGCGGCCGCCGCGGCGGCTGCGAGCGAGGCGAGCTTGCCGAGCTTGGTCGACTGAAGGCGCGGACGAAGGCCTCGGCAAACGCGCGTCATGAACATGCGCCAAATACATCTCACGGAGGGTACGAGCCTCGAACAGCGGGTTGCCGGTGAGCAGCTCGAACAACGTCACACCCAAGGACCAAATGTCTGTCCGCCCATCTATGTCGCGTGCGCATTGCATCTGTTCGGGCGACATGTAGAGGGCGGTCCCCGCGAGCTCGTTGGCCACTGCTTCTGCAGCGTCGGCGTTCCCAGTGCGGCGATCGAGCGCGAGATCGAAGTCGAGAGTCTTGATGCAGACGCCCGCCGAGCCCTCGGCCGCAAAAAGCTTCGACGGCTTGGTGTTTCGATGCACGATGCCGAGCGAGTGCGCCTCGGCCACTGCGTCACACGCCTGAATCAGGAAATCGACGGCCTCGTCGGGCGCGAGTGGTGCGTCACGTGTCACTTGCAAAAGGTCACGGCCCTACAAGCATTCCGTGACGATGAAGAACGTGCCGTTTTCGAGCACGCCACTATCAAAGAAACGAACGGCGTGCTCTCTCATGGTCCGTGTTGCAAGCGATGCCCGCCTAACGAGCCGAGCGAGGTGCTCCTTGCCGCCGACGGTCGGATCTAAAAAGCGAATCGCAACGCGGCGACTGCGAAGCAGATCCTGAGCGGCCCGGATGGGGCGGGGGCCCCAGAGGCCGGGGGTCCCCGCTCGACCCGGTATCGGCCGCCGATGATCGTAGCTGACGAGTCCATGAAACGATGGCTCTTGACTGCTCATCGCTGCCTACTCAACGGGCCGTATCCCCGGCTATAGTTATTTGTTCAGGGTCTGCGCCATGAGCGCGGCGCTTACGCGGTCGGCTCTCGGCCGGTGAAAAAGTTGATCAGCCCGTGCGGAGCGTTCTTGTCGGCGAAGCAAAGCGCGAAAGTCTCCGCGGCCTCGACGGCGGCTTTCGCGCTCCGGACGAACATCGCTCCCTCGTATTCGGCGAGCGCCGCTTCGAAGTCGCCTCGGTGCGCGGCGATAGCCTTACCGAGCTCGGCGCCGTCGTACAGCGCGAAGTTGGCGCCGTCGCCGTCGGGCGGGCTCAGATGCGCGGCGTCGCCGAGAAGAGTCACACCCGGCACGCGCTTCCACCGATGTCCGCTCGGGAGCGCATGGATTCTTCGGAGGACGGGAGCCGTCTCGCCGTCGGTAATCAGCGCGGTGAGCTCTGATGCCCAGCCATCGAACTCCGCCGCGACTCGCGCCCTCGCCTCCTTGGGGTTAGCGAAGTCGATGCCCGCGATCCAGTCTAGGGGCTTGGTGAGCGCGACGTAGGTGTGCAAGACGCCGTTGGCCTCGCGGTGGGCTTGGATGCCTTTGCCGAGCGCGAGGGCAAGCATGGCCCCGGCTCCGACCGCTTTTGCGCTTGCCGGGTGGCGCGCGTCGGCGTCGAACAGATAGGTCTCAATGAACGAGGTGCCCACGTACTCGGGCGTAGCGTCGGACACGAGCGGCCGGATCCTCGACCAGGCGCCGTCCGCGCCGACCAGGAGGCTCGTCGTGACCGTCGACCCGACCGCGAACGTCAGCTGATGACGGCCGTCGCCGAGCGGGTGGACGCCTTCGACCCTCCGTCCCCATTGTACGGTTCCATCGGGCAGCGAGTCGAGAAGGATGCGCCGCAGGTCGCCGCGAAGCACTTCGGGGCGAGCGGCGCTGCCGTCGTCGGGCTGGTCGAGAAGGACGGTGCCGTGCGGGTCTAGCACCCGCATCGCCTGGCCGCCTTCATGGATGATTCGGCCGAATTCGCCGAACAGTGCGGCCGCCTTCAGCGCGAGCTGTCCGTTATAGTCATGGATGTCGAGCTGGCCTCCCTGCGTCCGCGCTTCCGCGGACGCATCGGCCTCGTAAACGGTGGCGGCGATGCCGTGGACGTGCAGAACGCGAGCGAGCGTCAGGCCGCCGAGGCCGGCGCCAATGATCGTGATGGAATCCATGATGCTTCCTTTTCCCATGGGGAACCGCGCGGCGCAGCTCGCTCGCGGTACCTCACTCCTCCGGAGGGACAGGCGCCTGTCCGTAAGGCGCGAGATATTGGGGCACGTCGGCGGCGCTCGACGAATCGGTCGGCGGAGTCGTGCTCGCGTCTGCCGCGTCGGCCGCTACTTCGCTGGGTGCGCCGCTCGGCTTGCGTCCTCAATCTCGTTCGGAAAAACCTCCACGGCGCCTCCGTGCGGTGGCGCTCCGTACGGTGCCGCAGCGGTGCAATCCGTGGTCGCGACCGCAGCGCCCATCGTCCCCGCCGCAAAGAGCGCGGCACGGGACAGCCGCCCGGCGAGCACTCGCTTGGGGCCCCCCTCGATGCTGGCGGTCGCGCCGCAGAAGGGACAAGTCGCGTCGCCCTTTTTGACGTGACGGGAGCACCCCGGACACGGCCAGAATTGAGCACTCATCACTGTCCGCCCCCTTCCTAGGCTATCAAGCTCGGCGTCAAAGTCAGCAAGCGCACGATCCAGAGGTACATGCGCACGGCGAGGCCCCGGGGGCCGCGCTGGTCAACATTCCCACGCAACCATGCCCACGAGATCTGGGCTTGCGACTTTCTGCAAGCCTACGACGTGTTCTTCCGCCCGGTCTTCGCGCTCTTGTTCATCGAGCTCGCCACCGCAAAGTAGTGCTCGCCGCGACCACGCGCTTCCCGTCGCAAGCATGGGTGGCGCAGCAGCTTCGCAACGCGACCCCCTTGCGTGTGGCACCACGGTTCTTGCTCCTCGATCACGACAACAAGTTCGGGGTCGCCTTCGATGCACCTCGCTCTGGCCACCGGTATCCGGGTTATCCGCACGGCGGTGCGCGCGCCGGACATGAACGCGGTCTGTGAACGGTTTCTCGGTTCGCTGCGTCGCGAGTGCCTCGATCACGTCCTCGCGCTCGACGACCGGCATGTCCAACGCGTCGTCGCCGAGTACGTCCGCTACCACAACGGCGCACGCCCTCACCAAGGGCTGCGCCAGCAGACACCGGTGCCTGTGGAACGCCCCGTCGACGGGAAGATCATCACGTTGCCGGTCCTCGGCGGGCTCCATCACGATTACCGACGAGTCGCGTGAAGCGCAGTGCTTTCGGCCGGATCGGCGAAGTAGCCGGCACGAGTACGGGCTCGGCCGGCTAGCCGATGCCGTTGCTCAAAACTGCACTCCAACTCCAGCTTCTGCGCGCCATGTCCACATTTCGCCCAAGCCACCGCTCAACTCGGGTAACAGAACCCCCCCTCGGGCAGCCAACTCCACCCACGTCCTCAGCCCTATCGGCTCACGGATGTGCGCGAGCGCGATCGGGCCAGGAGCGAGGCCGACGTATCGCTGGATGGTTGGGTAGCCCGCCGCAGCGACCCGAGCGGAGTCCGCGCGATCGAGCGTCTGCCAGATCACGTCGGCCTCCGCACCCAGTCCGAGGCCGAGCGAAGCCCCCGCAGACAGCTCCACACCGATTTCGTTCGGCCAGAGGACGACGGTCCCCCCCTTGGTCGCAAGCTGCTCCTCGGGAACAGCGCGAAACTCATCCGCGCGGAGTGTGCGTGCTTCGCTCGGAGCAAGCGAGAACGCCATGCCCGCCGAGCCCGCGCCGGTGGTTCGCTGAGCGAGATAGCGGCCGGCGGGGAGGGCAAAGACGACGTCGCGTTCCGGGCGCCCCCAAAGCTCGCCGACCACCGTGCGTGACGTAGCTCTCAGCGAGCGTGACGTCATGGCAAGAGCCTCGGGGCCGAGGTGGATCCGGTCGCGGTCCCCGTGGCCACCGGATGGCATCGCCGGTGTCGTAGTCGAGCGTCTTCAGGAGCGGGTTGAAGACGGCCGGGAAGACGAAGTGCTTTCTCTTCAAGTCGAGGAGGCGCTCGCCGCCGGCCGCCGGCTCGTCGCGCAGTCGAGCGAGGATGGTCTCCCCGTCCGTCTCGAACTTCTTCACGCAGAAGGGGGGCGTCGTTTTGAACATCACCTCCGCCTCCTGCGCCACGATGCGGATGGTATGGAGACTCACGCCCTGGTCGAGGAAGACTTTGACGAAGCGCGCCTCGATGAGGTCGAGGAAGGAAAGAACGAG
>Ga0302324_100029832_pt1 | contig 10320 bp, 7 predicted proteins | sample Palsa_T0_1_FD_201949 | JGI IMG/M metagenome (GOLD analysis project Ga0302324, IMG submission 201949) | Peat permafrost microbial communities from Stordalen Mire near Abisko, Sweden - Palsa_T0_1 | ecosystem: Environmental > Terrestrial > Soil > Palsa > Peat permafrost | place: Sweden: Abisko... | reverse complement strand
ACCCAGCACGGGCAGCTCAAGGGCAAGTTCTCCTACATGGCGCCCGAGCTTCTCATGGGCGGCACCATCGACAAGCGGGCGGATGTCTGGGCCTTGGGCGTGACCCTCTACTGGATGCTGTGCGGTTCGAAGCCTTTCTCGGGCGACTCCGAAGGGCAGCTCGTTCAGCGCATCCTTTACGAGGAGCCGCCTCCGCCCAACAAGCGCGTGGTGGTCCCCGAGAACTGCATGGCCATCGTCAACAAGGCCCTGAAGAAGAACCTGGCCGAGCGCTACGACTCGGCCCGCGCCATGCAGCGCGACCTCGAGGAGGTCGTGGCCAGCAGCGGGTCGCTGGCCAGCGTCGTCACCGACTACGTCGGCGATCTGTTTCCCGAGGAATCCGATCCCGACCGGGCGCTGACCCGCGCCATCCTGTCGGGAGACCTGCGGCAGCAGAACACCCCCTCGCATCCCAGCCTCCGTTCCAGCTCCAGCTCCGCCAACGTCAGCCACCTCCTGCGTCCCCCGCCGCGCCCCACGAACTGGCTGCTGATCGGAGCTTCGGTCGCGGCGCTGATCTTCGCGGCCGTGACGGTGGTGGCGCTGGTCGAGCTGCGCCAAGGGACGCTGAGCGCCGAGGTGAACGACGTCGCTCCGCCGGCGCAGCCGATTCCCGCTCCACCGCGAGCGCTGCAGCCGGCAGCTCAGCCGGGAGGACCGCCGCCCGCAGCGCAGCCCCCCGCTCTCGCGGCGCCGGTCGTCGCCCCGCCGGCCGAGGAGCCGATGCCTGAGACGCCGCCACTTCGAAGGCCCCCGCCCAAGCGACACGGCGGGCGGGTGGCCGCGGGCGACACCGGCCACGACGCTTCCCGTCCCGCGCGGCCTCCTGGCACGCTCGCCCTTCGGGTGGCTCCTTGGGCCGAGGTCTTTCTGGACGGCCAGCGCCTTGGCACCACTCCGCTGGAGCCCGTGTCGGTTCCGTCGGGAACGCACAAGGTCAAGCTGGTCAACAACGAGATCCACGTCACCCGGGTGCTGACCGTCGAGGTCAAACCCGGCGAGACCGCCCTGGTGAAAGCCAAGCTGGAGTAGAGCCCTGGGGAGGTCGTGATGCGGTTCGGATGGATCCTGATCGCGCTCGCGCTCGCGCTGGTAGCCTGCGCGCATGTTTCTCCGAAGATCGACACCTCTCCGCCGGCCCGGAGTCTCGAAGAAGCTCTGGCGCAGCTGCAGCGGAAAGCCGACGCGATCGTCGCCAGCCATAAGGCGCCAAGTGTCGCCATGGGAATCGTTCAGGGGGCCAGGCTGATCTGGTTTCGGGGCTTTGGTCATCGAGACGTCGAGGGCCAGATGCCGCTCGACGAGAACACGGCGTTCCGGATCGGCTCGATCACCAAGACCTTGACGTCGGTGGCCCTGCTCCAGCTTCGAGATGCCGGGAAGCTCAGTCTGGACGATCCGCTGACGAAGTACGTTCCAGAGGCGGCCGGGGTCGTGAATCCGGGCACGGAACCGATTCGGTTGCGCAACCTGGTAACTCACACCTCCGGGCTCGGCCGTGAGGTCATGCCCAAGGAGGGGCCCACCCAAGAGGCTTTGCTCGCGGCCTTGAAGGGACTGCCGCTGGAATTCGAACCGGGCACCAGCTGGAGTTACTCGAACTATGCGATGGCGCTGGCGGGGCTGGTCGTGGAGCGGGCCAGCGGAGAACAGTATCGGCTCTACATGCAGCGACACGTGTTCGACCCCCTCGGGATGTCGAGCACGGCCTTCGACCCGGCCGGGCTACCGCCAGGCAGCTTGGCCGTCGGCTACGAGCGGGAGGGCGACGGGCCCTACCACCCCATCGCGAAGCAGCGCGATGGCGGGGCCATGGAACCGTGCGGCGGCGTGTACTCGACCGTCGCGGACCTGGCGAAGTACGCGGCCTTCGAGCTCGGCGCCTGGTGGAATCGCGGCAGCGAGGTGCTCTCTGCCCGATCCCGCATTGAGTCCCAGACGCCGACCGCGATGCCGCTGTCCGCGGGGCCCATCGTGGGTGTGAACTGGTTCGTGAGCGGGTCCAAGATCGGGCGATCGATCTGGCACGATGGCTCCATCGATGGCTACCGTGCGCTCCTTGCCTTCTACCCGAACCGCGATATGGCGGTCATTGTATTGATCGGAGGCGATGAGGGCGGCATGGCCCAGGAGCTGGAGTTCGCGGCGGTCGATGCCTTGCAGTCCTGGGTGCCGGCCCTGGACGCCCGGCCCGGGCCGGAGATGAGGGTGGCTCTCAAGCGACTGATCGACCTGATCGATCGGCCTGATCCGAGCAGCGAGCCCTCACCGGACGAGCTGGCGGCGATCTTTTCCGAGGGCTTTCTCAGCCACAGTTCAAAGAAGGAATCGCTCGGGCACTTCGTCGGGAGGGTGCGTAGCTGGCTCGGGCAGTGTCCGGAGACGGGCGTCGCCTTGGCAGGCATGAGCTCGTTCGCCACGGTGTGGTACGCGTGCGAAAAGGCCCGGGCACACATGGATGTGTGGCTCGAGCCCGGCACCGGCCTGATCAGCGGCTGGATGGCGATTCCCTAGCCATGAAGTGGCCATGGGCGATCGCGCTGTGCGTAGGGACGGCCCTGGGCCTTCTCGGCTGCGGCAAGTCACGGTCGCCGAAGCCCAGCGCGGTAGTCGCCTCTGCCCCGATCCCCAAGTTCGACGTGCACACCCACATCGCTCCCGACGGCATGGCGCGCGCCATCAGCGTGCTCGTCCCCAACGGCGTCGTCGGAGCAGTGAATCTCTCGGGTGGGGATGGCCCCGAGATGCTGGCCCACCAGCTGCGCGAGGCGGCGAACGCCGGGCAGGGCAGGGTGCTGGTCTTCGCGAACCTCGACTTCCGGGATGCGCTGGCTCCGGGCTGGGTCGAAGGGCAGGTCGCCTGGTTGCACCAGGCCAAGCAGATGGGCGCCCACGGTCTGAAGATCTTCAAGACCCTCGGTCTGTGGGTGCATGACTCGGCTGGAAAGCGCATCGCGGTCGACGACCCGCGTCTCGACCCCATCTTCGAGGCGGCGGGCGAGCTCGGGCTGCCGGTCGCGATCCACGTCGGCGATCCCAAGGCCTTCTTCGAACCGGTGACGCCCAGCAACGTGCGCTACCAGGAGCTGTCGCTCAATCCGGGCTGGAGCTTCGCCGACCGGACCAAGTACCCGCCCTGGGAGACCCTCTTCCAGGAGTTCCAGAACCTCGTCGCCCGGCATCCGAAGACCACCTTCATCGGCGTGCATTTCGGAAACGACCCCGAGGAGCCCGCCAGGGTGGCGGCGCTCATGGACCGCTTTCCCAATCTGATCGTCGACACGGCAGCCCGCGTCGGGGAGATCGGGAGGATGCCGCCCGAGGCGCTGCGCAAGATCTTCGTCGACCATCGCACCCGCATCCTCTTTGGCACCGACATCGGCGTGGGGGCCAACGATCTCACGCTGGGTTGCCCCGAGACCTACCCGGAGACGGCCGAGACCACCGCCCGCTTCTTCGCCGCGCACTGGGCCTTCTTCGAGACCGACCGGCGCGGCCTGGCGCATCCCTCGCCGATCCAGGGCAACTGGACCGTCGACGGCATCGACCTGCCACGCGACGTGCTCGAGGACTTCTACCACCGCAACGCGGAACGGCTGTTTGGGCTCGCGCCGCTGGCCCAAAGGCCGTAGGTTCGGGCCATGGGGCGAATCCTGCTGAACTGGCTCGTGAGCGCCGTCAGCCTGCTCATCGTGGCCCACATCATCCCGGGAATCGCGATCGAAGGCTTTTTCACCGCCTTGATCGCGGCTCTGGTGATCGGGCTCGTGAACGCGACGGTGGGTTTGGTGCTCAAGATCCTGACCTTTCCGCTGACGATCGTCACCCTCGGCCTGTTCTGGTGGATCATCAACGCGCTGATGCTGTGGTTCGCTTCGATCCTGGTTCGCGGTTTCGTGGTGCAGGGATTCTTCGCGGCCTTCTTCGGCGCGATCGTGCTGGCGCTCGTGAACATGGTGCTGCGCTGGATCTTGCCGAGCCGGGACGAGGGAGCCGAGCGCTAGAGCGTACTCTGTGGAAGAAGCAGCGCTACGCGCAGTCGCGACTCTCCATCGCACTCCGTGGAAGGGAGAAAAGGAGCCTGGCGTCGACGCGGGCTGCGAGGACGCGAGGGCGCGCACATCGCGCACATCACGAATTGCCTGGCTGCCCGGCTCAGCCTGTGCCGGCGAGCAAGGCGCGAAGCATCCGCTTCAGCCGGAGCGCGAGGGCCAGCACCGCCTCCGCCTCCGGCCTGTCCATCGCGCCGATCGCCGCGGAAAGGTCAATCGCGCCCGCCAGCTCGCAAACGGAGTTGCGCGATTGCGTGAAGTATCTGCGTCGCAGCCCGGGCATTTCGTTCGGTAGACCCTCGCAGAGCCCTAGGAATGCGCTCTTCGCCGCCCGTGTCGCCTGGTCTCGTAGCTCCGCGTCGGCAATGCGCGCCTCGTGCACCCGAACCGCGATCTCTCTCGCGACCTTGTAAACATCGAGCTTCTGAAATCTGAATCCCTCGTAGTTCTCCATGACCCGCCTCCTTTCACCCACGGATGAAGGAGGCGGGGCATGGAGAACGGATGTGGGAGCGGTCGACGGTCGAGTTCGCTGTTCGGGGTCGACGGTCGCGTTCGGGGTCGATGGTCGCGTTCGGGGTCGATGGTCGCGTTCGAGGTCGATGGTCGCGTTCGAGGTCGAACGGTCGGGGTCGGTGACCCCAGTGACCCCCCTCCCTACCCTCCCCCGCTGGGGGGGGAGGATCAAGGTAAGGGCTCGCGGTCGATTTCTGGTTAACATCACCGCGTGAACGCTTCCCTTCTCGAGAAGCTCGACAATCTCCCAGCCAGCCCGGGTTGCTATCTCTTCAAGGACCACGACGGGAAGGTCATCTACGTCGGCAAAGCCCTGAGCCTGCGCTCGCGGGTTCGCAGCTACTTCGGCCGCTCGGGCGACAGCCGGGCCTTCATTCCGCTGCTCGACGACCTCCTCGGCGATGTCGAGGTCCTGCTCACCGGCAACGAGAAGGAAGCCCTGATCCTCGAGAACACGCTCATCAAGAAGCATCGCCCGCGCTTCAACGTCATGTTGCGGGACGACAAGGCCTTCATCCACCTGCGGTTGGATTCGACCCAGCCCTATCCGCGGCTCGAGATCATCCGCCGCCCGCGCGCGGGTGATTCGGCCAGCACCTTTGGCCCCTACAGCTCGGCCGCCTCCATCCGCGAGACGCTGCGCATCGTCAACCGCCACTTCCAGCTGCGGACCTGCTCGGATGCCGAGCTGAGGAACCGCAGCCGGCCCTGCCTCGAGCACATGATCGGTCGCTGCCCGGCCCCGTGCGTCTACGAGGTCCCCGTCGAGCAGTACGCCCAGAGCGTGCGCGAGGTGCAGCTCTTTCTGGGCGGCAAGGGCGACGAGCTGACCTCCAAGCTGGCGGCCCGCATGCAGTCGGCCTCGGCCGAGGAGCGCTTCGAGGAAGCCGCCCGCGTGCGCGATCAGCTGCGGGCGGTCGAGCGCAGCCTCGAGCGCCAGCGCGTCGTCCAGGACGGCTCGGTCGAACGCGACATCTTTGGCGTGCATCGATCGGGGCCGCACCTGGCCATTGCGGTGCTGCTGGTGCGACAGGGACGGCTCACCGACGCCCAGACCTTCCACTTCACGAAGCAGGAGTTCCCCACCGAGGAGTTGCTCTCGAGCTTTCTGGGCCTCTACTACGACGGCGGAGCTTCGATTCCGCGCCAGCTGCTCTTGCCGCTGGCCTTCGACGGCATGCAGGCCCTGCGCGACTGGCTGGCCGACAGGAGCGGACGCGCCGTCCAGCTGCTGGTTCCACAGCGCGGCGAGAAGCTGCGGGTCGTCGAGATGGCCAACGCCAACGCCGAGCAGGCCGCCAAGGAGGAGCTGTCGCGCGGCGACGATCTCGAGGACACCCTGGCGCGTCTGGAGCGAAAGCTCGGCCTCTCCCGGCCGCCGCGCATCATCGAGTGCTACGACATCTCGAACTTTCAGGGCACCGAATCAGTGGGCTCGGGGGTGTGCTTCGTCGACGGCCGCCCCGACAAGTCGCGCTACCGGCGCTACCGCATCCGGCGCGTCGAGGGCCAGGACGATTTCGCGATGCTCTACGAGGTCCTGACGCGACGGCTGCGAAAGGGCAAGGCGACCGGCGAGCTTCCCGATCTGCTGGTGATCGACGGGGGCAAAGGCCAGCTCAACGTCGCCTTGGCCGCGCTGCGCGACTGCGAGGTGCCAGGCCTCGACGTCATCTCGCTCGCCAAGAGCCGGCCGCTCGATCAAGCCCAAATCGTCGAGGGCTCGGCCACGCATTCGCCCGAGCGAGTCTTCCTCCCGAACATCAAGGATCCGATTGTGCTCAAGCAGAACACCTCGGAGCTGTTCCTCCTCACCCGACTCAGGGACGAGGCCCACCGCTTCGCCATCACCTACCACCGCAAGCTGCGCGATCGGCGGACGCTGCGATCGGCGCTGGAGGAGATCCCGGGAATCGGCGCGGCCCGTCGTCGCGCCTTGCTGAAACGCTTCGGTAGCGTGAAGGGAGTGAGGGAGGCGAGCGCTGAAGAGCTCACCGGAGTTTCGGGCATCTCCTTGGCCCTCGCCGAGCGGATCGCAGCGATCCTCAAGGGAGACAAGCTTCACAACGCTCCTTACACTTGACAAGTTTCTTATTTTTTCTTGATGCCCTCCGGGGCTTCGTTCTATAGCCTGTCCCCCATGAAGCTCTACCCCAAGCTCATCCCCGCGATCGCGCGAGAGATCGTCGAGCGGCTCACCAAGGACAGTGACATCGAGGTGGAGCCGCTGCGGGTGGGCGACGCGGAGATGGACATGGCGTCCATCATGAAGGAGTACCTGGCCTCCGAGGAGCGGGTGAACCAGGCGACGCGCGAAGCGCTCGAGCGGCGGGGCTACGATCATTCGCGCTTCAACCAGGTCAAGCGCGAGATGGCCGATGTGCGCGGCTTCAAGATGGCGGACGACGGCATCGACTACATCATCGACCAGATGATCGAGTTCTTGATGGTGTCGCGCAACGTCGAAGAAGTCTACGCCGAGGACCACACCCTGCGGAAAAAGCTACATGGGATCCTCAAGAAGCACCTCGACATCGACGAGGATGTCGATCGCGAGGCCCGCTCGCGGCTCAAGCACCTGCAAGAGGGCACCGCGGCCTGGGAGATCGAGTACCAGAAGGTGGTCGAGCAGATTCGCCGCAATCGCGGCATTATCTAGACTCCGGCGGGGACGCCGGAGCTACTAGCGATCGTTGTCGCTGCGCTTAGGCCCGCCGAGTCCGCTGAGAACCGCGCGCACCGGACCGATGCTGAAACCCGCCACCGACTCGACCGGCAGATGGCGCGCGTCATCCGTGAACCACACGCTCAGATCCAGGGTTTGCTCGTTGGGTCCCGATGAAGCCGCGTAGCCCGTGAGCCGCAGCGTGACAAAGGTGCCGGCCGGCGTCGTGATCGTCTCGCGCTTGGCCACGCTGCCCCACACTCGCCAGATGTGCCGCGTGCCGTAGAGGTCGAAGCACAGCGGCTGTCCGAGTTGAAACTCGAGCCCGCGCATCAGATAGAAGGCGCCCAGCACGTCGAGCCCGTCGCTGCCGCAGGCGAAGGTGCGTTCGCCACTGCCGTTGGGCTGGCCGAACGTGAAGTGAATCCGGCACGGCTTGCCGGGCTCGGAGAAGCCGACGTCGGTCCAGAACTTGGAGCCTCGCTCCGAGTAGTCCTCGCGGTAACGGAGTGGATGGAGGTCGTGCATGCGCAGCCAGCTGGTGGCATTGCTCTCCAGCTTTCCGATGGAGGCGACCAATCCGTCGCCCTTGGCGTGAGCGCGGATCGGCAGCAGCAGGTCGCCCTCAAGCCGCTCGGGAGTCCCAACCTCCATCTCCACCGAACCGACCTTGATGCCGCCGATCAGGTCGATGTCGTAGTCGAGCTTCTCTCCCGCCTGGAAGGGAAGGCGGCTTGCGGCCTGCGCCGGCAGCGCCTTGCATTCCGCATCGCTCGGCGCGGGATGTGGCGCCGCGAGGGCGAAGGAAAGCCAGAGGGCGAGCATGGTCGGGCTCAGGTCGCGAGGTCTACCACGGTGGCGCCGTCGCCGCCTTCGCCCACGTCTCCCGCTCGAAACGCCCGCACGTAGCGGGAGCTGGAGAGGAATTCACGCAAGGAGGTCTTGAGCGCGCCGGTGCCCTGACCGTGCACCAGCCGGACTTGCGGCCGCCCGTTGCCATAGGCCTGGTCGAGAAAGCGCTGGGCCTCCCGAAGAGCCTCTTCGGCCCGCAGTCCGCGGAGGTCGACCGAGTCGGACTCCGCATCTGCTCCAACGGCCAGGGGCGCCGCGACAAGGGGCGCGCGGTCGTGAGCCTGCTTGGCGCTCGGGCGAGCCTTGCGCCCCGCGGCGCTCGCAGGCGAGAGGTCGGCCAGCGGCCGGCGCGTCTTCAGCGCTCCCAGGGCGAGCACCCCTTCATCGCCCTCGACCGCCAGCAGCTCGCCCTCCAGCCCCAGGGCCTGGCTGCGCACACGCTGGCCGGGCGCGACTCCACTTCGCCCGCCTTCGCCTCCCGCCGTCGGTTCGGCGACCCGCTCGAGAGCGGTTTGCTGGGCGGCTTGCAGCGCGGCCAGGCTGCGCTGGGCGCTGCCGGCGGCCTTGATCGTGGCCTCGCCGCGAAGCCGCGTGAGGATCTCGGCGGCCTCGGCTCGCGCCTTCTCCAGCTCGCCCAGAAGCTCCTGCCGCGCCCCCTTCGCCAGCTCCGCCTCGCGGATCGCCAGGGACTTGGCCCGATCGGCCAGTGCCCGCTCGGTCTCCGCAAGCGCCGCCCGCTCAGCCTCGAGCTGCGCACCCAATCCCGCGAAGCGCTGGCGCTCGACCTCCAGCGCCGCCAGCGCCTTGCCGAGTGGGCCTCCCTCGGAGATCAACAGGCTCTGCGCGCGCGCCACGATCTCCTCCGGCAGGCCGGCCCGGCGGGCCAGATCGAGGGCCGAAGAGCTTCCGGGCTGACCGACCGTGAGCTTGTAGGTGGGCCGGTGGTGCTGGGCGTCGAAGCCAACCGCGGCATTGTTGAAGCGGGCGTCGCCGAGTGCGAGGGCCTTCAGGGGATCGAGGTGGGTGGTCGCGACCACCAGGGTCCGGCGCTCGACCAGCGACTCGAGGACCGCCGTCGCGAGGGCTGCCCCCTCGCGCGGATCGGTGTCGGCTGCGATCTCGTCGATCAGGACCAGCGAGCCGGGGACCGCCTCGGCCAGGATGTGGCGCAGAGCGGCCAGATGGGCGCCGAAGGTCGAGAGGCCTCGCGCCAGGTCCTGGGCGTCCCCCACCGCCGCGAAGAGCGAGCGGACCAGCGGCACGCGGCTGTGACCGTCGGCCGGAATCGGAAGGCCGGCGCGCACCATCGCGGTGCACAGGCCGATGGCCGAGAGGGCCACCGTCTTGCCGCCGGCATTGGGGCCGGAGATGACCAGCGCGCGGGCCGGTGAGCGCAGGGCCACGTCGGAGGGCACCACCTTGTCTGGAATCTGAAGCGCCAGCAGCGGGTGGCGCAGGCCCAGAAAGGCAAATGGCTCCTCGGGCGCCACCACCATCGGCCGCTCGGCCGCGAGGGCCTCGCCGAGGTCGGCGCCGGCGAAGAGCTCGTCGACCTCGGCCAGCGCCTGGAGGGTCTGGCGCAGCTCGCGGGCCGCGCGGCCGACCCGGGCGGTCAGCTCGAGCAGGATGCGGTGCTCCTCCTCGGCCGCCATCGACTCGGCGATGGCGAGATCGTTGCCGAGGCCGATGAGGGGCTGGGGCTCGATGAAGAGGGTCTGCCCCGACTGCGAGCTGTTGTGGACAATCCCCGGAACCTGGGTCCGGAACTGCGCCAGCACCGGCACGCAGTAGCGTCCGTTGCGGATGGTGAGATAGCTCTCGCGCAGGTTGATCTGGAAGTGCTCGTCCTTCAGGAGCGCGTCCAACCGGTCGCGCATCTGCTGGTGGAGCTCGCGCGCCCGCTCGCGCAGCTGGCGCATCGAGCTGGAGGCGGTGTCGGCCACTCGGCCGGAGGGCTCGATGGCGGCCTCGAGGCCGTGGGCCAGGCCGGGAAACTCGGAGAGGCCTTCGGTTCGGCTGGCCAGGTTCGGAGCTTGTGAGGCCCGATCCTCGAGGTAGCCACGCAATCGGGCGGCGCCGCGGGCAAAGGCCGCCACCTCGAGCAGAGCCGAGCCATCCAGCGCTCCCTGCTTCTCGGCGCGGGCCAGTAGGACCGACAGGTCGCCGAGCCCCGCGAACGGAGGACGCCCGCCC
>Ga0302324_100029831_pt1 | contig 10320 bp, 6 predicted proteins | sample Palsa_T0_1_FD_201949 | JGI IMG/M metagenome (GOLD analysis project Ga0302324, IMG submission 201949) | Peat permafrost microbial communities from Stordalen Mire near Abisko, Sweden - Palsa_T0_1 | ecosystem: Environmental > Terrestrial > Soil > Palsa > Peat permafrost | place: Sweden: Abisko... | reverse complement strand
ACCTTTGCCCTGAAAGCCCTGGGGATGAGTGTAGTCGCGCGCATGATATAGAAGCTCGACCCACTCACCCTTGAACTTTACGCGGAAGCTGCTTAGTTCCCCTCCCTGCGAGGGCGCAACTGCGGCTTCGACCCCTCCAACCGCATCGTGCAGCACAACCACCTTGGGCGTACCTGCGCCCGCCGCATCTTCGTCGGTGACGTTGTAGCGCGCTTGGCCGAACCCAAAGGGCACGGCCAGGCACAAGAACAGAAGTATGCAGATACGCGCCATGGTTACCAGTAGATCTTCCCCGCCAGCTGAATCTGCCTGGAGGTTCTCTGGAAAAGGATGGAATTGCCGGCGCTGGTGATGGTACCGGCTGCGGCACTGCCGATGCTGGCGTTGGGGCTGTTGAACTGCGGCGTGTTGAAGACGTTGAATGTCTCCGCGCGGAACTGAAAATAGCGCGACCCGTCGCGGTTGAAATTAACATTCTTGAACATGGACACATCCACCTGCTTAGTCCCCGGCCCATAGAGAATATTGCGGCCGGAATTGCCAAAGACGTAATTCCCGGGCGAAACAAAATCCGCGGTGTTAAACCAATGGGTTGGACCGCGATTCGAGAGGGTCCCGGTGCCAATGCGATTCGGCCACTGCGTGGAGCCGCCGGTATTCAGCAAGCTGGTGGTCATGACCGGCGTGAACGGCGTCCCGGTCTGGAAAGTGTCGATACTGTTCAACTGCCAGCCCCCGATGAGAATCTGCGTAATACCGTGGGCATTGGAAAGGAATTTCTTGCCTTCCCCGACCGGCAGCGCCGCAGACCAGCTGAGCGTGAGGTTTTGGCGAATGTCGAAATCCGAATTGCCATGGAAGGTCGTTTGAAAAGTGTAAGGATTTTGCGGCGCCACGGTGTTGCCGTCGCCGCTTGAATTATCCGTGCTGTGCGAATAGGTATAGGCGCCCTGGAAGTCGAGGCCGGTGACGAATCTTGCCCGATAACTGATTTGCAGCGAGTTGAAGGCCGCGTTCGCGCACATGCAGATTTCTTGAATGGTCGCCAGATTGGGATAAGGCCGGCGCGGAGTCACGGCGCCCGCTCCCGGCGGGGGCTGATTGATGTTAGGCCCGATAAGAATGTGAGCCGCAGTCTGGCCCACATAGGCAATCGAAAGCACATCATGGGTTGACAGTTGCCGCTGGATATTCAGGTTCCATTCGTTGGCAGTCGAGTTTTTGTAGACGTAGGGGTAATAGACGACGTTGGTGTTGGGAATCGGATTCAAGACCGGCCGGGCCGACGGAAAGCCTTGGGAGATGGGAGTAGCGGCTGCATATCCCGCAGTTCCCGAGCTGTTCGTGGTTACGTAATAGCCATTGAACGGCGCATTTGTCGCTACGTTCTGGCCGGATGCGATGTTCTCGAACGCATAGTAAATCCCCGCCCCGGCGCGGAGGACGGTCTTGCTATCCAAGCTGTAGGCAACGCCGGCGCGGGGTCCGAAATTGGTATAGCGGCCATCGGTTACACCGCTATGAGGAAACTCGGGGGAATTCACCGTCACCAGAGTCCCCCCGTTGGTAGGCACGAAGGTAGAGAGCCGATTGTCTCGCTCCAGCCACGGGGTCACAAAGTCGTCCCGCAGACCGATGGTAACGGTCAGCTTGGGCGTCGCCTTCCACGTATCCTGCACATAGACGCTGGGCTCAAAACGCTGCGTGCTGTAATACACGGTGGTGTCCAACTGAGAGCTGATCGGGCGCCCATAGAGGAAGTCAGCCAAGCCGTAGCCGGTGTAAACGCCGGAGAAGCTGTACATCCCGACCGGCCAAAGTGGATCGTAGTTTGTCTGCCGATGACTTTGCCAGTCGAAACCAAACTTGATCTCGTGGTTTCCCTTAACCCAGCTCAGCGCCTGATCCACTTCCCAGTTGTTGTCGATCTTGACCAGATTTCCATAGCTGTCGCCTATGCCGACTTGTCCTGAAATCGTGGAGGTAGTCAGTCCAGCAACCCCTCCGGCGTTGGCTCCCGGAATCCCGAGTCGCTCCGCCAGATCACCCTGGTTGATGGTGTTGAAGTCAGTTTCCACTTCGTCCAGACGAGACCACCCGAGGCGTGACTCGTAGTATTTGTTCGCGCCGATGGACCGGCCGTAACCCAGCACGATCTGGTTGGAAGGAACAGCAGTCGGTCCGGGACGGGTGTTGGCTCCGCCGGCACCGATTGCCGGCGCCGGCAGATATCCGGGGCTGACCGTCAACGAGTTCTCCTTGCTGTAACGGCCGAATATATTTGCCTTCTGCCCACGATAGTCGACCCGAATATCCCCCTGATCGACATTGTTTTCCACCGAACCGTTGAACAGGTAGTTGTTCACCAGCGCGGGATTGGCGGGGTTTCTGTTGGGTAGAGGGAACAGAGCCATCAGGTTTGCGGCCGTGGGATCAATGGCGCTCACCTGGTTGTTGGGTAGCGGAAGACCCGTCGCCGGGTTCACCAGATGTACGGGCGTCGGCTGGCTAAGCAGCGCCGCGAAGTTGCCGGTATGGAAGGCGGCGAGGGGCACGGTGCTGATCAGCGTTTGCGCCTGGCTTATGCGCTTGCCCTCATAATCCGCGAAGAAGAAGAGCTTGTTCCGTCCGTTGAACAGGTGCGGAATTAACACCGGTCCGCCTACATTCGCGCCGAACTGATTGAGATGGAATGGTACTGTGGGACCGGTGTGAGCGTCGAAGTAATTCTTGGCGTCGAAGACTGAGTTGCGCAGGAACTCATAGAAAGTGCCGTGAAAGTTGTTGGTGCCGGAACGGAAGGTGACGTTGACGATGGACGGTCCGCCCCCATAAGCAGCCGACTGGCCGCTGGTCTGAACGACGAACTCCTGGATGGTATCAATCGGCGGGAAGAAGATCGCGGCAGCGATATCGTTGTTGACACTCTGGATTCCGTCGAACAAATACATGGTGTCTTCACCGGGGTTGCCGTTGATGACAGCGCCATTGGAACCGCGCCCGTTGGTGTAGCCCGCAGAGACCGAGTTGTTGGAATTACCACGCAGGTTTACGCCTGGGGCAAGCCCTACAAGTTGGGTAAAGTTACGGCTGTTCAGAGGCAGACTCACCACCTGCTGCTGGGTACGCAGGTTGCTGATCTCCGTCGACGCCGTCTGCAGGACCTGAGTGGTGGTCGCGTTTACCGTAACGCTTTGCGTTTCGGTTCCTACTTCAAGTGCGGCGTCCACTTCGAGCCGCTGGCCGGTGGTGAGCGTAACGCTCTGGGTGAACACCTTGAAGCCCGTCTGCCTGACGGATATTGAATACTGCCCAGGCTGCACGGCCACGAAGTCGAACTCGCCGGCCGCATTGGCTGTAGCCGTTCGGACCACATCCGTAGATAGGCTCTTTAGTTCGACGGTAGCGTTGGGGATGACTGAGCCGGAGGCATCCTTCACCGCTCCGACGACTGAGCCCACATCGAACTGCGCCCACAACGACGGCGAGAAGGAAAAAAGGAAAAGTACCGCGGCAGCTGCCCTTGTATGCCAGCGATGCATAGAACGCCTCCTGGAAATGACTCCATGATTTGCAGTTTCCAGTCTTCAGCCGGGGCGGTAGCCGGAAACATCGCAATCTTCGACAGCGCGAATGGTAGGTTGGCCGGACCATCACTGTCAACAGACTTTTGCGCTTTGGCGGTACGGGCTTTATCGGCCGCAAAAAACTGTCTGGGAGAGGAATGTGGGTGGGATGTATCGGGTGCAGGTAGCTACAGGTATCCGGCCGCATGCTTTTGCAGGGCACGGCCTGTAAATGTTGCGAAAAACCCATGTTTTGTATCAGGGCACGACTTTAGTCGGGCCGTAAGCAGCCAAAAAGGGTTGGGCTTTAGCCCCTGAAACCCTCGCCATTAGGGAACGAAAGAGGCTTCGGCAGCCTGTTTCGGCGCAGCCTCAAGCGCCCTGGCGATGCAGCAGCACGGTGGTGATCTGCCGCCATTCTTCATCCACCGATGTTTCCGGATGAGGCTGATGCGCGCGTTTGTACCAATAGCCGGCGTTATCCGGATCGCCCTCTTTGCGGTGCAGATGGGCATGGACCCACGCCGCCTCCCGCCCCTCCTCGTCTTGGGCGATCTCGTGAGCGCGGTCGAAATTTCCCTTACCATCCCACCAGAGAGCCTTCAGCAACGGGGGCAGGCTCGCCGGCGGCACTTGCTCGCGCAGCGAAGCACGGAATTCCTCGATGGTCATAGCTCGCATTCTACGCCGCAGTAACAACATAGGGCCATTGTCATCCGGGGGGTTAGGGCCGTATAGTTGATATGCGACCTCCTTGGTCGCATTTTGCTTCCATCTTTGCTTTCAAGTATCGCGAGGACGACTTTCTACTGCCATGCTAAGCACGCTTCAATCCACGGCACTGAGTGAGCTCGCCATCGGATCCTGTGCGACCCTGGCTTCGCTGGATCTGCCCGAGGAAATCCAGGGCCAGCTAATGCATCTCGGCTTTGTACCGGAAAGCCGGGTGCTTGTCCTTCGCCGCGCCCCGGCCGGCGACCCGACCGTTTATTGCGTGGATGGAGCTGAAGTCGCGCTGCGCCGGGAAACCGCACAATTCATTTCAGTCCATAGCGTTTGCCTGGCCGCCGGGAAGGCCGCGCGATGAGCCATTGCAGCCCCGGAGGCGGCGTTGCCGTCGAGCCGAACCGTCCCCGCGTCGCAGGCAAACTCAATACCATCGCGCTGATCGGGCCGCCAAATTCGGGCAAATCGACCCTGTTCAACCGCCTGACCGGGCTGCGGCAGAAAGTAGCCAACTATCCCGGCGTAACGGTAGAGCATCACTCTGCCCGGATGAGCGGCATAGGCCACCGGGAGCTGACCTTAATCGACCTCCCCGGCATTTATAGCCTGAATTCTTACTCAGAGGACGCGCGCGTCGCGATCGATGTGCTGCAGGGAAATATGCCTGGCACGCCGGCCCCGGACGCAGTCCTGCTGGTGCTGGATGCATTGCAGCTGAGCCGCCAGCTCATGCTGGCCGCGCCGGTTCTAGCCATGGGTTTGCCCACTATGGTGCTGCTCAACATGGCTGACCTGATGACCGCACGTGGGGGTGAGATCGATCCGCTGGCGCTGGCGCGCGAGCTGGGTGCGCCGGTGGCCATGATCAGCGCGACCAAGGGCGCCGGTTTCGACGCCATCGATCGCTTCCTGACCCGGCTTTCCGAACCGGCCGAGGCACGCCTCCAGCCGATGCAGCTTCCGGTGCTCCAGAATGCCGCCTCCTGCCATCAGTGGGCCACGCAGGTAAGCTCGCGCACCAAGTACAAAGCGCCCAATTCTCCTGGCTGGACGCGCAGGCTCGATGCGGTGCTGCTGCACAAGTTCTGGGGACCGATTATCTTTCTCGCGGTCGTGATTGGCGTTTTCCAGGTCGTCTTCGCCGCCGGACTGCCGCTTAGCGATTGGCTCACCGAAATTTTCAACAAGGCGGGCGCGGCGGCGGTCAATTTCCTGCCCTGGCACTGGCTGCAGGTGCTGCTGCGCGATGGTGTGTGGAATGGAGTGCAGGCGGTGCTGGTCTTCCTGCCCCAGATTTTGCTGCTGTTCCTAGTCATCGGAGTGCTCGAAGACTCCGGCTACCTGGCGCGGGCGGCCCTGATTGCCGATCGCGTGATGCGCTCCATCGGGTTGAATGGTAAAGCCTTCATTCCGCTGCTCTCCGCATACGCTTGCGCGGTTCCGGCGATCATGGCCACGCGGACGATCGAAAACAAGCGCGACCGCCTGGCTACGATCCTGGTGGCCCCGTTCATGACCTGCGCCGCCCGGCTGCCTATTTACACCCTGGTCATCGCCGCGTTCATTCCCAACCGGCCGATCCTGGGCGGTTTTTTTGGCTTGCGCGCGGCGGTCATGCTGAGTCTTTACCTGCTCGGCTTCCTGGCCGCGCTGGCGACTGCGCGTATGCTCAAGTCCTCAATCCTGAAGGCCAGCGCGGCTCCATTCATCCTGGAACTGCCGCAATACCGGTGGCCGACGCTGCGCTCGATTGGGTTGCGGCTGCTGGACCGCGGCAGGGTCTTTGTCCAGCAGACCGGGACTGTCATCCTGACGGTTACGTTTGTTCTTTGGCTGTTGAGTATTGTGCCCTTCCACGCCGGCGCTGCTTCTCCCCTCACCGAGAGTGTGATCGGCAGGCTCGGCCATTGGATCGAACCGGTGCTGCACCCCTTGGGCTTTAACTGGAAAATCGGGATCGGCCTGCTGAGTTCGGTCATCGCACGCGAAGTGATTGTCGGCACGCTGGGGACGCTGTACGGCGCCGACCCGGCCACACAGTCCGTGGGCCTGCAAGCCGCGCTCAGGCATGACATGACCATCGGAGGCGCCATCGCCCTGGTGGTCTTCTTCGCCTTTGCCATGCAATGCACTTCGACCCTGGCCGTGGTGCGGCGGGAGACCAACAGCTGGAAGTGGCCGGCAGTGCAGTTTTGCTACATGACGGGACTGGCCTATCTCGCGGCCCTGGCGACAAACCAGATACTCTCGCGCATCTTCTAGAGCATTTTCACTTCTGGTGTATACAGGGCAACCGGCCTCGGCGCGGCTTTTCCTCAAGAAAAGACGCACTTCGCTACTGTTGCCTGTGCAGAGTAGAAGTGAAAATGCTTTAAATGCGGCGTCCTTCGCCTCCAGTAAATCTGCGAAAATAGAGTTGAATCTAAGAAAACAAGAGACTGAATCATGATTTCTGTCAGCGATGTAACTATGCGTTATGGAGCCAAGCTCCTGTTCGAGGAGGTTTCGGTCCAGTTCATTTCCGGTCGCCGCTATGGCTTGACCGGTCCCAATGGTGCCGGTAAATCGACCTTTATGAAGATCCTTTCGGGCGACCTGGAGCCGCAGAAAGGTACGGTGGTGCGGCCGAAGAAAGTGGGCGTCCTGAGCCAGGACCAGTACGCTTTCGATGCGTATCGTGTCATCGATACCGTCATTATGGGCAACAAAGGCCTATGGAAGGCGATGACCGAGCGGGATGCGATCTATGAAAAGGCAGAGCTGACCGACGATGATGGTATGCGGCTGGGCGAGCTGGAAGGCGTCGTTGGCGAGGAAGACGGGTATACCGCCGAGAGCGACGCCGCCATCCTGCTGCAGGGGCTGGATATACCGGATGAGTTCCACCAACGGAAAATGAGCGAATTGCAAGGCGGCCAAAAGGTGCGGGTGCTCCTGGCCCAGGCGCTTTTCGGCAAGCCGCAGGCGCTGCTGCTGGACGAGCCTACGAACTCGCTCGATCTTGATTCCGTGCACTGGCTGCAGAACTTCATGCAGGAGTTCGAAGGCACGATGATCACCATCTCCCACGACCGGCATTTTCTCAACAGCGTGTGTACTCATATCGCCGACATCGATTACGAGACGATCATCACTTACAGCGGCGGCTATGACGATATGGTCCTGGCCAAGACCCAGATCCGCTCCCGCCTGGAGTCGCAGAACGCCCAACGGGACAAGAAAATTGCACAACTCAACGAGTTCATTGCGCGCTTCTCAGCCGGCACCCGTTCCAGTCAGGTGACTTCGCGCAAGAAGGAAGTAGAGCGGCTGCAGACAACTGAGCTGGCGCGGTCGAATATCCAACGCCCCTATATCCGCTTTGATCTCTTGCGGCCCTCGGGCAAGCATATTCTGGAGTTCGAGAACCTAAGTAAATCATACGGGCAGCAGCGCGTTATTCGTGATTTCAGCGCGGCGGTGATGCGCGGGGAGAAGGTCTGCCTGATGGGCCGCAATGGTCTGGGCAAGACGACGCTGCTGCGGTCTCTGCTGGTGAAGATGGATCAGGCCGAGCCGGGTTTCACCCTGGACGGGGGCACGGTCAAGTGGGGACACGAAGCGCAGATTGGCTACTTCCCTCAGGACCATACCGGCTCCATTGAAAAAGGGATGACCGTTTCCGACTGGCTGCACCAATTCGACCCCCGGGTGACCAAGGAGGATATCCGCGGCCTGCTGGGGCAGATGCTGTTCAGCGGCGAAGAAGGGTTGAAGAAGACCGAAGCCCTCTCCGGAGGGGAGGCGGCGCGCTTGATCTTTTGCCGTCTCATGCTGCAGAAGCCGAACATCCTCATTCTCGACGAGCCGACGAACCACCTGGACCTGGAGACCATCAATGCACTGAACGTCGCCATCCAGCGCTACGAAGGCACGGTGCTGCTGGTGACCCACGATCACGACCTGATCGATGAGGTGGCAACCCGGATCTGGCACTTCGATGAAGGCACGATTGAGGACTTCAAGGGACCCTACGAGGAATACATGACCGCCACCGCGGCGGCGAGGCGTTAAGCAAAAGCTTGCCTCCTATCCTCAATGCCCAGGGAATCTCCAAGTCGTTCGGGGCCGACCCGCTTTTGCGCAACGTCGCCTTCACGATAGAGGAACGGGCCCGCATTGGGCTGATCGGGCCCAATGGCTCGGGTAAGTCGACCCTGCTGGGAATCCTGGCGGGTGAGATCGAGCCCGACAGCGGTGAGGTTTCCGCCCGCAAGCGCACGCGTTTGAGCTATGTTGCGCAACAGTCGGAATTTCTGCCCGGGACCACGGTCCGGGCGGTTCTGGAAGCTGCGCTGCAGCGCATCGCAGCGCCGCCGGCAGAGTGGGAAGGACGCATCGGGGAAACACTGGGCCGGACCGGCTTTGAAGATTTCGCCGCCGATGCCTCCCGGCTATCGGGCGGCTGGCGCAAGCGCCTGGCGATTGCCGAGGCGCTGGTGCAGAGCCCTGACGTTCTGCTGCTGGACGAGCCCACCAATCACCTGGATTTGAGCGGAATCGAGTGGCTGGAAGGCCTGCTGAATACGTCCGCGTTTGCCTGCGTCGTGATCAGCCACGACCGGTACTTTTTGGAAAACGTGAGCACCGAAACGGTGGAGCTGAACCGCGCCTATCCGGATGGGCTGCTCCGCGTAAACGGAAACTACAGCGCATTTCTGATTAAGAAAGAAGCATTTCTTGAGGCCCAGGTAAAACGGCAGGACGCCCTTTCCAACCGCGTACGCACGGAGATAGAGTGGCTGCGGCGCGGGCCGAAGGCGCGCACCACCAAGTCCAAGGCCAGGATCGACCGGGCCCACGAGCTGATTGGAGAACTGGCGGAAGTGTCGGGACGGAACCGAACCGCGACCGCCTCCATAGAATTTTCTGCCACCGACCGGCAGACCAAGCGGCTGGTGGAGTTGGAAAACCTGGAGTACGGCTTCGCCGGACGCAGGCTTTTTTCTGACCTTAACTTCGTCTTGACCGCCGGGCAGCGCGTTGGCCTGGTGGGGCCGAATGGCAGCGGTAAGACGACGATGTTGCGCCTGCTCCGAGGCGAGATCGAGCCGCTGGCCGGGGCAATCAACAGGGCGACTTCCCTGCGCACGGTCTATTTCGATCAGAATCGCATTCTTCCGGCGGATGTTACGCTGCGCCGTGCCTTGGCCCCGGACAGCGATTCGGTGATCTATCAGGACCGGGTGATCCATGTGGCTTCGTGGGCGGCTAGATTTTTGTTCAGCGGCGATCAGCTGAATCAACCGGTGGGCCGGCTATCCGGAGGTGAGCGGGCGCGGGTGTTGATTGCCAAATTAATGCTGGAACCGGCCGACCTGCTGCTGCTGGATGAGCCTACCAACGACCTCGATATCCCGACTCTCGAGATCCTGGAGGAAAGCCTGCTGGAGTTTCGTGGTGTGTTGGTGCTGGTGACGCACGACCGCTACATGCTGGACCGCGTCTGCACCAGCGTGCTGGGACTGGATGGACGGGGTGGCGCCGAGAGCTTTGCCGATTACTCGCAATGGGAGGCCTGGCAACGCCAGCCGGTGCCGGACGTCAAAGCGACCGCCGCCCAGGACAAACGAAGCACATCGTCGAAAAAGAAGCTTTCTTACCTGGAAGCGCGAGAATATGCGGGCATTGAAGATCGGGTGACTGCTGCGGAAGAGCAGGTTGCCCGGGAACGCGGCGTGGTCGAAGATCCAGCAGTGGCTATCGACGCAGTGCGGCTCCAAGCCGCCCTGGAGGCCATGGAAAAAGCGCAGACCGCCCTCGACGAGCTGTACACGCGGTGGGCCGAACTAGAAGCCAAAAGCGTCGGGTAACGACACCCGTCAAAGGACCAAGCGGAACCCGTCCGGCCCAGAACCGTCGGACCTTCTTACGGAACAACGTCAGTGGCGGTAGCAGCACTTAGCTGGTGAATCGCCATCCAGGTCTGGGCGTAGGAGTTCAATGCGTTCAGGCTGGTTGTCCGGTCATCCTGCAGAGCACTTAGATA
>Ga0302324_100029829_pt1 | contig 10320 bp, 9 predicted proteins | sample Palsa_T0_1_FD_201949 | JGI IMG/M metagenome (GOLD analysis project Ga0302324, IMG submission 201949) | Peat permafrost microbial communities from Stordalen Mire near Abisko, Sweden - Palsa_T0_1 | ecosystem: Environmental > Terrestrial > Soil > Palsa > Peat permafrost | place: Sweden: Abisko... | reverse complement strand
GCCTGGATCGGATCGAGCCGGATCTCAACAGCGCTTTGCCGGGCGATCCGCGCGATACAACCAGTCCAGCCGCAATGGTCGACTCAATGGAGAAGCTGCTGGTCGGCAACACGTTGTCAGCGGCTACCCGAGCCCAGCTCGTTGCGTGGCTGGAAAAGAGCACAACCGGCAAGAATCGATTACGTGCCGGATTTCCTGCAAGCTGGCGCGCTGGCGACAAAACCGGAACAGGTGCACACGGCGCGATGGGAGATGTCGGCATCTTCTGGCCTCCAAACAAAGCGCCGATTCTGATTGCGGCCTACATCATGGAAGGGATTGCGTCGGCTGACGAAAGGGAGCAGGCAATCGCCGCGGTCGGACGCATTGTGGCGCACGGACTTTAGGGGAAGGTCCGTTTTCCAGCTTTAGTATACAGAATATCCGTTATCAGACATTCTATCTATCTTAAGACAGTAAATGACTTAGTTTCTTATGCCGGCCAGTAATCCCTCAATCTCGGCCTTCTCTTCCGCCGTGACCGGCAGCAACGGCGCTCTGGGACGGCCACCGTAGTAGCCGTTGAAATCGCAACCGTGCTTGATGCCGGCGATGCCCAACTGCCCTGCAATGCGCTGGCCGGGGCCGGCAATCCGGGCCTGCTTTTCCGCGGCGAGTTGCAGATCGTGATCCTTCCAGGCAAGGTAAACCTCCTGGCAAGCCTGTGGAGCGCAGGCGGCAAACCCCAGGATGGCTCCAGACGCGCCGGCTTCAAGAGCTTCAACAAGAATGGACGTCGAGCCGGTGAGCACCTGGAATCCGACCTCTTTGGTTCGAGTCTTGAGCGGAGTCGCGGGCGGAGCGGTTGCCACGGCCACGCCCCCTGCCAGATCGCCGGCTGCGACAAAGGTGTTGCCGGCTCCGGATTTTGCGGCCAGCATGCGCGCCGTGACAGCTTCAAAAATGGGGGTCACGGTTACCGTCCGGCGGGTCGCGCTGCGCGTGGCCTCAACCGATGCCACGATGCGTGGCAGGCTGCCGCTCGAATCCTTGATGCCGATAATGTTGGGATGCTGAGCCAGCTCTGCGATCACCTCGATGGGAATGTCGTAGGGTACGCAGCGCGGGATGTTGTACAGCAGAATTGGCAACGGAGAGCGGTCGGCCACGCTGCGAAAGTAGTGCAGGACGGCGGCCGAGGACATCTGGGTCGCATAGTAAGTGGGCGTGCGCACCAGGACGGCATCATAAGCGTACTGCGCCGCGGCCTCAGCCAGCTCCACTGTGGCCTTTACGCTCTCGCGCCCCACACCGGCAATGAGCACCTTATCCGTCGCGGCGGCTTCAGCGGCCACGCGCAGCACGTCGCGAGATTCGGCATCGTCCAGCGCCACAGCCTCACCCGTCGAGCCCAGCAGCAGAATGCCAGAAAGCAGGCTGCGCGAGTAGCGAGTTACATTGGCCTCAAGCTTGCGAAAATAGACCCTCTCGTCCAAATAGAACGGCGTAGGAACCGCGGCAAGAATGCCCTCAATCAGCATTTTTTAATTGTAGAACCCAGACCCCGGCAGAAACGCCTTCGCGTGGCCGCGCAAACGAAAGTGGAATTGTTCCCATCACCGACTATGTATATGGTACATAGTCTATAGTTTCTGAAAGGGATGAGGAGCCGCGCTGATGGAGTCTTTAGTGAACGTGGATGAGGAAGAAAAGAAGCCCTCAAAACTGTCCAGTCAGGCAGTCAGGTTCTTCTTGCATACCGCGCTGGCTATCGGTTCGTGGCTTGTGCTGATGCTTCTGGGCTATGCCCTCAATCCGGCCGGAGTTTCTCAATTAATTATCTTGATTCTGTCGCTCTGCGTGCCGTTGCTGGTGGGTTTTGCCGTGACAAGTTTCCGTCCGGACGACATGGCTTCGGTGGTCTGGCTTGTTGGGCTCATCTGGATGTTGATCGTCAGCCTTTGGATTCTGGATATGCCCACCGGGCCTAACGCCTGCTTTCAATGCGATGCGACGGAAAAGCTGACGCGAACATTCTTCAGCTTTCCCAGGCCGAGCGGCCTCATCGACAACGATGGGCCATTTCTCGGCACCTGGCCGGCAGTTGCTTTGGCGGGCTATTCGATCGGAGCCCGCATTGCTTTTCGGCGAAAGGGCTGAGAAGGGCTACTCGGCAATGGCATGAACTCGAAAGCCAAGTGCGCAGCGACCCGTGCGTCAATTCCCTGCTCCCGGGGCGCGGAAAACTAACCCCTGAACCTTGAAACTGCCTTATCCGTTATCATTCCATTCGACACTCATGTCGAGCACTCCTCCATCTGCGCCTGATCAGTCCGAGTTCGAAGGCGACTACCGCCCTGCCGACTCCGCCAATCCATCCGCTCATCTTGATCCCGTCAACGTCCGCGTCGAAACCGCCGACCTCAACTACCTGATGCGCCTGGGCGGTACCCTCAGCACTACGCTGGACCTCGAAACGCTGCTCAAGCGCACGGCCGAGCTGGTGGGTGCACTGATCCCGTACCGCATTTTCGCCATCTTCCTGCTCAACGACCGCACCCACGACCTGCGCATGCGCTTCCAGATTGGCCACACCCCCGAGACAGAGCGCATCCGCATACCCTTGGGCAGTGGAGTCGTCGGCCAGGTTGCCCTCACTCGGCAGTCGATTCTCTTAAACGACGTTTCAACTTCCGACATCTACGTGGCTGCCAATCCCGAGGTCCGTTCCGAGCTGGCCGTCCCGCTTATCGCAAAGAATCGGCTGATTGGCGTCATGGATATTGAGAGCGAACAAGCCGGCTATTTCCGCGAGGATCATCTCCATGTGCTGACCCTTACGGCCTCCCGGATTGCCCAGGCCATTGAGAACGCACGCCTCTACACCCGCGTCTCTCGGCAGGCCCAGACTCTGGCCGTGCTCAACGAGATTGCCGTTGAATTGACCTCCATCCTGGACCTCGATCCGCTTCTGGAACGCGTCGGCCAGCTTCTGCGCCGGCTTATCGATTACCAGATGTTTACCGTCATGCTGCTCGACGAAAACGGCGAAACCCTCGTCACACGCTACGCCTGGCGATTCGGCTACGCTCATGCCCCGCGGCGTCGCCTCTCCATTACCGGCGGCCTGGTGGGCGCAGCCGTGCGCGAGTGGCGCTTGATCAACGTCCCCGATGTCCGCAAGGACCCGCGCTATCTGGAAATGAATCCCGAGACACGGTCTGAGGTGGTTGTGCCACTCTTCTACAAGGGCCGCGTCATCGGTGTCATTGATCTGGAGCACACCCGCACCAACTTCTTCAATGAGGAACACGAAGGCATATTAACCACGCTCGCCGCACAGGTGGCTATCTCAATTGAAAACGCCCGCCTCTACCAGGCCGTTCGCCGCCAGGAGCGTCAGCTCGAGAAAGACATCGCCATGGCGCGCGAGGTGCAGCTGCGCCTGCTGCCGCACATTGCGCCTGAACATCCTCATGCTGAAATGGCTGTCCGTTTTCTCCCCGCCCGCACCATCGGCGGCGACCTCTACGACTTTCTTGATTACGGTCCGTTGCGCACTGCTATTGTCCTCGGCGATGTCAGCGGCAAGGCTGCGCCAGCCGCACTCTTTGCCGCACTGGTCAGCGGCATCATGCGCTCGGCGGCAGTGCAACAGCCGGAACCTGCGCAGATGCTGGCCACCCTCAACGACGCCATGCAGGAGCGCAAGCTCGAATCCCAGTACGTTTCCCTGCTCTTCGCACTCTGGAACGACGACGACCTGACCCTCCGTGTGGCCAACTCAGGCGCCGTTCAGCCCATTCTCTGCCGCCGGGGCCAGTCCATCACCGTCAAGGCTGAGGGCTTTCCTCTTGGCCTCTTCCCGGATGTCACATACGATGAAATCAAAGTCGATACTCAGCCAGGCGATGCGATCGTCTTTGTTTCAGATGGAATTCTGGACGCTGAAAACGCACAGGGGGAAATGTACGGCGACGAACGGCTCGCCCATCTTCTCTGTGCTCATCGCGATTATCCCGTCCAGGAAATCGCGGACGAAATTCTCGCCGACGTCACACGCTTCCAGGGAGCCCAGGATCGCTTCGATGACGAAACCATCATCGTGCTGCGCGTGCGTTGACCCGATCGATTATCGTGAACGCTTATTTTTTTGTGAGACCACCATGCAAAGCGGAAGACAAAAGATCAAGCCGAAGAATCCGCTCCTCTGGATCTTCGAAACCCTCGAAGACGATCCTCACTTCTTTCTCCGCAAGCTCTTCAGCTTCGACGCCGCCCACCTCGGCACCCGCGTCTACCTCGCCGTCTCAGGCGGAGAAGAGCCCTGGAACGGCCTGCTGGTCTGCACCTCGCGCGAGCACCACGCTTCGCTCCTTCGCCAGTTCCCGCAGCTTGTCTCCCACAAAGTTCTGGGCAAGTGGCTCTACATCTCTCAAGCTCATCCCGAGTTTGAATCCGTCGCCCTCGACATTGCCGCCCTGGCCCGAAGGCGCGATCCCCGCATTGGCGTCGAATCCAAGGCAAGAATTCCGAGCTAATCAAAGACGCCGTACGCCAGATAAGGGGCCGAAATCTTGACGATCACGTCTTTGTCGTCCTCAACCAACCATGCACTTTCGTCGTCATGCCGCGTGACTTCTGCCGGCTTGAAGTCTACATCGACTTTGAATTTGGGACAGTCCTGGAAAACGTAGGTTCGCCGCGCCGCGGTCGAAAGACCGCCCTCGGCCTGAAACACCGTCAGCAGTTTCTCTCTCGTCATGCCGGCCTTGATTGTCAGCATTCGTTTCCACAGGCCAGCAAGCCATTCCTCGTGCGACTGATTGCAGCCTTCCTGGTCTTGCCGAGTTGCCGCGGACAATGCATGCGCCCCACCGAATGCCCCTGCTGTCACGAAACCAAAGACGCGCCGACGTTCCATCGCGATTCTCCCCTGCGGCTTAGACTTTCGAACCCCGGATCGGGCGCAACGAACCTACGGCTTTGCCGCTCCATAGTTCGGCACGTGCGGTGTCAGCTTGCGCACGATGAACTCCTGAATCAGGTTCTGGATTGCGCCTTCTCCCGTCCCGATCAGCGCATTCTCAAATGTCAATCCCCAGCCAGCGCGATTGCTCGCCGGATAGTACAGGTTCGAAATCCCACCCGCAGCCAGGCCGCCGACAATCCCGGAATAGTTTGTCTGCCAGCGTCCGTTGTCGCCTTTGCAGACCACCGACATGGCAATCGCATAGAGGGCGCGCGAACGAATCGTTCCCGTTCCCTTTTGGAAGTAGCGCGGGTCCTGTTTCCACCACGAGGCCAGAATGCCGGCTCCAATCGTCGTATTGATAAAGCCATCGGCGTAGCCAGCACCATAGCGCTTGGCGTAGCCTTTCGCACCCTGCCCATACCCGCTTAAACTGTTGCTCGCCTGCTCAATTCCGGCGGAAATCCCGACGCCGAGAAAGGTAACTGGGTCAACGAATGATCGCGCAGCCAGACTGAACTTCTGTTTTGGGGTGAGTGGAGCCGCATTGGGCGCATAGACTACATAGAAGTTGGGGATCACGCCGAACACTCGCTGCGACTCCTCCTGTTTCAGTTCCGCCTGTGCAATCTCCTCTCGCGAAGCCGTTACCTGCACAACGCTGGTAGCTGTGCTCATCGTCAGCACAATCGCCTCGGCTTCGAGGCTCTCGCCAGGATGCAGTGTTCCCGTCACAAATTGTGTCGCAAATCCATTGGAGCTGATGGTCAGTTTAAAAGCACCCGGCGGTACATCGGCAAAATTGAATTGCCCGTTGCTGCTTGACGTTGTGTCCAAGACTGAATCCGGTCCATTGATAGAGGGCTGGGCTAGCGAGATGTGCGCGCCCTCGTAGACTGCGCCGTCACGATCGACAACCACCCCGTGAATGCTGCCTGAGGGGGTGGTGCCTGGCGCTGGCTCTCCCGTGGGTTGCTGCGCCCACGCTACCGCCGCAAGCCCCAACAACGCCGTAGCGCAACACGCCCTCGCGCTTCGCAGAGCCTCGCGCCGCCAACTCCTTGCCCCCCAACCTCTTGACCCGTTGTCCAAGCTCGCCGCTTTGCCGATAAGTCCCACCCTTGGTCCTTTATAACCCAACGCTACTCCAGCCGCCCTCATGAATTCCGCCGGGCTACCTTAATGGATTAGACGGCCATTCGAGCAGGAAAGGAATAAGCCCTGAAGGATTTCAACCCGCGCCCAAACGCAAATTGGGCCGTCAAAGCTAATGGGGGGAAAACCCACGTCTGGATTTCAACACAGGAGTGGCTATGCTAAAGGCAACCTGAATGGCTATTGCCACTCACCACTTCGCAGGTAGATACATAATAATGTGCTCCTTTTTGGAGGCCATCGTTCTTGAGTTCTGCCATGCCCGAAAACGTGACCAAGAAAGCCGCGCTCATCCTGGCAGGAATTTTTCTGATAGTGCCTCCCTGCCTCAGAGCATCCGCACAGGATGCCAGCCATTCGACTAACCTGGAAATCATCCATGGCAAACCCTTCGTCATGGTCATGGTCAACGGCAAGGGCCCTTTCCGGTTCGTCATAGACACCGGCACCGGTGGGGAAGCATTTGTCTCCGCCGATCTCGTTGCACGGCTGGCTATCCCCAAATCCGGCCAGATCACGTTGAACGACCCCAGCGGCCAGGGCGGCCAAAAAGTTCCTATGGTTGTGCTCGATTCTCTTCAAGTCGCGGGCGTTGAATTTACCGGCGTCAAAGCCGCCGTTCACGATCTTGGCAGCGGCGATGGTTCCTGCCAGGGATTGCTGGGGTTCGCGCTCTTCCGCGACTATCTGCTCACGCTTGATTATCCCAACCACCGCATGTCGCTCGCCTCAGGAGATCTCAAACCGGATGGCGAACAGTCAGTACTTGCGTTTCGCATGCCGGAAGGAATCCCGATCGTGACCATCGCCATCGGAGGCACGCGCATCGACGCCCAGCTTGATTCGGGCGGCGCAGGTTTAAGCTTGCCTCTGCAACTGACTTCTCAACTCAAGTTCGCATCTCAGTATGCCAGCTTGAGCAACGCCCACTCGCTCTCGACGCGGTTCATGGTTATGGGCGCAACGTTGGCTGCCGACATACATCTGGGCTCTTACACATTCAAGCGCCCCTTTGTTGAAATCAATCCCGCGTTCCCACTGGCCAACTTCGGTTCCTGCCCCATGCAGGGCTTTGCGCTCACGTTCGACCAGAAGAATGGCCTCGTTCGCCTCAACGGTCAGCAAAGAATTTTGCGCCTCTCGGCCACGCCCGTACCGATGCGCCTGCAGAGCGCGCCTGACCGCGAGTCCGTCGATCCGAAGTTGGTACCGGTCGGATAATACTCTGGCTGGTAGAGTGGTTGGCAGTCATAGCCATTTGCCTCGAATTGGTCATAGCCACTAGAATTGGGCGGTGAAAAGCCTTCAACCTGCAGCTCTTCCCATTTTCACCATCGACCGCTCCGCCCTTAGCCCCCTCCACAAGCAAATCTACGATAGCTACCGCGCTGCTATCCTTCGGGGCGACCTTCGGCCAGGCCAGCAAATCCTCTCCAGCCGTGAATTCGCCTCTGAACTGCGCGTTTCCCGCTTCCCTGTCCTCAACGCCTATTCCCAGTTGCTCGCTGAAGGCTACCTCGAAACCCGCACCGGTGCCGGCACGTTTGTTTCCACATCGCTGCCAGAGCAGCAAATGTCCGTCGATTTGCCCGCCGGCCGGGCAGCCGCGACGCCATCAGGCCCACGCCCTGTGTCGCGCCGCTCCGAGCTGTATCCGCTTTTCCCCAGTTCTCCAATCCTGCGTGGCTGGGGAGCATTCGGCGTTCACCAGCCGGCCCTCGACCAGTTCCCTTTTCCCATCTGGGCCAGCCTCGTGGCCCTTCACAGTCGCAATCCCCACGTCCGCGCCATCCATCGCGTCGATCCACGAGGCGCAGAAAGGTTTCGCGGCGCCATCTGCGATTATTTGCGCACCGCTCGCGGAGTGAAATGCTCTCCAGATCAAATCCTCGTTGTCTCCGGCTCGCAGCAGGCGCTCGACATCACCGCCCGCGTTCTGCTTGACCCCGGCAACGCGGTCTGGGTCGAAGAGCCCGGCTACCAGCTCCAGCGCATCGTTCTAAATGCCGCCGGGTGCCGCATCATTCCCATCCCGGTCGATGGCGACGGCATGAACGTCGCCGCAGGCATCAAGCGCGCACCCAGAGCCCGCGCCGCTTTCGTTACACCTTCCCACCAATATCCTCTCGGCTCAACCATGAGCGCCTCGCGCCGTATTCAGCTCCTCAATTGGGCCCATAGCGCCGGCGCATGGATTGTCGAGGACGACTACGACAGCGAGTTCCGCTACGAATCCCTTCCCATCGCCTCAATGCACGGCCTCGATCGCAACTCCCGCGTCATCTACATCGGAACATTCAGCAAGGTTCTATTCCCCTCCCTGCGCCTGGGCTACATGGTGATCCCGCCGGACCTCGTCGACCGCTTCGTCGCCGTGCGCCACGCCATGGATATTTTTCCGCCCTACCTCCATCAGGAAGTGCTTGCCGACTTCATTATCGAAGGCCACTTCACGCGCCACATCCGCAAAATGCGCCAGGTCTACAAGGAAAGACGATCCGTTCTGATGGATTCGCTTCATCGGGAGTTCCCTTTGCATCGCGGCTATGAAGTTCACGGCGTTGAGGCCGGCATGCACCTCGCAATCACCCTCCCGGCCGGCCTGAACGACATCGAAATAGCCGCTCGCGCCGCGCGTTCCCGGCTATGGCTCTGGCCTCTTTCACCCAGCTATCAGGGCAAAACTCCCCGCCACGGGTTCAACCTGGGATTCGGAAGCACTTTGCCGTCGCAGATTCCCAGAGCCGTCCGCCTGATGCGGTCTCTCGTCGCGACAGGATGACCGTCGCGACCGGATGACCAATTGGCGGAGATTTGTTCCGATAGACTTGAAGGGAAGTTGAAGATTCCGGGAGTTCCCTTGCACGCCTCGACCGAAGAACGCCTCATCCGCCCTGCCCGCAACATTTACGGAAGCCTCCGCCTGCCAGGCGACAAGTCGATCAGCCATCGCTACGGAATGCTGGCTGCCTTTGCTGAAGGCACCTCGCGCTTCAACAACTTCTCGACTGGCGCCGATTGCGCCTCCACGCTCGCCTGCATGATGGCTCTCGGCGCCAAGGTCAACACGCTCAGCGACGGAGCCATCGAAGTCACCGGCGTGGCCGGCCGCGTTACTCCTGCCAGCCATGCTCTCGACTGCGGCAACTCCGGCTCGACGATGCGCATGATTTCGGGTCTTTTAGCTCCGCAGCAAGGCAGCTTCACTCTCATCGGCGATGCCTCGCTTTCTCGGCGGCCCATGGAGCGCATCCGCAAGCCTCTGGAAGCTATGGGCGCTCGCCTGACGCTGACCGAGGGCCACGCTCCGCTTACGATCAACGGCGGCCCGCTCGAGGCCATCGACTACACAACCCCAGTTCCAAGCGCCCAGGTCAAGACCTGCGTCCTTCTTGCGGGCCTGCAAACCACAGGAACCACGACGGTTAGAGAAGCTGTGCGCACCCGCGACCACAGTGAGCTGGCCCTGCGAGCATTCGGCGCTACCCTCACGCGTAACATCGATTCCGTTTCCATTTCTGGGCCGCAATCTCTCCACGCCATCGAAGCCGTCGTTCCGGGAGACATGTCCTCAGCCGCATTCTTCCTCTGCGCGGCTGCGCTTTTCCCTGGCTCGACTTTGCTGCTCGATTCATTGGGGCTTAACCCAACCCGCGCCGCTCTTCTCGACGTGCTCACTGTCCTTGGCGCGCGCATCTCAGTGCTCCACATTGAAGAAAAGAATGCCGAGCTGGTGGGTGTCGTGCAGATATCCGCTCCGGCTGAAGGCCTTGGATCAACAGAGGTGAGCGGCGCCCTCGCCGCCCAGCTTATCGACGAGCTCCCCGTATTGGCAGCCATTGCGCCCTACACCAGCGGCGGCATCCGCATCCGAGACGCCAGGGAGCTTCGCGTCAAGGAGTCTGATCGCATTGCGCTGGTTGCAAGAAACCTGCGCGCCATGGGGGCGGAGGTCATCGAGTTTGAAGACGGCCTCGACGTTCCCGGCGGACAGACTCTCCATGGTGCAATCATCGATTCCGGCAGCGACCACCGCATTGCGATGGCTTTCAGCGTGGCTGCTCTTCGCGCAAATGGCGAGACGCTGATTCAGGGCGCAGAGTCCGCTGCCATCAGCTTTCCAGAATTTTTTGAACTGCTGAACCTTGTAGCGGAGCGTTAAGAATCATGATCGATATTGCTGAATATAAAAAGGCAATGCCTGCTCTTGGAAG
>Ga0302324_100029828_pt1 | contig 10320 bp, 6 predicted proteins | sample Palsa_T0_1_FD_201949 | JGI IMG/M metagenome (GOLD analysis project Ga0302324, IMG submission 201949) | Peat permafrost microbial communities from Stordalen Mire near Abisko, Sweden - Palsa_T0_1 | ecosystem: Environmental > Terrestrial > Soil > Palsa > Peat permafrost | place: Sweden: Abisko... | reverse complement strand
GGCAGTCGCACACCAATGGGTCCGCGTAGACATTGTGAACGACGTCACCGTGCACTCGCCGTACAAAATGATGCGGCGGCAGTCGATTCAACATCTGTTGACGCTCTGGCGTATTCGCCGGACGCACTATGAAGCCGGCCGCTGCCAGATGGTCTTCCTTCTCAGAAACAGCCTCACGCGCTGTCACGCAGCCCGCCAGGCTGAGCACCCCGAGCACCAATATCGTTCCAAGACGATATTTCACTGCTGCTGGGTGCACAACGTGCCGAGGATCGCAGTATCGGGAATGGCAGGGTTTCATAGTCTCGACCTTCCATTATTGTCCATCAGTGAGCACAGGAAGCTGGTCCACTTCGCCCGCAAATAGAACAGGACTCCGCGACACTGTGGCGTAGGTCCTCTCCGAGCAGACAGTCTGCTGTTAACTCGTTGACCGGCATCGCTTTGTAAATGTGTCTAAACCCAACTATCCATGTCGTACATGCGGCCATAGTGCGGCAGCGTACAGAGCGTGGGCGCTTGGCCCTATAGGCTTAACAACCGACTTTGAAACTCGACATCATGGACCGCGTGTTGGCAAGCGACTCCAGCCTGCTCTCTATTGAGGACAGGCTTCTTTTTCGATGATCGCGATCGTCATTATGGCCCTGAAACGGCCGTACACGTTCGTGGTCCTCGCCATACTGATCGCGATATTCGGCGTGCTCGCTGCTATGCGTACGCCCACCGATATCTTTCCTAATATCCGCATCCCGGTCGTCGCCGTTGTCTGGACTTACAACGGCTTGACCCCGGAGGACATGTCAGGTCGCGTCATCTACTACTACGAGCGTCAGCTGACCGGAACGGTCGGCAACATCGAACATATAGAAAGTCAATCGCTCTATGGCCGAGGAATCGTGAAGATCTTCTTCCAGCCGGGAACCGATGTCGCTGCGGCGCAGGCGCAGGTCGTCGCGGTATCGCAGACAGTTCTAAAACAGATGCCAGCAGGTATCACGCCGCCGGAAGTGCTCTCATACAACGCTTCGTCCGTCTCGGTTCTGGCGTTGCAGGTATCCGCGCAGCACCTTACCGGATCACAGCTCTACGACCTGGCCTCGAACCTGATCCGACCTGGTCTGGTATCGGTTCCCGGCGTGGCGATTCCCGCGCCCTACGGTGGTACGCAGAGTTTCGTCGAGGTGGACCTCGATCAGCACAAGCTTCTGGCTCATGGACTGTCAGCGCAGGATGTCTCGCGCGCGCTGGCAATGCAGAACATCGTGTTGCCCGCGGGCGACCAGAAGATAGGTGCGATCGATTACCTCGTTGAAACGAACTCATCCCCCGTGCTCGTTGCAAGTTTCAATGACCTGCCGATCAAGCAGGCCGACGGCGTGGTTGTCACCATGCGTGACGTGGCAAACGTGTACCTCGGCGGCCCACCTCAGACCAATGCGGTGCTGGTGGGTGGCCATCAGGCGGTACTGCTGGAGATACTCAAGGCAGGCGATGCATCCACCCTCGAGGTGGTGGCCGGTGTCAAGGCGAAAATACCTGAGATCGAAAAAACCCTGCCTGAGGGCGTAAAGATCAAGTTGCTGGGCGATGCGTCTATCTTTGTCAAGCAGTCGGTTCAGGATGTGGTGCAGGAAATCGTGACCGCCGCCGTGCTGACTGGCCTGGTGGTTCTCCTGTTCCTGGGCTCGGGCAGATCGACGCTGATCGTGGCGACATCGATCCCACTGGCGATTCTGTGCTCGATCCTGGCGCTGTCGTGGGTGGGACAGACCATCAACGTAATGACGCTGGGCGGACTTGCGCTTGCGGTCGGTATCCTGGTCGACAATGCCACAGTGATGATCGAAAACATCGACGCTCACCTGAAAGGCGGACTGGAGCTACAGCCGGCCATCATTGGTGCCGCGAACCAGATCATTGTCCCGACCTTCGTATCCACGCTGTGCATCTGCATCGTATGGCTTCCGCTGTTTCAGCTGTCTGGTATCGCCGGGTACCTGTTCCTGCCGTTGGCGGAGGCGATCATCTTCGCGATCATCGCCTCCTTCATCCTGTCGCTGACGCTGGTGCCCACGATGGCGGACTACATGTTGCGCGCGCAAGTGGAAGGGCGAAAGGCGGGACGGCAGCCGAGCGGGGTCTTCGGCCGTTTCCAATGCGGGTTCGAGCAACGTTTCGAAAAGTTTCGCGAGGACTACCGCGGGTTGCTCACCAGGGCGGTCGAGCACCGCCGTTTTTTCATCCTGTGCTTTCTCGCCGTGCCGGTGCTTTCCATCCTGATGGTGCCCGCGCTCGGCCGCGACTTTTTTCCGGGGATCAAATCCGGGGAAATCGACATGCATTTTCGCGCGCCTCTGGGATTGCGGCTCGAGGAGGCGAGCAAGGTTGCGGCGCTGGTGGATGTTGCCGTGCGCAAGACTCTGGCGGGTCATGTGAGCAATATCATCGTTAACTGCGGTCTGCCCAGCAGCGGCATCAACGAAGCCTATAGCGCGAGCGGCACCATCGGACCGCAAGACTGCGACATTACCATCAGCCTTAACGATCAAGCCTCGCCGGTGGATGAATATCGCGCAGAACTGCGGGATGTCCTCCCGAAGCTGTTCCCAGGTACAGACTTTAGCTTTCTCCCGGGCGATATCACGGCAAAAATACTCAATTTCGGCCTACCGGCGCCGATCGACGTGCAGATCGTCGGCCGCAACGTCGACGACAACATGGCCTATGCGAAGAGGGTGATAGCTGAGCTACGCGATATTCCCGGCATCGCCGATGCGAACATTCAGCAGACGCTCAATCAGCCGACGCTGCTGATCTCTGCGCACCGCGCGTATGCGCTCGGCGCCGGGCTGACCGAGGCCGATATCGCAAACGACACCCTGGCGACATTGTCGGGCTCCGGACAAACGGCCCCCACGTACTGGCTCGACCAGACCACCGGAGTGTCGCATCTCGTGAATCTGCAGACACCGCAGACACGACTGACGTCAATGAACGATCTTGAAACGATCCCGATCGATAACGGTAACGGCGATCCCAGTGGAACGGAAGCACAGATTCTCGGCGGCCTGAGCGAGATCACCCAGACCGGGCGGCCGCTGGTGGTATCGCATCGCGATATTCTGCCGGTGGTGGATATATACGCGAGTAATCAGGGTCGCGATCTGGGTGCGGTGAGCAGCGCGGTCGAGCGCGTTCTCCAGCGGATGCAAGCGGATATTCCGAAAGGTGCGTCGGTGCACGTGCGCGGACAGACCATGACGATGAAGGATGCCTATTCGCAGTTGTTGTTTGGCCTGGGGTTGGCGATTGTCCTGGTCTACCTGGTCATCGTGGTCAATTTTCAGTCCTGGCTGGATCCTTTCGTCATCATCACAGCCCTGCCGGGAGCGCTCACCGGGGTGGTCTGGTCATTGTTCCTGACGGACACGTCACTGTCTGTGCCGGCGCTGACCGGTGCCATCATGAGCGTGGGCACCGCCACGGCCAACTCGATACTGGTGGTGTCATTTGCGCGCGACGAATTGGCTGAACACGGCGATCCAATCCGGGCTGCAATAACTGCCGGATTCACGCGCCTGCGCCCCGTGCTGATGACGGCGCTCGCCATGATCATCGGCATGCTGCCCATGTCCATGTCCAATTCCCAGAATGCGCCATTGGGGCGTGCCGTGATCGGGGGGTTGTTGGTGGCGACATTTGCAACTCTGATGTTCGTACCGTGCGTTTTCGCTTTGCTGCACAAGCGCTCGAATCCGGAGAAGCACGATGACGCGAAGTAGGATCCTGATCATCGTCGTGGGGGTTGCGATATCAGGCGTGCTGGCCTACGGCTTCTTCGCCCGGCATCGCCGGCTTACTGCCCTGGAACGCCTCGCGCACGAACAGGCGGTGTTGCCGGTCGAGATCATCAGTCCGAAGCCAGGTGCCGCGACACGCTTGTTGTCGCTGCCAGGGACGGTGCGGGCGTGGTACGAAGCACCGATTTTCGCCCAGGTGTCCGGCTACGTCAGCAACTGGTTTGAGGATTACGGCGCAACTGTCAAGGCAGGGCAGCTGCTGGCAACGATCGACGCACCAGGGCTGGACGCCGAATATGCGGCGGCAAAGGCGAGACTGCGCGTGGCACAGACCAGGTACAAGCTGGCCGAGACTACGGCCGCGCGCTGGCAGGCGCTCGCCGGAACACCAGCGGTATCCAAACAAGAGGTCGATGTACAGAACGCAAGCGCAGAGGCCGGAAAAGCAGAAGTCGATGCTTCGGAACAGGATCTGGCGCGCTATGCGGCGCTCGAAGCATTCAAACGCGTGGTGGCGCCGTTCGACGGCGTGGTGACCGCGCGTCTCACCGACGTGGGCGCCTACGTCAGTGCCGCCGGGGGCGAAGTCGGCGCGAACGCCAAATCGACCGAACTGTTCAGCGTCGCGGACGTGCACAAGCTCAGAATCTTCGTGGCAGTTCCGCAGGATTATGCCGATGGCCTGGGATCGGGTCCCTCCGCAACGATCCATCTGCCGTCGCAGCCCGGGAAGCTGATCCAGGCAACATTTCTGACGACAGCCCGGGCGTTCAACTCGAACACCCGCACGGCGGTGACCGAACTGACCGTGGAGAATCCCGGTCACGCACTGTGGCCCGGTACCTATGTTGACGTCGTCTTTCAAATTCCGAGCGACCCGGCGATTCCGACTATCCCTGAGCAAGCGCTGATTTTTCGCGCGGCGGGCGCACAGGTTGCGTTCGTCGATGCCGGGAATCGCGCTCATCTGCGCAGTGTGACGCTTGGGCAAAATCTGGGAGAAACCGTGCAGGTTACGAGCGGGGCGACGGTTGGCGATAGGCTGGTGAACAACCCGCCTGCCGGACTGCTGGAAGGGCAGATGGTACAGCCGGTCACGCCGATGCCTGGATATGCGTCCGTGCCGCCGCTTACTGAGACAGGATCCGATCGCAAGCACTCCAACGCGGGCACTCCATGAAGCCCTCGACTACCGCCCTGGTCGCGTTACTGGGCGGCCTGCTACTTTCGGGTTGCAATCTGGCGCCGGCTTACATACAGCCGCATTTCATGCTCCCTGAGACGTATCAAGGCAGTGAGCCGTTCCAGGTCGCTCAACCGGACGCCGCATTATCGCCCGGCGGGGATTGGTGGACGCTGTTCAACGATCCAGAGCTGGACAAATTCGAGGACCAACTGAGCAAGGCCAACCCAACGCTTCAGGCTGCGATGGAACAGTACACGCAGGCGCGCGACCTGGCAGCCGAAGCCCAGTCGCAATTCTACCCTCAGCTGGCGGTGGGTGCTCAGCTGTCCGACAACCGGCAATCGGTCGAGCGGCTGTTCCGCGGTAGTACGAACACCGCCAACGTTGAGGCCTCAAACGAAGTGCTGGCGTCGGCATCGTGGGAACCGGATTTCTGGGGCCAGGTACGCAACCTCGCCCACGAAGAGAAGCGTCTGGCGCAGGCCAGTGCCGCCGATCTGGTGGCGGCACGGTTGAGCCTGCAGGCGGAATTGGCTACCGACTATCTCGCAGTACGCGGCCTCGACACGGAACTCCAGGTTCTGCGTCAGGCCATCGTCGCCTATCAGAAGGCGGTCGAGGTGACATCCCTTCGTTATCACGGTGGAATAGCCTCCGGACTCGATCTTGCACGGGCCGCAAGCCAGCTTGGCACCGCACAGGCGCTGATGAGCGAGATCGGCCTGCAGCGTGAACTTTTGCAGCACGCAGTCGCGGTGCTGGTGGGCGCGATACCGAGCAGCTTCTCGCTGCCGGTTGTCGAGGAGTTCCATCCGGTTCCGCCCGCGTTACCCGTGGGCCTGCCCTCGGAGCTGCTGCAGCGCCGGCCCGACATCGCGAGTGCAGAACGACATATGGCTGCTGCCAACGCGTCGATCGGCGTTTCCCGTGCCGCCTTCTATCCACATGTGACGTTACCTGGCACAGCAGGGTTCCAGGCTAACGGCTTCAATATATTCGATTTGCCCAACAGCCTTTGGTCCATCGGGGCCGATGCCATGCTGCCGCTGTTCGAGGGGGGACTGCGCCGCGCCGAACTGCAGCAGTCGTGGTCGCAGTATGCGCAGACGCGCGACAATTATCGGGCCACCGTGCTTGCGGCGTTCCAGGAAGTGGAAGATGGATTGAGTCTTACGCAGCGTCTCAAGAGCGAGTTCGAACAGGAGCATGAAGCGAGTGACCAGGCGGCACAAGCGTTGTCGATATCGACCACGCTGTACAATGCCGGCCTGGATAACTACCTGAGCGTGGCGGTGGCACAGGTACAGGCGCTGACCGCGCATACCAGCGAAGTCCAGGTGCAGATTCGGCAAATGCAGGCGGCAGTCTTGCTTATTCGCGCACTGGGTGGCGGCTGGAACGTCCAGAGTTTACCCAATGAACGGCAAACTCTGCCGTTCGGACCGTTGGACTACCACGTGCAGAACGATACTGACGCCGGACTGCACTAGCCACGAGCATTGCCTCCTCATTCGCCTTAGTCAGTCGGACGGGTCGCGCAAGGATCCAATGGCATCACTGCGCCTCATAGTTACCTCACGCTGTAGCCGCGCGCCTCAAAACACGCTGTCTCCGCTCTCAAGTACGCCTGGCGTTTCGTCGCCGACTCATACCCGACCGTTGCGATCGTAGTGGCGTCTAAATCCGATGTCTGCGCTTGCAATCCCGATTGAGTTGCCGCCCAGTCGCGACATTCGCGCTTATCTTGCCGCTGCTGCTCAGCACTTTGCTGTTTCATTGGATATGCGAACAAATCCGATACGTTAGCAGCCTGATTCATGACTTCTGGAGGGGGCGCTACGCTCTCGTATTGACCAACCGATGCATTCCACTGGTAGTAGTTGTCATCCGCATGGTAATAAGGCACGCCGTCCCACCATAAAGTCGAGTAGTAAAGCGGTAGCGTGGACAGAAACAGGCCGTACCCGGGCCACCCCCAACCACCGTAGCCGTAACCACCTCGATATCCGTAGCCCCCGTGCCATCCCCCGTAGCCCCCTCGATATGCGTAGCCGCCGTGGGCGCTGCCAAAGCCACCGTGCCCAGCAAAGCCGCCATGAAATCCGGCCGCGTGACCACCGCCGCCGCCGTGCCCGCCGGAGCCGGCATTTGCCTCGACTGGCGCGCCGATAGCAAGGAATGCGATAAGCGGAATTGCAAAGGCTTTTAGAGTGCGGAAGGTCAGTTGCATATTCATGATGGGCCTCGCGGAGAGTACCGATGAATTACCTCGGATCTCATTTTACTCTAAGCAGATTAACGTCAATTGAATTCGACATTAAACGCAGCTCTCTACGCTATGGCACCGGGCACGGTTTCACTTTCCAGATTTCGTTCGCATATTGCGTGACGGCCCGATCGCTGGAGAACAGTCCTGAACACGCCACGTTAATGATAGCCTTGCTCGCCCAGGTCTCGGCGTCAGCATACGTCGCGGCTAAGTCGCGGTGGGCGCGCGCGTAGTCGGTCAAGTCTGCGAGATGTCGAAAGCGATCGCCTCCGGTCAACAAGGTGCCGCGCAGCGGATCAAAGATACCCGGCTCGTGCCTGCTGAAGTGGTTGGAGAAAATCAGGTCCAACGCTGCGCGCGTTTCGGGGTCGTTCGCATAATGCCAGTTGGGATCGTACCAGCCGGCGCCATCGGACACCTGCTGAGCTGTTAACCCAAAAAAGAAGAAGTTCTCCTCGCCGGCTTCTTGCGCCATTTCAATCGTAGCGCCGTCACGGGTACCAATGGTCAGCGCCCCGTTCATCATGAATTTCATGTTGCCCGTGCCGCTGGCTTCGAAGCCGGCAGTCGAGATCTGCTCGGACACATCGCTCGCGGGAATGAGGCGTTCCGCCATGCTGACGTTATACTCTGGCAGGAACAGCACGTTGAGCCGACCACGCACCACCGAATCGCTGTTAATCGTGTCTGCCACATTGTTAATGAGTTTGATGATCAGCTTCGCTAAATGGTAAGCCGGCGCTGCCTTTCCGGCGAAGAAGAACGTGCGTGGGGTCATCTCCTGATTGGAGTCATGGCGTAGTCGATTGTACAGAATGACGATATGAAGGAGGTTGTCTTGCAGCGAACAACTTACCATGAAGTATTGCTGCAGGAAGCGAAGTGCCCGGCCGGCCTCCGTGGAATCGTCGGGGTACAACACGCGCGTGAGCGAATCCGCTGCCACATTCTGGATGACGGCACTGGCGAAATCGCCGTGTGAGAACTCTGCAAAGTCGAATGACTGAGGAGCCGCTGCCGCCCAAAGCCTCAGCGTATTGATGCAGTGAGCGCCATACCCGACCACGGGTCGATCGTAGGCGATTCCGAGAAGACGTGACGGGCGATTTCTCTTGATAGCAATACCCGAACCCTGCAGCTCGAAGTGGGCATTCAGAGGTACGACGTACACTTTGCCTGGGCGTACGATTTCCCAGGGATCGGTATTGCGCAACCAATTGTCAGGTTGCTCGAGTTGCCATCCGTCGCGGATCGATTGTCGAAACATACCGTATTCGTAACGAAGACCGTAACCGATGGCGGAGTATTGCAATGTGGCCAGGGAGTCTATGAAGCAGGCGGCGAGCCGACCGAGACCGCCGTTGCCCAGTCCGGCGTCCGGCTCTTCATCGATCAAATGCTCCAGACTCCAACCTTCTCGCTCCATGACTCGCCGTACAATCGGTTCAGCGGCCAGGTTCATCATATTGTTGCGTAGCGTTCGACCCAGCAAGAACTCCATTGAGAGATAATGAATTCGCTTGGGCTGGGTTTGCTCGCGGACGCTTTGTGTCTTGGCCCACTGATAAGCCACCAGATCGCGAATGTAGCGGCTGGTCGCCTCGAACCTTTGCCTTGGCTTCGCCGACGGCGGACTGAGCAGGTGATCGCACAGAAGATAGCGATCGAGCCAGTCCTGTTCGTGTCCGGCGAACCCTAACCGCTCGAGCCGATGCTCTAGCACTGGATTTGCAGACGTCTTGCCGGCAACGCGTTGCCGCACTACCTGCGCATTCGAGGCCTTTGAGGGTTGCGGACGCCGTGCCATGTCTGCATCCACCTTCATTTGCTGGCGACCTGCTGCACCGGCGAGCCTGCGGCGTTTAGAATCACCGGCAGGCCATTCTTCCGAGAGCCGATGATGATCATCTTTGCATTCGGAGACCCTGCGAGCTTCTCCGTCGCCTCGATGCCTCGCCATTCGATCACCTGATCGTTCAAACCTTTGCTGATAATGGACTGATAGTCGGCGATGCCCTCCGCCTCAATGTGCTTGCGCACTGCCTCCTGAGGCGTGCGCGCAAGCACAAACTGCATTTCCAGCGCCTTAATCGAGTCGAGCGAGTTTCTTGCGACCTGCGCTTGACACAGTGGTTGGGAACAGCGCGGCTCAGCTGTCAGGAGCTGGAATTCAGGGGATGCCATCACAATGCGTACCAAAATAGGAGATCCAGATTAAATCCAGTCAAAAGCCGCATTAAAAGCCAGACATGCATCTCGAGGTATCGAATCGGGATCGAACGATTGCGAATCGGAGTGGAAGGTGGCCTTGGTGCAGGCGGAGTACGCGCGCCGAGTGTACGCCGAGTGTCTCACAGCAACGGACCAGGGCGATGCAGAGCTCGGACGCCTATGGCTGCGCCTTTGGCTGGCAGAGCGACGTCGCGACGAACTATTCAGGCGACTGGAGTGATATCGAATGTTCACGGCCAAAGAGTCAAGGAGCGCCTCGGATGTCGAAGGGATTGACGCGCTGGAACTGGAGATTGTGCGCCGGGCGCAGAGGGGGGAGCGGCGCGCCTTTGACCTCCTGGTCATCAGGTATCAGGGCAGGATACTGAGTGTCCTCAATCGATACACTCGCAACTCTGCCGACGCGGAAGATGCTGCACAGGAAACGTTCCTCAAGGCTTATAGGGGGTTGAAGCAATTTCGCTGCGAGTCCGCTTTCTATACCTGGCTTCACCGCATCGCGCTTAATTGCGCCAAGTCTCTATTGAAGACACGCGCTTGTGCCTTCGCCGGTCCCACATGGGACGTGCTTGCCAGAAGCGATGACATGTCCGAGCTTCCGTCGCAGCTACGGGATGCGGCGACACCCGATCAGGTGACCTGCGCAGGTGAGATGCGTGACCTGATAGATTCGACGCTCTCGTCGCTGCCGCCCGGGCACCGCACCGCCATCATGCTACGGGAAGTGGACGGCATCTCTTACGCAGCGATCGCCGCGGCAATGCATGTCCCGATAGGAACGGTTCGCTCGCGCATTTTTCGTGCCCGCGAGGTGCTGGATAAGCAGCTGC
>Ga0302324_100029826_pt1 | contig 10321 bp, 13 predicted proteins | sample Palsa_T0_1_FD_201949 | JGI IMG/M metagenome (GOLD analysis project Ga0302324, IMG submission 201949) | Peat permafrost microbial communities from Stordalen Mire near Abisko, Sweden - Palsa_T0_1 | ecosystem: Environmental > Terrestrial > Soil > Palsa > Peat permafrost | place: Sweden: Abisko... | reverse complement strand
GGCGCGACGCCGGAACAAAGCAACGGCAGAATGACGATCAGGCGGCGGAGCATGGCGGCTTCCCTACTTGCCACGGTATATGCCGTTCGACATAGCGGCAACAAGTCTCGGGGGAAATCCCACATGATGGACCGGCCCGCCCAATCGTTCCCATGCCGTGGGGCCGCGCACCTGATTGCTCCCTGCCTCCTGTCGTGATTTTGTATGGTGTCATGCCTAAGAAAAAGCAGAAGTCAGAGGAATCGGGCAACGTCGGCGATCGCCTGAATATCAGGATCGATCTCGCGGGCGGGCTTCGTATTGGCCCGGGAAAGATCGCCGTACTGGAGGAAATCGCGCGATCGGGCTCGATTTCCGCCGCTGGGCGCGCGCTACGCATGTCCTATCGCCGGACCTGGGAACTGGTCGAAGACCTGAACACCGGTCTCGGTGCACCAGTCGTCGAGACCGCCGCGGGTGGTAGCGGCGGCGGCGGCACGGTCTTGACCCCGGCCGGAAGGGCGGTCATCGAGCGCTACCGCGCGATTGAAATGGATACAGCGGTCGCGGCCCGAAAGCATTTACTCGCGCTTAATCGGTTCCGTGCCAGCCGATGAGCGGGAACAAGATGGAGGCCATGACATGAAACTTTCCGCCCGCAATCAGATCGCCGGAACGATCAAGGCGGTGAAGCCTGGTGCCACCACGACCCACGTGACGATCGAGGTGTCGCCCGCGGTGACGATCACCGCGTCCATCACCAATGAAGCGGCCGAGGAACTGGCGTTGAAGCCTGGAATGCCGGCCTTCGCGGTGATCAAGGCGTCCGACGTGATGGTCGGCGTCTGAGATCACACGGCTGACTCCGCCCCGCGGAGCGCCAATGGCCGCGGCGCCGCGAGACACGACGTCGCGCTGGCCGATCGCAGGGGAACGAAGCGCTTATCCGCCTGCCGGGACAGGCGCTTCACCGTCAGCGCCGCGTCGTGACTGACGCAATCGACCGGGAACAGGATGCAGACGTCGCGCGTGACGACCGCCTGGTGAAACGCCTCCTGCTGACGGAGCAGCTTCGCGGCCTGATCGTGCTTCGCGGCGAGGCTTACCGCCTTGTGATGCATTTCGTGGTCGGTCCAATCGGTTCGCGCCCGGCCAGCGCGGGTTAGCGTCTGACGCAACTCCCCCGTCGAGAGACAGATACCGATGATGGAACAATGCAGATTCTGGCTGAATTCCCAGATCTTGGTACGCCGCGTGGATGGGTCTTCCTGATCTTCGGTCCTTGCCGGTGCCGGCCGCTTAACAAGCTGTGGCGGCAAAGCAAGCTGAAGCCGATGATCGCACTGAGGTTCATCGATACGGATGGTCACCTGGTCGCCCCGCGCGCGCCCGGCGAGCCCGTTATTCGGCGGCACACGCGCATACGGTGCGAAAGCCGAATATCCCGGGTCCGCCATGGAACGACAACTCCCTCTATGCCGTATTCACTTGTATACAACGCTGAACAAGGCGTTGCCCGGGGACGCGATCGTCCCCGGGTCGATCTGGATCAGAGGCCCGCCTGGGTCACGAACCTGGTGTTGAGATAACCCTCGATCGCCTCGAGACCGCCTTCCGAGCCATAGCCGGAGTCCTTCACGCCGCCGAATGGCACCTCCGGTCGATCACGACGGCGCCGGCCATGACCTCGCCCTTGGCTTCGGGCAGTGGCTTGCCCTGCTCCTGAGTCAAATAGGGTGCGATCGCGCCGGCGCGAGAGCGCAGCAGATCGGCGGCTTTGCGCATGACTTTCGACCGGTCGTAGGCGGACACCTTGCGCCAGACGCGGAAGCCTTTGTCCGCGGCTTCCAGGGCACGATCGAGATCGGCGCGCTCGGCATGGGCGAGCTTGCCCGCGGGCTCGCCGGTGGCGGGATTGATCACCACCAGCTTTCGGCCGGCGGCGGCGTCGGTCCACGCGCCGTCGAGAAAACCTTGATCACTGACCGCGATGGAAGCAGTCGTTATTTCCGGCCTAATCTTATTGCCCGCTGTGTTTCATCGCTTCGCCTTTGCCATCCGCGCCGCCATTCATCGTAGCGAATGGTGCCGCCTGGATGCGGGTTTTGGTGCGGATTCTGTCCGCGTTCAGCGGCCAGATAGCCGTCGTTTTCCTCTTGCCTGACCGCGTCACGTTTGATTTGCCAACCGCGCCGCCATTCGGCATGGCGAATCGTGCCGCGTGGATAGGGATTGTCCGATAACTTCCGTCCAATTTCCGCGGCCAGATAGCCCTCGTCCTCCTCCTTATGAGGGTTGCAAGAGGTCGCGTCAGTCATCCAAGCCCTCCCGAACATCCACACAACCATCGACCCGCGGACATTCAGTCCGGCCAGCAAATCCTCGCGGAACGGACCCCTCGCTGTCGTCAATTGGCCAGGCCGCGCCATACGGTAAGCGGCGCTGACGTGGCGAACAACGGTCACCCGGCCAACGTGGGCCGCCCGGTCGCGATGACGTTTCGGGCTCATGGCAACGTGAGGCGGGGTCGCGCGCGCTTGCCATCGCCATCGCCGACAGCGAAATGTTGGTCGCGCTATCGTTGCCCCGGAGTTCGTCCATGTCCGACCCCTTTGCCCGGTTCCGTCTGATCGGCCGCACTGCCCTGGTGACCGGTGGCCGCCGCGAAATCGGCCGCGCGATCGCACAGGGTCTCGCCGGCGCGGGCGCCCGCGTGGCGGTCCACCATGCCGGAACGGCCGAGGAGACGGACGACGCCGCCGCGGTTGTTCGGGAGATCAAGGCGACGGGTGGGGAGGCCGCCGCGTTCGCTCAGGATTTCACTCATGACGACGCGGGTCTTCGTCTGGCCGCCGCGGTCACCACCTGGTCGCCGATCGACGTCCTGGTGCTGAACGCCTCCGTTGAGTTGCCGGAGGATTTTCAGGCCATCACCCGCGACCGCTTTGACCGCCAGATCGCGGTCAACCTGCGCACCACGATGGAGTTACTGCAAACCCTGGTGCCGCCGATGGCCCAGAGAGGTTGGGGCCGGGTCGTGGCCATCGGCAGCGTGCAGCAGGAGCGTCCTCATCCGGCGATGTTTGTCTATGCCGCGACCAAAGCGGCGCAGTTGAACTGGACGAGGAGCCTGGCACGCCAATTCGGCGGCCAGGGCGTGACGGTGAACAACCTCGCGCCCGGCGCGATCCTGACCGCGCGCAATCGCGAGCAAATGGAAGTCGAAGGCGAGGCGCTGACGCAACGCATCCCCGCCGGCCGCCTGGGACAGCCGGACGATCTGGTGGGCGCGGCGATGCTGCTATGCTCGGACGCCGGCGAGTACATTAACGGGGTCAACCTGTTCGTGGACGGTGGGCGGACGGCGGTATGACGATTGGAGCGGCGCGCTACTGCCCCTCGACCTGAGAGACTTCTCTCTGATCGACGCCCATACCAGAGGCAGGACGCTCGATAAGCAGTAGTTCCATCCTTTTTATCCGCAAGGTCACGAATCCGAGACCGGCGATCACGCTCAGAACCAGAGAGAGTTCCAGCCATGAGGACCCGCGATGGCCCGTGCGAAATTGTCTGGTTTGGCGTAACTGAACAGCCATGATTTTGACTCCGTTTGAAACGGAACGGCCTGATGCCACCTATCGGAGGAGCAACGGCCTCGGGCTGAATGCATCGCGGCGCATGACCGACGGTCTCGCTGGTCCGCGACTGTCCGATATGGCAACAGTTATCCGCCATCGGTAACGTGTCACGACGCCTCGATCGGGCGGATGTTTCGGACACGTACGGGTGTTGGAAGCCGTGACAAGGCGCATGGGAAGATTCCTTCGATCTGAACGAAGCGAATTTCTTCCGCTGGCCGCGAGGTCACATACAAGGCGACGCGTCACTATCCGTAATCATTGATTACAGCGTCGCTACAGTGAAGACCGCGACGAGTTTCCGTAGGTCACAAGTCACTCTGGCCAATACCGAATCCCAGTCACCGGGCCGCGGTTGGCGATAGAGGCGCACACCCGGATACCACGGGCTGTCGGCACGGTTCGTCAGCCAGCGCCAACATCCGTCGAAGCGGTCCAGCAACCAAACCGGCTTACCGAGCGCCGCCGCCAGATGGGCAACCGCGGTGTCGACCGCGATAACGAGATCGAGGTTGACGATTAAAGCGGCGGTGTCGGCGAAGTCGTCCATCTCATCCATGACGTCGATCATCGGGAAGTCCGCCGGTGCCGGAGGTCCATCCTTCTGGAGGCTGAAAAATTGGGCCGCTGACAAGTCCAACAAAGGCGCCAGGCGATCCGGGGCGATGGAGCGCCTTTTGTCCACCGCCGCCAGGTCCCGTGAATGGTCCCGGCGGCTCCCGGCCCAGACCAGGCCGATCCGTGGCCCCTCGTGCCGCATGGCGGCCAGTCTTGCTCGCCAGCGCGCGGCCTGTGCCGGGTCGGCGTTTAGGTAAGACATGGCGCCTGGGATGGTCGCGAGAGTGGTATTCAGCGCCAACGGCAGGCTGAGCATGGGACAATGGAGATCGAAGGGCGGCGGCGGCTCGCCGCGTCCAATCACGAGATCAGCGCCTTCCAGGCCGCGGAGCAACCGGACCAGGGGCTTTTGCACCTCCAGGACTACCCGCGATCCGCGCTCCTTCGCCAACCGGGCATAGCGGCAGAATTGCAGCGTATCGCCGAACCCTTGTTCGGCATGGATCAGCAACGTCTTCCCGGCCGCCGCCTCGCCACGCCATTGCGGCCGCGAGAAGCCGCGGACAGCATCGATCATCCGCGGCGTCCGCCATCGCCACTCGTGCTCCCCCCATCCTTCCGTCAGATCTCCCTGGGCCAACAGCGCGATCCCGAGATTGCTGTGTGCCTCCGGGTGGTCCGGTTCGATCGCGATGGCCGCACGGTAGTGGGTCACCGCCTCATCCAACTGCCCCAGTTCTTTCAACGCGACGCCCAGGTTGAGGTGGGCATCCGCGTAATCGGGCCGGAGAGCCAGCGCGGCACGGTAATGGGCGGCCGCCGTGGCCGGCTGCCCGCGTTCGCTGCTCACGATGCCCAGATTGTAGTGGGCCTCCGGGTAGTCGGGTCTAAGCTTAAGCGCCGCGATATAGCATGCGATTGCTTCATCCGGACGTCCGTGGGCCAGCAATGCCGTGCCCAGGTTATTGTGTGCGTCCGGGTAGTTCGGCCTGACCTGGATCGCGGCGCGGTAGCATTCCATTGCGTCATCCAGCCGCCCGAGGTCTTTCAGCACGCCGCCAAGGTTGTCGTATGCCTCCGGGTAGTTGGGTTGAAGGACGATCGCATCGCGATAACAGACCTCCGCCTCATCCAACCGCCTCTGCTTCCATAGGACCGTTCCCAGATTAAAATGAGCCTTCGGGTAATCCGATTTGAGCTTCAGGGCACGCCGGTAACTGGTCTCCGCCGCCGCCAGGCGCCCTTGCTTCCACAGCGCGTTACCGAGATTGGAGTGGTAGGAGGCTTCGTTGGCGCGGATCGCGATGGCCTTTCCGATCAGGGTCACCGCCAGGTCGGGACGTTCTTGCTGATGAGCAACGACACCGAGCAGATGAAGACTGTCAGCGTGGCGGCGGTCGATCGCCAGGACCTGTCGGTAGAGCGCCTCCGCTTCTGTCAGACGGCCCGCCTGATGGTTTCGCAACGCGGCCGCGAACACGGCGTCAGGTGAGGACGCGGCGGGCCGAAGCGCGGGCCCGCCGCGCGATCCCCGGGCTCGGCGTTGCTCGCGGTTCAGAGTGGTCGAAATCGCCATGAGCGCCAGTCGGATCCTGTCATTGTGGCTATCGCCGCCGCGGCATCCCGGGTCCCGGTATCCCCGCGCCGATCGCGTCACTTAAGCGGGAATTCGTTGGGAAGTGGTTTCAATCGTCGAGGACGTTACGCGATCAGTTGAATTGGCCGGCGGCGGCGGGGCCGACGGTTGTGTTTCGATATTGGAACATAGCGTTGTAAGAACGAGATTATAAGCAACGTCTCGGGTATTGAGAGGGATATTCGGCCGCCAGCCGCGACCCCGCACCCGCTGGACAGGGGATGAAGCTGTCAGCGCGGGTTCGTTACGTCATCACAGTGGCCAGACCATTGGCACCAATAAATATAGGAGTTCGCGCGCTCTCTGTAACGCGCCCGCAACCAGCATGGCCCGATCCTTCGACGCCGCCTGATGCAAGCGATCAGGCCAGCGGAAGAATTTCGCTCTATCCACATAGAAGGAATCTTCCCATGCGGCCGTCCGCGATTTCCATCGATCATGCGTACCCGGTCCTCCAGATTTCGTTAGCCAGGGGAATTGCCGGCCGCCGCCGCGCTGCCCACCGCCAATTCCTCTTCCAGGGCTTCTGATCCGACCGCGATCTCGTATGATCCCGGTTTCAGTCGCCGGCCAAAAAGGGGCGTGGGCATGGAGCAATTAGTCAACGTTATACTGCTTGTACTCTGCTGTTGGGTGCTGCATGTCATGGCCGGTCTTCCGTGTTCTCTGGACCGCGAAGCCAGGCGGAAAATGCGCGGTCAACACGGCTCCGGGCGGCTAAGGTAATGGAATCCGCGGCACGGAGCACCGCGTTGCCGGGTATCAGTCCCGGCATGCTCCGTTCATGGGGATCGATGCGGCATCGATTGGAGTATGATTCGACACGTACCGACGGAAAAGAAACGAATCCCGATGATAAAAGGCAATAAGTCTCGTTACGAGTCGGAATTGTAGGGTATACGAAATAATTGCCGATGCAGTTTGATACGCCAGCAGAATGCCGGCGGCTATGAAACCTGGAAATCGGGGGTACTCGCGGATGAGCTTATCACTGTCGCAAAGGTTCGACATCGGACTGCTGATTGAAGCGAGAGACGGGCCGCCGCCCTGCCCCGGCGCCAAACCAGATCAAATCGGTCACGGCGACACGAGGCCCATCGTCAGGCCGAGAGAACTGGACCTGCGCGTACCCGGTGGATTCGCGCAACTAAAGCGAATGAACCTGATCTGGCCAACATTGTCCGGCGCCGAGCGGCATGACTGGCTCGAAGGCCTGGAAGTCATTCTGCCTCCGCGCGTGGATACGGAAACCGGCCTCAAATTGCTGCCAGGCGGGGCGGTGGCGTTGCGCGGTTCCGGTCCGACGCTGGTCTGCGACCCAATGGAAACCGTTACGTTCAGTCAGGCGGAGGTGAGACATCTGCGACGGGTCCTCCGCACCAGGGCGGACGTGTTTACACTGTTACACACTGCCAACGGTATCTCGATACGTCCACGTGTACCCGGACATCTCCCGCCACAAGCGGTCACGATCGTTCCGAACCCGGCGAAACTGCCAATTCGCGTTTCGTTTTCTGGTCCGATCGTCATTCAATGGTGCCTTCATGGCGCGGTTGCCAGGCCACTCGTTGAGGTAACCGGTCTGCTGGCTCTGGCCGTCAGCGTCGCGGAATCGCCGCGGGTCAGCGATGGTCACGACGCGATTTGTCCAGGCCCATTGTTTCAATCACGGATGTGGCAGGCGATGGATGCCAAAGATCGATGGCGCCTGATCGGCGCCTCGCTTATGGGGCATGTCAGCGATCTTGTCGCCGGCACGGTTTGCGACGATCTCCGGCGGAGGCTCATGGAACGTTGCGCCAGCGGCGAAAATAACCTCGCGGCGCGCATCGCCCAGGCACTCGCCGTTCTGCCATCTTGTTTCGCCCTCGATCCCGAGTTGTTTCCGGGCGCACCGCCTCCGGCATGGCGGCACGCGATGGTTCAGGTCCGCGGATCGGCACATCCAAGAACGTTACTTGGCATGGATAGACTGACCGATCCCGTGACCGTCATTCGGGTTCTTCGCGATGCCATGGAATACGCGGAGGTCATGGCATTCGACAAAGATGGCGTCACTCTCCCGGGTGGTCCGGCCGCGCTTCATAGCGATACAGCTCTGTTTCTGGCGCGCACGGCCGGTTCGCGCGGCAGATTGGCGGTCGTGATTCCAACGCCGGCCTCACCGGTGGATTTGTATGTTCTGGCTGAGAATGTGGCATACATGACCGGTGTACGTGTTGTCGCCTCGGCACCGAGCTGGGGCTTCTGTCATCGTGTTGGACCAGGGGGCGAAGAAGCCGGAAACGCCGGCTGGTTCGGCATGGGAGCCGGGCTCGATGAGGCGGATGGCGTACTTGGCGATGTCGAGCCCGGGTTATAGCGGACCGGCTTCAAATGAGGTCGCCGATGGCGCTGCGTAAATGGTTCGTCGAGTCGGCGGCTTTTCTCGGCATCGCGGGACGGCCGCCGGAACGCCGTGCGGCTCCCCGCTATGACGTGCACATCGACGTTTGGCTCAGGCGGCGTGGCCTCGCGCCGGTGGCCGGGTCTGTCGTCAATATTTCCGCGAGTGGGGCCGCGATCCGGGTCCACGGATGGAATGTGCCGGAACCCAGTCCCTGGCCGACCCGTCTCAATCATGGGGATGAAATGTGGGTCATCGGATTGCTCGATACCGCGCTGTCCTGTTGGGCGATCGCCGTCAATAACGGTTTGCTTCGTGTGCATTTCTCACTCGATGACGCGTCGCGACACCAGCTTTGCGACATGATCCTGTCCCTCCCGCGTGACAATCCCATGCAATCGCACTGATCGGTGCCAAAGGAGCAAAGATTGACAATGCCGGTAACAAAAAGATCGTTGGCGGGACTGAGCGGCGTGATGGCACTCGTTTGCGCGATGGCCATCGCGGCAAACGCCTCCGAAAATGCGATATTCGAGTGTACGTCGGGGGCCTCTCAGATCTGCTATTTCAATATCCTACGTCAGCCCGGCGGGACGCAGACGTTCGCGGTGCAAGGCCATCAACGTATCGCGATGGCGGGACTGGCACCTGGCCGTGATTGGTATTTGGTCGCCGTCGATCACGCCGCTCCGGCGAGCATGGCCGCGTGCCAAAATGCTAATTTCCGTTGCAAGGCCGCGATCGTTCAGCGCGGGACCAATCGGTAGGCCGCGACTGTACTCGGGACACGCCGCTGGTGCATTGGCGAGACTTCGAGCAGCCGGGTCATGACGGCGGGCGGAAAATTACCGGCTAAACCAGATCGGCAATCGCCCTAACGGTGGGATTGTTCAAAACTCTTGCGGAAATATAGTTGCCTGTGCCCAGGGGGATAATCCTCCAAGACGCCAAAGAGGGTAAAGCCCAGTTTTTGGTAGAATGGCGCGGCCTGAAAACTGAATGTGTCGACATAAGCACCGCGGCAGCCTCGCTTCCTCGCCTCGGTTTCGGCGGACGCCATCAGGGCAGCGCCGACACCCTGGCCGCGCATCGTTTCGGGAACGAACAGCATGCCGACATGCAACCACTCGAACATGGTGGCGCCCCAAAATCCGCCCGTCACCGCTCCCTCCTCATCATGGATCGGTATTACGAGTAACCGCGGTTGGGCGGGCCCAATGACAGAATGGGAACTGGCATCGAGAGCCTTAACAATCGCCTGGAACGTGCCCGCGGCGGGCACTTCGCATGGAACGAACGCATGATTTACCTTGCGCGAACACACGGCACCGTTGTTCGAAACAGCGATTCGGTCCGGTACCGTAACGCTTACCATGACGTCATCCGTGGTTGCGATCATGCTTTCGTTCCAATCGAGTCATCATTACGTCGCCGATCGGTTGGTCGGGGCGGCGGGAGATATCATCCCGGAGGAGATCCCCGTGTCCACGCACGCTTCATGGACACGGGCGGGTTCCAACCGGAACGGCAATCCCCTTATGCCATCAGGCCGGGTGTCGTCGCGGACGCGGCCGATCCGCCATAAGCCTGCAACGCCTGCATGATGCTGGCCGTCAGGGCTTGCGACGCGCTCTGGACGGTTGCCGGCGACGTGGAGGCCGCCGTTCCGCCGGCGGTCGCGGAGACGCCGCCTGGCGCGCCGCCAGCGTCATGGTGATGATGATGGTGGTGATGCGGCTGCGTTTGCCCGGTGGCATTCGCCTGATCCGAGCCGGTGGTTTGCGTGGCTGAATCGGCTCCGGGTTGGCTGGTCTGCGACGCGCTGAAAATCGATTGCAATTCCGCCGCCAGTTGCTGCGCGGGATCGGTTCCCGAGGTGGCGGCGGCCGCGGTGCCAGACCCCGTCGCCGCCGAGGGAGCGGCCGAGGGAGCTGTTGTGCTCTGTCCCTGAACCAAAACCGCCTGGACATCCGCGGCCAGTTGCTGGAACGGATTGGCTGGCCCGGTGCCTGAGCCGCCGGTCGCTGAAGCAATGGTTGCGGCGGAGGGTGTGGCCGAATTGGTTTGCGGGGTTGTTCCGGCGCCGCCGGGTGGTGTGAAAGAGGTCGCCGAGGCCGACCCACC
>Ga0302324_100029815_pt1 | contig 10323 bp, 11 predicted proteins | sample Palsa_T0_1_FD_201949 | JGI IMG/M metagenome (GOLD analysis project Ga0302324, IMG submission 201949) | Peat permafrost microbial communities from Stordalen Mire near Abisko, Sweden - Palsa_T0_1 | ecosystem: Environmental > Terrestrial > Soil > Palsa > Peat permafrost | place: Sweden: Abisko... | reverse complement strand
TCCGCGCGCAGCTACATCCTGGGCCAGTACGCGCTCGGATTCGAGACGGCGGCGGACTGGGCCGGCGCGCTGGCGGATCTTGACCTGTATCAGCTGCCGGACAGCTATATCGATGATTTCCGCCCGCAGCTGCTGCGGGTGGACGCGGCCGCGTCGCGCGAGGTCGTCGCCAGCGCCTATCCAGGCGCCGACGACGTCGACATCGTGCTGATCGGCGATGCGGCGCGCATCCGCGCGGAGGTCGCCAAGCTCGGGCCGGTGGTGGAGAAGTCGCTGGAGGCGCCGGATTTTGAGGTGCCTGCGCGTTGAACGCGAGTTGCGCGCGCTGATCACGGAACGCGCCGCCCGACGGTGCGGCCGTTGATCACGCCGGCCGCCGCCGGCCGATTCATTACGGAAAGGCAGGCTGGACGAGCGCAGGAACAAGGCTTACAATCTTACATACCGTAAGGACTGGAGATGGCTCGCATGGCAAGCGCAACCCTGACTAGCAAAGGTCAAACCACGATCCCGAAAGAGGTTCGCATCGCCGCCAATCTCAAAACCGGAGACCGGATGCATTTCTCTGTACTGGCGGATGGCACGATCATCGTGCGAGTAAAGAACCGAAGCATTCGGAATATTTCCTTCGAGGCCCCAGGGGGCAAACGCGTTTCGATAGCGCAGATGACGCGCTAGGCAAATCGATGTTGGGGATCGATACCAACGTCGTCATGCGAATACTGGTATCAGACGACGCCGAGCAAACTCAACGGGCCCGCAAGCTGGTAGTTCGGGCTCTGGAGCGCGAGGAATCCGTGCTTGTCTCCTTGCTTGTCCTGATCGAGTCGGAATGGGTTCTACGGAGCAGGTACGGATTCAAGCAGGACGAGATCTTGCAGATGTTCCGTTCCCTGCTCGAAGCGCGAGAACTGACATTCGAGGATGAAGCTGCGGTTGAGGAGGCGCTGTTTCACTGGAACGACAGCGCCTGCGGGTTTGCCGACTGCTTGATCTCTGCGCACAATCGCCAACTCGGCTGCCGAGCGACCGCGACTTTCGATGCCAAGGCCGCTCGATTGCCCGGCACGTTGCGGGTTTAGTTGGGCGAGCTGTCAGGCGAAATCCCGCCCCTCGTGCGCCAGCCACTCGACTTCCTCCGGCGTGCTGTCGCGGCCGAGGACTTCGTTGCGGCTGGGAAAGCGGCCGAAGCGCTGGATGGTGTCGCGGTGACGAACCGCGTAGTCGAGGTGGCTGTCGAAGATGCGGCGCAGGTCGGCCGGCGCTTCCTCCAGCAGCCGGCGGAACGCGGCAACTGATTCTTCCTGCACCTCGAGGCTCTCGGCATGCATCAGCGGCATATAGAAGAACAGGCGCTCGACCGGGTCGAGAGTTGCGTCGGCGCCGATCTGCATGCCGGAGACGGTGAGCGAGAGCGCCTGCAGATCCTGCGCGAAGGCGCGCGGGCTGTCGCGGTGGATGTTTCTCGAGAACTGGTCGAGCAGCAGGATCAGCGCCAGGCGACGGCGGGGACTGGATTCCCAGGATGCGAGTTCGCCCTGCTCGGCGGCCAGCGCCAGATCACCGTAGCGCTCGCGGATCAGCTCGTCGGTCTGGGGGATCAGCTCAGGCGCAGCGGCTTCGCCGAACCACAGGCGTGAATGCTGCTGCACGCCGGCCGCGGTGTAGGGTCGCGGTCCGAACCAGAACAACAGCAGATCGAGGACGCTGGGCGGGGCGGACATCGGGCGGTGCGGCGTGGCGGTGCGAGGAGTCGTGGCGGGAGCTTACTCGCACAGGCCTTCCAGGCCTTACTCGCACAGTCCTTCCAGGTAGCCCTGGGCAACCGTGGACAGGTGCTTGCGGGCGAGCGCGCGGGCCTTGGGGTGGTCGATCAGCTGTTCGAGTGGACCGGTGACCAGCATGCGGCGTACGGCAGGGTCGCTGGCGGAGACGCGGGCCATCTTGTTGAGCACGGTGAAGGCGCGTTGAATCCGGGCGCGCGGGGCGCGATCGCTTTCGATGGATCTGGCGAGGTACTGGCCGAAGCGGCTGTACAGAAAGTAATCATCGTTGCCGACGTGGAAACGTGCTTCGGCAAAGAAGTCGGGAAAGTTCTGTTCGAGGTACTGGTTGACGCGGTGGAGACGAGGACGCTTCGTCATTGCAGTCTTGTCACACCTCCATTGGCGGCCAATCTTTGAGCGCGCGCACGTTAAGGCACAACGGCTTGCGATGCAATAGAGAACCTCGGTTTCTGTGAGGCAGCGCGGCTACAGCAGCCGGTGCCACTGGCGTTCCCGATCGGCGAACACCAGGAAATGCGGGTTGAGCAGGTCGGGGCTGTGGTTGTAGCTGAGCGGCAGGCCGGCGGTGGTGGTCACATAGCCGCCGGCGGCGAGCACCACTGCGTGCGCGGCTGCGGTGTCCCACTCGGAGGTCGAACCCAGGCGTGGATACAGGTCGGCGCTGCCTTCGGCGATCATGCAGAGTTTCAGCGAGCTGCCGACCGCGATCATCTGGTGGTCGCCAAGGTGCGAGAGCAGGTGGTCGAGCGAGTCGCCGCGGTGCGAGCGGCTGCCGACCACGCGCAGCGGCGTGGCCGCGTGGCGCTTGACGACAATGGCGGAGGCGGGCTCATCCGCGTGCGCGCGAAAGGCGCCGGTGCCGGGGATTCCGTAGTACAGCAGCTGGCGGGCGGGCGCGTAGACCACGCCGAGCACCGGCTCGTGATCGTCGATCAGCGCGATATTGACGGTGAATTCACCGTTGCGGGACAGAAACTCGCGCGTGCCGTCCAGCGGGTCGACCAGCCAGTAGCGCGACCACTGCGCGCGCTGGTCGTAGTCGATATCCGAGGACTCCTCCGACAGCACCGGCCAGTCGGGCGTCAGCGCGGACAGACCCTCCACAATGGCCTGATGAGCGGCAAGATCAGCCTGGGTGACCGGCGAGCGGTCATCCTTGTGCGCGAGCTTGAAGTCGCCTGACTCATAGACCTTGAGGATGGCGGCTCCCGCGCGCCAGGCAATGTCGATCACCGGACCGAGCCAATGCGTGTAGGTGCTGGGAGGGTATCGAGTCAACTGGGAGCGTATCGGGTCAATCGGGGCCGCCTGCGGCGAAGATACCCCACATCGACGCTGCTCGTCGCCAGCCTATACAATAAATTTATGCGAGGTGTGCATCCATGAGCGATCGCGAGCAGATGCAGTACGACGTCGTGATCGTCGGCGCGGGGCCCGCGGGGCTGGCGTGCGCGCTGCGCATCAAGCAGCTGAAGGCGGACGCGTCGATCTGCGTGCTGGAGAAGGGCTCGACAGTCGGCGCGCACTCGATCTCGGGCGCGGTACTGGAACCGGGGCCGCTGGAAAGCCTGTTACCTGACTGGCGCTCGACCTACACCGGCATGGCGGTAGCGGCACAGCACGATGAGTTCATGTTCCTGACGCCCAAGCGCGCGCTGCGGTTGCCGCTGCCGCCGACGATGCGCAATCACGGCAACGTCATCGTGTCGCTGGGGCAGCTGACCGCGTGGCTTGCTACTCGCGCGGAAGGCGCCGGCATCGACGTGTTCCCGGGATTTGCCGCCGCGGCGCCGCTCTATAGAGAGGACGGTGCGGTCGCCGGCGTGCGCATCGGCGACATGGGACTGGCGAAGGACGGCGGCGAGGGGCCGAACTACACGCCCGGGGTCGAGATCCTGGCCGAGACCACGATCCTCGCCGAGGGTTGCCGCGGTTCGATCAGCAAGCAACTGATCCGGCAATTCAAGCTCGATGAGGGCAAGTCGGCGCCGACCTTCGGACTGGGCTTCAAGGAGCTGTGGCAATTGCCGCCCGGTCGCGTGCAGCCGGGCCTGATCCGCCACAGCGCCGGTTGGCCGCTCGATGGCGGGACTTATGGCGGCAGTTTCCTGTATCACCTCGATCAGGACCGGGTGTACGTCGGTTTCGTCGTCGGGCTGGACTATGTCGATCCGAGGTTGGCGCCGTTCGAGGCGTTCCAGCAATTCAAGCATCACCCGTCGGTGAAGCCGTTGCTGACAGGCGGGGAAATCCTGTCTGCCGGCGCGCGCACCATTGCGGCCGGCGGCTGGCAGTCACTGCCGACCCTGGAGATGCCCGGTGCGCTGCTGATCGGGGATGCGGGCGGCACGCTCAATGTGCCCAAGATCAAAGGAATTCATCAGGCGGTGCGGTCGGGCGTGTGCGCCGCGGAACAGCTGGTGGAAGCGGGCAGCCCGGCCGGATTCGACGCGCGCTGGCGCGCGAGCGCCGGCGGGCGCGAACTCTACAAGGTGCGCAATATCAAGCCTGCTTTCAAGCGCGGCTTCTGGTGGGGGTTTGCCAACGGCGCCTGGGAGACGCTCACCGCCGGACACTCGCCATGGACGCTCGCCAATCCGATCAGCGATGCCGCGCGCCTGAAGCAGCTGGACGCGTACACCTCGCCCGACCGGCACTGGGTCACGCGCACGCTACCGCCGCGCGACCGGGTGTCGTCGGTGTTCTTTGCCGGCAATACGCATGAGGAGTCGCAGCCGGCACACCTGAAGGTCGCCGACACTTCGATCTGCGCGAGCCGCTGCGCGAGCGAGTTCGGCAATCCGTGCGAGCGCTTCTGTCCCGCGAACGTCTACGAGATGGTCGACGATGGCCAGGGCGGCAGGATGCTGCGCATCAACGCCGCCAACTGCGTGCACTGCAAGGCCTGCGATATCAAGGATCCGTACGGGATCATCACCTGGACCACGCCGGAGGGTGGGTCCGGGCCGAACTATCAGAATCTGTGACGGACCTGTGGCACGCAAAGGCGTGGGTGCGGGCCAAACATTCAAGCGGCGAGTGCGCCGGTAAAATATTCGTTAAGCTGTCGGAATGAAGATCACGGTCGACATCGATGATGAACTGCTGATCAAGGCCAAGGCTGTCTGTGCCCGAGAGCGTAAGAGCCTGACGGCGGTGATCGAGGAAGGCCTGCGTCTCAGACTGCGTCCGGCAGCGCTCGCCATCTACCAGGGCACGGGAGGGGTGCCTGGGATGCAGAATCTGTGAAGTCAGAATCAGCGCTTTGCGCGCGGCCGGATATGCTCGCGGAGTGGGTCCCTGCGGGCGACCCGTGGAGTGTGGGCAGTTGACGTGAGCACGGCATCCTTTTTTAAGCGGCTGCTGCGGGGTAAGCCCGGGCAGGCGCGCGCCGATGAAGCGGAGGCGCAGGTGCGCCGCGCCGATGCGGCCGCGAAACAGCGCGAGCTGGCCGAGAGCGGCGACGCCGGAGCGCAGCTGGGCCTGGCGCAGATGTTCGAGCGCGGCTACGGGGTGGCGCAGAATGTCGGGGAAGCCGAGCGCTGGTTTCGCCTTGCGGCCGAACAGGGCTCGGTGCCGGCGCAGGCGCGTCTGGGGGAAGTCTACCTGACGGGCATGGCGGCTCCGGGCAGCGAGACGCCGGCGGCGATGCCGCACCTGGATCCGGGCTGCACTCCGGAATCGCTGCTCGAGCGGCTTTTCCCTGAACCACTGGCAATCGCGCAGGACCCGGAACAGGCCGCGCACTGGAATCTGCGCGCAGCGCAGGGCGGCGATGCGGACTCACAAGCGCGCCTGGGACATCAGTACGCGAGCGGATTTGGCGTGGCGCGCGACGCCACACGGGCCGAATACTGGTTTGCCGCCGCCGCTGCGCAGCAGCACGTTGCCGGCCATCTCGGGCTCGGGCTGCTCTACGCCGGCGGCTATGGCGGCCGTGGCGAGCATGCACGGGCGCTGGAATGGTTCGAGCGCTGCATGGCAACGGAGCATGCCAGCGCGCAGCTGTGCCTGGCGCTGCTGCTGCTATACGGCGAGGGCGTCACGCACGATGAGGTGCGCGCTCTGGCACTGCTGGGAAACGCTGCCGCTGCCGGTCACCCGGGCGCGATGTTTCATCTGGGTGAGATCCACCGTCGCGGGCGCGGAGTGTCGCGCAATGCATCCAAGGCTGAATTCTGGCTGCGTCGCGCGGCCGGGCGCGGGTACCTGAAAGCGTGGCTGTCGCTGGTGGAGTTGATGCGTTCCTATCCGGACGCGGATGCGAATGCCGCCGCCACGATGTGCCGCCAGGCGGCGGAGCTGGGCGACGGCGAGGCGCAGTATCTGCTGGCACAGATGATACTGGCGGGCGAAGGCGTGCCACGCAATGCCGCCGAGGCGGCGCGCTGGTTGGCGAAGGCGGCCGACCAGAATGTGACCGCGGCTCATGAGCGACTCGGCGCGCTGTACCCGGAGGGCGCGGGATTGGCGCAGGATTTCCAGGCGGCGGCGGACTGGTTGCATCGCGCCGCGGCGCACGGCGATGAGCAAGGGCTGTATCACGTAGGCACGCTGCAGTTCGGCGGCCTCGCGATGCCGCGCGATGCGCAGGCCGTGGGCAGGTGGTACGAGAAGGCCGCAGAGCGCGGCAGCGGCGCGGCCTGCCTTGCGCTCGGCATGCTGTGCGCCACCGGCAAGCATGTCGAACAGGACTACACCGAGGCGGCGCACCGGTATCGAGAGGCCGCGGTGCACGGCGTGGCGCTCGGCAATTACCACCTGGCAGGGCTGCATTTTCGCGGGCTGGGCGTGCCACGCGATCCGGTGCAGGGCCTATCGTTGCTGGCAGCGGCCGCTGAGGCGGACTGCATCGAGGCCGCGTGGACGCTGCATTATCTGTACAGCGCCGGCGAGTACGTGGCGCGCGATGCCTCGGCGGCAACGCGCTGGCTGGTGCGCGCCGCGGAGCTCGGCAGTTCGGCTGCCGCCTGCCAGCTGGCGCAGCGCAGCGGAAAGTCCGATGCGGCCGCAGTGCCGGCCGAGCGCGTGATCGTGATGCTCGAGGGCTGCGCGGCCGCCGGCCATGCGGATGCGCAGGCGATGCTCGGCCGGCTGTATTTCCAGGGCAAGCAGCTGCCGGAGAACTTCTCGCTGGCACTGGAGTGGACCGAGCGCGCGGCGCAAGGCGGTCATGCCATGGCGCAGGCGCTGCTGGGGGATTTCCTGGTCCTCGGCCGCGGTGTCCCAGTGGACCTGAAGGCAGCGACCGGCTGGTACGAACGCGCTGCACTGCAAGGACATGCGGGCGCAATCGCCGCCCTGGTGTCGCTGCGCACGGCCGAGGGCGCGGGCGGCTTTGGCGGCGCGGGCGTCGACGAAAAGCCGCAGGTGTTTCAGCTCTGGCTGCGAGCCGCGGAGCAGGGTCACGCCGCCGCGCAACGGATGGTCGGCCAGTTTTACCTGCGGGGCGTCGGCACAGCGGTATCGCTGGGTGAAGCCCGCCGCTGGCTGGCCGCCGCGTCGCGCCAGGGTCACGCGGGCGCGATGGTGCTGCTGGGCGGGCTGCTGCTGCAGCCGGCGGAGCAAGCCACCGATCCTGCCCGCGACGACGATGCAACGCGCGCCGCCGAGCTGTTCCGGCGCGCCGCGGCCAAGGGCAACATCGATGCGCAATACAACCTCGGGGTATGCCTGCGCCACGGGCTTGGAGTGCGGCGCGATGATGCCAAGGCTGAGCGGCTCTACACTGCCGCGGCGCTGCACGGGCATGTACTGGCGCAACAGGCGCTGCGGGTGCTCAAGGGACAGAGCGCGAGCGCCGACACCGAGTGGCAGCCCGAGCGGCGCGAAGCGACTGTTGAATTGGGCTAACGAGGGGCTACCGCTGCTGGGAGCGGCATGGACGTCGGGCGCCCGAGGCTCGTTTTATCCGATTACGGTCACTCCCAGGGAACGAGCGGAACGCGCCATCTTCCCATCGAACGTGAGCAAGTAGGCCTCACACCGCTGAGCGATTGCAATGTTGAGCGCGTCCGGCGCTCGTAGCCCCGAATCGAGCCGCCGGACCAGACTGATGGCGACGCCGAGTGCGATGCCAGAGGAGAACTCCGCGATAGCAAGGTCAATGCGAATCCTCATCCCGGATCCGGGACAGGAGCGCGCCAGCGTCTTCGGCGGGTGTATTTTTCGGCTGCAACCGGTTCGCCGCCAACCACTGCAGGTCCGCATCGGATACGGGTCCGACAGGCGCTGCCACGGGCTTGAACTCCACGACCGGCGTGCCGTGCCGCGTGATCAACACCCCCTCGCCCTTGAGGGCGCGGTCGATTAGCTCGGCGAGGTTATTTCTGGCTTCTGCAACGCTGTAGGTGGGCATCAGAAAAATATCGCTATCCGATAGCCATAAATCAAGTGCTGCCATGCGGTTGCCCTTGGGTCAGACAAGCCCGGCGATTGGTAGAGTGCGTGGCGTAAAACCATTTTTTAACCACGCGTGAACCACGATTAAACCACGAACGGCGCGGCTGCAGGATTCCGGTGATGCTCTATGCAGCCGGGCCATCACCAGAACGCCGATATGGTCACCGCTGACGAAATTGCCACATATTCCTTTCAGAGATATACTTCGTGAGAGATGACGCTTTTGAGCGCCTGCTGGAATACCACGGTATCCGGTACTACTTGGCCAATGCCTGGTACGTGAGATTCCGGGTCTGGCGAGTCGAAGTTACTGCAGCGAGGCCTTTTGGAATCAGGTATTCCTTCACGTTACACGATGATCTGAACGAGCGGCTGCTGGGGTTCGATAACGCTCACGGTGTACCGAGGCAGCTGGCTCATGATCATCAGCATGCTTTTCGGCGTATGGAGGTGTCCGCCTATTCTTTTGTAGATGCCGATAAGCTTCTGAGTGATTTCATGGCTGCTGCAGAAGCGGCGTGCGAGCACGAGAATATCGAGTTCACGTTCGTGGAAAAAGAAGTTGAGCTTGATGAAGACGCTGGCGGAGGTGAGGATGAAGATCAAACAGACGGGTAAGGCACTGCTGGAGGAAATGCGCGCCGTGGCACGCGGGGAACGCGCTGCGCCCCCTAGACCGGCTGCTCAGACTCTTTCTGTCCTGACGAACGAAGCCTTGGTTCTGCTCACCACCATTGCCGGTCGGAAGCCTTCGAGTGTGAGTGAGCTGGCACAGTTGAGCGGAAGAACTCAGCCCAACGTGTCTCGTTCACTGCACCTGCTGGCAAAGTACGGCATTGTTCGGTTGGTGCGCGAAGGTCGGGAGGTGCGTCCAGAGCTTCTCACCACTCGCATTGCCATCGATCTGTCTACCGGCACCGTAGAACCAGCCGCGCCTCGAGAGGTCGCCGCATAGTCCACTTGTTCGCCAGCCCAGAAGACCGGGTTACCGTAACGAGATTCTGGCTGCGTGGCTGGCATCACCAGATCACGGGCAATGCTGCTTCGCAGCAAACTCACCGAGCGCTCGCCCGGGGACGTCTTTAACATTAAGTCTTTAACATAAAGGCCCGATGCGTCATCATTATCAGGACGGCGCACCCGGGCTTCGGTCAGTAGAAGAACCAGAACACCCTGGGGCGCCTTGGCCGGACCGGGCGCTGTGGGCGAGCGGGACCGGGCTTCCAGAACAACCAGAATCGAGCAGGAGACCGGGACTTTTCGTGAGCAATCGATCGCGCATCGCCACGCTGTTTCGAGGCAAGCCGACGCTCGCGCGTGCCGATCACGCCTATGCACGCGGACGAGCTGCCGATGCGGCCAGCATCTTGCGGATACTGGCAGAGCAAGGCAATCCCCAGGCGCAACTGCGACTGGCGCAGCTGTTCGAGAGCGGCGATGGCGTAGCGAAGAGTGTGGTCGAGGCCGAGCGTTGGTTTCGGACTGCGGCTGAACAGGACTCGGTGGCGGCGCAAGCCTGGCTCGGAGAGATCTACCTGACCGGCGTTGCTGCGCCGGCGTTCACGCAGGACCTGGAGAAGGCGGCGGACTGGAATCACCGCGCGGCACGCGCCGGCGAGCCGGCCGCGCAGGCGCGACTGGCGCATCAGTATGCGAGCGGCTTAGGGCTGAAGCGCGACCTCGCCGCCGCGGAACACTGGTTTGCCGCAGCCGCCGGAGCGTCCCCCGGACACGGACAGCTCGCCGGGATGCTGGGGCTGGGGCTGCTGTACGCGGGTGCCTACGGGAAAGCGCGCGACCACGCGCGTGCGCTCGACTGGCTCGAGCGCGCCGCGGCGAAAAATGATGCCACTGCGGTCCTGTGTCTGGCGCTGCTGCTGTTGCACGGAGAAGGGGTGACGCTCGATGAAGGGCGTGCGCTGGCGCTGCTGGAGCACGCCGCGGTCGCTGGCCAGCCGGCGGCGATGTTTTATCTCGGTGAGCTGTATCGTCGCGGCCGATTGGTAGAGCTCAATGCCGCGCGAGCTGCGAGCTGGCTGCGTCGAGCCACCGCGGGTGGTTACCTGCAAAGTGGCAGCCCGGAAGGTGGCTACCTGCAAGGTGGTTATCTGCAAAGTGGCCATCTGGATACCTG
>Ga0302324_100029814_pt1 | contig 10324 bp, 7 predicted proteins | sample Palsa_T0_1_FD_201949 | JGI IMG/M metagenome (GOLD analysis project Ga0302324, IMG submission 201949) | Peat permafrost microbial communities from Stordalen Mire near Abisko, Sweden - Palsa_T0_1 | ecosystem: Environmental > Terrestrial > Soil > Palsa > Peat permafrost | place: Sweden: Abisko... | reverse complement strand
GCGTTGGGTGCATCCGCTGCGCTTTCTACACACGCTGCCGCTGAGCCACGTCTTCGGCCAGTTCATGGGCCTCTGGCTGCCTCCTCTCCTGGCCGGCGAGATCCACTTCGCCGAGCAGCTTGAGGCCCGGCGCATGACCGAGTTGATCCGTCGCGAACGCATCTCGGTACTCGTCGCGGTCCCACGGGTGCTCCAGCTTCTGCGAGCCCATCTGCTGGGCCGCTTCGACGGTCTGGCCGCTGAATTAGAGCGCGCCCAAAGGACTTCCATGCTGAAACCGTGGTGGCAGTTCCGCCGTGTCCACCGCGCCTTGGGATGGAAGTTCTGGGCCGTCATCTCCGGCGGCGCCGCCATGCCGGCCGATCTTGAGTCCTTTTGGAACCGCATCGGTATTGCCCTGATCCAGGGCTACGGCATGACCGAAACCACGGCGCTTGTCACCTTGAATCACCCTTTCAAGATCGCTCAAGGCACCATCGGCAAGACTCTTCCCGGACGTGAGGTTCGGCTCAGCGAGGACGGTGAAATCCTCGTGCGCGGAGACATGCTGGCCTCCGCGACCTGGTCAGGCGGTCAACTTCGTCCCCGAGAGGGCGAATGGCTGGCCACCGGGGATCTGGGTGTCAAGAACGAACACGGCGAACTCGAATTCCTGGGAAGAAAAGGCGACGTCATCGTGACCGGCGGCGGCATGAACGTTCACCCCGAAGATCTCGAAGCCGCGATGAAAAAACAACCAGGCGTGCGCGACTGCGTTGTAGTCCCCTGCGAACTCCTCGGCGGCTCTGAACCTGTGGCAGTCGTAATTTCCGCAGGCAATGAACAGCAGCTGCAGGAAGCAGTTCGCACCGCGAATCGCGAACTTGCGGACTTTCAACAGATTCGCCGCATGTTCAAGTGGCCCGATCCGCAATTTCCGTTTACCTCCACCGGAAAGCTCCTGCGGAGGAAGGTAACTTCCTGGGTTTGCCAGCAGATTCAAGACCAGCAGCAGCCCGCAAAGCATGCCGGGCCTCACTCCGCTCAAACCGGCACCGATATCGTGCTCGATCTGATTGCGGAAGTGACCGGCGAGCATTCCCCCCACGCCAGCGACAAAATGCACCTTACCGAGGATCTGCACCTCGACAGCCTCGGCCGCGTACAGTTACAGACAGCACTCGAACAGCGCCTCGATCTCGAATTGCCCGACGACGCCTTCGCCAGCCTGGAGACTCTTGGCGAGCTACGCGCCATGATCGGCGAGCAGACAGTGCCCGACGAATCCGGTCAAACCGTTCCGGAGATGGCCGGCGTCTTCGCGAATGCTCAAGCTGCAGTTTCGACACAACTGGCGAGCACAATGGAGTCCCAGCCCAGGCTACCCCAGCAAGCCATTCCCAGCGTCGCCCCGGCTCAACCCACCGTTCAGGCCAGCGAAACCCAGAGCGAACTGACTTCCGAACATCTTTATCCGCGATGGCCCTGGTCTTGGCCCTTCACAGCAATCCGCATCGCCTTCGTTGAACTCCTCATGCGTCCGCTTGTCTGGTTCCTCGGCGCACCTCGAGTTGTCTACAACGCCGGCGAGTTGCCGCCAGGACCGCTGCTGATCATCGCCAATCATGTCTCGGCCATGGATGGAGCCCTCGTGCTGTATGCTCTCCCCGTCAGGCTCCGACAGCACACCGCCATCGCCATGCTCGGCGAAATGCTTCTGGATTACCGCCGCGGCCGGAACCAGCCCAACCTCCTCCTCAACCTGCTCGCCCCGCCGCAATATTGGCTCGTCACCGCGCTCTTCAACGTCTTTCCGCTGCCTCGCCTGCATGGGTTTCGCAGAAGCTTCACCCACGCCGGTGAAGCCATGGATCGGGGATACTCGGTCATGGTCTTCCCCGAAGGTGCGCGCAACAAAGACGGCAAGCTTCGCCCCTTTCGTCAGGGGATCGGACTGTTGGCCCAGGAGTCCCGAATTCCGGTCCTCCCGGTTGCTTTGGTCGGAATCGATAAAATCGCCCGGCAGGAGGAGACGAACAAGACCGCCTGGTTTCGTTCCGGTCAGATCGAAATTCGCGTTGGCGAAGCGATCCCATTCGACGAAGAAATGCAGCCCGCAGAATTGACTGCCAAACTTGAAAACGCCGTCCGCAAGCTCCTGTCCTGAGCGCGCGCTTGGGCCACTCACCCGAAAGTTCCTGTCGTTGACCACATCGACGCACGGATCAGTTCGTCTAAACCCTCAGCGATTCATTCGCCCCGGTTATCCTCAGAATATGAACACTGCTGGGCCCCGCAGCTGATGGCAAAGCGAACAAAACGTGAAGAAGCCTGGAACAATCGGTCCGTAGGTCGAGAGCGCTGGCTCAGATGTGCCGCGTCCATCGTAGTTCCACTCGCTTTCCTGACGTTCGCCAGTCCAGCCCATTCTCAGCAATCCTCTCTACCATCCCCCGAGTTCTTAGCCCGCGCCGAACTGCCGGACGCACCCCAGCCCCAGATCGCCGTGGAAACTCAAAGCCCCGCACAGGCGCCCGGCACAGAGCCGTCACTCGACCAGTCCAGCTTTGGAACCATCTGCGGTGTCGTGGAGGACCGGGATGGTGCCGTGTACCAAGGGGTTCACATCACTTTGACACAGGCCCCGCCGCTCGCGGTCTTTCCGAAGATTGCCACGTCGGATAGCAATGGGCGCTTTCAATTCACCGGTGTTCCGCCTGGTCCCTTCCAACTCACCGTCTCGTCCGACGGATTTGCAACGCAGCGGGTCTTCGGCATCCTACACGCCGGGGAAAGCTACCAAGCACCCGCAATCGTCCTGCCTTTCGCAACCGCCACAACAGAAGTAAGCGTGACCGCATCGCGAATTGAGATTGCGGAAGAGCAAATGAAGGACGAGGAGAAGCAGCGCGTCTTCGGCGTGATTCCAAACTTTTACGTCGTGTACGCACCCGACGCTCCGCCATTAACCAGCAGACAAAAATTCCACCTGGCTTGGCGATCCTCCATTGACCCGATCACTATCCTGGTCAGCGGTGGCTTTGCAGGATATGAGCAGGCCACCAACCAGTTCAGTGGCTATGGACAGGGTGCACAAGGCTACGGCAAGCGATTCGGCGCGAACTATGCCGACACCTTCATTGGATCCATGATCGGCGGCGCCATCCTTCCATCTCTCCTGAAACAAGACCCTCGCTACTTTTACAAAGGAACCGGCACGACCCGCTCGCGCATCCTCTACGCCATCGCGAACTCCGTAATTTGCAAGGGAGACAATGGTCGCTGGCAGGCTAACTATTCAGGTATCCTGGGCAGTCTTGCCGCCGGAGGAATCTCCAACATTTATTATCCGGCGAGCAGTCGCGAGGGAGCATCCTTAACCTTCGAAGAAGCCCTCCTTGGCATAGCCGGCGGGGCGGCCCAGAACCTCTTTCAGGAATTCCTCGTCCGCAAGCTCACACCCAAGCTGGCCAAATACCAATCCCAAAACCCCTAGAAGCCGATAGAAAAACGGAAAAATCATCCCAATGTCAGGCCAAAGTTAATCTAGGATCAGCCTCCAGATTCCAGCTGGCAAATTCTCCCGCCCGAAATCGCGGCCACGCTGCTGCCGCAATCATCGCCGCATTATCCGTGGACAACGCCAATGTGGGGAAAGCCACCGGCAGCCCTCGCTCCGCCGCCTCCGCAGTAAACCGCACCCGCAGCTCTCGATTGGCCGCCACACCGCCAGTGACCAGTACTGAAGCCGCCCCAACGGCCTCCGCTGCGGCAAACGTCTTGCGCAGCAAATCACCCACTACGGCATGTTGGAAGCTCGCAATCAGATCCAGCGTTTGCTTGTCACACAAAGCCTGAGCGTCAACCCAGGTCGGACGCGCCATCGCAGAAAGAGCGCGCTGCCGCGCCTCGCAACTCTCGCGAAGATTATGCACCTCTACATAGCGCAACACCGCTGTCTTGATCCCCGAAAACGAAAACAAGAAATGCCGGTCCAGATCAGCAATCGGAGAAACCCTAGCCGCCTTGGTTCTCGGAGCCTTACCGTTCAGATGCACCTTGGTCTTGATCTGTGAAAAATTGAACGGCACCGCCTTCGGATCCCCAAACTGCGCCAGGTGATCGATCCACGGCCCACCCGGATACCCCAGCCCCAGCAGCTTCGCGACCTTGTCAAAAGCCTCCCCCGCCGCATCGTCTAACGTCCGCCCGATCAGCCTGTAACTCCAGGCCCCGGCCTCTGCGCCAGTGACAGGCGGTCGCGCCAGGAACAAATGCGTATGTCCTCCCGAAACTACTAATGCGAGTGCCGGCATTGGAAGTTCCGCTTCCACCGAATCCGATCCGCTTTCTCTTCTCTGCCGATCCTCCAGCAGCACCGCATGAATATGCCCTTCGAGGTGGTTCACCGCAATCAATGGAATATCGCGTGCGAATGCCAGCGCCTTGGCATATGTAATGCCAACCAGCAACGCCCCAGCCAGCCCCGGCCCACTCGTGACCGCAACAGCATCCAGATCCGCCAATCCGCATCCGGCCTGGGCCAGCGCAGCCCTTGTGATGGGGACAATATTTCGCAAATGCTCGCGGCTGGCTAACTCCGGCACGACACCGCCGTAAGGCGCATGCGTCGTGACCTGCGACGCGACAATCGAAGACCGTGTCGAACTCCCCCGCTCCACAATCGCCGCCGCCGTCTCATCGCACGACGATTCAATCCCTAGAATCAACCCACTTCCAGCCATCTTCCTAGTCTAACGGGCCGTCAGAACTGCGATCTAGTACGGTGATCCGAATCACCCCTGCCGTCGAAGAAAACGTCGCCACATCAAAACGGAACCTGCGGCCGTCTGTTGCGCGGATTGCTGCTCAAATTGCGCTTGCGACGGTTCTTTCAAAGACTGCTGTGCAAGCCCATGCTGCAATCAATGTTAACCAAGGCTAGCCAGCCCTGTCTGTGCGCGCACAAAGCAAGACGGCTGCAAGAGAGTACTTCTCTCGCAGCCGTCTTTCGGAAACTGATAACGCAGATAGATAGGATCGACCTCGCTCACCCGCGTGAAAACGCAGGCGTAATCCGCGATCCATTAAGGTTTGCTTCGCTAAAGCACTCCCAGCAGATAAGCGATCAGGATGATCAGCAGAATCGTGCCAAGACCGATGCCGGCGCCACCGCCGTAACCCCAGCGACCGTACCCGTAGTAGCCACCACCCCCGCCTAACAGCAAAATCAACAGGATAATAATTACAAGCGTCATTGGATCTCTCCTTGTATCGGGATCTGATTTCCAAGGCGGAGCGGCGACTGAAAAAGCCCGTGCCAGCCAAGTCCTGTACTTCTCCTACAAAAGTAAAGTTTCCTGAGAGGATTGCCTGCTCAAGGTTGATCACTTCACAGGAAAATATCTTGCCCGCGCGATCTCTCCCATACAGGCGACAATGAAAAAGGAATGCTCGCCTCAACTTCCCAATTCATCGCCGCCCAAGCAATACTTCGCAAATTGCGCGACGAGGGCCATCAAGCCTACCTGGCTGGTGGCTGCGTGCGCGATCTGGTGCTTGGTCGCGAGCCAAAAGACTATGACGTCGCCACATCTGCGACACCCGACATCGTCCTCGACTTATTCCCTCGAACCTTTGCCGTAGGTGCTCACTTCGGCGTAGTCCTCGTCTCCGCGGAATTCGACGGTCAGCCCACGCTTACCGAGGTAGCCACCTTCCGCTCCGATGGAGCCTACTCCGATGGCCGCCGTCCCGACGCCGTTCGCTACACCACCAGCCCTGAAGAAGACGTCCAGCGCCGCGACTTCACCATCAACGGCCTGCTTCTCGATGGACTTGCCGAGCACGCAAACTTACGCGATTCCGTGATCGACCATGTCGGGGGCCTCGCCGATCTCGACGCCGGCGTCGTTCGCGCCATCGGCCACCCCGCGCTGCGATTCCACGAAGACCGACTGCGCCTCTTGCGCGCCATCCGCTTCGCCGCGCGCTTTCATTTTGCTCTCGATCCCTCAACCAAAGCAGCCATGCGCTCCCTCGCATCAAGGATTGAATCCGTCAGCAGCGAACGCGTCCGCGACGAACTCACTCGCATGCTCACCGAAGGCCACGCCCGCCACGCCTTCGAACTCCTCGATGAAACCAGTTTGCTCCAGCATGTCCTGCCCGAGGTTTCGCGCCTGAAAGGCGTAGCCCAGCCGCCGCAGTTCCATCCCGAGGGCGATGTATGGACCCACACCCTCTTACTTCTGCAGCAACTCGAGCCACGATCATCCAAAACATTGGCCTGGGGCGCGCTGCTGCACGACATCGGCAAACCTGCAACCTATCAACCACCCTCGGGACCCGGCGATCGCATTCGCTTTAACGGTCACGTCGAAGTCGGAGTCCGCATTGCCTCCGGAATCTGCGGTCGCCTGCGTTTTTCCAACGATGAAACCGCGCAGATCCTTGCCCTGGTCGAGAATCACATGCGCTTCGCCGACGCCCAGCGGATGAAAACCAGCACGCTCAAACGCTTCTTGCGCCTCGCGAACTTTCCCGAGCACCTGGCCCTGCACAAGATGGATTGCCAGGCGTCCAGCCTCCACATGCGCGGCAACCTCAACAACTACTACTTCACCCGCGAACGTTATGAAGCAATCCCCGCAGAAGAGGTTCGGCCCACACCACTGCTTACCGGCCGCGAACTGATGGCCGCCGGATACGCGCCTGGGCCAGCCTTCAAAACGATGCTCCACGCCGTCGAAGAAGCACAGCTCGAAGGCTCAATCCACACTCCCGAAGAAGCCATGACCCTGGTCGCGGCTCAATTCCCGCTTCCGAACGAGCTTCAAAAGCATGAATAATCCAGCCCGGAAATTTGACGTAGTTGTTCTGGGAGCCGGAGCCGCGGGCCTGATGTGCGCAGCCGTGGCCGGCCAGCGTGGACGCCGCGTAGCCCTTCTCGATCACGGCAGCCTGCCCGGCCGTAAAATCCTCATCTCCGGCGGAGGCCGCTGCAACTTCACCAACATTCACTGCGAGCCGAGCCGCTTTCTTTCCGCCAACCCACACTTCGCCAAGTCCGCGCTCGCGCTCTACACGCCGCGCCATTTCATTGAACTCGTCCAAAAATACAACATCCCCTATCACGAAAAGACTCTCGGCCAGCTCTTCTGCGATCACTCTGCTCACGCCATCCTCAATCTTCTACTCTCTGAATGCGAAAAAGGCCGAGTCGAGCATGTCGCCAATGCACACAGCGCCAAGATAGAACGCGAACTCTCAGGCTTCCGAGTCGAATGCGCCCACGGGCTTTTTCGTACCGAATCGCTGGTCATCGCCACTGGCGGCCTGTCCATCCCAAAACTGGGCGCGACATCCTTCGGATATGACATCGCCCGCCAGTTTGGCCTCACGATAATCGAGCCGCATCCCGCACTGGTTCCTCTTCTTCTCGGAGGAAAAGAATCGGCCTGGACTAGCCTGGCCGGAGTCTCAACAACCGTTCGTGCAAGTGTCGCAGACGCAAAAACACCACGTTCCGTCCCGCCCAGCTTTGTCGAAAAGATGCTGGTCACTCACCGTGGCCTGAGCGGCCCGGCGATTCTTCAGATCTCCTCGTATTGGAAGCCCGGCGAACCCATCCTGGTTGACCTGGCTCCGGAGCAAGACATTTTGGCCGCGCTCATGCAAGGCCGCCGCGATCTTCCGGCACTGCTCAAAGCGCTGCGTGAGCGATTTCCTCAACGCCTCGCCGAGCATTTGGCTCAAGTCGCTGCACCCACAGGGTGGTCGAATGCAGCACTTGAAGCTTGCGAGCGCAGCCTGCACGCCTGGCCGTTTTATCCGACCGGCACGGAAGGCTTTGCCAAAGCAGAAGTGACCGTAGGAGGTGTAGACACTAAAGGGATTCAGGCCCGCACCATGGAAGCACGCGCCGTACCCGGCCTCTATTTTATCGGCGAAGTAGTCGACGTCACCGGCCACCTTGGTGGCTTCAACTTCCAATGGGCCTGGGCCTCGGCAGTAGCTGCCGGCAGAGCCGTCTAGCAGGAGAAGGGTGCGCACTTCACACTGCGGCTCACTTCACACTAGCTCTCACTACTGCGGCTGCGGTGGCGGTGCAGACGGCTGCGTAGCGGGCCGAGACTGCGCCGAAGGCTGGGCTGGAGCCGCTGGCGGCGCACCCGGCCGCGTCGGAGGCGTCAGTTTGAATCCCTGCCGCACCATCGCAAACCCTTCGTTCGTCCACTCCGCCTGTAGTAATTCATTCGTGGGACTTGAAAACAACTCCGTCTTGCTCGACCCGAAGGTCACCGTCAGGTGGTGTACAGTCAACTGCTTCCCGTCCAGCGCACCCTGCATATCCGCGTCGGTCACAATGCGCAGCGCGGCAATCGACCCCGTCTGCTTGGGAATCAGCGCCCACAGATCGAGATTATTGTGTGCAGCACCCAGATTCAGAAGCGTCTGCAATGCCGCGGGATCAAAATCCGGAAAGAACACCGCTCTTGAATGAAACGCGAGCGGAGTATTAACCGCATTCCCGTTGGCGTCAATCGTCATCAAGAATTGCTGCCCTTGCTTGACTGTCTCCACCTTGGCCGACGTTCCGTTCACCGACCCGCTCAGTTTGGCCGAAGCCAGGTGGTACCCGGCATCGAGCGACGCGTTCTCAGAGAACTTGTAATCCAGGCCCGGCATCTTGATATCGGCCTCGGACTTCGCGGCCAATATTGCTCCCCGATTATCGATGTGCAAACTGGCTTTCCCGACACTCTTGCCGTTCTGGCTCAATACGAAATCCTGAGCCTGAAGCTGCGCCGCCAGGATTCCGGCAGCTATCAGACCGGCGGTGATCATCAACAGTACCCGGCCAATCTTGTCCCTCTTTTTATGGACGCACATTCGCTTTTACTCTCCTGCTCTATTAAACCCGGAGCGCTCCAAAGGGTTGCGGAGGGGAGAGGGGTGAACCGAAGCCCACCCCAAGAAATCAAGCATCCGGCCGGAAAACCAGGCATTGCCTGCCTATTTTCGATTCCTGGCCCATATTCGTCGAATTTCAGCCCTTCGCCGTGGCAAACCGCTTGTTTGCTTCCGTCCAATTCACTACGTTCCACCAATTCTCAAGATATTTTGGACGGAGATTCTGGTACTTCAGGTAGTACGCGTGCTCCCACACGTCGTTACCCAGGATCGGATACAAGCCCTGCGTCAACGGGGAATCCTGGTTCGCCGTGCTGATCACTTTCAGTTTGCCGTCGCTGAAAACAAGCCAGGCCCAGCCCGAACCGAATCGCTTCGCGCCAGCGTCGTTGAAAGCCTTTTTGAAGCTCTCGAAATCCCCAAAAGCAGCGGTAATTGCCTCCGCAATCGCACCCGTCGGATCGCCACCGACACCAGCCGAGCCCACAGGGCCCATGATGTTCCAGAAGATCGTATGGTTGGAGTGGCCACCACCGTTGTTCTGGACGGCGGTGCGGATATCCTCGGGCACCGAGGCCAGGTCGCGCACCAGCTCGTCTACCGGCTTCGCTGCCAGATCAGGATGATTGGCCAACGCCGCGTTCACATTGTTGATATACGCCTGATGATGCTTGTCGTGATGGAATTTCATCGTCTCCGCATCGATAAAAGGTTCGAGAGCGGCATAGTCATAGGGTAGTGGTGCAAGTTCGTAAGCCATTTTCGGTATCTCTCCTCCACTTGGATTGTACTGGGCTGTTATGGATGCTGCTGCAATCCCAAAAATCCGTTACAGGACTGATAATTGGGAACTGCGGTAACTATTCCCACGTCTGCACACTCAACGACAGGTTGCATCGGTTCCGCTTCGGATTCCAGCACCGGGATGCTATTGGATAGATGCAGTCATCAGCCAGAATGGTACTTCTAACTTTGAGGGAACTTCTGCCCCGATTCGGACATCAGACGTGGAGACGTTGGGTGCGAGCTCAAAATTCATCGCCAATTCAAGAGAACCGGCATATAAATAAGGGCTGCTGCATTGACGCCCGCTCCAACCCGGGCCGAGAGGATTGATCTTGATTCAAGATACGATGCTGGCAACTCCGCAGGATTCCCTATACCGATGGCTCGATCAGCAAGGGGAAGCCTTCGGCGCACCTGGCATGGAGCCCCGCTGGACTTCCAGCGTCAAGGACGCGGTAGGCACTGCATACTCCGCGTCCAGCCGCATCTGGTTCACCGTCTCGCACGGCATCCTCAACGAGATTTACCACCCCACCATTGACCATCCGCAGACCCGAGACATGGAACTGCTCGTCACGGACGGCACTAGCTTCGTTCACGAAGAGAAGCGCGACTTGGCCATCAGCTTCGAATACATCCACTC
>Ga0302324_100029812_pt1 | contig 10324 bp, 4 predicted proteins | sample Palsa_T0_1_FD_201949 | JGI IMG/M metagenome (GOLD analysis project Ga0302324, IMG submission 201949) | Peat permafrost microbial communities from Stordalen Mire near Abisko, Sweden - Palsa_T0_1 | ecosystem: Environmental > Terrestrial > Soil > Palsa > Peat permafrost | place: Sweden: Abisko... | reverse complement strand
CGAGCACTGCCTATGTCGGCGGTGCGGGCGTCAGCGCCACTGCCCTGGCGACGGTGAGCAACGCCGGAACCGTGTCCGCGGTAGCGGGCTCGGTCGGCGGCGCCGGTGACTACCGGGGCGGAGCGGGAAGCACGGGAATCTATCTCGCTGCTGGGGTTCGAGTGATCAATGTCGCGTCCATCGCCGGCGGCGCGGGCGGATCGGGCGCGTACACCCATAACTACAGTGGCGGCCCCCCCGGAGGGCCGGCGGCGGCGGGGGCGGCGCTGGCGGCGCGGCGATCGTCATCACCAAGGCGGGTTCAGTCTTCAATCGTGGTCGCATCAGCGGTGGTAACGGCGGAGCGGGGGCAAACGTATATTTCGGCGGCGCGGGCGCCGCCGGCGGGTCCGGTGTCATCATGGCGGGCGGCGGAACGGTCCAGAATTACGGGCAGATTGTGGGTGGCGGCGGCGGAAACGGGGGAGGCGGCTATTATACCGGCGGTTCAGGCGGGACAGGCGGTGACGGAGTCGCGCTGAACGGCAGCGGCCTTGTCGCCAATCAGGGTACGATTCGTGGCGGCGCCGGCGCCTTCAGCGGCTACCCCGGCATCTACACCAGCCCGACCCCAGGTTCGGCCGGTGGCGCTGGAGTGAGCCTGGCCGATGGCGGCATGGTCACCAACGGCGTCAGCGGATCGAAGAGGGGTCTGATCGAGGGCGCGACCGGCGTCTATGCGCAGGGCGAGGCCACCACCGTGACGAACTTTGGCACGATCGCCGCTCAAATGGACACGCCGAGCTATGATAGCGCCGGCGGCGCCGGTGTCGTTCTCGAGGGTTCGGGTACGGTGTCGAATGCCGGCTTGGTCATGGGCGCAGGCGGTATGTCTGGCCGCTCTGGCTCCTATTTTAACATTCGCCAGGTCTTCGCTTCCGCAGGCGGGGCTGGCGGATCCGGGGCCGAACTCCGCGCCAGCGGCACAGTAACGAATACCGGCGTGATCGCCGCTGGCGCCGGCGGCGCCGGCGGATACTTCCGTAGCCCTAACCCTGAAAAAAGCGGTCTGGGCCGGGGGACCTACGCCGCCGCGGCGGGCGGAGCGGGGGGCGTCGGCCTCGTCATGGCGGCCGGCGGAGAGGTTGTTACTTCGGGTGGAATTCGAGGCGGCGCTGGCGGGCCCGGCGGCAATGCCCCGGGCGGCGATGCAGGGGGTGGCCAGTACTATAGCTTCACTGCCGGCGCGGGCGGCGCGGGCGGCGATGGGGTCGATCTCGGACCCGGCGGGAGAATTATCAATTCCGGATCGATCCAGGGCGGCCGAGCCGGCGCCGGCGGCGCCGGCATAAGCGGCGACAAGACAGGCCTCGGCGGCGCCGGAGGCACGGGCGGCGCCGGCGTGGTGCTCGGAAACGACAGCAGTCTTGTCAACTCCGGCGCCATTGTCGGTGGCGCCGGCGCCGCTGGAGGTCCTGGTGAAGGTGGCGCGGGCTCGGCCAACGGCGCCGCCGGCGCGGCGGGCGCCGGCGTCGTCCTTGGCGCCAAGGCGGAGGTGACTAACGGGAGCAGCGTCAGCAGCGCCGGCCTGATCGAGGGTGGTATCGGCGTCTACGCCCAGGGCGTAAGCGCGTTCGTCGTCAACTACACCACCATCATCGGCTCGATCGATTCGGTGAAGCTGGCGTCGACAAGCGACGTGCTCATCGCCGGAGAAGGGGCGCAGTTCGTCGGTCAGATCATCGGCGGCGGCGGCGCGCTCGTCCTACAGGGAGGCGGGGGAACGATCAGCGGCCTTGGAGGTTCGGGCGTGCTCGGGGGGACCGACTCGGGGACCTTCTCTGGCTTCGGGTCCTACGTCATCGGCGTGACCGGGGCCTGGGCCCTCACCGGCGCCGATGCGCTGGGCGCCGACCAGAGCCTGACGGTGAAGAATTCGCTCGTGGTCGAGAGCGCCCTGACCGAAGCGGCCGGAGCGTCGATCTCGGTGGCTTCCGGCGGCGTCGTGACCTTCACCGGCGCCGGCGACAGCGTGCTTTCAGGCAGCATCGGCGGCGCGGGCGTGGTCGATTTCACCGGCACGGACGAGACCCTGAACGGGGCGACCCTGTCGATCGCGCGCATGGCGATCAGCGGCGGGACGGCTACGCTGGAGGGGACGATCACCAGCAGCGGAACGGTGGCGATCAACGACGCCGCGGTTCAGATCGGCGCGGCCGGGGCACGGCTGACCGGCGGGGGAACCTGGTCGCTCAGCGACAACGCCGAGATCACTGGCCTTGCGGCCGGCGACACCCTCGACAACGCCGCCGCCACAATATCGGGCTCGGGGATGCTGGGCGTCGGCCTGATGACCCTGATCAATCGCTCGGAGTCGGCGATCGAGGGCGTCGGCAGCCAGGCCCTGGTCATCGACACCGGGGCGAGCACGGTGATGAGCTCGGGCCTCATCGAGGCCGTCGGCGAGGGCGGAGTGACGATCCAGAGCGCGGTGAACAACCTTGGCGTTCTGGAGGCGGCGGGGGGAATCCTGACCGCCAACGGGTCGATCACCGGCTCGGGCCACGCGGTGATCGTCGCCGGCGCGCTCGACTTCAACTCGGCGTTCACCCAGGACGTGACCTTCACCGGTTCCACCGGCAGGCTCGAACTGGCCCAGTCCCAGGCCTACTCCGGCACGGTCACCGGCTTCTCCACCACTGGAGGCACCTCCCTGGACCTTCTCGACATCGCGTTCGAGAGCGGGACGACCAAGGCCAGCTACACGGGGACCACGACCGCCGGGGTCCTCACCGTCACCGACGGGACCCACACGGCCAAGATCACCCTCTCAGGCGACTACCTCGCCTCGGTGTTCAAGGTCTCCTCCGACGGCCACGGCGGGACCACGGTGGTCGATCCTCCAGCCGCCTCCGGCGCTGGCCGAACGGCCGCGCCCCACCCCTTCATCGCCGCGATGGCGAGCCTCGGCGCGAGCGGGGGGACGGCGCACGAGGCCGCGGAGGGATGGCGCGCGCCGATGGCGCCGATCCTGGCGGCGCCGGTCTGACGCTGTCGGCGCCTATCCTGCTGAGGAAGTCGCTCGAAGGGCGGCCGTGTCCGCCGACGTGGCCAGTCGGGACGCGGCTCACCCAATTCGATCCCAGCCTGCTCGGCCGGGATGTCCATGAACTGCTCGTCGAGGCCTACAAGACGGGGGGCGGTTCGGTCGGCGAATACGAACAGTGGCTGACCAGTCTCGCCCAGGACCGCGAATACGATCCGGCCCTCGTCTTCAGTGTTCTGGGACCGGATGGACGCCTGGTCGCCGTCGCCCAATGCTGGACATGCGCCTTCATCAAAGACCTTGCAGTCAAGGAAGGTTGGAGAAGGCAGGGATTGGGTGAAGCGCTGTTGCTTCACGTATTCCAGACATTTCAGGAAAGAGGCGCGCCCTGCGTCGACCTCAAGGTCGAGCCAGGCAATCGCCATGGCGCCGAGCGGCTCTATCGGCGGGTGGGAATGCTTCCGGTCCAGGCGCCCGCCTGAGGGGTCGAGCGTCGACGGATCGGCAATGCGAACGGCGCCTTAACGCCGAAGACCGCATAGGCGGGTCTGCGCGCGGAAGGCATTCCAATGACGACGAGGACGCTGACCCGGACCTACAGCGCCGGATACACGCTCAACGCGCGCTTTTCGGCACTGATCGCGACGACGACGGCCAGCGTCGGCGGGATCGGGATCGTGGCCAACGCGACGGCCACGATCACCAACTCGGGCGTGGTCGCCGCCGGGGCCGCGGCGGCGGGCGTGGAGCAGCACGCGGGGATCCTCCTCTCCGCCGGTGGCGAAGTCGTCAACTACGGTGCGATCGCCGGCGGCCTGGGAAGCATTGGCATCGCCTCCAGCAGCTACATTGGCGAGCCGGGAGGCGACGGCGTCTATATCGCCACCGGCTCGATCACGAACCGCGGAACCATCGCCGGCGGCCAGGGCGGCGCCAGTGGCAAGAAAGGCGCCGACGGCGGAACGGGCGGCGACGGCGTCTACCTGAGGGGCGTCGGTTCGGTCACCAACACCGCCGGCACGATCAGCGGCGGCGCGGGAGGAAGCGGCGTGCTGAGCGGAGGCGGCGCCGGTTTCTGCGCGGTGGAGAACGCCCAGCTGGCCAACAGCAGCGTCATCGTCGGCGGCGCCGGCGGCGTTGGAGGCTACGGGATCGAGTTGCTGAGCGGCGCCTCGGTCACCAACAGCGGCAGCGTGATCGGCGGCGCCGGGGCGGGCGTCTACCGCGGCGGGCCCGGCGCCTACCTGCTCGAGGGAGGAACGATCGACAACAGCGGCGAGATCATGGGCGGCGCAGGCGGCGCGACCTCGCCCGGCGGGACCTGGGGCGCCGCTGGCATCATCATGGGTGGCTACGGGACGCTCACCAACACCGGCACGGTGGCCGGGGGCGTGGGCGGCCTTGGCGCGGGGATCACCCTGCGGGCCGGCGGCGTGGTCGCAAACGGCGACACCTCGCACACCGATGCACTCGTCAGCGGCTATGACGGCGTCGAATCGAGCGACGTCGGCATGGTGGTCAACGACGGCGTGATCACCGGGTCGGGCGCGAAAAGCCAGGCGGCCGGGGTCGCCATCGACACCGGCGTCGTCGACAACGGCAGCCTCGCCGACGAAGCGGCCCTGATAAGGGGGGCCAACGGCGTCTCCGTGCAGACCTCCGGAACCGTGAGCAACTACGGGACGATCAAGGGATCAACCTACGGCGGCGTCGTCTTCCGTGGGACCGGCAGTCTGAGCAACGGCTCGAGCAGCGACACGACGGCGCTGATCCGGGGGTACTTCGGGGTCGAAGGCGCGGCGACGGTGGACAATTTCGCCACCATCGCCGCGAGCACCGCCAAGGGCGCCTTCGGCGTATCGATAGGCCTCGGCGGCTATCTCCTCAACGGGACGGCCGCTCAGGTCTCCGGCAGTGACGCGCTGGTCGACAATGGCGTGGCCGTCAATCTGGGCCTGATCAGCGGCGCCGCCTCGCAGGCCGGCGAATACGGCGTGCTGCTGTTCGGAAGCAGCAGCCTCACCAACGGCAAGAACGCACGTATCGACGGATACTGTGGTGTCTACGTCAGCAGCGCGGGGACGCTGATAAATTCCGGGACGATCGCGGCCACGGGGCGCAGGGCGGTGCGCTTCACGAGTCCGGACGGGACCTTGATCGTCGAGGCTGGCGCGACCTTCATCGGCGGCGTCTATGGCGACGGCTGCGCGCTGGTGATGGGATCAGGCGCGGGGACGCTCGGCGGGTTTTCCGACAATAACGTGACCCTGTCGGCCAGCACGCCGACGACGACGTTCACTGACTTCGCTTCGCTCGACCTGGATTCCGGCACGACGTTCAGCCTTCCCGCCGGCGGAACGGTCTCGGGCGACGGCACGCTGGTCGCCGCGGGCTCGCTCAACGTCGGTGGGACGCTTACCAACGACGGTGTCCTGACCTTGACCGGGACGCTCGCCGGCGCGGGGAGCCTGCTCATCAATGGCGCCGCCCATTTCGATAGCGGGTCGGACCTCGCCGTCGCCAACGTGACCGAAGGCTACGCCAGCGCGACCGCGAGCTTCGGAACCTCCAACCTCGGCTATGCGGGTCTCTGGACCCAGACTTCCGGGACGTTGTCGGCGTCGGCAGGTGACCGGGTGAATTTCACCGGAACCGGCGACAGCTTCGAGGGCACTCTCTCGGGGACCGGGACGATCGCCTTCATCGGCGGCTCGGATACGTTCGCCGGCGCCCAACTTACGGCGGCCAGCCTGATCATCAACGGCGCGACGGTGACCCTGAGCGGGGCGCTGGGGCTCTCCGGGAAGATGAGCGTCACGACCGACGACCTAGCCATCGCCAGCGGCGGGGCGTCGCTGGCCGGCGGGGGAGTGCTGACCTTGTCCGACTTCGAGACCAACAAGGTCTCGGGCGGGACCCTGACCAACGTCAACGACCTGATCAGGGGCGCAGGCGCGCTGGGCGACGGCTCGATGGGCCTCGTCAATGACGCCGGCGGGATCATCGACGGCGATCAGTTCGCGGCGCTCACCATCGACACGGGATCGAGCACGATCACCAACGCCGGGACGATCGAGGCGACCGCTCAGGGAACCACGACGATCGCCAGCGCCATCGACAACGGCGGAGTGCTGGCGGCGCTGGGTGGAAACCTCACCGTTGGGGGCGCGGTCACCGGGACCGGCAAGGTCGAGATCGACGGCGGGACCGCCGACTTCGCAGGGACCCTCACCCAGAATGCCGCCTTCATCGGCGTCGGCGGCGGGACGCTCGAACTGACCCACTCGGAGGCCTACACCGGCGAGATCAGCGGCTTTTCAAGGACCGGGACGACGACGCTGGATCTCGAAGACATTTCGTTCGTGTCCGGAACAACTGGCTGGAGTTACAGCGGCACGGCGGCCTCGGGCGTACTCACGGTTCAGGATGGAACCCAGGTCTCCAGGATCACGCTGGAGGGGAACTACACCAGCAGCGCTTTCACCCTCTCGAGCGACGGCCACGGAGGGACCAACGTCGTGGATCCGCCCGCTCCATCATCCGTACACACCTTCATATCCGCCGCGGCGGCTATCGGCGACGGGGCAGGGGAGTCGCTTCCCACCCACGACGGCGACCTCTTCGCCCCGCCGATGCTGGCAAAACCTGGAATCTGGGCGGCCTAGCCGCCGCCTCTCTTCGCCTCGCCTCGGCTGCGCGACAGGCGAGCGAGGCGACACCGGCTTGTTAATCGCGACGCGATAGCCTGGCGGCCAGACCGAGGAGCTCCGGATGGCCGAAATTTATTGGGCGAACGCGGTCGACGGCAGTTTCACCAACGCCTCGTATTGGATCGGTGGCGTTGCGCCGGGCAGCGCCGACGACGCCATTCTCGACGCCGCCGGCGCCACGCCCTACACCGTCACCGTCTCGACCACCGGGACCGTGGCCGGCATCCAGACGGCCGCGAACGCGACCCTGGAAGTTTCCGGGGTCAGATTCGATGTCACGGCCGGAACCGATGCGGGCGTTAATGCCGGCACCCTCGCCATCATCGACGGCGGCTATCTCGAACTTCAAGGATCGGTGGTCAATTCGGGCGCCATCGAGGTGGCCGGCTCGAATTCGAAGACCACGCTGGATCTGGTCAATGCGAACCTGAACGGCGGCGGCGTGATTTCGCTGGGCGACTACGCCGGCAATCAGATCCTTGGCGGCGTGGTGACAAACATCAACAACACCATCGAAGGCTCTGGAACCGTTGGCATGACTTCATTGACCAACGCCGGAGAGATCGACGCGACGGGCGTGAGTGTCGCGCTCGAGATCACGGTCGGAGCATTGGACAACACCGGATTGATCGAAAGCACCGGGTCAGCGGGAATGCTCATCCATCTCCAGGGGGTATTTGAAACCAACACCGGCACGATCGAAGCCAACGGCTCGGGCTTGCTGACCATCTATCAAGACGAAATCAGCAACTATGGAGGCGAGATCACCGCCACCAAGGGCTCGACCCTCAACATCTACGGCATCGGAGGGATCGATGGCGGAACACTCGACATCGCCGCCGGCGCAACCATGATCACCGGAAAAGCCGCCAGCGGGAATGTGGCGTTCGTCCATAATTCCGACTTCGAGAACGCCGGTCTCATCGCGGTGTCATCCTCCTACGGCGCCCTGGTGGTCGAGGGCGGGATTACCAACACCGGGGCGGTGTCGCTGAACGCCTCCGGTCACTTCAGCGAACTCGATGTGATAGACGACCTGACCTTGACCGGCGGCGGCATGGTCGCCTTGTCGGACGATGCCGGGAACGCAATTACGAATAACTGGCCTGGTCGTTCCAACCCGCCGGCCGCCACCTTCACCAATGTCGACAACACGATCGCCGGCGCCGGAACGATCGGCGACGGGGTCCTCTCGGTCTTCAACGACGCCAAGGGGATCATCGACGCGACCGGGACGATCAACTTCCTCGAGATCGCGATCGGCGCCAGCTTCGCCAACGCCGGACTCATCGAGACTACGGGTCCAGCCGGGATGCTCATACTCAATGGAACGACCTCCGCGAGCGGAACGATCGTCAATACCGGGTCGATCGAGGCGATAGGCGCAGGCCCGCTGGCGATCGAAGAGGCGACGATCGAGGGCGGCGCGGTCGGCGTCGCCAAGGGTGGCACGTTAGCGCTCGACGCCGGAGGAACGCTCGCCGGCTCCGGGACCTTGTCCCTCGTGAACGGCGCGGCGGCCTTCGGCGCCGGTTCCGACCTCGCTTTCGCCGACGTCACCATGAGCGGGAACGCCGCGACCGCGACCTTCGCGACCTCCAACCTCGCCTATGCCGGCCTCTGGACCCAGACGGGCGGGACGGTTTCGGCTTCGGCCCGCGACCGGGTGAACTTCACCGGCGCCGGGGATGTTTTTTCCGGGACGATCGGCGGGGCAGGGACGGTGGCCTTCACCGGCGGCGCCGACACCCTCGACGATGTTCATGTCACCGCCTTCAACCCGGTCATCAACGGAGCGACCGTAACCCTGAACGGCGCGATCGGGCTTTCCGGCGTGATGAGCGTTTCGACCAAGGACCTCATCATCGCCGCCGGCGGGGCTTCGCTTGGCGGCGGTGGGGCCCTGGTCCTTTCCAACCTGTCGACCAACAAGGTCTCCGGCGGGACGCTGACCAACGTCAACGACTACATCAAGGGCGCGGGAGCGCTGGGCGACGGGTCGATGGGCCTGATCAACGACGCCGGCGGGATCATCGACGGCGACGACTCCGTGGCCCTGACCATCGACACCGGATCGAGCGCGATCACCAGCGCCGGGACGATCGAGGCGACGTCGAAGGGGACCACGACGATCGCCAGCGCAGTCGACAACACCGGGGTGCTGGGGGCCCTCGACGGAAGCCTCACCGTCGATGGCGCTGTCACCGGGACCGGCAAGGTCGAGATCAACGCCGGCACGGCCGACTTCGCCGGCGCCTTCACCCAGAACGTCGCCTTCCTTGGCGCCGGCGACGCGACGCTCGAGCTTGCCCACTCGGAGGCCTACACCGGCGAGATCAGCGGATTTTCCAGGACCGGAACCACGGCGCTCGACCTCGAGGATATCCCCTTCGTCAGCGGGACGACCACCGCCAGCTACAGCGGCACGACGACCTCGGGCGTGCTCACCGTCATGGACGGAAGCCAGATCGCCAGGATCACGCTCGAGGGGAACTACACCAAGAGCAGCTTCACCCTTTCCAGCGACGGCCACGGCGGGACCGGCGTTGTGGATCCGCCCGTTCCGTCATCCGTCCAGAGCTTCATCGCTGCCGCGGCCGCCATCGGCGGCGGCGCAGGGGAGTCGATCGCTCCCACCCGGGAGGGCCGTCTCCTCGATCCGCCGATGCTCGCAAGACCTGGAACCGCAGCCGCCTAGTCGCCGGCTCGCCTCGCCGCGGCTGCGCGACAAGCGAGCGAGGCGACACCGGCTTGTTAATCGCGGCGAGATAGCCTGGTGCTCGAACGTAAGGAGCGCCCGCATGGCGGAAATCCACTGGGCGAACCCGGTCGACGGCAGTTTCACAAACGCCTCCTATTGGACCGGCGGTGTCGTCCCGGGCAGCGGCGACGACGCCATTCTCGACGCCGCCGGCCCGACGCCCTACACCGTCACTGTCTCCCAGGCGGAGACAGTCACGAGCATCCAGACGGCCGCAAACGCGACCCTGGATATTTCCGGGGCAATGTTCCAAGCCACGGCTGGGACAGGTTCGGGGGCGAACGCTGGTGTAATTGACGTCAGCGGTGGCTCCCTGGAGCTGGGAGGATCCGTAGTCAATTCGGGCTCAATGCTCATCGGCGGTGGGAGTTCGCAAGGCTCCCTGACTCTGGCAAGCTATGCGAGCCTGACCGGCGGTGGCGCGATCACTCTTAGCGGTAGTAAGAACAATCAACTCCTGAGCAACGGCACTGTAACTAACGTCGACAATACAATCAGCGGTGCCGGAATCTTTTCCGCGTCATTGACCAATGACACCGCCGGGATAATCGACGCCACCGGGATGGAGAACGGCCTGGAGCTTGAAATCGCACAAGGCGGCGGCCGCGCCATCCACAACTACGGGCTGATCGAGAGCACTGGCTCGGCCGGAATGCTGATATACGGTGAAGAGCGCATGACAAACGCCGGCACAATCGAAGTCAATAACGCAAACACACTTACTATCCTCTGGTCGGACATCAACAATAACGGCGGAGAGATCGTAGCAACCGACGGCTCGACCCTCGGCGTCTACGGGATCGGCGGCATCGGAGGCGGAACTGTCGA
>Ga0302324_100029810_pt1 | contig 10324 bp, 9 predicted proteins | sample Palsa_T0_1_FD_201949 | JGI IMG/M metagenome (GOLD analysis project Ga0302324, IMG submission 201949) | Peat permafrost microbial communities from Stordalen Mire near Abisko, Sweden - Palsa_T0_1 | ecosystem: Environmental > Terrestrial > Soil > Palsa > Peat permafrost | place: Sweden: Abisko... | reverse complement strand
CAGGCGGGTCATGCAGCGGTGATCCAATGGGCAGATTTTTTTCTGGCAGGGTCCGCAAAATACTTTGATGGCCACTTTGCGTTCCTTGGGGAAATAAATTTCGGTCCATTCGGGATGTGTGGGGCCGAAGAGCGTGACGACGGGAACGTCGAATGCCGCGGCGATGTGGCGCGGGCCGGTGTCGTTGGTGACCATCAGATCGCATCGGCGGACGATTTCTTTCAGCGCTCCCAGAGTTGAACCACAGGCGAGCAGATCGACCGGCGCGTGTTTCATCGAGCGGGAGATGGCATCGACAATCCGCCGCTCGCGCGGGGAGGCGCTTATCAGCACCGTCGCGCCCAGTTCCTCGATCAGGCGATCCGCCAGCGTCGCAAAATATTCGGTGGGCCAGCATTTGGCCGCGCCAAACTGAGCGCCGGGGTTGAGCAGAACCCATGGCTCGCCGCTGGAACTTGCCGGGCGATGCACATCCGCGCTGAGCCCCCCGCGTCGCAGCACGCCTTCGGCCTGCTTCTTTTCCGATTCGGTCACGAACAGCTGCATGGCAATATCCCGGCTATGACTGCCGAGGTAGTGGGCCAGGCCCATGTAATATTTGACGATTGGCGTGGGGATGAATTTGCCGCGCTCTTTTTGCGGGAGAAGTTTGTCGGAAAGCAGAAACCCGCGTCCGTCCCGGTCGTAGCCGACGACGCGCGGGATATTGGCCATTTTGCAGACCAACGCAGCCTGGAATGAATTGGGAAGCAGAATGGCCAGATCAAACTTTGCCCCGCGCAATCGCCGAGCGAGATCGAACAATCCCTTGCCCGCTTTTTTCCGCGTTTTGCCGGAGCGATAGGTGATGAGCTGATCGGCGAACGGCGTGCCGGTGTAAACCGGTTTCACATAGCGTTTCATCAGATAGGCGATGTGTGCATCGGGATACAATTCCCGCACCGCCCGCATCGCCGGCGTGGCCATGACGGCATCGCCCACCCAACTGGGTTGCACGATGAGAATTCGCTCATGCTGAGACATCTGGGCGAAGTATACCAAGTACGGCGTTTTTCGTTGTAAAGGGGAACCGGGTGAAACAGTTGGCCGAAATCCCGAATGAAGATCCTTGTCGTTTGCGGCATCCGTGCCGATCGAGTGGGGTTGACTCGAATAGGAATCGGCCTCGGCGCTGCGAAGATTGCTGGCTGGCCTGTTGAAATTCGGCGCGGCATTTTGCGATGTGGCGAAAGACGAAGTGGCCGCCTGCGGCGGATGGATGCTTAGCGTCCTTCACGCCCGCTTGTCCGGCCTCCGCTTGAGGATTTCGAGTTTGCAAGGAAGGTCGGACATGCGGGGCTGTGAAGGACGGTTGAGGTCGAGCACGTGCTCGAAACTCCTTGGCATCCCGCCGCCGCAGGCGGGATACTCTTTCTTCAGGAGCAGAATGCCGCCGCGACCGTCGCCGGGCCAGCCAGCAATCTTCGCAGCGGCAAAGGAGTTGCCTATGCGAGCCAAAGGAGTTCAGCGGTAATAAAATCGTAACCGACATAAATTCTCGTCCCGGAAATCTTCGATCATTGCCCGTTGCCGACGCCGGTAATCGGCTGATCCAATCCCTCGGTTCCCATTTTCTCCACTACCAGAGCCGTCGCGGGGCGGCCGTTGACGGCGTACATCACGCCGTTCACCGATGCGCGGATTTGCAGCAATCCCTTCAACTCAGGCGGGAGATCGTCCCATTGCTGCTTTTCGATCACGATCCATTTCGGCCAACGATCCGGCGGCGTGATCTGCAGATAATTATCATCCTGCTCGCGCGCGCCGGTTCCCTGATAAAAAGCCAGGCTCGGTTCCTTGTAGCCGATCATGGCCAGCGGCGCGTCTTTTCCGGTGGCGTGAAATTCGCCGAGGGCGGCGACGATGTTTTCCGACATCCGAAGAAATTGCAGATGCGGGAAAATTCCGATGTAGAGAATGGCGATGAGCAGCGCCATTCCACCGCCCATTGCCATGGCGGCGCGGGCGATTTTGCCCTGATAAAACCGGAAGAAAACGATGGCGGCATAGAGAATGCCAAAGGCGGAAAATCCCGCCATGGCCGCCAACGGGAGTTGGTGGGTGGCCTTGAGGGAAAGCCAGGGTGCAGCCGCAAGGCCGAGTACCACCACCGCCCAAACGCCGACGGTCACCATAAAGATCGGGCGGCGGAGATCGTCGAACCGGCCGCGAATGCAGCGAATCAACGCGTCGGCGGTGAGGAAGGACAATCCCCCAAATGCCGGCAAAACGTAAAACGGCAGCTTGGTGTAAACCATTTCCATCAGCAGCCACGGCCCAGCCGTCGCGGCGATGGCGAAGCGAATGTGCGGCAAAGTGTGGTTTCGATAGGCCAGCGTGATCGTCGTCGGCAACAGAAGACTCCACGGAAAGAATGTGCCGAAGATGAGCAGCGTGTGATATCCCGGCGGCTCGCCGTGGCCGTCCATCGACTGCGTCGAGTGCATTTTGGCCTTGAGAATCAGTTCGGAAAGAAATCCCGGAGCGCGATGATGAATCAGAATCATCCATGGCGAGACGACGATCGCCAGAATCGGCACGCCCCACCACGGGTGCAATTGCCGCCACCATTGCATCGCGCTTCGCCAACGCGCGGCCGATTTAAATTCCGGGGCGACGTCCAGCACGAGCAGGATCAGCAGGGTCATGACGTGCATGAGCAATCCCTGCGGCCCTTTGACCAGCCCGGCAAATCCGGCGGAAGTCCAGAAAATTAGCGCCACCCACGGCTGCGCGCGGCGATGGCGCGCGGCGGCCCAATAACAGAACGCCAGACACGCCTGGCCGGTGATGACCATCGACAACAGAACGGCATCGGTGATCGCCATCTTGGAAGCGGCGATGGCCAGGCCGCTGGTGCAGAAAATGAAAACAGTCCAGAGCGCGCGCTTTGGGCCGGCGAGCCGACGAACGGTCAATCCCAAAATGGTCATCGCAGCCGTCGCCCCGAGCACCGATGGGAGCCGAAGCGCGAAGGCCGTCTGGCCGAACAATTCCATCGAGATCGCCTGGCACCAGTAAATCGCCGGCGGTTTTTCCAATCGCCATTCACCGGAGGGATATCGCGGCACCACCCAATCGCCGGTGAGAACCATTTGGCGGGAAGCCTGTGCATATCGCGGCTCATCCCGGTCCCACAATCCCACGCTGCCGATCCCCGCAAGAAAAAGAAGGAACGCGCCCAGCATCAGGGCCACAAAATATTTCGGGAAGCGCTCCGCCAGGGACATAGGACGGCGACTCTAAGGGATTTTGTGCGGGGAGGGAACGGATGTTAAAGCGGTTCCGCGCCCAACTGTTCCCGTCTTGCCGCCGCGTCGGCCAGCCATTGACGAATTCCCTCGCTGTCGCCATTTTGCAGCATTGAGACGATTTTTTGCAGCTCCTGCTGCAATCGACTGATGGAGTGTTGCAAATTTTTGGAGTTGTCCATCAGTATATCGCGCCAGAGAACGGCGTCGCCGGCGGCGATTCGTGTGGCGTCGAGAAATCCTTTGCCACGAAGGAGGCTCGACTCGGCTGGCTGGATTGCCACAAGGGCGGCGGCCAGCAGATGCGGAAGGTGGCTCACATCGGCCAGAATGTGATCATGATTTTCGGCGGTCAGACGGCAGATGCCCATTCCGAGGGAAAGCCAAAATGTTCCCACTTCCTTGAGTGCCTCTGAGTCGGTGCGCGCAGTGGGTGTGAGAATGCAAATTGCGTTGCGAAACAAATCGGCCTGGGCGAATTCGACGCCGCGCTTCTCACTTCCCGCCATTGGATGACTGCCGACGAAATGAACATTCGGTGGCAGGATTTTCTCGGCGAGTTCGACGACCGACCGCTTGGTGCTGCCGACATCGGTGACAATGCATCCCTCTGCCAAAGCCGATGCAATTTCTTTGAGCAAATTCTCGAATGTACCAACCGGGGTGCAGAGGATTACAAGATTGGACCCCGCAACAGCGGCGGCAACATTGGTAAGTCCCTGGTCGATTGCCCCCATTTGCATGGCGCGATCGAGCGTTTCCTGCCGATGCCCGTAGCCAATGATTCGGCAATCGGGTTGTATCTTCCGCATGGCCAGGCCAATTGACCCACCCAGCAGGCCGACGCCGAGGATGCTGATTTGTCCGAACGCCATGTCAGAAGCTTATCAAATACCGACAAAATCTCTCGCCTGGCAAACCGATGGACCGATAAAAGCGTATATGGCGATATTGGCGTCAGCTGCGCGCCGGTTTTTGTCGGCTCGGCTCAGGGGTTGGGGGATGAAATCCGTGCATCCGCAATGGGAGGCGCGGGCGGCCATCTGCGAACGGTGCCCGCTGCGGGTGATCCGCTGCGGGGTGAGTTATTGCGGGACGCCGTTATTGCAAAAAATGGATCGGGATGAGGTTCGGGAAGGATGCGGGTGTCCTTGCCGGGACAAGGCGAAAAGTCCCCAGGAACATTGCCCGATAACTTTGGACCATCAGGCGGCGGGCCAATTGACCGATGAATGCTCTTGCAGGTGGTGCCGATCGCTGCGAACGGGGAGCATCGGCGTCGCTTCGGGAACCGCATCGGTTGCGTTTCCATGACCGGCGCTCTATCGTCAAATATCATGATTGCCAACCCAATCCGCTTCGTATTTACCGCGTTAATTATTGTTGTTGCCGGCGCCCAAATGGAAGCGCTGGGCGACACCGCCGCCCCGCCGACGACGGCGCCCTCGCGGCATGTCGTGGTCATCCCGCCGGGGTTTCATGTGGTGACCCTCGCTGGGGAAAACGTGATCTGCCAGCCGGCGGATGATGCGTGGGTGAAGGCCGCGGTCTTGGCCGTGAAGCCTTCGACGCAACCGACGACGATGCCTTCGGACCTGATTCAGAGCATCAAGGATCACCGCACGATTTTGGCCAGTCAGATGATGTCGGATTTCGCGCTAACCGATCCCAAGCCGCTAAATGACATGATCGACGGCATCATGCTGGACGCGCTGCAAAAGCTGGAAAAAATGAATCCGCCGCTGTTTTATCTGGTGATCTCCAAGAAACAGTTGGCGGAGATCATGGACAATGGCTGGGAGGATCCGCATTTCCACTACATCCGCTTCGCTAATGATGTGGAATACGCCAACAGCCTGAATTTCTCGCTGGATGCGCCGATGGACGATCAGGTGATCTGGGTGCCGGTTCAGGATGATGACGCGGTGGCAACGAAGAGCGACACGCTGACAACGACGATCTCGGAACTGAACATCAAGTATGCGTCGGCGCTTTCTTCGCTGGCCCAGCAAGGGACGCTGAATAGTTTTTCGCGGTTCATTCTCACGCAGGTGATGGACCCGCTGAAATTGCCGGCGAGCGAGCAATGGTTTCCGCAGGCCATTGCCGAGGTTTATGCGATCAAATACGCCACGTTTCTCACCGGCGGATCGCGGCAGGGATTGATCAATGCGCTGCTGGCGCCGAATCCGCAGAATCCGATTCAGCCGTTATCGCTGAACCTGGTCAACCCGCTGGATCCCAGCAGCATGACAGCGCAGGGATTGCCGTTCTACAACGATGCGGTGGTGCGCAAGGGGGCATTCATCGTTGTGCAGTGGGTCAACCTCGGCGGCGAAGGGGTAGTGGCCAAGACTTTGCCGGAGCTGAGGGCATTTCCACCTAGCAATCCTGAGGATTTGATCAAGGCGGTGAAGGATGCGACCGGCATCGACCTGACGCCCGCCATGCTGCCTAGTTCGCCGCAGTGATTTACCGGATCATCCACCGCCGACGAAGGTGACGATCTCGATCTCGTCGCCATCCTGCAGGATGGTGTCGTACTTCTGGCTGCGGATCAATTTGCGATTCAGTTCGATGGCGACTTTGTCCGGCGTTAATCCGCGGCGCGCCAAGAGCGCGTGAATGTCGCTATCCGCTGGAATCTCTTCTTCGTTGCCGTTGATTTTCACTCGCATTGTGCAGGCCGTTTTGAGTTTCGGTTCGGTGCCGGCGCGCAGGCGCGCGATGTTGGCGCGATGGCGGTAGATGATCAACCCCGGCACCAGGACCGCCAATGCCAGCACTGGGAGCTGTGCGCCGAGGATCGGCCAGCCGTTCAATAGTCCAATGCCGACGTATGCGAAGGGGACCACCGACGATCCCAGGATGGATGCGAGGCTAACGTAGCGGGAAATTTTGAAGACGATCAGAAATACGACGATCGCGCCAACGACGGGAAGGGTCAGATATGGATACATCGCCAGCGCGACCCCGGTGCTGGTGGAAACGCCTTTGCCGCCTTTGAATTTCAGAAACACGCTGAAGGAATGGCCGAGCAACGCCGCCGCGCCAACGGCGATCCAGAGGCAATAGGTCGTGCGGTCATCGGCATGAAATCCCAGAATCCAACCAGCCGCCAGCATCGGCAGCGCGCCTTTGAGCAAATCCAGCGTGAAAACGAGGGCGAAAAATCGCTTGCCCAGCAGCCGGCCGAGATTGGTCGCCCCGATATTTCCGCTGCCGTCTTTTCTTGGATCGATGCCGTTGGCAAGCCCAACGATCAGCCCGAACGGGATTGACCCGATCAGGTACGCCAGCGGAATCAGACACTCCAGAACTTGCGGCCGACTCATCTCCGACAGTGTAATACTCCGTATGAAAATCTACACGAAGACCGGCGACGACGGATCCACTGGCTTGTTCGGCGGCGAGCGGGTAGGAAAATCCGATCCCCGCATCGAGTGCACCGGGGCATTGGATGAACTCAACGCCGCGCTGGGATGGGCAGAAGTGGCCAATCCGGCGATCTCGATGCAACTGCGCGAGATTCAATCGGATATTTTTTCCCTCGGGGCCGCAATCGCCACGCCGAATTCGCCAGCGCCGGCGAATGTGAATCAAGCCGACATTGACCGATTGGAAAAACAGATTGATGCGGTTGAATCGCAACTGCAACCGCTGCGGAACTTCATTCTCCCCGGCGGATGCGAGGGGAGTGCCCGATTGCATCTGGCGCGCACCGCGTGTCGGCGGGCGGAGCGGGTGCTGGTGGCGTTTAGCGCGATTCAACCACCGCCGCCGCTGGCGCTGATTTATGTGAATCGTTTGAGTGATTTGCTTTTCGTGCAGGCGCGGCGGGCGAATCAGTTGACGGGGGTCACGGACATCCCGTGGACAGTTTAGCCGCCGCGGCCTCGCGGCGAATTCCGCTGGTTGCGAGTAAGAGGCCACGGGGCCACGGCCCTTATTGTCAGTTCCTCGTAGTCGCCGACCTAATCCCGATGTCTGCCATTGCTCTACTGTAATCAAAGCCTATTAGTGCGGCCATCCGATCGTAATATTCGGGCGTTGCCATGCGCGGACCGAACCTGGGGCGCAGATAAACGGCATCGTTGTCACAAAGCCATCCATCAATTAGTCCCTCCTGATCGCGTACTTTGTATCGTATCGTAAAATGCGATGCGTTTTCGGGGTCAGGTTGACCAAAGAAAATCCTCGTAATCTCCTCAGGAGGGCGCGGGAGCGGACCCGAACGTACGCCAGCCCACGTTTGGAAATCGATCAATTGAACAAAGCTGTGATTGACAATCCAGGCCTCAGGGACATAACGCCAGCGCGGCGGCGAAGCAAACCAATCAACTGGCTTGATCACGTCAGCGGTAAAGCAGTCGTCCGAAAACGCCATGACAACCACTAAGCGACGATGCCCGGACGGGCTAAGCCTCTCGTGCAAAAACAGCAGTTGATCCATCATGGCACCACTTGTCCATGTGTCGGGCGATTGGCCTGGAGATGCTGCGACTAGATGCAATGGCTCATAACGGTAGGAATAGAATGATACGCCCGGATTATGAAAATCGTTTTCCACTTTATGGTAACCAGCATCCCCCAAAGCCAACTTGGCTCCTGCTGCGAGATCTTCTTCAAAGGCAACCCCATCGGCGGGGCGGCTGAAGTGCATGCACCTCCATTGATCAATCTGCAGCTCGATGGAACGGATTAGCGATGCATGCCAGTAGTAAATCGCCCCCAACGAAAGAGTGGCGATTCCTATTATGGCCACTCTCATTGTCCGCGATCGACGGGCGCGGCCATAGGATGGGATTACTATTGCCATATCCGGAACCACCAAAGATATATAGGACAGGCACCTGACTCCATATCCGATAGGATACTGTTGCTAATCACCAGGTCATTCACGCCGCGCCTCGACTGCGCCGGCTTCTTCCAAAAACTGCGGTTATGCCATGGGAAATGCTTTAAACATCACAACTGGATTCTCGAAAACAACCAACTCGCCAGCGCCAATACGCAGAACGTCAAGCCGCCCAAAACCATCGCGTCAGTGGCGACACCGAACGTGAACGCATGTCCAAACGCCCCGCGCATCCCGTCCATGCCGTAGGTCAGAGGATTGATGCGCACCACCGCCTTCAGCGCCGGACGCAGGCCTTCCATCGGGAACAGAGCATTGGAAAGAAAAAACAGCGGCATGACGAATAGGTTGGTGATGAGCTGAAATCCCTGCATGTCTTCGAGCACCGATGCGATGGCGGTGCCGATGGAGGTGAAGAACAAGGCGATGAGAAACATGAATCCAACCGCGATCGGCAGGCGCGAGAGATGCTCGATGTGAACGCCGCTAAGCAGGCAGATGATCAGCATGAGCATTCCCTGAATGGCCGCGACCGTGGCCCCGCCGAGGGTGCGGCCGAAGACGATTTTCAGGCGCGAGACCGGGGCGACCAGTGTTTCTTTCAGGAAGCCGAATTGCCGGTCCCAGAGGATTTCGATGCCGGAGAAGACGGCGGTGAACATCACGCTCATGGCGATCACGCCGGGGGCGAGATATTGCAGATAATCGCCCTTGCCGGCTTCGCGAAAGACGGGGCGGAAACCGGAGCCGAGCGCAAAAAGGAACAACAGCGGCTGGATCAGCGATGTGATGATCCGCGCTCGCGAGCGCATGTATCGCTTGAGTTGCCGGAGCCAGAGAATGTAGATCGCGTTCATCGCATTCTCCGTTTCATCGCCGGGTCCACATCTTGCGGGCCATGCGCATCGTATCGGCGGACGAGCCTTCTTCTTCGCGGATGGCGTGGCCGGTGAGGGCGATGAACGCATCTTCCAGCGAGGTTTTGCCGGCGCGCTCCTTCAACTCGGCCCCCGAGCCCATGGCGACGATCTTGCCATGATCGATCACCGCGATCTGATCGGCCACGCGGTCGGCTTCTTCCATGTAATGCGTTGTGAAGAAAACGGTCACATTTTCCTCGGCGCTGAGCTGTTTGATGAATCCCCAAATCCGGTTGCGTGTCTGCGGATCGAGGCCGATGGTCGGCTCATCGAGAAACACGATTCGCGGCAGATGCAGCAATGCCCGCGCGATTTCCAATCGGCGTTTCATCCCGCCGGAAAATTTTTTCACCAGATCCTTCCGCCGGTCCCACAACTCGACGATTTGCATCAACTTTTCCATGCGTGCCCGGCGAAGATCTTTGGGAACGCCATACAAGACGCCGTGGAATTCCATGTTTTCCTCGGCAGTGAGATTGTCGTCGAGGCTGGGGTCCTGAAATCCGATGCCGAAAGATTTTCGCACCTCGTTGGCCTGCGTCGTGGGATCAAATCCGTTGACGCGGATGGTCCCGGACGTGGGGCGCAGGATTGTGGTGAGCATTTTGATCGTGGTCGTCTTGCCGGCGCCATTGGGGCCGAGAAATGCGAACACCCGCCCCGGTGGAACGGAAAATGAAATCCCATCCACGGCCACGAAAGAGCCGAAGTGTTTGGTGAGATCCGTAACTTGGATCATGGGAGATCGGGTTTCGGGGTTCGGGTTTGGGGTTTCGGGTAAAGACGATGACGAGAGCATTTCGTATTCACCCGAAACCCGAGACCCCAAACCCGAAACCCGATTCCTCTCACCTCGGTCGCGGCGGAAGGACCAGATTCTTCACCCGCACAATATGCGGCCGGGTTTTGAGGTTTTGAATGAGCGACGCCGGCGGCTCGCTGTCGGTTTTGAGGAGCATCAGGGCGGTGGCCTTGCCGTCCTCGCCGACTTCGCGGCTGATGACCATGTCGGCGATGTTCACTTTGGCATCGCCAAACGCGCTGCCGACCAGTCCGATCACGCCGGGGATATCCTGATTGACGATGATGACCATGTTCCCCTCGGGGATCATGTCCATGGCGTAGCCATCCATGCGGAGGATGCGCGGCAGGCCGTCGGCGTAGGCGGTGCCGAGCACGCGGTGCGTTTCGCCGCTGGGGCCTTCGGCGCGGACACCGATGATGTCGCCGACCAATCCGGCGGGTGGATTGGGTTC
>Ga0302324_100029809_pt1 | contig 10324 bp, 10 predicted proteins | sample Palsa_T0_1_FD_201949 | JGI IMG/M metagenome (GOLD analysis project Ga0302324, IMG submission 201949) | Peat permafrost microbial communities from Stordalen Mire near Abisko, Sweden - Palsa_T0_1 | ecosystem: Environmental > Terrestrial > Soil > Palsa > Peat permafrost | place: Sweden: Abisko... | reverse complement strand
ACCCGTGGCGACCCGCAATCCCACATCGTCCCAGGAAAAATCGAGCACGCGCAGGCAGGCGGCGCGCTCATGGATGTGCTCCTCTTCCATGGTCACGATGACTTTGGAGTACTGTTCGGGGTAATAGCAGCCGATGAGGACTTCGCCCAGGTTGCGAAACAGACCGCAGATATGCGCCTCGCCGGGACTCGGGTAGCCGATGGCGGCGGCAATTTCGCGGCTGTGCACGGCGTTCAGCAGCGACAACATCAGGACTTCGCGCAGGCCCGGCGCGCGCTTGGCAAAGTGCTCAATGAAGCGCATCGCGCCCACCAGGTTGCGTAGCGTATCCCAGCCGAGCAGCACGATGCCGTGCGGCACGCTCAAGATGGGCCGGCCGGAGTGGTTATAGAGGGCGGAATTCGCGGCGCGCAGGATGTGTGAAGTAAGCCCCAGGTCCCTGAGAACCACGCGCGCCAGGGCGCTGGAACTGCCGCCGTCGAGATTCAGGGTGCGGACAATGACTTCGTTGGCATGCTCGCAGAAGGGCGGTACGCCTTCCTCGCGGGCGATGCTTTTGACGCAGGCGTCCAGCTTTTGTTCGCGGGTCGCGGAGCGTTCACCTTCCGGCTCAGCCATACGCGCTCTGGTATCTCTCATCGGCAGTTCCCGGGTTTCTTAGCAAATAGTGGGGCAGGCCCTCGGCCTGCGGCGGCCTCCCAGGCCGCCATCTTGCGCCTGCCCCACGTCGGTGCGTGGTATTCTGGCGGGTTCATGCTCACCGAATACCCGCTGATGAATGCGGTGATTTTCGCCTTATTGGGTGTCGCGGTGTTCGGCATCGCTTATGCCATCCTGTTGAAGTTGACGCCGCTCGATCTGTGGCGCCAACTTGTGGAGGAGCGCAACGTGGCGGTGGCTATTTTCGCGGGGGCGGCGGCCATCGGCATCTGCCTGATCGTCGCCGCGGCCATGCACTGAACGGCTCTTGTGCTAACTTTTATCTATGGCGTTTGAGTCCGATAAAGTGATGTTCGAAATCTACCGGGAGACCGAGTATTCCGGCAAATACCGGGTGGTCTACTTTACCGAACTGCAGGATCACAACAAGGAAACCGAGATCAACCACGCGCTGAACGGGGAGCATTTCTACGACGGCTTCATCAAGAACTACCGGAAGGAAGAGGCCAAGGAAATCGTGGATGCCTGCCTGGCGCGCCTGAATAACGGCGAAAAGCTGGAAGCGGCGGACGTGGAGCGCGCGCTAGGCGACCACATCGCCTGAGAACCCGGTGCAAATCACGCGCTACGCCAGCCTCACCGAGCCGCAGTTTCTGGGCTGCACCAGCGCTTTCGCCGACGCGCTGTCCGGCGAACTCAACTCCGCCGCTATGTTTCTGCGCAAGCTGGAGGGGCAGGCCAAGGGCGCGGCTTTCGCCTATGAGATGTCGCTCGACCGGCATCGGTATGGCGCGCTGACGGTGCTGGATCGCTGGGGAGCGCTAGTGGCGGCTTTCGGGCCGCAAACGACGCTCAGCCGGTACCAGGCCATCGTGGATGATGCCCCGGTGCGCGTGCGTGCGGCGGAAGCTATCCTGGGCCGGGCGAATGAGTTGATCGACGCGGCCGAGCGGTACCAAAGCGACGTGGTGGAGGCATGTGTGCTGGCATTTCAGACGCTGGCGACTACGTTTGCGGAAGAAAGACAGGCGGCGGATCAGTGGGCCCGGCTGGGTCCTATGCTGCCGGAGGAATTCAAACAGGCGCGGGGGATTTTCCAGGGGGATCTGGCGGCCCGGTAGCGGACACTTCACCGTAGGGCGGGCAATCATGCCCGCAGCCGGCTTTTCAGCCGGCCCTGCCCATAATCTCATTTCTTCTCAAAGACCACCATGTACTGGCTGTCTTTGATGTGTTCGTGCTCGGACACCTTGCGGAAGCCGTTACGTTCGATCTCGCGCACCATATCCGGTTCATCCAGCCGGATATGTTTCACGGCATCGCCGCCCGGCATGGCATGCGGACGCTTGTAATATTCGACCACGATCAGCCGTCCGCCATCGCGCAACGCCTGATGAAAGCCCGCCAGCATCTTTTCCGGGTAATCGTAGTGGTGGTAGGAATCGAGCGCCAGGATCGCGTCCACGCCGGCGGCCGGCAGACGCGGATCGGTCTCGGTACCTTTGACGAACGTGACGTTGCCGAGCTTATCCTGCGCGGCGCGCTGCTTCGCGGCATTGAGAAAATCGTCGAAGATATCTTCGGCCACCACTTGGCCGGATGAACCCACGGCGCGGCTCAGATAGGGGAGCATATAGCCGACGCCGGTGCCTATGTCGGCTACGGTCATGCCGGGTTTAAGGGCCATGGCATCGGTGAGTTCCTGCGGGCGTTCGGTGGCGTCGCGCTCGGGGCTGCCCAGGTTGGCGGCGATGGCCTTGCGGCCTTCCTCGGTCTGATATCGGGCGTTGGCGTCGGTGGCGACCTGGGCGAACAGGGCCGGGCAGCAGGCGGCCAGCAGTAAGGTACGGGTAATCTTCATAAGGCGGTCTCCATGGGGAGGGCCAGGGGTGGCTCCAGCAGGAAGTCGAGCTGCGCCATTTCGAGCACCGCCCCGCGGATGGCGTGCTCATAAGTAGGCTCGACCGTAATCACGAACGGCAGGTCGCGTTTGGATTCCGTAGGCAATTGCAGGACAGCCTCCAGGCTGATGTGTTTGGCCGCCAGGATACCCGACAGTCCGGCCAGAATGCCCGGCCGGTCTTTCACCCGGAAGCGCAGATAGTAGGCGCGCTTCTGCAGCACCACCGAGACCGGGCGGTATTCACCCAAGCGGTCGTGCGCGAAGGGCGAGACGCGCTCGGGGCTGCCGCAGCGGATCTCGCGGGCCACGCGCATCAGGTCGCTCACCACCGCCACGCCCGTGGGCAGGGGTCCGGCGCCGCGGCCGTAGTAGAAGGTATCCTCGCCATACGCGCCCTTCACCCACACGGCGTTATAAGCGCCTTGCACGCCGGCCAAAATGGTGGAGCGCGGGATCAGCGCCGGACGAACCGAAAGAATCAGGCCTTCGGGCGTCTGGCGGGCCGCGCAAATCAGCCGGATGGTGTGCTCAAGCTGATGCGCATAGCGGAAATCGAGCGGCGAGATACGCCGGATGCCCTCCATGAAAATATCCGATGGCGTTATTTTTTCGCCGAACGCCAGCGCCGCCAGGATGGCCAGCTTGGAGCGCGCGTCGATGCCGTCCAGATCGGCGCTGGGATCGGCTTCGGCGTAACCCAGGGCTTGCGCCTCCGCGAGCACGGTTTCGAGCGGTGCGCCGCGCTTTTCGATCTCGGTGAGAATGTAGTTGCAGGTGCCGTTCAGGATGCCGTAGATGGCCGTCACGCGGTCGCCCGAAATGCCTTCGCGCAACACCGCGTGGATGGGGATGCCGCCGGCCACGCTGGCCTCCATGGCGAAGTTGATGCCGGCTTGAATGGCGCGATCCCAGATTTCGGGGCCGCAGGCGGCGATCAGTTCCTTGTTGGCGGTGACCACGGACTTGCGATGGGCGATGGCGCCGTTCACGATCTCGGCCGCCACCGTGGTGCCGCCTACCAGTTCGGCGACGATGTCCACGTCGGGATGCGCAACCAGTTCGCGCCAATCGGGCGTCTGGAAGATTTGCCCGAGAGCCTCTGGGATGGTCTTGGTGGCCACGGAGCGGCAACATACTGCCGAGACTTTGAGGCGGAATCCCAGTTTCTGCGCAATCTGGTCCGCATTGCCGGCCAGAATGGCGAGCGTGCCGGAGCCAACGTTGCCCAGGCCCACGATGCCAACGTGCACTTCCTGCATATGGGCATTATGGCACGCGGGCCGCTTCTGGGTTCTGGGTGCTGGGTTCTGGGTAAGAGCTCTCCAGTTTGGAGAGAGTTTGCCAGCACCCAGCACCTAGCACCCAGCACCTGCTTCCAGCACCTAACACCCCGCATGGGTGCGGCGACTACAGACCCGCTTGCAACGCGGCGATGCGGGCGATGGCGGCCCAATCGAGCTCGCCTTCGCCGCGGGCCAGCGCGGCCAGGAAACGGTCGCGCAGCACGCCTGCCAGGGGCATGGGCACGGCCGCCGATTCGGCGGCTTCTTGCGCCAGGCGCAAGTCCTTGAAGCCCGGATGCAGCTTGAAGCCCGCCGGTTCGAACTGCTCTTGAGCCACAGCGCTGCCATATCCGGCGTACAGTGGTGACTGGAACAGCGCGCTGTTGACGACGTCGAGGAACTGGGCGGCATCCACGCCGTACTTGCGCACCAGTGCGAAGGACTCGCCGAGCGATTCGAGGGCGGCGGCGATCGGGAAATTTCCGGACAGTTTGACTACGTTGGCCAGCCAGGGATCCGCGCCCACTACCGAACAGCCACGGCTCAGCGCGTCGAAGACCGGGCGGCAGCGTTCGATCTTCCCAGGCGGACCCGCGACTACGATCCAAAGTTTAGCGGCGGCGGCCGCCGCGGGTCGCCCGAACACCGGCGCGGCGACGTAGAATTGCCCGCGCGTGGCGTGCGCGGCGGCAAGCGATTTGGAGCAGGCCACGCTGACGGTGCTCATGCCGATGTGGAGGGGCGCCTGCAGCCAGCGTATCCAGAAAGCCCGCGGCGGCGTGCTCGACGGCCGCATCGTCGGACAGCATGGTGATGACGCCGTCCACATCGCCGGCCGCTTCCGCCGCGGATTCGGCGAGCGTCGCTCCATCCTGTTGGAGAGGTTCGGCGTGCGCGCGGGTGCGATTGTATACCACAACCCGATGGCCCGCGTGCAGCAAATTGCGCGCCATGGCGAAACCCATGTTGCCTGTGCCGATGAATGCAAGTTTCATGGTAAGTGTCATTTTAAACTATGGATAAGCCCGGAGTAACGATCGATATCCCCGGTTTTGGCCCGCGCCATATTAAGATAGTTGTCGGCGATTATACGGGAACCCACTCTTTCGATGGGAAGTTGGACGCCGGGGTCAAGGGGAAGTTAGGCGAGTTAGTGAGACTGGTGGACGTTCATATTGTGACTGCCGACTCATTCGGCACGGCGGAGAAGGAACTGGCGGGGATCGCGAAGCCGTATTTTCTGCGGACGGACCGGCACGATATCGAGAAGGCCGCATACATAGGTCGGTTCGACTTGCGGCAGGTGGCGGCATTCGGCAACGGCAACAACGACCGGCTGATGCTGAAAGCGGTAAAGGAAGCGGGAGGGCTGGCGATCGCCGTGGATAACGGGGAGGGATGCGCGGTAGATGCCCTGCTGAACGCGAATCTGTTCGTGGTCGGGGCGGGGAATGCCATCGATCTGTTGCTGGAGCCGGTGCGGTTGAAGGCTACGCTGCGGTTCTGACGTGTGGGGCAGGCCCTTTTCGCACCGTGGGGCGGGCAATTCTGCCCTGGGGTCCCTCTGGGGACGGCTTTTAGCCCAATGTCACTTACTTTAGAGTCGTCGATGGATCTGCATAAATAGTGGGGCAGGCCCTTGGCCTGCGCGGGTCCCTTGGACCCGCTTCTTGGGCCGAAATCGAGCCTGCGCGGAGAGAAAACGGCGGCCTGGGAGGCCGCCGCAGGCCGAGGGCCTGCCCCACTATTTGTGCAGAATCGCTTCACTGGCGAAAAGTAAGTGACATTGGGCTTTTAGCCGGCTTTGGCCGCCTAAGAGGCGGCTGCGGCCATGATTGGCCGCCCTACGGTGAACTCACTGACGTGGCGCACGCTCTCATGAGAGCTTGCGCCCAGTGAAGCAAAATTGGCGGCCCACGGCATAACCTTGGACCCCCTGGCAACGTCGTAAATAGTTGGAGTTTCTTCCGTAATGAAAATTACCCCGTTTCGCTGCGCGGCGCTGGTTTGCCTTGCCGTAGGGACAGCCGCGGCGCAGCAGCCGGCCCGCACCAATGTGGTGGGCGCTATCAAGGCCATCGATTCCACAACCGGGCAGATCACGCTGCAGACAGACGATGGCAAGCCGGTCAAGATCACGCCGCATACCGGAGCGCGGTTTTTGCGTCTTCCTCCAGGCGAAAAGAGTATGGCAAACGCCACGCCGATCACCGCCAAAGATATCGACGTGGGCGATCGCGTGCTAGCCCGCGGCGAGCTATCGGACGACAAGAGCGCCATGGCCGCCAGCACGCTGGTGATCATGACCAAGGCGGACATCGCCAAGAAGCAGCAGGCCGATCAGGCGGAATGGCAGAAGCGCGGCGTGATCGGTATGGTGACGGCGGTGGATGCGGGCGCCGGCACAGTGACCATCACCACAGGGCCGGCGGGAGCTAAGAAGGCGCTGGCGATTACCGTCAACGCGCAGACATCGGTGCGGCGGTACTCTCCGGATTCGGTGAAATTCGCGGACACCAAGCCGGCTGCATTGGCTGAAATCAAGCCAGGCGACCAGGTGCGGGCGTTGGGCACGAAGAGCGAAGACGGGAGCCAATATACGGCGGACGAATTGGTCGCCGGGAGGTTCCGGAACATCGCCGCTACCATTATCGCGATCGACCCGGCGGCGAAGACGCTGAAGGTTACCGATCTGCTCACGAAGAAACCGGTGGTGGTGCATGTGAACGCGGACTCGACGCTGCGCAAACTGCCGGCGTATATAGCATCTGGCATCGCCATGCGTGCTGCCGGTGGCGCACCGGGTGGCGCGCCGGGTAGTGGCGGCGCAGGCGGCGGGCAACGGCCCCAGGGAGGGCCGGCCGGGCCGAGTGGGCAGGCCGGGCCGGGCGGGCCGCCCAGCGGAGGTCCCCCGGGCGGTGGGTCATGGCGCGGCCGGGGTGGCGACATGCAACAGATGATCCAGAGTCTGCCGCCGATCAAGCTGGAAGATTTGAAGCCGGGCGACGCCCTGATCGTCTCCAGTACCGAGGGCGCCGATCCCGGCCATGTAACGGCCATCACGCTGGTGGCGGGGGTAGAGCCAATTCTCACGGCGACCGGGGGCAGCCAGCGCGCGGCGATGCTGGGCTCCTGGAACCTGGACATGGGCGGCGGTGCGGGGGGCGAACAATGAACCTGAGATTGCGCATGTTCGGGTGGCTGCTGCTGGCGCTGGCGGTGGTGCCGGCGGTGGCGCAGACCGCGGCGGGGCAGGCAAGCAAGACCATCCGCAACGCCGCCGGCGGCGGCACCATCACCGGTGTGGTGAAGGATCCCTCGGGGGCAGTGATCCCCGGAGCGGCGGTGACGCTGACCGACGAGAATGGCAACACCAAGCAGGCGATGACGGGTTCGGATGGCGCCTACACTTTTCGCGCGGTGCCTGCGGGAGCCTATTCGGTTTCAGTGACTTTTTCGGGACTGTCGCAAGCTGCCGGAGTAGCCGTAGCGGTAGACACAGGGCAGGTGGCGCATGGCGACGTGGCCATGAAGCCGGCCGAGGTCAAGCAGGAAGTGACGGTGGCCGAGGAAAACACCTCGCAACTTGGCTTGCAAAGCTCGCAGAACGCGGATGCGCTGGTGTTCAAGGGCGCGGACCTGGCGGCCCTGCCGGACGATCCGGACGATCTGCAGCAGGATCTGCAGGCGTTGGCGGGACCATCGGCCGGGCCCAACGGCGGCGAGATTTATATCGACGGGTTTTCGAGCGGACGGCTGCCGCCCAAGGAATCCATCCGCGAGATTCGCATCAACCAGAATCCGTTTTCCGGGGAATACGACAAGCTGGGCTTTGGACGGATCGAGATTTTCACCAAGCCCGGATCGGATAAGTTTCATGGCACGGCATCGTATGACGCGAGTGACGGGGTGTGGAACGCGCGCAACCCATTTATCAGCACAAATCCGGTGCCGGGTTTCCTGGCGCAGACCTACGGCGGAAACCTGAGCGGTCCGATCAACTCGCGCGCCAGTTTTTTCCTGGACGTGGAACGGCGGCAGATCGACGACAACGCCATCCTGAACGCATACAATCCGGTGACGTTTCTGCTCGACAGAGGCACTACCGCGACGCCGCAGCAGCGCACCACGGTGAGCCCACGGGTGGATTACCAACTCAACACCAATAACACGCTGAGCGTGCGTTATTCCTTCCTGGATCTGGACCGGAACCTATGGGGGATCGGTCTGTATAACTTGCCGGACAGCGGCTACAGTTACATTCAAACCCAGGATGTGGCGCAGGTGACCGAGACAGCCGTGTTATCGACCAAGGTGGTCAATGAGACACGTTTCCAGTTCAACCATTCGCTGACCAATGAAAACGCGCTAAACAACGACGTACAGGTGACCGTGCCCAGCGCGTTCGTGGAAGGCGGAGCGGGCGTTGGCCGCACGAAGCTGCAGGATAACAATTACGAATTCCAAAACTATTCGACCGTGACACACGGGACGCACACCATCAAGTTCGGGGCGCGGTTGCGGGAGGATCTGCTGAATTACGACACGCCCACGAACTTCAACGGCAGTTTCTCGTTCGCTTCGTTTTCCGCCTATCAGATGATGCAGCAGGGACTGGCGGCGGGGCAATCCTTCGCCGAGATTCAGGCGATGGGTGGCGGACCGGCGCTGTTTACAGCCAATAGCGGGGATCCCGCGGTGAGATCCACCATGTTCGACCTGGGCGCGTTCGTGGGGGACGACTGGCGCGTTTCCAGCCGGCTTACTTTGAGCTACGGCTTGCGCTGGGAGGGACAGACCAACATTCACGACTTCCACGACGCGGCCCCGCGGTTCTCGTTTGCATGGGCGCCGGCGAAGCCCGGCGCGCGCGGGACTCCGAGCACGGTAATCCGCGGCGGCTTCGGCATGTTTTACATTCGCTTTCCCAACGCGGATGAACTTTACACGCAGCAATACAATGGATCGAATCAACTATCCTACGTGGTAACCAATCCGGCATTCTTTTACTATCCGAACCTGCCGCCGAATTTTCTGTCGACCTTGACGGCTTCATCCGACCAGGCCAGATTTATCACGGGCAACAATCTGCGCACGCCGTATTTGATCCAATCGGCTATCGGGGTGGAAAGACAACTCAACAAGGGAACTACACTGGCCGTGAATGTCACCGACACGCGCGGAGTGCATCAGTTCGTCACCAGCGAAATTGCCGCGTCGGCCAGCGGCGGAGACATCTTCCAGTTTCAATCGGACGGATTGCTCAAGCAGTTGCAGGTGATCACGCGGGTGAACAGCCAGATCGGAGCCAGGTTGAGCCTGTTTGGCGCATATATCTGGAGCACGGCGCACAGTAACACGGACGGCTTCCTCTGTCCTTCGACGGCCGGCTGCGGCACTTCCACGCCGGTAGACCAGTTCGACTTGAGCGCGGAATGGAGCCGGTCGGCGCTGGATATCGAGCACCGGATGTTTCTGGCTGGAACGCTGCAGGCACCATTGCGCATTCAGTTGTCTCCGTTCATTACGGCTAGCTCAGGGGCGCCTTTCAATATCACCACGGGCGGAGATTATCTGGGCGATGGGATCTTCAATGCGCGGCCGGCCTTCGCCGGCGGAGGCTGCGCGGTGCTGAGCGTGGCATGTTTCAATCCGAATCCGCTTGCCGGCGAGCCGCTGATTCCGCGCAATTACGGTACCGGGCCGTCGCAGTATACGGTGAATCTGCGGTTGAGCCGCACATGGGGATTCGGGCCCACCAAATTCGCGGGATCGTCGGGCGGCGCGCGCGCGGGCGGGGGCGGCGGCTACGGCGGGCGCGGCGGACCATTCGGCGGGATGGGGGGCCGGGGAGCATTTGGCGGCGGAACAACCGAGCATCGTTACAATCTGACGCTCTCGGTGAGCGCACGCAATTTGCTCAACCATGTGAACTACGTATCGCCCGTAGGGGTAATGGGATCGCCATTTTTCCTGCAACCCACGGCGATTTCCGGCGGCTACGGTGCGGAGGCGACGCCCACCGACAACCGGCGCATCGATGTGCAGTTGCGCTTCCAGTTTTAAGTGGGGCAGGCCCCCGGCCTGCGGCGGCCTCCCAGGCCGCCATCCTTTCTTCGCAAAGGCTCGATTTCGGACCAAGAAGCGGGTCCGGGGGACCCGCGCAGGCCGAGGGCCTGCCCCACATCCAAACTAACCTAGTGCGCGTCCTGCCGCAGCCACTCTCTGAAGGCATCGCAGTATAACGTGATGCCCTTGCGCGAGTAGCGCAGGTAGCCCTGCCGCCGGAACTGGTTCATGTAGTGCGTGACGATCTCGCGCGAGGTGCCCACGTATTGCGCCAGCATCTCATGCGTGAACGGCGCCATGCGCATGGAACCATCTGCTTCGGGCGAACCCATCCGCTCGGAAAAGCGGATCAGCGAACGGGCCAGCCGGCGCGAGATATTGTCCACCGAGAAGCTTTCGATGCGCTGCC
>Ga0302324_100029806_pt1 | contig 10324 bp, 10 predicted proteins | sample Palsa_T0_1_FD_201949 | JGI IMG/M metagenome (GOLD analysis project Ga0302324, IMG submission 201949) | Peat permafrost microbial communities from Stordalen Mire near Abisko, Sweden - Palsa_T0_1 | ecosystem: Environmental > Terrestrial > Soil > Palsa > Peat permafrost | place: Sweden: Abisko... | reverse complement strand
GCCAGGCTATCAGCAACACCCCGGAATCAAGAAAAGTTTTCACGACAGCCCTCCACGTCGTTGGCGCAACTCATTAGCGATGCCATCCGCATCAAGCAATTCACCGCCTTGGGCCAGAAACTGGTTGCGAAGTTTGAGCAACTTCCGCCCGGTGGCCGTTTTGGGGCGCCAAGTCGGGCCGGCTTCACGCGCGAGCTTTTCCGACACAGCTTGGCGGACAAACTCGCTCCGAATGCCCGGAATCCGGCGCACTTCCGAAAGCGGAAGTCTGACAGAAAGCACCTTTAAATCGTTTGTCATACACGAACTGTACTACGCTAAAGTTTTTCCGCAAGTTTTCCCTCAAGAAATTAAACAACCCGCACGGGCGGCGCTTTCTTGAATGCCGTTTCCCGCAGATAAATCGGTTCCAGCTTTTCTCCGGGCACAAAGTCCCGCCGGTCAACCGCCAGTCGCCCTAAAATTGCCGCATCCGGATACAAGTTTCGCGCGGACGGAAACCATTCCACCGCGCCCGGCCCCAGCACTCGTACGCCGCGCCGCGCCATGGCCTCAATTTCGGCCGACGACGCCAGCCGCAAACCTTCCGTTTCGCGCCATGCGCCCGGGCCGATTTCATAGCGCGCCAGGTAAAACTCATGACGTTGCGCGTCAATAATAATGCTTGCCGGGCCGAATATTTTTTCCTGCTCGGCCCCGGCGGCGAGGCATTCGACGCTGCTAAGGCCGATCAAATTGACGCCACGCCCCAATTGCCATCCCTGAGCCAGCGCGATAGCCCCGCGAATGCCCGTGTAAGAACCTGGCCCCAGGCCGACGGCGAGAGTTTCGATCTCCTCGCGTTCGCAACAGGCCTGTCGCAAGGCTTCTTCGACCAAGCCGAGGGCGCGATGGGCGCCCGTTTCAACCGTGCGGCCCAACAACGCGGCGGAAGAACCGCCGCCCCCTTGCACCACGGCGACGCTGCGTTCCTCGGAGGAAAATTCAACCGCCAAAATCTTCATACAAAATTTCTCGGTCCGTTTCCCCAGCCGTCCTGATCTCAACACGCCGGAATCTGACGCCGCGCCCGGCCGGGCAAGACCCGTCTTCCAGCCATCGCTCGATCCATTCCACCACGGCGACGCCATCCAGCCTGTCCAAATACTGTTCAAGGCCGGCAGTCATGATGTCGTCGCGCGTGGCAAGTCGGTAGAGGTCCAGGTGGAACAGCGGCAACCGACCATCGCGATATTCGTTGACCAAGGCAAAGGTTGGCGATTGAACTCGCGCGGTCACGCCCAAACCACGGGCCACGCCGGCCGCCAAAAGAGTCTTGCCCGCGCCCAGGCCGCCGCTGAGGCCGATCAGCCAGCCGTGCTGGGCTTCGCGCCCCCATTGTTCGCCCAGCGCCGTCGTTTGCGCGGGGCTATGCGAAATGAACGTAACCATGCGTCTCCAAAGAATGAAAGCCCGTCCTGTCCCGCAGTTTCAAGCCGCGCTCCGCCGTGATCCGACCGATGCAACTGAGCCGCAAGTTGGGAAATTTCTTTTTCCAAGCGTCCAGCAATGCAACCGCGTGGCCGCTGCCGACAGTGAACAGTAACTCGAAATCTTCGCCGTCGCCCAGAGCGGCCAGGAGCGGCGGCTTGGTGGAGGATTCCGCCCGCGACTGCAATTTCGCCGCGCGGCTAATGGGAATGGCCCGCGCCAGTAGTTCGGCGCCCACCTGGCTCAAGCGCAAGATGTGGCGCAAATCCGCGGCCAAGCCGTCGCTCACGTCAATCATCGCATGAATGGGAAAATGTTCGGCCAGCCACTGCGCCTCGGCCAGGCGTGGCTCAAAATCGAGGTGCTTGCCTGCGAGCGAACCGCCCAATTCCCCGGTTAAAAAAAGCGCGTCGCCCGCTTTGGCGCCACTGCGCAGAAGGCACTTGTCCCGCGCCACGTCGCCCACCATCGAAATCGAGAGCAGGAGCCGTTCGGGGTTGCTGGTCGTCTCGCCACCAGCGATGGCGACGCCGTGGCGTTGGGCCAGGCCGTTGATCCCTGTGTAAATGCGTTCGATGAAATCGGAAGAAAAATTATTCGGCAACGCGGCCGTGACCAACGCGGCCAGCGGGCGTCCCGCCATCGCTGCGATGTCGCTCAAGCAGCGCCCAAGCGCCTTGTGACCGATTTGTTCCGGCTTGGCCTCCGCGGTGAAATGAACGCCTTCCACGATGGCGTCGGTTTTGAACAATAGGTATCGTCCGGGCTGGCCGCAATCCAGCACGGCGCAATCGTCCCCCGCCCCGGCCACGACGGAAGCGTTGGAAGGGAGCGAGCGAGTCAAGCGGGCGATCAATTCCAATTCGTTCATGTCGGGTGCAACACTCGGACGATCTGGTCCTGGTAGATCAAGAGGAAAAAGTTGGCGGCATTAAAGAGAGAATGAGCCACGATGGGCGCGAGCAAATTCTGGAAAGTCTCATACAAATAAACCAGCACCAGGGCAAAGGCCATCAACGGCACGAAAGTCACCATGTTGAAATGCACCGCCGCGAACAGCGCCGAACTGACCCACAACGCCAGACGCGGGTGGCCCAGTTGTTTGATGGCGGGATAGAGAAGGCCGCGAAAGAGCGCCTCTTCCACAATCGGAGCGAACACAATTGCGATCACGCCCATCACGACCTTTTCCGCGACGTTAAGACTCGGCTCCTGCAATTCCTGGACGGCCACTTGCTCCTGCGGCTTCATATGAGCCAGGTGCATCGCATAATCCGAGAGCGTCTGCAAGCCCCACGCCGCCGGCAGAAAAAGCATCGCGGCCAAAACCCCATAAGCCGCCGCCGTGGCAGGCTCGCACATTTGCCACCCGAAGGCATCCTTCCATCTCACTTCGTGCTGCCGCAAAAACAACGTGATCCAGGCCAGGGCGGGAATTTCCAGGAAAAACGCGCCAATGACGATTTGCCAAAAATCAATTTGCGCCTTGGGCCAGGTAGAAGTGAAATGGCTCAAAAGTGCGGCCAGCAGCCCCCCCAGGCAAAATGTTGTCATCACGCCTAAAAAGAGGAGTATGACCGCATCAAGTTTCCATGGTTTTTCCGCCAGCATGTCGTTCGTGTTGACCGATCAGCCCGTGGCTCCCTTCGCTTGGATCCGGGCGGAAACTCATTTCACCGCTGAGAGATGATTCTGGCGCTTATAAAGTTTAATGCCCGGACGGCGCGCCAACTTGCGATAGTACTCGCCCGCCTTTTTTGGATCGAAGTTGAATTCTTTTGCCATCTTGCGGCGGATGTCGCGCAGCCATTCCAAACCGTCATCATGTTTTGCTTTCATCGTCTTTTTCCAGGAGTTGGAGCGGCGTGGCCAACGCGGGCGTTTCCAAGCCGAGCAGCGCATTCACACGCCGGATGTGCGGCAGCTTGTTGGCGTTGGCAATGTGCTTGCAGTTCCATGTCACCAATATATCACAGCGATGGTAAGAGGCGAGGGCCAAATGATGGGAGTCGCCCAGCGCTCGGCAGGCATGAGCCTGTTGGCCAAGTACACCGCGACGATTTCGTCGATCTCCGGAACTGGCGGCAGAACTTCCAAGTCATGGATCAGCCCCAGAGCCGACTCTCGCTTCGGAGAAGGCGATTGGGCAAGTTCCGCCGGCGCGGTCTTGATTCCCTCCGGCTTGTCTGACGAGAGAACCAGACGGAGTGGGCGGTAGTAGCCCGCCGTTTTGGAAACACCGGACGGCTGCCAGTCCATTTTGATGTCATCCGCGCTCGCAGCGAGGGCGGGGCCGCGCAACAAAAGGGTGTGACACGATTTGAGGAGAAAGAAGCGTTTCATCATGGGCGAAAGCTGTGGATAAGCCGCGCCCGGCGCAAGCATAAACGACAGCCCGGCGCGGCATCCAATGCGCTAGAACCGCGCCGTGAGGCCCACCCGCAACTGAAAGGGTTCGACAGGGTGGAAAACATCTGTGAACGCCGGCGCGGCTGTTGGAGTTATGCGCGAGGTATAAGCGTAGTCAATGTCGTGATCGCGGCTATCGAGCAAGTTCAAAAATTCGGCAAAAATCCGCCACGTCTTGTTGATTTGGTAGCCGGCTTCCGCATTAAGCAACATCGTCGCATCCGAGCGATATATTCCATCCGAGGTCAAATCACGCGGACCGAAGTAGCGCAACCGGAGGCTCGCGGAGAACCCGTTCCAATCATGCAGCGTGATGCCGGACGAAATCACCGCCCCGACCGCTTCGGGCACGCGCGTGCCGCCGGGACCCAGTGTCGCGCTGCCGGGACTGATCGGCGCGGCATCGGCCGCGTCCGCCGAGGTAAAACGGGCGGTGGAATCCGCAAGGTCAAAGTCAAGAGTCAGATGTTTTATGGGCGTGTAGTAGTTCGCCCATTCGACGCCGTAACGGTTGCTCGGTTCTTTCGAAGCAACAGTGGTGCCAGTGTCGCCATCCTGCTGCAGTTCGGAATCGCTGTAAAGATACCAGAGCGAAAGGGTGCTTTGCAATTGCGGCAGCGCCAAAGTGCGCACGCCGATCTCTGCCCCTTTGGTTTGAACCAGGCCGGGAATTTTCGAGACGGAAGTTCCTGGATAAGGATTGTCGGCCGAGACAGGCTCGGCGTTTTGGGTTGCGCCCCGCCCGTCATTGCTGTGAAAACTGAACCCACCCTGCGCGTAGAACTCGGTTTCGGCCCACGGGCCGAAAATCAAACTCAACTTGGGGCTGGGCAGCAGAGTGGCTGATGTGCCGGAGTTTGCGGAGTTGACGAGGCTGGTGACGTCAAAGTAATCCAGATCGCCGCGCAGGGCCGCGACCGAGCGAAATTTGTCCGACCACTGGATTTTGTTTTCCGCGTAAAGTCCGACTTCCGTGTCTGTAAAATAATCCGCTTCGGTGGTGGCGGGTAAAATCGTGGCGGTGAAGGCATCCAATTTGTCCACGCGCACGCGGTCTTCCGTCTGGTAAAGGCCGTTGTTGATCCAGTCGCTGCGGACTTGCAGGCCGAATGTATTTTCCACGTCACGGCCAAACCATTGGCTGAAAATCGTGTGCCGCGCGTCCAATCCGCCCACCCAGCGTCTGTCCTGTTGCTCGAACTGGTCACCGAGAACGGGGTCCGTCAAGTAGTAAGTAAAATCAGAAAACAAATCCAACTCGTAATAAAATCCGTAGGCCATGATTTTGGTCTCGGAATTCTCGTCCTGGCGGTGCCATTCGGCCTGCAAGCTGTAACGCTCTGAATTGCCGCCGTCCGTCGGGTTGAGCGTGCCGAAGTAACCAACCAGAGGCACCGCGTTTTCAGCGAGTTGATCGCTCGAATTCCATTGGCCATGATAAGCACGCCCTGTCACACTGAAGCCGTTGGCCTCATTGCCTTGGCTATAGGTCATTAGGCCGTTGAATTTGGAATAGTCGTCCGGATGCACCCAGGGGCCGTCGTCGTGATAGGCTTCGCCTCCGACCAGCAAATTGCCCGGACCAACTTTTTGCGACAGGCCGAACACGCCTCGCTCATAACCAAACATGCCGCCTTCGACTGTGAGGAAGTCTTGGGGCAGTGTCTTGTAAAAATCCAGATGGGCGGCGCCGGCGGAACCATAGTTGCCGACGTCCGCGTAATAAGGACCTTTCTCGTAATCCAACCGCTCCACCAACTCCGGGATGACGATGTTCATGTCGGAATAACCCTCGCCATGCGCGTGCGAAGGCAGGTTCAATGGCATGCCATCCAGGTCGGTGGCGAAATCGGTGCTGTGATCAAGGTTGAAGCCTCGCAGAAAATACTGGTTGGCTTTGCCACCCCCGGCGTGTTGCGTGATGATCATGCCCGGCATGGTCTCCATAATCTCACCCACACGTAGAATCGGGCGATCCGCGATCTCCTGGGCGCCCACGGTCCCCTGCGTAGCCGAGGACGCAATGCCAATCATGCTATCCTGCCGGCCAGTGACAACCACTTCGGATAGAGGGACTGGAGGTTGATTGGTCGAGGCCTTTGTCTGACTTAATCCCGGCGCATTGTTGCTCTGCGCCATGGCTGATCCGCTCATGAGACAAACCATTACGAAGGCAACCAACCGCCCCATCGCAAGGCCCGTTACATGCAACAACAGCGTCGCCACCACAAACCCAAAACCGAACATGGCAATGTTGGCCGACCCGGGCATCTCCGCTCCGTGCGCAAACCCGTGGAAGAAGGCAAAGAATCCGACGATTCCCACGCTCACGCTCAACCTCAGATGTGTTTTACGCGCCACCAGCGCCGCAAAAACGGCGACGGACACCAAGATGGCCGATTCCACTCCGGGCAACCCAACGCCACTGGCGCCGACAATTCCTCCCAAAGTCATCACGGCGACGAAAGTCAACGGTATCAGCCAGACCGCGCGCCCGCGTTGCTGGGCCGCCCACCATCCGACGGCAATCATCACCAGCAGGTGATCCCAACCGTGCAACGGATGATTGAAACCGTCATGCCAGCCATTGACGGCCATGCCTGCCGTATGCGCGGGAGCCAAAGTGGGAAATAAAACCGCCAGTCCAATGATCGTTTTGAGAATTCGCATAATCAATGTAATACGTCACACAACGCTTTTGGGATGCAGGCAGCAAAAAGCCACCCGCGTTCCGACAGCTACGGGCTTGAGACCCGCCATCGCTGCCACAGGTGGCTTTCGCGCACGAAATTGCCGCAAGCGCAACGCCGAGTCAAGAGTTTTTTCAAAGTAGTTCCACTAGTTCCCGCAGACGCGTTGGACAAACCAAAATCCGCCAGCCAGCGCCGACAGAACGGAACTGGAGAAAGCCCATGCGATTTCATAGCTTGTGCCTTCTCTTCAGAACGGCAGCCACTTGAAATCCAAAACACGCTCTGCCAGCCAGGTGGAGGCAACGACCATGATGGCCGCCGAGCCAAAGCGCAATATGAACCGCTGATAAAAAAGCAGGCGGCGCAAACTCAAAGCCAGCGGGAGAAACGCCGCCACGATGGCCAATTGGCCGATCTCGACGCCCAGATTAAAACCAAAGAGAGTAAGCGCTAGTTGCCCGTGTTGGAGGCCCAGGTCGCGCAGCGCGTTGGCGAAACCGAAACCGTGGAGCAGGCCGAACCCAAATGCGACCAACCAGCCGCCCTCGCTAAAGAGCGGAACCAAATTATTGAAAGCCGCCACGACCACCGAGGCTGCGATCGCTGATTCAACCAGCCGACTCGGCAGATGGACAAAGCCCAATACCGCCAGACTCAAAGTTATCGAGTGCGCGACCGTGAACGCCGTAACGACCTTCAAGACGTTCACAAAGGCGGATCGCCTGTCGCTCACTGGCTGCCAGCTTCCGCCACGGCGGCGCAACACGCCTGGCAGAAGCAACGCGAGCAAAAAGAGAATATGGTCGTAGCCAGACCAGATATGCCAGACACCCTCCTTCAGAAACGTGAGGAATGGATTTTGCGGAGCGCTCACGCCGAAATCAAATGCCTGGCTCGGTGTCATTGGACTGAAAACACCAAGCCGGGTTTGGCCGTTATGCTCGAGCCGCAAAAGCCCCCGATGCTTCGGGTCAATGTCGAAGAAAGCGTTATAGCTCATTTCGATCTGCCTGGGTTGTCCAATTCCTTGAATGTCGAAACGCAGGACCGAGTACGCGCCGTCTGAGAGATTATCCACCAGAAATTCATTGATGCGAAAGGTTCCCATTTGCCCGTCGCCCTGAATGTGCAGGCGTGAGCGTGCGTAGGCGCAGATGGCTTCCTTGCGCGAAAGCAATTCACCCCATGTGATGAGTCCGTCGTCATTGCCGTCCAAACCGATCGCATCATCGAGATCACGCAAGGCCAGATGCCATTCACCGCTAAGGCCGGTCGATGAAGTTCGAAGCGTCAAATAGGCGCTGCTCTGGGGATGGGCCTGCGCCGTTTGCGTGGCGAAAACCAGGAGGGCCGTGAACAAAGGAAAAAAGTTCGACAACCGTTTAGTCATTGGGCGCCTTTCATTTGTCCTTCAATTGCTGCGCCAGCTTCGCGAGTTGGACGTCTTCCAAACGGTTGGTCCGTATGAACTCCAGCGCCGGTTGGGCGGCCCCAGGATCTCTGGCTGCGAGGGCTGATTCCATTAGAATGCGAAGGTCGGCTGGCTCGTGCTGCACTTGCCAATTAGCCTGAGCCAAAAGCAATGCTTCGCTCGATTCGTTTAATAGGTGTAGCTCGAAGCGGGCTTCTTCACGCTGGTGAACAAAATCGCCGCGCAAATGCCCCGCCTCAAACCGCGCTTTAAGAACCGCCATGTGCGCATCGCACGCCGCAGGCTTGGGACAAATGGCAGATTCTGCCAGGGCGAGCCGCAAAAGCAATCCGTCGGCGCGGTTTTCATTTTTTAACAGCTCCGCCGCTTCTTGGGCGCGGCCCTGGTCAAGCAGCAAATCGGCGTACGCACCAAGCAAATACGGGTCGCGTTGTCCGAGAGCGAGCGCCTTCTTGAAATCGGCCTCAGCCTCCGGGAATCGCCCAAGGCGTTCCAAGGCTTCGGCAAGCACTGTTAAGGCCCATATTTTTTCATCCCCGTTCGCCAGGTTGTTTCCCTCCAGCGTCCGTTGCAGCAAAGCGCAACTACGTTCAGCCTCGCCGTTCAGCGAGGTCACACTGGCTACCGCCGTTAAGGCAATAGGCCCCGGCGCGAGTTGGGCCAAGGGCAGGCACGCCTTGCGCGCTCCGGCATAATCTCCCAGCACGGTTAGAACAGTTGAGCGAGTCAGCCAGACCTGGGCGTTTCGCGGAGTAAGGCGGCTTGCCAAATTCAGATCGGCGAGAGCATTGGTGAAATCATGCTGGCTCTGTTTGATGGTGGCGCGCAGCACCAGCGCTTCGACGGGCGGCGCCGGAAGGTCCCACCACGGTACCAGGGCGGACTGGGCGCGACCGAGGTAGCGCGGGTCCGCCTGGGTGCGGCTTCGTTCGATGCAACGCCGGGCGAAATCGCAGGCCAATGTCAGATTAGTGGGTTCGCTAGTAAGGCGCGCCCGCAAGGCGCGAATCTCGTGTTCATCAGGATCAAACGCCGTTGACCGTAGCGTTTCCAGCACTTGCCCGTCTTCTTTAGGCAGGAAAGGCTCAGCTCGAACCAGCGTTGCTGTGAAAACGACTGGCAGGAGAAAGGTGACTTTAATAACAATTTTTCGACGCGCGCGAGATTTCATATAACACAATTTGTTCGGGATTACGCTTGTTATCAGTCGAATGTGGGGCGGGTTTCGACGCACCTGTTTTGGTTTTCGCCAAAACCCGCCCTGGGTTTGCCATCCGGCAAAGCATTCCTGTTCTTATGGAACCTGAACGCCGAGGACGACATTGGAACTGGTCACGACTGGCGCCCCCAGCAGCACGCCGGCTTGATGGCCAGAAGTGCGATAGAATCCTGTGGTCCCTCCAGTCGAGGATGTCGTAAGCGTCGAGTTGGAACTGTTGTATATGGCGGCGACATTGGCGAATGCGCCATTCAAATTCGTGCTCGACTGAAGCGTGATCGTGACGCTCAGACCATTGGGCGATCCCGCCAGCGGCGGATTGATGTAGGGGAAAACTTGTTGGAACATGTTCGCCGTCACGAGTGCTCCATCAGTGAAGGGCAGTTGACCCGAAGGCGCATCGTTGGTGGAGAGCAACACACCCATCATCACGCGCAAGGCAATATCAACTACATCGTCGCCGGGACGGCGGCCGTTCGGAAAACCGGCAACATCCCCACCAATCACGCCGAGATCATTTTGTTGGGCGGCGGGGATTGGGGGCGTCGAGGTGTTGAGGCGCAGTTCCTCCGCCAGGGCGGGAGTGGTCTGGTTCAGGCCGGGGATGCCGCTCAGGAACACCTCGACGAGGTCCGCGCGCGGGAAATTCGTCGGCGCAACAACGCCCGCGCTCCCGAAGAGCAGTTGGATAAGCGCCGGGAGAGTGGGATTCGTTACGTAATTCGCAAATTGCGCGTCGTTGACCGGCTCACTGGCGTTGAAAGTGTCCTTGTCTTTCAAGCCGATGACGACTTCATTGACCAAAGGCTGCCCCAGCCGCGATACTTGCACAATGTTTGTGCCTTGAAATTGACTGGCAGTTGTCCAACCACCGATGACCTGGGAAGTGTTGGTCAGGCAGGAGGAGGGCACTTCCAGAATCAATGAAGTGACGTTTTTATTCACCAGGCTGTCTTGTCCGCCGTTGACTGGTCCAAGCGGATTGCTGTAATTGATCAAATCGAATGTTTCACCCAAGTTGACGACAAAGGGATCCTTGCGCTGGCCCACGAAAAGCCGGCCCGGAGTGGGACAACCCGGAATGTTCACATTATAAATATA
>Ga0302324_100029805_pt1 | contig 10325 bp, 5 predicted proteins | sample Palsa_T0_1_FD_201949 | JGI IMG/M metagenome (GOLD analysis project Ga0302324, IMG submission 201949) | Peat permafrost microbial communities from Stordalen Mire near Abisko, Sweden - Palsa_T0_1 | ecosystem: Environmental > Terrestrial > Soil > Palsa > Peat permafrost | place: Sweden: Abisko... | reverse complement strand
AGATCGGCTACGACAAGGCCGCCGAGATCGCGAAGAAGGCCCACAAGGACGGTTCTACCCTCAAGGAGGCTGCCGTCGGCCTTGGCTACGTGAGCTCTGAGGACTTCGACCGGTTCGTGGTGCCCAAGGACATGACGCACCCGTAGGAGCCCGACAGGCTCCTACCGATTGGTGCGCCGTCTCACTGCCGGTTTCGGCGGGTAGCGGGGCTGCTCTGGAGAATTGAGGCGGTTAATGGGCAGCATGCACGGACGCGGAAGCGCCGTCTCCTTCGCCCTCCTCATAGGCGTCGGGCTCTGCGCGGCGCTCCAGGGAAGCTGTTGTGTCGCGCAAGCGGCGCCGGCCGCTGCCTCAGCCGCCGCGAGCACCCCCGCTGCGAGCGCGTCCGACCAGGATTCGGCGGTCGTCGATGCCGCGCGCCGTCGCGTCGCCGACGGCGATTTGGCCCTTGCCACCACGGAACTGGCGGCGTACGTTGCGGCGCACCCTAGGACCATCGAGCCGGCGCGCTATCTCGGCGACCTGTACTATCGCGCGTCGAATTTCAATGCGGCCGAAGCCACCTATCTCGCGATCTTGCGCTACGCTCCGGACGACCACATAACCCACGACCGGCTCGGCGGCGTGTACGCGGCGGAGGATCGCGTCGACGCCGCGATCACCCAGTTCGAGGCGAGCTTGCCCTACGCGTCCGGCTACGGCCACCTAGTCGCGGTGCACCGGCGCCTCGGCGACCTCGACCACTTCGTTCAAGAGTACCGCGACGCGGCCGAGGGCGACACCTTCGACCCGGGCCCGCAGTACGCGATCGGAGCGATCTATCGCGCGGCGCACCGCCCGCACGACGCCATCGAATATCTGTTGCGCGCGCTGACCTTGGAGCCGCGATCCTGCCAGACGCTCTCGGAGTTGGGCAGCACCTACCTCGACCTGCATCAGAACGCGACCGCGATCGATGTCTTAAAGCGGTGTCTGTCGATGCAACCCGGGAACCGCGAGGCGCTCGTCAACTTGAGCAGCGCTTACATCGAAGACGGGCGCGACGCCGACGCGCTGCCGATCGTGCAGCAGGCCAACCGCGAACAGCCTGACATGCCGGACGCCCTCGTGAATCTCGGCTGTATCGAAGACGATGGAGGCCGTTGGCAGAACGCGCTGAGCGACTACCTCAAAGCGGTCACGGTCGACCCGCTTGACCGCGATGCGTACGTCGATCTCGGCTACGACTATGCCTCACACCGGCTCTACGCGCTGGCCGAGGCGGCCATCCTAAAGGGGCTTAGCGTTTCGCCTGGCGATGGGCGTCTCCACTACCTCCTCGCAATTACGTACGCGGATCAAGGCAAGCGCGACCAGGCCCGGACCGAGTACGAGCGCGCTGCCGGGAGCGACGAGCCCGAGATCGCCCGGGCCGCGAGCCGCGATCTAGCTATTTTTTGAGGGTACCGCCTCCGGAACCCTAAAGTTCGTAATACCAAAGGCCGAATTCCAGGGTAGCTTGGTATTACGGTGCCTTTGACCGTCGTATAGCCTAGAGACGATTTCGTAGCTTCGCGCCTCGGCCGTAGCGTAAAGATCGCTCCTTAGACTCTACGCGGCACCCGCTTGTCCCAGCCATCGATCCAGCAATCGGTGGCGCCTACCGGAGGTTGTTTTGCAACGTCTTAGATTCGTATGTCTTTGGGCGGCGACTTTTGTCGCGCTCGGCTCGGCGGCCGCCAGTGCGCGGCCGAACGTCGTTCTCAAACTCGAGGGCGACGTCGTCCAGCACGACGCGAAAGGCGCCGAACAACTCACTCCGGTGACCGACGGCACGGGATTGAAACCGGGCGAAACGATCCGGTACGTCATCGTCGCGAGCAACGCGGGTCCGGACGCGGCGACGAGCCTGGTCCCGGAAGCCAGGATTCCCGACGGAACCGCATACGAAGCGGGATCCGCTTCGGCTGCCGCTCCGATGCGCGTGGAATTCTCGCTCGACGGCGGCAAAACGTGGGCGGTCAAGCCCCTGGTAAAAGTCCGGACGCCGAACGGCGTCGTCGAAAAGCCGGCTGACCCGTCGCTGTATACGACGCTGCGCTGGATCGGCAATAAGGCGCTTCCGGCGAAGTCGTCGGTTTCGTACAGCTATCAGGTGCGCATCAAGTGAGAAACGATCTGCGCGCGAGCGCGGCCGTGGCCGCGTTCTATTTTGCGTTTGCGCTCCTTCCCGCGACGGTTTCCGCCGCGGAGACCGCTCCCAACACGACGATTACGAACACCGCGACCGCTACTTATACGGATAGCAACAACCAATCGTATACGACCAACTCGAACACCGTCACGACGACCGTGCAGAACGCGCCGTCGCTCACCATCTCGAATGCCGCAGCGCAAACGATCGCTCCGGGTCAGACCGTTACGGATACTTTTACGGTGACCAACTCCGGCAACGCGACCGGCGCGATCACGTTGAACGCCCCGACGCAAACGGGCAGCGCGACGCTAACCGGAACGTACGTCCTCAACAACGCGGCGACGGGCAGCTGTTCGATCGCGACGCCCTGTTCGCTCTCGACCCTCGAGGCGGACGCCGCCCTCGCCACCGCGGCCGTCGGCTCGTCGGTCACGATCGGCGTCATCTATCAAGCGTCGACGAGCGCGACGACCCCCGGGACCGTAGCGACGACGTTGACCGGCACGATCACGCAGGCAACGGTCGGCGCGGCTCCGGCAGCGACCTCGCAAACGGCGACCGCAACAGACACCGATACGCTCAAGGCTGACGCGCGCCTCGACTTGCAAAAGTCGGTTACGTCGCCGGCATCGTCGGGTGCTTCGATCGTGTACACGATCGTCGGCAACAACGGCGGCGGCTTCGGTGCCAAGACGCTCGTGTCGGCCGGCAACCTGCTCGGTCTCACGAATACTGCCGGCGTCATCGCGGTCCTCGATCAGGTTCCCCACTACACGGGCGCGACGACGCAGGCCGCGTTGACCGCTGCCCCCGCCGTGCCGGCGCTGCCGGCGGGCGATACCGGTACCGTGTACTACACGACATCGGCGGGCGGCCTGACGGGCTGGTCGACGACGTTCAACGCCGCCGCAACCTACGTCGCGCTCTTCGTCACGACGACGAACGCGAACGGCATCGCCTTCCCAAGCAATCCGGTGAGCGGCGAGGGCGCGGGCAACGTGCCTTCGGCAACGGCGCAGTTCACGTTCACCTTCTCGACGACGCAGCCGCAAGGCACGGGCGTCTCGAATCCCGGTTCGCTCTCGAACATCGCGAACTCGGTCATCGGCGGTAACCCCGGCAACGCCGGCTCGCCGATCATCGCACCCGGCATCGCCGTCGACACGGACTACGAGACGTCCAGCACCACGTTCCCGGCGACCACCTTCGGTCCGACCGTCACCAACACCACGGCTGGAAGCAATCCCGGCACGGCGCCGGGCGGTGCTTCCAACACGGTGACGACCCAAGCGTTCGCGCAGCAAAGCGTCGCCAACGGGCCGCTTGCGAACGCGGCCGCAACGGGCTCGTACAATGGCTCGGCCGGCGTGAGCAACCAGAACGACTTCACCGACGTCGGGTTCGCCTGCGGCAACGGCGCGTCGGTGAACGACGGCGCGACCACGTGCAGTTGGCCCGCGGCGGGCGTGTCGATTCCGGCGACCCTGCAGAACACGGGCAACGGATCCGACACGTACAACATCTACGCCACCGCTCCGGCGGGATACACCGTCCAGCTCTACGCCGCAACGGGTTGCCCCGCCACGTCGCCGGCGACGCTGCCGAGCACGTGTACGCTCGGTGCGGCACTCTCCGCGGCTTCGGCGAGCGGCGGCTCCGTAACGACGACGGCTGGTCAGCCGGTCGCCTCGGGCGCGACGCTCAACTACTTCGTCGTCTACAAAGCGGCGTCGGGCTCGTCGTTGCCATTCAACTCGGTAAGCGGAGACGCGATCGCGTACGGCACGGGCGCGACGGTCACCGCGGGCGTGCCGGCGCTCGGCCCGGATGCGAACGAAACGTGGCAGACGATCTATCCCGGCGGCGCCGTCAAGGTGACGAAGTCGCAAGCGATCGTCAGCAACTGTCCGGGGACGCCCGCACCGCCGGCGAACTCGGTCTGCCCGGGCGGTACGATCACCTACACGCTCGCTTATGCCAACATCGCTCCGGCGGCGCTGGCGGCGGGTGGAAGCGGTCTCGGAACGGAGCCGGCCTTCGCCACGAACGCCATCAACGTCAGCGCGGGATCGCTGACGGTGTCGGACGACGGGACGGCCGGTACCAACAGCTGGGCTGCGAGTTCGTTCGGCATCGATGCGAGCGTGGCACCGTCGAGTACGACGAGCGGCACGACGTTCACGTACACGCCCGCGACCGCTCTCTCGACCGGAACGTATCCCGCGAAAACGCAGGGTCCCACGAAGATCGCCGCTGTGGTTGGTGGTACCACGGGCGTCCTCGCACCCGGCGCGAGCGGTAACGTCGTGTTCCAAGTCACGGTGAAGTGAGATCACGAAATCGTCGTGAAGACGTTCCTGCGGGTTTGGTTCTGCCTCATGGCAGGCATCGTAGTGCTCCCTACGATGCCTGCCCGGGCGGCCACACTCGCAGGGACGACGATTTCGAATACCGCGTCCATAACGTACTCGGACGCGAACGGTCTCGTGCAAACGGGCGAGTCCAATACGATCGTCGCCACGGTGGCGGCGGTCTCGTCCGTTGCGGTCGGGCCTAAAGAGCAAGGCTGTAATCCGCAAACCGATTCCGTTGCCGTTAAGACCCCGTTCACGCGGACCTTCACGGTCACCAACGGTGGCACGATCTCGGACACCTATACGGTTACGGGCACGACGACGGTGGGAACGGTCACGGGCCTCACCGTTCTCGGAACCGCGCCGTCGCCGCTTCAGAACGGCGGCCGGCTACCGCAGCTCCCGCCGGGAGGTTCGGTCGCCGTGCAGGTGACCGTCGATCCCGGTGCGGCCGCGGCGGGAACCGACGTGACCGTTTCGCTTTCGGCGACGTCGACCGCAGCAGTAACTCCAGGAACCGATACCGCGCAGCAATGCGCGGTGCTTGCGACCGGAGCGATGATCACAGGGCCCGGCGGCCCGAACACGCCCATCACGAAGCTCGTCAACGGATTGCCGCTGGCGTCGGTTGCGCCCGGAGCGACCGTCGTGTATTCGATCCAATTCATGAACAGCGGCCAGACCGCCGCGAACAACGTGCTGCTCACGGACGCCATTCCGGCCGGCATCACGCCGCAGATCTCGACAATTATGCGCGACGGTGTCGCCATGCCGGGCGGTGCGGCGACGGTCAGCGGCCAGACGTTGACCGTCGCGATTCCGAGCCTGGCCCCGAGCGCGGTCGAAACCGTTTCGTTCTCCGCGGTCGTCAGCCCGACGGCTGCGCTCGGCCAGACCTTCGTCAACACCGTGACGATTTCGGCCACCGCGACGCAGTCGCAGCGGTCCACGCCGGCTTCGGTGCTCGTGGGCACGGCCAACATCGTCTACGACGGGCTCGGCGGTCAATCGGTGCCGGTCGCCGGCGCGACGGTGACGCTCACGGATAAAGCCGGCACGTCGTTCGCGCCGTCGGGGGGCACCTACGCGCCCAACACGAGCAACGCAAACCCCTACGCGACCGGATCCTCCGGCGCATACGCGTTCGGTTTAGGAGTGAACCAATTCGGTCCGGTGACGGACCTCCTGACGATCTCTGCGCCCGGCTATTTGAACCGGCGCATCTCCCTGACGCTCACCCCGAACGCGGCCGGTGCGCTCTATACGGTCACGCTGACGTCGCTCGACGGGCAGTTGCTCGCCACGCCCGGCGGCTTCGCGCTCGTGAAAGGACCGGTCACGCTCGCCAACGTCTATGGGCTCTTCGGCAACCTGCCGCTGTTCCGCGCGCAAAACATCAGCCTCACGAAAACCGTCGACCGGTCCTTTGCATCCTCGGGCGACCGGCTCGTCTATACCCTGACGTTTTCCAACGTCGGCACCGCCCTCGGGCAAGCGACCGTCGTCGATACGTTGCCGCCGTACGTGGTGTACGCGCCGGGTACCGGGCGCGTAGACGGCGTGCGCGCCGATCCGAAGGTCGTCGGGCGCGTGTTGACCTGGACGCTGCCGTCGCTCGCCGAGCAGCACGTCATCACCTACGCTGCGGTCATTCTGCCCGGCACTGAAGAAAATCAGGTGCTCACGAACGCCGTAACGGTCGCGGCGCAGGCAACGAACGACCCCGGGGTTACCGTTTCGGCCGGTGCCACGGCGCAAACGGAGGTCGTCGCGGGCGTCTTCACCGATCGCACGATTATCACGGGCCGCGTCTACTACGACGTGCGCGCGACCGGAGAATTCGATCCGGGCGACGCGGGCATCGGCGGCGTACGGCTCTACTTGGAAGACGGCGAGTCCGTCGTCACCGACGCGACCGGACGCTACGATTTCCCGGGCGTCGGTCCCGGCATGCACGTCCTGCGCCTTGACCCTTCGACGCTGCCACCGCGGGCGACGCCGTACCGGGACCAGAGTCTCGCGTGGGATGACCAGCGCAGTCTACGGCGTCTGATTCACGGCGTTTTTGACGGCGGTGTCATCGAGGACATCAACTTCGCGCTCGAGGGTTCGCCATGAGCGCGCGCTCGTTGCTGCGTCTGGGCGCGCCGCTCTTCGCCCTCGCCATTGCGCTCATGCCGTTACGGACGGGCGCAGCTCCGACCGACATCTCGATCTCGCAACCGGTTCCGGCCGCGAGCGCTCAAGCCACGGCACCGCCCGTGGTTTACGGCGATCTGTCGCACCTCGAATTCACGGCAACGACGAACTTGAGTGCGCTGCTCGTGGCACCGGAGCCCGGCGGCTCGTCGGACCGCGAAGCCGCAACGTTTGAGATCTCAACCGTCTCGGGCGCCGGGGTGGAACTCGCGGTCGACGGGTCCGTCGTAGCGAGCACGCACATCGGCAAGCGGACCGTCGACAAGAAGACGGGCGAAACGCACTACTTCTTTTACGGCGTTCGACTCGAGCCCGGGCCGAACGATGTCGTCCTGACGCCGCTCGGCGCGGGCACCTTGCGCGGCGCGCCGGTTCGCACGACCGTCTATGGTCCGGGCCAGCCGGTGCGCATCGAAACGAAATTGATCGGCACGCTCCGCGCGGACGGCCGGACCCCGGCAGTGTTCCAGATTCTCGGGTTCGACCATTGGAACCACTCGGCGTTACCGGGCAGCACGATTCACGTCGAGATCGTCAAGGGCGACGCTCATTTCGAATCGGTTCAACACACGAACGACGATGCTCCGGTCTCGGACCTGTTCGCAAACGAACTCGCGCCGAATCCGGCCAGTCCATCGAACGTCTCCAGCGGAAGGGCATCGGGCATCGTAGCAGCCGGCGATCCCGGAGCGGCGGCGCAGCCGGGGCAAGTCGAAAACTTTCGGGCCGTCGGCGATCGCAACGCTCAGTTCCAGGCGCTCGATGTGTTGCTGCTCGCGCACGGCGCGGCGACGCTTGCGGTCGTTCCGGGTCTCGTGCCGGGAGATCTCATCATCCGCACCTCGTTCGCGGGCACGCGGAACGACGTGCGCACGTTCATCGGCGCCGCGATTCGCAAACCGATGGTTGTCGGCCTCGCGACCGCCGGCATCGGCAGCGTCCCCGGCGTACCGGGAGAAAGCGCGGACGCACCGGGCGACTCGAACGCCCGTAAGGGACGCATCGCGCTCTACGGGGTCGGACAGATCGCAAAGAACGCGCAAGCCACGATTGCGTACGACACCGCCGACACGCTCGAGAACAGCAACAACTACGGATCGTTCACCGACAATCCCGATGCGCGGCCCTATCAAACCTACGGCGACGCGAGCCTGCGGCGCGACGACGCGCTCTCGCGCGATCATCTCTACGCGCGCATCGACGACGACCGCTCGAGCCTGATGTGGGGCGAGTTTCAAGCCGACACCGGCGGCACGTCGGGAATCGGCGGCTTCAGCCAACTCGTCGACGGCGCGAAGCTCGAACTCGCCACCAGCACGACGAAGGCGACGCTGTTCCAGGCTCGCAACGACATCGCATACGCGCGCCAGGTGTTCAGCCCGACCGGCCTCTCGAATCTCGGCGGCCTGTTGCACCCGGACATCGTGGTAGGTTCGGATACGGTAACGCTCGTCGCGCTCGACCGCCGGACGGGCGCGATCCTCTCGCAGAGCGTTCTGACGCGCAACGTCGACTACACGCTCGACTACGGCTCGGGCTTTTTGCGCTTTCTCAATCCGCCGCTGCCGTTCGATTCCTCGTTCGATCCGCAACAGATCCTCATCACCTACGAATATGGCGGCACGAGCACGAACGCCGAGACGACGGGCGGCCGTCTCGAGACCGCGTTCGGAGGGTCGCAGGCCGTGCGTTTGGGCATCGGCTACGTCAACGACGCGACGGGCAGCGGCAACCTCGCGCTCTCGAACGAAGACCTGCAGGGAACGCTGCCCGGCGGCACGTGGTCGCTCGGTCACATCGCAACGAAAGGCTCGCTGCCCAATAGCGTCGGCGTCGCGATTCCGCAGCTCGGCTCGGCCGGCGAAGCCAACGGCGACGCGTACCGTTTTTCGCTCGTCACCGCGCTCGGCGTGAACAAGGTCGACCTCGGCTTTGAGACGACGACGCAAGGGTACAACAACCCCTTCGGCGGGCTCTCGACGCCGGGGCTGCTCGACTACCACGCGATCGTCACGCATCCGCTCGGAGGCGGCGGCTCGATCACGGCCGACATCGAACACGAACAGAACAACCTGTCGTCCGCGGTCAACTCTCAGTCGAGCGTGTCGATTCACGCGCACCTTCCGCTCGGCTCGCGCTTGACCGCGACCGCCGGGATCGATCTGCGTGCCGCCTCGGCATTCACCGCAAACGCGGCCACGACGTCCACCGCAACGGGTGCCGTCGGCAACCAGCAGGTCGATCCCGTGGCGACGCCCGTGCCCGTGCCCGCGAACGCCACGACGTTGCCGACGTACGCCGCGAGCGGCGCCGGATCGGCCCAAGCGCAGGCGGGGTTACAGTACAAGCTGAGCAAAATCTTCAGCATCCAAGTGAACCGGATCAGCAATCTCGGCAACAGCCAAAACGCTTCGCAGCCCGCCGAGACGACGGCCGAGGTCGATGCCGACATCGCCAAGCACGGCCGGGTGTTCCTGCGCCAACTGTGGGCCGACGCCCCGACGACGAGCTTTGCGGCGGCGACGGCGACGCTGACCGGCATCGACGGCGCGCGCAGCTCGACGGCGGTCGGCGTCGAACGCTCGCTCGGCCCGGCGACGGACGTCGATACCGAGTACGTCGTCGATCACACCGCGAGCGGCGACGACGCCTATGCGGAGATGGGCGTGCGCGAGAAGCTCAACATCGCGCAGAACCTGCGCGGCGAAGCGTCGTTCCAGCGCGCCTCGACCTTTGGTGACTTCAACAGCGCGTCGATCGTCGGAACCGGCACGACGGCGGCCGCGCCGTCTGCCGCCGGCTTCGATATCTACGGCCTCTCGCTCGCGTATACGATCGCGCGTTTCCGCGCTTCGGGACAGTATCAGCTGCGCACGGGCGACGATCGCGGCTACACGCTCGACGTCGGCGCGGCGGGTGCGTTGTCGCCCGATTTCACCGCGTTCGTCGCATCGACGGCGTCGAGTTCGGGCAGCGGCTTCAACAACGTCGACAGCAAGGCGACGATCGCCTACCGGCCGTCGCTAAACGATCGCAGCGTTTCGTTGCTCTCGTACGAACGTCAAGACGGCAACGTGTCGGAATTGGGAACGCATGCGGAAGTGCTCTCGTTCGAGCAGCTGATTCGCCCGACTCGCTGGACCGAGATCGCGGGACGCTACGCGTACAAACTCGACGGCGATTCGTACTATCCGGCGCAATCGTATCTCCTGGGCGTGCGGGTCGATCAGCGTCTCACGGCGCGTTTGGATCTGGCGGCGGAGACGCGGTACCTGACCACCCGCGAGATTGCGAACGCCTCGACGACGGCATTCGCGCTCGAAGCGGGGTACCGTATCGGAAACGATCTGCGAATCGCGACCGGCTACAACTTCAACGCTTCGCCCGACCCCGCGCTCGTCGCGGCGCCGACGCATCGCGGCGTCTACGCGACCGCCACGAGCGTCATCGACAGCATTTTCGGCTGGGGCAAAGACGGCCACTAACGTGAGGATGCTTCTGCTCCGCGCGCGCCGCGCGCGCATGGTCGTGGCCTTCACCGTCCTCGCGCTCCTCTCGGGGGCCGTCACCGGAATCCGGGTCCTTGCGACGATGTC
>Ga0302324_100029804_pt1 | contig 10325 bp, 9 predicted proteins | sample Palsa_T0_1_FD_201949 | JGI IMG/M metagenome (GOLD analysis project Ga0302324, IMG submission 201949) | Peat permafrost microbial communities from Stordalen Mire near Abisko, Sweden - Palsa_T0_1 | ecosystem: Environmental > Terrestrial > Soil > Palsa > Peat permafrost | place: Sweden: Abisko... | reverse complement strand
GCCCAGGCAACAACATTCGTCAAGGCCCTGGTATCACCAAACTCTGTAGGCGGCATGAGAATGTGCATTTGAGCAGTCCATAGCTCTTTCATAAAGGTCACTCTCGCAGCAAGGCCCACCATGGCGGTGGGCCTTTTCTGTTCCAAAAAGGAATGCGGCTATCCTTTACCAATCACTCGCGCCAGCGTAGCCCCAATCTCCGCCGGCGAAACCACCACGTGAATCCCGGCCTCGGTCATCGCCTTCATCTTGTCTGCCGCCGTGCCCTGACCGCCGCTGATAATTGCGCCTGCGTGGCCCATGCGTCGACCCGGGGGCGCCGTCTGCCCCGCGATAAAACCCACCACCGGCTTCTTCACATACTGCTTCACAAACTCAGCCGCTGCCTCTTCCGCCGATCCGCCAATCTCCCCAATCATGATGATCGCTTCCGTCTCCGGATCGTCGTTCAGCAGTCGCAGCGCATCGATGTGCGTGGTCCCGATGATCGGGTCGCCGCCAATGCCAATGGCCGTTGACTGCCCAATCCCGCGCTGCGTCAACTGGTGCACGGCCTCATACGTCAGCGTTCCCGACCGCGAAACAATCCCAATCGAGCCTTCCTTGTGAATCCGCGCTGGCATGATGCCGATCTTTGCCTTTCCCGGCGAGATCACGCCAGGGCAATTGGGCCCGATCAGCCGCGATTGTGAATTCTTGAGCTTGGCCCAAACTCTCACCATGTCCAGCGTCGGAATGCCTTCTGTGATGCAGACGATGAGCGGAAGCCCCGCATCTTCGGCTTCGAGAATCGCATCCGCGGCGAACGGCGGGGGCACAAAAATTACTGAGGCATTGGCGCCCGTCTGCTCCACCGCATCCGCCACGGTGTTGAATACTGGCCAGCCTTCGTGCGTCGTCCCACCCTTGCCTGGCGTCACGCCGCCCACAACCACTGTTCCGTATTCCGCTGCGCCCTTGGCGTGGAACGTCCCCTCTTTGCCTGTGATCCCCTGCACGATCAGCCGCGTATTCTTATCGACTAGGACTGCCATGTTATGCACCCACCTTTGCGGCCGCGGCAACAACTAAGTCCGCTGCTTCTTTCATCGTTTCGCCAACTTTGAAGTCCAATCCCGATTCGGCAAGAATCTTTCGGCCTTCTTCAACATTGGTCCCTTCGAGGCGCAACACAATCGGCACTTTGACATGCAGGTTCCGCGCCGCCGCCACCACGCCTGTCGCCAGTCGATCCACGCGCAGAATGCCGCCAAAGATATTGATGAAGATCGCCCTCACGTTTGCGTCGGAGAGCAGAATCTCGAATGCGTGCTCGATCTGCTCCTGCGTAGCTCCGCCGCCGACATCCAGAAAGTTCGCCGGGCTCCCGCCGGCATATTGGATGATGTCCATTGTGGCCATCGCCAGCCCCGCGCCATTCACCATGCACGCAATCGATCCGTCCAGCTTTATGTAATTCAGCGCGTACTTGCTCGCCTCTACTTCAAGCGGATCCTCTTCCGCTGTATCGCGCAGCGCTTTGATAGCCGGATGACGGAACAGCGCATTGTCGTCGAACGTAACCTTCGCATCCAGCGCAAAGAGCTTGTCGTCTTTGGTCGTAATGAATGGGTTGATCTCCAGCAGAGATGCGTCGGTGTCCATGAACGCTTTGTACAAGCTCTGCAGGAAGGTCACTGCCGCATTGATCTGCGCCGGCTTCAGCCCCAGCGCAAAGGCCAGCTTGCGCGCCTGCCATGCTCCAAACCCCACTGCCGGATCGATCGATTCCTTGAAGATGGCTTTCGGGTCCTTCGCGGCCACTTCTTCTATTTCCATGCCGCCGGCCTGCGACGCCATGAACACCAGCTTTCCCGTCCCCCGGTCCAGCACAATTCCCAGGTAGAGTTCGCGATCGATCGCAGCCGTCTCTTCAATTAACAGTCGCTGTACCTTCTGCCCTTGCGGCCCGGTCTGGTGTGTCACCAGTTGCATGCCCAGAATGTTCTTTGCATGAAGCTCGGCCTCTTCGCGTGTCCGCGCCACCTTCACGCCCCCGCCCTTGCCGCGCCCCCCAGCATGAATCTGCGCCTTCACCACCACGCCGCTCGCGCCTTCTGCAAAAAGCTTGCGCGTCACCTCGATGGCTTCTTCCAGTGTGTTCGCCATCTCGCCTTTGGGCACGGCAACGCCGTACTTGGCCAGAATCTCTTTTGCCTGATACTCGTGAATTTTCAAGTTGGGACCGCCCAGTCCGCTGCTGTTTGAGGGATTCGGCGCCGAACCCAGTGAATCCGAGCCAGCGAAACCGTAACAGCGGTATCCAAATACTATCTTGCCCGCCAAAGGTGCCGCAAACTCCGCGACCCCATCTTCTAAAAAATGCGGCAGGGGGTCGCGATGGCGTTTAGCGTTGCCGCCATTACCATAGAGGAATGGCCTCTCTGAAGGAACTCCTCAAGCCGCTTGCCGAAGACGGAACCGCTCTCACCCGCGAGCAGGCGGCAGACGTCCTCACTGAAATCCTCACAGGCAGCGTCCCCGATGTAGAAATCGCCGCCCTTCTCACCGTCCTCGCCACGCGCGGAGAACAGGCTCCCGAACTGGCGGGTTTTGTTGAAGTCATGCGCCAACGTGCACTGCCGATCCCTCTCACTCCTGCAGAGCGCGACGAACTGGTCGACATAGTCGGCACGGGCGGTGGCGGACCGCTCACCTTCAACATTTCCTCAGGCGCAGCCCTCGTTGCCGCGGCTGCCGGCGCCAAAGTTGCCAAGCACGGCAACCGCGCTGTCACTTCCCGCTGCGGCGCTGCCGACGTTCTCGAAGCCCTCGGCGTCCCCATCGATCTCTCCCCGGAACTGGTCTCCGAATGCCTCCGCCAAACCGGCTTCATGTTCCTCTTCGCGCCGCTTTACCACCCCGCCATGAAGGCCCTCGGGCCGCTCCGCCGCGCCCTCGGCTTTCGCACCATCTTCAACCTCTGTGGCCCGCTCACCAACCCTGCCGGAGCCCGAAACCAGGTCATCGGCGTTCTCGCGCCAAGCCGCGTCCTGCTAGTCGGCCGCACTTTGGCCGCCTTGGGAGCTAGGCGTGCCTTTGTCGTTCACGGGACGGATGGTATTGATGAGCTCACCACCACTGGCGAATCCGTCGTCGCCAGGGTCGAAGAATCCGAGAATGGGCCGCCCACCCTGAAGGGTGCCCGCGTGACCCCGGAGATGGCCGGACTGCCTCGCGCAACCATTGACCAGTTCACTGGCGGCGATGTCGAAACAAATACCTCGCACCTCTACGACGTCCTCACTGGCCTTCCCGGCGCACGCCGCGACATCGTTCTATTGAATGCCGCCGCCGCGCTGGTAGCCGCCGGCCTCGCCACCGATCTGAAGGAGGGAGTAATCCAGGGAGCGGAAGCTATCGACTCCGGCCAGGCCGCCGCCACCCTGGCCAAACTCCGCCAGTTCGGTGCAAAGCACGTGAGGACGCAGTAAAAATCTAAAGCAGACCCGACCGGCCTGCAAGCCTCAGCGCCAGCAGCCACGACGCCAGCGAAGTCCCCAGCGCCAACGCCACCCATCCCGCCTGCTGCATCGGATGCACAAGCCCCGGCTGCAAATGGGGCGCAACCAACGGAGTCTGCTTGATCGCCTGAACTCCCAGCTGCGCCAACTTCACCCCAACTCCGCCGAATACCCCAGCAGCCAGCACAAATCCCGGCAAAGCCCGCTTCCAGGGGAAGGGAATTGGAGCCGGCATCCTGGCTTCCTCCTGCACTCTCTCCATCACCGCGGCCAGAAAGCCTGAAGACGGCGCGAGTTCTTCTTCCGTCGCAAGAATCTCATCCACCCTGCTCAGCTTCATCGAGTCGCTTTCCGCCTTGTTTACGTGCATCTTCAAACCTCCTTTCTTGCTGCTTGAACGCCCTCTTCACTGCTGGATTCAGGTTGCCCGATCCTTCGTGTATTTTCTGGAGGGTGAGACGCAAGCTCCCCCTCCAACCCCGGAAACCGCTTTCGCATCAGCTCCCTCGCTCTCGAAAGCCGCGCCTTCAGCGTTCCCTCCGGCAGATTCATAGTTCGTGCCGCTGCCGACAGGTCCAACTCATGAAAATAGAACAGCACCAGAGACTCCCGGTAGCGATTGGGCAGCGCCAGCACCGCTCGTCTTACTGTCTCCGAGCTCATCTCTGCTGCCAGCGCATCGTGTTGCGTGGCTGGCCGGGATGGCTCGGCAATCTGATTCAAGGGCAAGTTCTCCGTCGGGAACCGTTTCAGTTCCGACCGGAACACATTCGCCGCCAGCGCAAAGAGCCACGTTGAAAAGCTTCCCTCTCGTCGCCAGCCGCCAAGCCCGCGCCACGCCTTGATGAATGCCTCCTGTGCCAACTCTTCGGCTCGCCCGCGGTCGCGGCAATAGCGCCACGCCATATTCACCAGCGGCCCTTGCCACCGTCGCACTATCCCCTCGAACGCATGCAGGTCGCCCGCCAGCACCCGCTCCACGTTAGCCAGATCTTCCTGCGCGTTCTTGGCGGTTGCGCTGCTGAGGGTTTCAGTCAATACAAACACTCTCCGTGGGGTGGGACCACGAGCCCGTCCATCCGGTTGCATTTTGTTCTGCAAAACCAATTCTCAACAAAATGCAACCGGTTCTCACCGCTTCCGGTCCCACCAGACGCAAGGGAGAAAATCCTTGCAAATGGTTAAGGAGGATTCTATGACACACTTGGTAACGTCTCTGTTCGGCGCCCCAGATATGGGAGGTATTGGTCTGTGGCTGTTTCTTTCAGTTGCATCGGTGGCCATGTTTGTGGTCTTCATTCCGCTAATCACCTACCTCGGCAGCCGGCAGAAAGAACGAGAGGCGTTTTACAAAGCGGAAACCATCCGGCGCGTCGCGGAGGCCTCAAGCGATGGCGCCAAGGCCACGATTGATTTACTCCGCGAACAGAACAGGATGATCCTGATCAGGATGCGCGAGGGCTTTAAGATCGGCGGCGTGATCTGCCTTGGGGTGGGGATTGGGCTGATCGCTTTTCTGACTCGGCTGGTCGGCTCGACGGTGGCTCTGTGCGGGCTCATTCCTGGCATTATCGGCGTGGCGATGCTGGTCTACGTGTACCTTCTGGCCGCGCCCATTGAACCGCAGAACCGAGGATGAACCGCCACCGGCGATGCCCCAGTAAGGCGCATCTTCTATGGATGCGCCTGTGGGCGGGGCCATAGGCGCGTGCCGTTTCGAATGAGTCAGTCCTGACTGACCAGCAGCCTCTTTATCGTTGCTTCCAGAGCCTTGGGAGCCGTCGAAGGTCCGTGTCGCCCCACCACGCTCCCTTTGCGGTCCACCAGAAACTTGGTAAAGTTCCACTTGATCCCGCTTGCCCCAATCAAGCCCAGCAATCCCGGCCTGCTCTCCTTCAGGAAGCGATAAAGCGGATGCGCATTCGCTCCGTTCACCGCGATCTTTTCGAAGATGGGAAAGCTGACGTCATAATTCTCCTTGCAAAACGTCGCAATTTCGCCTGCCGCGCCTGGCTCCTGCCCTCCAAACTGGTTGCAAGGAAACCCCAAAATCTCAAACCCGCGCTCCTTGTGCGTCCGGTAGAGCTCCTCCAGGTCTGCATACTGGGGAGTAAACCCGCATTTGCTGGCCGTATTCACAATCAACAGCACCTTTCCCCGGAACTCATTGAGGTGCATCTCCCGCCCATCAAGCAACCGGGCCGAGAAATCATAGACCGATCCTTTCAATCCGTGTGAGGGCACAAAACCTCCGCACTGAGAGGATGCCATGTGAATCCAATCTGCGTCTAAGAGGGATGCTGCGCAGTGGGAAGGGGAAGCAAATGCCTCCCAACCCGCTTGCTTCCGGTAGACTGAGGGTTAGGCCCCAGTCCGTCGCCGCTTTGCGCGGTAGGGAAATTCTGGGATGGACGCGGTTTCCGGCCCCTTCGACTCAACCCTGGTTTGGGTGGAGTGAGCGCGGTCAAATATAATCGTTCTTTCCTTGATGCAGGAACAGATTTTTTTCAGCAGTGAGGGTGTGCATATTCTTCCCGTGAAGCCGAACCAGTTGGCGAACTATGGCCCGCACCAGTACTTGTGCTCGACGCCGGGCTCCCGCCCAGTCAAGATCAGGCGCTCTCCCATCTCCCGCGTTTTGCTTGCTCCCGGCCGTCTGGTTTCGCTCGCCTTGCTTTTCGTTTTGGCGTTCGCGTCGCTCTTCACCGCCACCGGAGCCATGGCCCAGCAATCGCAGACCATCGAATCCATTCGTGTCATCGGCAACCGGCGCATTCCCAAGGAGACAATCACCGCCCGCCTCTTTACGCACCAAGGCGATGTCTACGACCCCATCTCGATCGAGCGCGATTTCAACTCGCTGTGGAACACGGGTTACTTCATCAACCTGCGCATCGAACGCGAAGATTCGGAGAAAGGCATCATTCTTGACATCTTCGTCAAGGAAAAGCCCACCATCCGCGAAATCAACTACAAGGGCCTCAACTCCGTCTCGCAATCCGACGTCCTTGATCGCTTTAAGAAAGAGAAGGTTCCCCTCTCCGTCGAGAGCCAGTTCGACGAGGCCAAGATTCTCCGCGCTACCACTGTGCTCAAGGACATCCTCTCCGAGCATGGCCACCAGTTTGCCGTCGTCAAAGTTGACATCAAAGACATTCCCCCGGCTTCCGTCCAGGTCAATTTCAATATCAAGGAAGGCCCCACCGTCAAAGTGGGCACCATCAAGTTTGTCGGCAATCAGCATCTCAGCGGCCTCATCCTGCGCCGCGCAATGAAGAATCTCAAGCCCATCGGCATCCCGTATTCGCTGATCTTCGAAGATATCTTCCCCCAGACTTACGACTCTTCCAAACTCGAGGAAGACACTGAGCGCGTTCGGCTCGCCTATCGTGACAAGGGCTACGCAAACGCCGCCATCGAGGAACCAAGAACGCAGATCCGCGACGAAGGCGGCCTCAACTGGTTCACCTTCCGCCCCAACAAAGGCAAGCGCATCGACATCCTGATGCCCGTTGAAGAGGGTGCTCGCTACCGCCTCGGGTCCATCACATTTACCGGCAACAAGGCTGTTTCAAATACCAAGGCGTTGCGCGCCACCTTCGCCTTGAAAGACGGCGACTGGTTCAACGCCACAATGCTCCAGAAGGGCATTGAGAACCTCAAGAAAGCCTACGGACAGTTGGGATACGTCAACTTTGGCGTCATTCCCAAGCCCACCTACGACGATCAGAAGAAGACCGTCACTCTGGACCTCGACATCGACGAGGGTAAGCCTTTCTACGTCTCCCGCATCGAGTTTCAGGGCAATACAATCACCCGCGACAAAGTCATTCGGCGCGAGCTGATGCTCGATGAAGGTTCGGTCTATAACTCCCAGCTTTGGGAGTACAGCCTGCTTCGCCTCAACCAGCTGGAATACTTCAATCCCCTCCGCGTAGATGAGGACTCTGAAGCCCACCAGGATGCTGAAGCAGGCACTGTCGATCTGCTCCTGAAGGTTAAGGAAAAGGGCAAAAACTCCATCGGCCTCAACGGTGGCGTCAGCGGCCTTTCCGGCGCCTTCCTGGGAGTCAATTACCAAACCAACAATTTCCTTGGCCTTGGCGAAACGCTCAGCCTCCAGGGCAACCTGGGCAACGTCGCCCGCACCTTCGTGTTTGGCTTCACTCAGCCCTACCTGCGTAACCGCCCCCTCAATCTTGGCTTCCAACTCTTCAGCAGCAAGCAGGACTTTAACGCTGCAAAGAACTACCAGGCAACCACCGGGCAATCCGTCAATCTGTCTTCTGCTCAGCAGTCACTGACCCAGAATTACAATCAGGCCTCCACCGGCCTGAATTTCTCCGTCAGTTATCCGCTCCGGCGTCACGCATTTCAACGCGTCGGCTTCACCTATAAGATCGACAAGTCCACAATTACGGCCTTCTCGACCGCCTCGGCAACCTTTTTCCAGACCATCAGTTTCCGCTCCGGCATTCAGGGAAGTAACGCGCTGGCTGGCATCGTGAATAGCTCGGCATCCTTCAGCTATATCTACAACACGATCAACAATCCACTTCGCCCCCGGAACGGCAAGGAATACTCGGCCGTATTTCAGGTTGCCGGCATCGGCGGAAATGTGCGCTACATCACGCCGCTGGTGGCCTACAAGCGCTTCATGCCGATGCATTATCTGATCCCTTCGGCCAACGGGCGCAATATTCTGGGCATCCGCGCGCAGTTGGGATACGTCCAGGGCTTCGGCGGAGATGTGGCCCCGCCCCACAATCGGTTCTACACCGGCGGCGAAGGCGATCTGAGAGGCTTCGATATCCGCGGGGCTACGCCTTATGGGTACGTTCCCAATCGCGTAAATTTCCAGCTCACCAATCCAGACGGCACGTGCGTTCCGCGGGATCCCACCAATCCGCAGTTAAACCAATGCCTCCAGATTCCCCTGCCGATCTACGGCATCGCCTCCATCGGCGGCGATACCAGCCTTACCGTCAACGCCGAATATCGCATTCCCATCGCCGGTCCGGTCATGATTTCGTTCTTCGACGACTTCGGAATCGACAGCGCCCTCAACAAGGGGCAGTTGAAGCAGAGCCCAGAGGGCTTCGCCTCGCTCACCGCTCCCATCTATGGCTGCCCGGTCTTCAACAACGGCTCCTGTCAGGGCGGCATCCCCGGCTCACAGGTTGGATTCCAGGAGAATATCCGCCCCATCAGCGGCACCAACTTTGTTCCGCGCATGTCCCTTGGCCCCGAACTCTCGGTCATCATGCCCATCATCAACGCGCCTGTCAGGCTCTTTTACGCCTATAATCCGCTGCGCCTTTATGAGACGCCTTATTGCAACTCCGTCATCATCGGCGGCAACAAGGGCAGTTGCTCAGCCGAGCTGATTACCCGAGACCTGTTCCCGCCCGGAGGCGCTGGAGATTACACCTACGAAGAAGCCCTGCAAGCTTATGGCGCGCGGTATCTGTTCCGCGAGCCCCGCAAGACATTCCGCCTCACCGTCTCAACCACCTTCTAGGAACTCGTTGAAATTCGCTTGATTGCGGCGTCTTCTCTTTAGATTTTCGTTTCTTCCCGTTCGAAATCTGTTTGAAGTACGGTTCTGGCGGGTGTTTATAGGGGTTTGCAAGCCTCGGGGAATCATCCCCGCGGCTCGCAACCGTTGTTCAGGCACACTTCTCCCGGAGCATTTCCGGCGGTTGAGCCATCAGTCGCGGCAGCCGGATCAGGTTGTGCGCCGCGCAACTGAAGACGAACAGCCAGTCCACTTTCTCCAGACCCCGCAACTTTACCTGGCGCAGCGGCCCGGTTTGCTTCAGCCATCCAAAGCCCTTTTCGACCAGCCATCGGCGGCTCAGGCTGACGGCATAGCCGGGCTGGCGCGTGGTTCTGCGGTCCAGGTTGCTGGTGCGGCCTTTGTCGTTCATGGTAACGTGTGGCGTCACATTCAACTCCCGCACCGTGCTGACGAAATCCTTCGAGTCGTAAGCCTTGTCGGCGCCCACCGTGATGCGGCGTGAGCGGCCCGCTTGCTTTTCGGCAAGCATCAGCAGCGCCGCATCGCGCTCGGCATGACCGTCGGCATGCGTCACCATGGCCGCGGCGATCAGACCGTTGCGGTTTTCCACCAGCGCATGACCCAGATAACTCAGCTTCGACTCCTTGCCATAACTCTTCTTGTACAGGCGCGCGTCGGCATCTGTAGTCGACTCGTGCGTCTTGTTGGAGCGCTTCTGGCCGTGGAAGTTCGTGCCATCGCCATCGTCGGAGCCGTCTTTGGAACGGAAGCTCTTCTGTGAGGCCCATGCCTGGATCAGCGTGCCATCTACCGTAAAGTGTTCGTCGCTCATAAAACGCTTGGCCTGCTTGTTCACTTCGGCAAAGAACCGCTGCGCAACGTCGGAAGTCAGCAGCCGGTCGCGGTTCTTGGAAAACACCGCATGATTCCATACCGCGTCGTCCATGCCAAGGCCCACGAACCAGCGGAACAGAAGGTTGTAATCGATCTGCTCGACCAGCAATCGCTCCGAACGGACCGAGTAGAACACCTGCAAAAGAAGCGCCCGCAGAATGTACTCCGGTGCAATCGACGGACGGCCGGAGTCGGAATACAACGCATCGAACGCCGGGCTCAACGACTGCAACACCGCATCCGTCAACCTGCGAACTGAACGCAATGGATGATCCTGAGGCACGCGCTGCTCCAACGATATATAGCTGAACATCCCATCCTGATCCCGCTCGTCTCCACGCATGTCTGTTAGACGAATGGCAGATAACCTCAGACGCAAAACGCGCACCTATTTCAACAAGTTCCTA
>Ga0302324_100029800_pt1 | contig 10325 bp, 12 predicted proteins | sample Palsa_T0_1_FD_201949 | JGI IMG/M metagenome (GOLD analysis project Ga0302324, IMG submission 201949) | Peat permafrost microbial communities from Stordalen Mire near Abisko, Sweden - Palsa_T0_1 | ecosystem: Environmental > Terrestrial > Soil > Palsa > Peat permafrost | place: Sweden: Abisko... | reverse complement strand
CACGCGGATGTTTCTGTCCCATCCCGTGCTGCGCCCGGCGTGGCCGGTTCGCTTCCAGCATTCCCCCTCACATCAGTGCGGGACACACACGACCGGAATCGACGTAAGTAAATAGAACCGGCACACGGCGAGCCCGGCGAGTTCGTGGGCACTGTGATGGACGTCACCGCCGCAAAGCTGGCGGAACAAACGCTTCGAGAGAGCTCAGCATACTTAGCGGAAGCGCAGAGGCTCAGCCATACAGGCAGCTGGGCGCGGGTCTACGCCACCGGCGAGACGAGGTACTTTTCCGAAGAATGTTACCGGGTGTTGGGTTTTGAACCGCTCGGCGGACCGCCGCGATTCGAAACATTCTTGCAGCGCGTCCGTCCCGAGGATCAAGCCAAAGTCATGGAAATAACGGAGAGAGCAGGCCGTGAGAAGGTTGGATACGAACTGGATTACCGAATCGTCCATCCCGGCGGCGAGTTCAGAGATATCCACGTGGTAGCTCACCCCGTTTTCAATCCATCCGGCGGCCTCGTTGAGTACGTGGGTACCGTGATGGACGTGACGGAACGCAGGCGGGCTGAGGAAAAGCTGCGACAGAGCGAGGCCTATCTGGCGGAAGCGCAGAAGCTCACACGTACGGGAAGTTGGGTCTGGGCAGTAGTTGAAAGACGCGCATTGCATCTATCCGAAGAATGGTATCGCCTGTATGGCTTCGATCCGAATGAGGGCATTCCGGATTGGAATAAGCCAGTGCAGCGCATGCATCCGCATGATCGAGCCAGGTGGCAACAAGTGTTCGACCGAGCAATAAGTGAAAAGTCGGATTACGAAGCTGAATACCGAATTCATCTTCCAGACGGCGCCGTAAGACACATCCACAGTGTCGGACATCCTGTTTTGGACACCTCTGGGAAGTTGGTGCAATTTGTTGGCAGCTCCAGCGACGTCACGGAGCGCAAGCAGGCCGAAGAAGCTTTGCGCCAGGCGCAGGCGGATCTCGCGCGCACAAATAGGGTGACCACCATGGGAGAGCTGACGGCGTCGCTGGCGCACGAAATCAATCAACCGATCGCCGCCGCCGCTACCGACGCCAATACTTGCTTGCGCTGGCTTACGCGCGATCAACCTGATCTGGAAGAGGCACGCGCGGCTGCATCAAGGGTAGTCAAAGATGCAGCCCGAGCCGCCGAGATCATGAGCCGAATCCGCTCGCTCTTCAAGAAGGAAATTTCGCAACGCGAGTTGGTTGATGTAAACGATATTCTTCAAGGAATGATCGAACTGTTGCGCAGCGAGGCGACCCGATACGCCATCTCTGTGCGCACAGAGTTATCCGATGATCTACCCCAGATTATGGGGGATCGCGTGCAACTGCAGCAGGTCACTATGAACCTGATCATTAACAGCATCGACGCCATGAAGGATGTGGAAGGAACACGCGAGATAATCATCACGTCTCAGCAGGCGGAAAACGAGCAGCTTCAGGTGTCCGTCAGCGATACCGGTGTGGGACTGCCCGCGGAGCAGGGGAACAGATCTTCAAGGCATTCTTTACGACCAAGCCTCACGGCACCGGAATGGGACTTCGCATCAGCCAGTCAATCATTGAGTCGCATGGCGGCCGGCTATGGGCGGCCAACAACTCTCCGCGCGGCGCCAGCTTCTATTTCACACTACCCTGTCCTGGCGCAGCGCAGCAGATCGCGTAGCGCTGATACTGGGCTACGGTGCGGCCAGCCCAAACCGGCAGCAATCCGCCGCAAACCGGGGACGAAGATCGGCCGCCGGAGAATTTGCCGATCAGGCGCCGAAGTCACGCTGGCTGCGGATCAATCTGTCAACCGTGTGTCTGCTCTGACAATTACAGTCAACTGTCCCATCATCTGATTTTCCCCCTTTTTTGCCTAACTCGCGCCAGCTCCCTTGGCGCTCACGTCCTGGGCTTGCTGAGCAGCTTCCAGGAACGCTGCAAGCGCTTCCCGATCCTCGGGAAGCATCTTGTCGAACCCTATCCCATTTCCCACCTGCGGATCGCAAGTAACCACGATGGCGGAGATCACGACCGTGGTTTGGATGAAAAGCTGGAGATCCAAATTGGTCCCGATTGGGAATGGGAAAATCGACTCGATGTAGCAGCCGCTCAAGCTCATATCGGTAGTAGCGCCACGAATCGGGCTGCCGCTCGCGTCAGCCTGTATTTCGAACGGCACACTCACTTTTATTCGTGCGAACTCGCGACGGTCGCTCTTGCTTATGGTTTGTGGTGTTGTTTGTGGAGTGCATATGGTCAGCTGTCTTGTTTGCGGAGTGCATATCGAAGCTGCGTGTTGAACAGGATCAGATCGGAGATTAGCGGAAACCTCATCGGCCGTTAAAGGCTTGCTAAAGTAGTAGCCCTGAATCTCGTCGCAGCGAAGTGCCCGCAGGAACGACATTTGCGCTTCGTTTTCCACTCCTTCAGCAATTACCTTGAGACCCAGACTTTTCGCCATTCTGATGATTGCGGTGGTGATCGCCGCGTCATCAGAATTCACCGCGACATCGCGGATGAAGGAGCGGTCAATCTTGAGCTTACCGAACGGAAACTGCTTTAGGTAGCTGAGGCTGGAGTAGCCCGTACCAAAGTCGTCGATGGACAGCTTCAACCCCATACCCTTCAATTCCCAAAGAACGGAGGCCGTCATGTCTGCGTTAGAGAGCAGAAGGCTTTCCGTAAGCTCCAGTTCGAGGTATTGGCAGGGGAGGCCGGTCTCGCTGAGTACGCTGCCGATGAGTTCTTGAAAGCCCGGCTGGCGAAACTGCACCGCTGACACATTCACTGCAACCGGCATTGCGCAAATCCCTTCATCTTGCCACTTTCGAGCCTGAGCGCAGGCTGTTCTCAGCACCCATTCCCCGATCGGCATGATCAGGCCGCTGTTCTCAGCAATTCGTATGAACTTATCCGGCGCCACTGTGCCCAACTCGGGATGCTGCCAGCGGAGCAGCGCTTCCAACCCGGTGATCCTTCCCGTGGCAATTTCCATCTGCGGTTGATACACAAGGTAGAGTTCCTTCTTGTCGATTGCCGCTCGCAATCCGTGCTCCAACGTCAATCGCTGCACGACCTGGTCGTTCATCTCTTCTGAAAAGAACTTGAATCTATTGCGTCCACTTTCTTTGGCAGAATACATGGCTGCATCTGCATTCTTGATCAGGGCCTCGCTGTCCAAGCCATGTTCAGGAAAAATGCTGATTCCCATGCTGCAGTTGACGCTCAATGAACGGCCTTGAATGACGAATTCGGCAATCATCGCATCCATAACGTGTTGCGCCGCGACCGCTGCGTCCGTCATATCTTTTAAACCAGTCAGCACCACGACGAATTCGTCGCCACCAATTCGGGCCACTGTGTCTTGCTCGCGGGCCTGTCTCTTAAGACGATCTGCTACTTTCCGCAACAGCAGATCGCCGAACGAGTGTCCAAGTGAGTCGTTGATGACTTTAAACCGGTCGAGGTCAAGGAACAAAAGCGCAACTTTGTCCTTCCGACGACGACTACCCGCAAGTGCCTTACCCAAGCGATCCTGGAGGAGGGTCCGGTTGGGCAGTGCCGTAAGAACATCGTAGTAAGCGAGGAATCTGACCTGGTTCTCGGCGACTTTTCGGTCCGTGATGTCCTCAATCGTCCCTTCGTGAAGCACGACCTTGCCGTCACAGTCACGCACGGCCCGCATGTTCACCAAAACCCACTTTTTCGTGCCATCTCTGCAGAGAGCTTCCACCTCCGCACTGCGTACTACACCCTTTTCGTCCAGTACGCGCTTCAATTCATCGATTTGGCGGAAATCGATAAATAGCTGAGCAACCAGGTTCGAGACCCCCGCCATGAAATGTTCCGGGGAGTCGTAGCCATGAATTTGCGCCAGCGCCCGGTTGATGTTGAGAGGACGACCTTCCGGGGTCATCTGAAAAATTCCTACAACAGCATCTTCGAAGATGGCACGGTACTTCTCTTCTGCATGCCGAAGTGCTGTATTGTGGAGCAGCAGTTCCTCGGCTCGCCTTCGCTCGGTGATGTCGCGATTCACAATTACAAGTTTGTCAATCTGACCTCTGGGGTGTCGCATCGCACACGCGATCGATTCCAAAGTGCGCCAAGAACCGTCCTTGTGGCGCATCCGGTATTCCAGTCGTTCTCCCTTGCCGCTCAGGCGCACTTTCTCCACTGCATTCAATACTCGTTGGCGATCATCCGGATGAATTTGTTCATTGGACCAAGCTGCTCTTAACTCCTCTAGAGAGTATCCGAGAATCTTTTGATACGCGGTGCTGTTATAGAGTCGGCGGCCATCGCTGTCAACCACGGTAATCATGTCAGCGGCGTTTTCGCTGACGAGTTGAAATAGCTGATCTCGCTCAGCCAATTGCTGTCCAATCCGCTGAAGCTGCAAGTGTTGATAAAGCGCGTATAAGTCGAAAACTAATACGAGAGCTGCAAGCGCACATACCAATTGCTGGAGGTCAAACCAGTGGGCAGCGCCGGTTGCTCGATCAGACCAGGGAAGAGTGAACGACACGATCCCCAAGGTTAACGCCAGAGTCACAGAAACGGTGAAGGCCAACAGCCCCCACGCACGACTTACGATCTGCCCCACGTCAACTGGAGTCTCGGGCTTGTTTTGGCCGACCTGTTGAAATGATTGCGGATCCATTGTCGTTCGACCCTTCGCCGGGCAGATTATGGGATTTTAGCCTGCTGAGGAACGCGGAACGAATTACGAAAGTAAGACCGTAGCTTGCGCGACCGGCCAGATCTATCGCCCAGATCTATCATGCCGCACATGCAATAGTCGATGAGATCAATCGGACCCAAAAGCCCCTGAGCCCAGGCAAAGGCGCGTGGACGGTCGCTGTTCACTGATGATTCGGCACAGAAGACAGTTTCATGACGCTTGCCAACGATTCTGGGCGGATGACGGGCAACGGTGGGAACACTATCAGGTCTTCGAGGGGGATGCTTCGCACATCCAAGCGAACATCAAGTCAGTCCTGCAGGGCGAAAAGCCGAGGGTGCTGCCACGGAGACAAGTAGTCCCACTTCAGTTAACGGCGACCGTGGGCGGATTATAAGCCGGTTCGGACGCGAGTTCAATAAGTCGTGCTTCGTACTCCTGTGGTTGATCAATGCCACGGATCCACATCCCCTTAAGCACGCCCCAGCGCCACTCTATTCGGCCTCTTCGCACTGTGTGGAGCGTTGACGCCGGCCCTGCTTTCCCTGATCCAAGCGTGTTCATCTCCCGTGGGCCGTACAAGTATGTGAGAAATCCGATGGCTGAGGGCGGTTGGTCGCCTTAGCGGGCTGGGGAGCTTACCGTCTGTCAGGGATGACCCTTATTTTGGTCGTGGTGATGGGTGGTCTGATGCACCTGATCGTCGTGTATGTAGAAGAGCCAAAACTGCAACGTCGGTTCGGTCAGAGCTATCGTGGCTATCGGAACCGCGTCGTGCGTTGGGTCCCGACTGGGACGCCTAGAGGTAGGGATCCCTAACGCGGCAAACGCTCATGCTTCTATTCGCTCAATTCTGATATTGCTTTCAAGAAATCCGCTTGAGCCTTTTTCAATTGAGCAACGAGCCGTCGATGGCGGTCATGGTCAATGGCTTCTTGTTCTTCGATATAGTGGAGGAGCGCATCCTTAGCTGCGTTCATTTTCGCTTCCGCTCCCTCGACCTCCTCCTTGTTGCTCGCCAATTTCCTCCGTTACTTCGCCCTTATTGTAACTGGCGATAGCGCTCAAAATTCCCGCCCTAGAAGCGCCACCCGGTTGCAAAGTCCAGCCGGCCTCCGTCGCCCCAAATTCTGCGGTATGGGAGGCCGTCGTCATGGGCAAACGCAGAATCAAGCCGAATTGCCTTCGCCGAGTACTTCGGCTGCCTGATCTGGATCATCGCAAATTGGCGGTGCCCAATAGCCTCGGCTGGCCGGCCTCGCGCCGGGTTTACGAGTACGCCATCGACCAATTCGTCGCCTGGTACTACTCTAAACCCAGACTCGCCTTTAATAGTATCGTCGTCGTGCGCTACCGCATGTACCTGGAATCACGCGGTCTCGCCGCGAACACATCAACCGGCAACTGGCTGTGGTGCGCCGCCTCGCACACGACGCCGCCGACTCAGGTTTGCTGAGTCCCGAATTAGCTGCGGGGATCAGCCGAGTGAAAGGAGTCAAGCAGCTTGGGCTTCGCTCCGGGAATTGGTTGAGCGCGGAGGAGAGTTCGGAAGTACTCAAGTGTGCTCGTGGAAATAGCATGCGAGCGAAGCGCAACTACGCCATGCTGGCGTTGCTGGCCGCAGGAAACGAAGACTGAATCTGTCGCGGTGAAAGAACCGGCGGCGGTGGAAGTGGCATCTCGCCCGGGGATAGAATGCCGGCACGGAGGATCGGAACATGACCAGCCCGTCCGCGATTCAAGACAGCTGTCCCTACCGGAACGAACCGATCTGGTCGAGGTCAGAAAAGATCATCGCCCGCAAAGCGTTCGACGCTGCCTTGGGGCGAGAGCTTTACGAGGTAATTCAGGAAACAAAGAAGATGGCCAGCCAGATCCAGCAGTCGTCGGATCTGTGGGACTTGGAACATTACCTGACCGAACGCCGTAAAGAGATCGACCGCAAGTACGACTATCGCTACCCCCAACTGACGCACGTCTTCGGGAAGCTCTTGTACGAAAAGCGACTCCACGAGGAAGAGCTCCGCGGCTTGCGGGCGGACAAGCTGAATTCGATCCGTGCTATCACCCAATTCTTGGCGAAGTACGCGGCCTGACCTGCATTCTGAGCGTGATCTGATTTCAACAATTCAGGCGAACACTAACATCGCGATATCACTAACGAGTTAACCGATGCACCTGGGGGAACAATGAACTGCAAATCTATTGGCAGAGCGCTCCGATGTCTCGGGCCGATCTTAGTGTTATTGGCAGGTCTGTGCGTGCCAGCAGCTATTCGCGCCCAATCCGGGTCCGCAGCGCCGTCGGAACAACGCAAGACCAGCACGCCTTACACCGGCGACCTCTCGATTTTCGATTCCCCCGGGCGTGATGAGCGCCTGCAGATCAACCGCGTCATGGATATGCTGGGCATTGAGCCCGGCAAAAACGTTGCCGACATTGGAGCTGGATCGGGTTGGTTCACGGTGCGCGCCGCGCTCCGCGTCACCCCCTCGGGCACAGTTTATGCTGTGGACATCAACCCGAAGGCAATTCAATACATTGACCAATGCGCGAAAAAAGAGCAACTCCAGAACATAAAGACGATCCTCAGCACACCCGACGATCCGCAGCTTCCGCCCGACAGCATCGACGCCGTGCTGCTGCTCAAGACCTACCACGAGGTAGCTCATCCGATTGTGCTACTCAGAAATCTGAGCTCATCGCTTAAACCGGGAGCCAGGATTGGCATCATCGATCGCAATGGCAATGGAGAAAATCATGGCGTCAGTAAAGACGTGGTTGTTCGGGAAGCCGCCCAAGCCGGATACGAACTGCGCGACTCACAGAATTTCGTGAAAGGTGACGGCATGGATTATTTTCTGATCTTCAGACGGAAGCCGAACTAGGTTTTGGGTTGCCAGGCCACAGGGTCAACGAGCGAGCCTTGGTTGGTATGGCACTTATTTCTACGAGAGCGAAATGGCGCCCATCTCTGAGTGGATGGAGCAGTGTGGGAAAAAAGTGAAAAAAGTACTCGAAAACGCCGGCATGGTAAGAGACGCCTGTTTACCAGATAACAAAAGAACCAGCGGAGAGAGTGGGATTCGAACCCGTTCACAAACGGTAAACAAAGGGCTTAACCGAGCCACGGTCAGCAAATTTAGTCCTTGTAAGTACAGCAAAACCAGAAAAACTGATTTTAAGTGATTTTCAACCTGCCTTTCAGATAAAGCGTTGAGAACATGGCGGCTGCCGACCGCGGAGTGGACGGGACAACAACTGCGAGAGGCATTTCCCTTTGACCAATCCCCACGTTACCTGAACTTCTCACGGCTTCCCAATCGCTGCAGAATTCTGTGGATCGTGACTTCCATTCGAGGAAACCTGGCAGCGTAGGGATCCAGTGGCGTTTTGATTGTTTGGCCAGATTGGTTCTCTTTGTTGACATGTGAAGGACATGAAAGTATGCTCGGAACATGGCGAAGATGATTCAGCTTCGGAATGTGCCCGATGCCCTGCACCGCGGCCTCAAAGCTCGCGCTGCGATGGCAGGTATGTCACTTTCGGACTATCTGTTGGCCGAGATCAAGGAAATCGCGGAGAGGCCAACGCTTGCGGAAATGCGGGAGCGCTTGCATAAACGTAAGCCGGTTTCGGCGCGGATCGATGCCGCCCACTTGGTTCGAGAAGAGCGCGAGGCGCGATGATTGTCCTAGATGCGTCTGCCGCAGTTGACTGGCTTCTTCAGACATCTGCCGGGCAGAACATCGAGAAGCGCATTTATTCGCATAACGAAACCCTGCACGCGCCTCACCTTCTAGATCTCGAGGTCACGCAGGTATTGCGGCGTCTTGCATTGCAAGCGGTGATCTCTGCTCATCGCGCTGACGAGGCGGTCGCCGATCTGCTGGATCTCCGTATTACTCGATATCCTCATCTGGTGCTCCTGCCCCGCATCTGGCAGCTTCGTCACAATTTTTCTGCCTATGATGCCGCCTACATCGTGCTTGCCGAGGAGCTGGGAGCCGCGTTAGTCACGAGGGATGCTCGACTCGCTTCCGCTTCAGGCCATGCGGCACCCGTCGAGCTCTTTTAGTTTGGGAGGGGGATGTTAACATTCCCCCATCAGGCATTCAGGCCGAAGACGAGAAACATAGCGCGATCAGCAATCTCACAATCAGCACCACGATTTTCATGCGAATGTCTCCGGTAAAGTTGAGGTCGCCCCAGGCTCAGCAGAAGCGCGCCAGCCCCATGTGCGAAAACTCCAGTTCTCCTAAGTGCCAGTACGGAATTGTAGACATAACGAATACAGTTCCAGCCTCAGAATGCGGGAAAAGATGCATGGTCGCCGCGTCGGCCTGATTTTCCTGCCAAATCACCTTCGAAGTGCATCTTTTGTTGCCGGGAGTCAGCAGTAGAGCCTTGGAGAGTTCTCTCTCACTGTTTCAAGTAACGAAGCGCAACACTTCCTGATTCAAAAATCTTCGATTCGACAAGTTTCAGTTGGCATTTCTCCGGCAGCTTGACACCTTCGAACAACCGTCTCCCTTCGCCAGCAATGATTGGCGCAACGACAATACGATATTCGTCAATCAGGCCAAGCTCCATCAGTTGTGAAGGAACATCTACACCGCCGACCAAAATATTTTTGCCCTGTTCTTGTTTCAATTTGAGTATTTCTTCGCGAAGGTTCGTACGAACGATTCTCGTATTTTTATCTTCCGCTCTGCCCAATGATCGTGAAAAAACAATCTTGTTCTTGGAGACAAAGGCTTGAGCAAATTCGATATCCTCTTTTTTCTCGGACTGGCTTTTTGCGATATCAGGCCAATAAGGAACCATCAATTGATAGGTTTTACGCCCATAGACGAGCAGGTCAAAATCTCGCAAGAGGTGCGTGTAATGTTCAAGTAAGTCGTCAGCGGGATTGAATTTGGTATGGTCGCAGCAGCCATCCAGGGTAGTGTTGATTGCGAAGATTAGATTTCTCATCTAATTGACCTGCCTCCTTTTATGTACCAGCGCTTTTGGGACCACCTTCTCGCGGCAGGCCGCGATCAGCCGGACGGCCTTACCGCGTTTGCCAGCGCCTCGGATTGCGCCTGCCATGGAAGCAGGCTATCACCACAATCCGATGGTCTTGCACCTCGAAGAATATGGCATACGGAAAACGCCGCACTCCCGCACGGCGACGACCCCTGTAGGCGACAGGGAATTGCAACGGATGTTCTGCGAGTGCCTCCACCGTGGCTTCGACCGCCAGCGCGAAACGATCCCCCAGCCCCGGCGGATGTTGTCGTACCAAGCCCGCGCTTCCAGTAAGTCTCATTCGCCTCAGGTGTCCAGACGACCGGAAGCGTCACGCTTTCTTAAACAGGCCCGCCCTGACTTGCTGCCATGGGATGACATCGGAAGGGTTTTGCTCTTGTCGAGCAATGCGGTAATCAAGCTCCGCTCGTTGCGCGTCCGTCAGTGATACTGCGTCCGCTTCCAGGCTTTCCCAGACTGTATCCAGCAGTTCCGCCTGTTAGCGGCGGGATAGGCCGGGACCATTATGGCGGACCAGTTTGTACCAGGCCGCCAGGGCTCGGTGGCGGTAAGGGTGGGCAAGAATATCCGGAAAGTAGTGAACCA
>Ga0302324_100029799_pt1 | contig 10326 bp, 9 predicted proteins | sample Palsa_T0_1_FD_201949 | JGI IMG/M metagenome (GOLD analysis project Ga0302324, IMG submission 201949) | Peat permafrost microbial communities from Stordalen Mire near Abisko, Sweden - Palsa_T0_1 | ecosystem: Environmental > Terrestrial > Soil > Palsa > Peat permafrost | place: Sweden: Abisko... | reverse complement strand
ACAAGCGGCTGGGTGCGTGCGAATTGCCAGCCCAACGGAGGCTTAACCACGAACTGGCCCGCCGGCCATATTCCGTCGTCGCCTTCCTTCCGCGTGCTCTTTCCTTAAAGGCGTGCGCGGACTCAGTGTCTCTGCACGTCACGCCGCCGCCTTGACCGTGCGTCCTGCTTTGTATCCGTAAATTCCGTAAAAGGCGATGTAAGCGAAGGCGATCATCGGCACGATAAAGGATTTTTGAATTCCACTATGGTCGGCAATCGTTCCTTGCAATTGCGGCAGCACCGCCCCTCCCATGATCGCCATGACTAGCAGCGAGGAAGCTTGGCTTTTCTGCGGGCCAAGCCCTTCAATGGCGAGAGAGAAAATGTTGGACCACATTACTGAGCAAAACATGCCTACCCCCAGGATGCTCCACTGTGCTGTTTGACCTTTAGTGCTCATGCTAGTCACGAGCAAGGCTATTATCACCACGCTAAATAAGGCCAGCATCCGGTGCGCGCTTCCTGCACCCAGGAAAAAGGCGACCAACAAGACGCCCAGAAAGCCGCCGTAAACCATGACATTGCTCCAACTGCAAACGGTGGCGACGTTGGCGACAGCCGATTGGTCGAAATAATAATTAAAAACCGGCACGCTACTGAGGAAGGTCACAATCTTCGGCCAGGAAGCAATGATGATGAACGCAATCACCGGTACGAGAATCACAAGAATATGTTTGACTGTTCTGCGGATGGCGCTCAACGCAATCGCCCCCATAAACCGACCGATCATCAATCCACCCCAAAAATAGGCCAGGAATTTGCTGGCGACCTCATGTTGCACTCCGCCGAGTTCGGGCAGGGCGAGGTAGCTGATAATCAGGCTCCCCATCGTTACTTCGCCACCTACATACATGAAGATGGCTAGCATTCCCAAAGACGTGTGGGGATGTTTCAACGCGCCCCAGCCCTGCTCGATTTTGTCCGGGTTGGTGAAACTTGGCAGGTGGGCGAATTTAAAGAAAATCGCCAATAATACGAACACTCCCGCAAAACAGAGGTAGGGGATTTTCGCTGAGTCCGCGCCATGCGCATTCGGATTGCTCAGAAGATTGAAAATCAGCCACCCGCCAATGATTGGGCCAATGGTCGTGCCAAAGGAATTGAACGCTTGCGAGAGATTCAACCGGCTGGACGCCGTTTCCTCCGGCCCTAAAATGGTCACGTAAGGATTGGCGGCAATTTGCAGCATGGCAAATCCCAAACCGACAACGAAGTACGCTACCAGGAAAAATGGATAGGAAGTTGCTACCGCTGCAGGATAGAACAAGAAGCTGCCCAACGCTGCGACGAGCAAGCCGATGATGACGCCGTTTTTGTAGCCGATGCGGTTGATCGGGTCGCCTGAGGACATCGAAATGATGTAATAAATCAATGAGCCGATTCCATAAGCCCCAAAGAAGACAAGCTGCACCCGAGTGGCTTGGGCGTAATTCAAATGAAACGCCTCTTTGAATCGCGGAATCAGCACGTCGTTAAACACCGTCATGAAACCCCACATGAAAAAGAGGATGGTCATGATCGCGAACGGTCCGCGAAAGGTTTGATTGCCCGCCGGGGGCGAGGACGCCGTCGCCGCGCCAGTCGTGTTCATAGTTGCCATGTTGGAATTTTTAATTACTCAGGTTGCGGTTGTAAACAAATTTCAGTTCGGTTAATGTGCATTTCCTGACCCAGGAAGAATTTCTTGAGTTCAACCAGCGACAATCGAATCGTGATGACGCTCGACGCCGGCGGCACCAATTTCCGCTTCGCCGCCATGCGTGGCCATAAGCCTGTGACCAGGACGGTCGCGCTGCCCTCCAACGGCGACAATCTGGACCGCTGCCTGGCCAACATTGGCGAAGGCTTCGCGCGCGTCAAAAAACTCTGCCCCAAACCGCCCGTGGCCATCAGTTTTGCGTTTCCAGGACCGGCGGATTATCCCAACGGGATCATTGGCGACTTGGGGAATTTGCCCGGATTCCGCGGCGGCGTCGCGCTTGGCCCGATGCTGGAGGAAAAGTTCGGCCTGCCGGTGTGCATTAACAACGATGGCGATCTTTTCGCTTATGGCGAGGCCATCGCCGGTTTTTTGCCTTACGTCAACGGCCTGCTCAAGAAGGCCGGCAGCCCCAAGCGTTACAACAATCTTTTTGGTGTCACGCTCGGCACCGGCTTCGGCGGCGGTATTGTCCGCCGGGGCGAATTATTTGTGGGCGACAACTCCATCGCCGGCGAAGTCTGGCTGTTGCGCCATAAATTGCAACCCCGGATGAACGCGGAGGAAGGGGCCAGCATCCGCGCTGTCCGCCGCGTCTATGCGGAGAAAGCCGGTTTGCCATTCGATCAGTCACCGGAGCCGAAGGCCATTTACGAGATCGGCCAAGGCAATGCGCCGGGCCACAAAGCCGCCGCGCTCGAAGCCTATCGTCAATTGGGCGAAGTCGTAGGCGACGCGTTGGGCCACGCCCTGACGCTGGTGGACGGATTGGCGGTGGTCGGCGGCGGACTATCCGGGGCGGCGCCTCTCTTTTTACCGGCGCTGACGAAGGAGTTGAACAGCACCTACACCGGCCCTGACGGAATTCCATTTCGCCGGCTCGGCCCGCGCGCGTTCAACCTCGAAGACCCTTCGCAATTGGAGAAATTTTTGGCCGGTGAAACGCGTGTGGTGACAGTGCCCGGCAGCAGGCGCAAGGTGAAATACGACTCGTTGGCGCGCATCGGCGTCGGCGTCTCGCGTCTGGGCACCAGTGAAGCGGTGGCTATCGGCGCTTGTGCGTTCGCGCTGCGGAAACTTGACCAAGCTAATCCGAAAAGTAAATTCCTCCCATGAATAGAAGAGAGTTTATCCGCAACACTTCCCTCCTCGCTTCCACCGCCATGCTTGGCTCCGTCGCCGGGGCCGCCGACTCGAATTTTCCAGTCGTGCGGGTGGCCGAAGCCAAACGCCGTTTCAAAAGCGCGTCGGTCGAGCGCACCATCGAGCGCGTCAAGTCCTCCATCGGCAACAAGGAGTTGGCGTGGATGTTCGAGAATTGTTTTCCGAACACCTTGGACACGACGGTTGATTTTGAAATGATTGACGGCCGCCCCGATACTTACGTCATCACCGGCGACATTGACGCCATGTGGTTGCGGGACAGCTCGGCGCAAGTCTGGCCGTATCTGCCGTTGACCAAGGAAGATGAGCCGTTGCGGCAGCTTATCGCGGGCGTCATCAACCGGCAAACGCGGTGCGTCTTGAAAGACCCTTACGCCAACGCCTTTTACAAGGACGAGAAGAAAATCAGCGATTGGAAAAGCGACGACACCGACATGAAACCGGGCGTCCACGAGCGCAAATGGGAAGTGGATTCGCTCTGTTACACCATCCGGCTGGCGCACGCGTATTGGAAAACGACCGGCGATACATCCCCGTTCGACGACCAATGGCACGAAGCAGTCTTGCGGATTCCGCGGGCTTTTCGAGAGCAGCAGCGCAAGCACGGACGCGGGCCGTATCACTTCACGCGCAACACATCCACGCCCACCGACAGTCTGCCGGGGCGCGGCTACGGCAATCCCGCCAAGCCGGTGGGGCTGATTTTCTCGATGTTCCGCCCCAGCGACGACGCGACGGTTTTCCCTTTCCTGGTGCCGTCGAATTTTTTCGCCGTGATCAGCCTGCGCCAGGCCGCCGACATGCTGGAACAAATCCACCACGACACGGCCTCCGCCGCCGATGCCCGCTCCCTGGCCGGCGAAGTGGAAGAGGCCCTGCGCCAATACGCCGTGGCCAATCCTTTGGGGTTCGGCAACATCTACCCTTACGAGGTGGATGCCTACGGCGACGCTTATTGCATTGACGACGGCAACATTCCCAGCCTGCTGTCGCTGCCGTATTTGGGAGTCGTGACGACGGACGACCCGCTTTACGTCAATACGAGGAAATATGTTTTGTCCTCCAGCAATCCCTATTACTGCAAAGGCAAAGCCGCCGAAGGCCCCGGCGGCCCGCACGTCGGCGTGGACATGATCTGGCCCTTGGGCATCATCACGCGCGGCCTGACCAGCACGAACGACCAGGAAATCCGCGGTTGCCTGGAAACCTTGCGCAGGACGCACGCCGGCACCGGCTTCATGCACGAAGCCTTTCACAAAGACGACCCGAAGAACTTCACCCGATCCTGGTTTGCCTGGGCGAACACCATTTTTGGCGAATTGGTCCTGAAAACTTTTCAGGAACGGCCGCATTTGTTGGATTAAATGTCAGACGTTTTTTCAAAGAAGAAGCGCTCGAAAATAATGGCCGCTATCCGCTCGCGCGGCAATAAAGCTACCGAGCTGAAGCTAATTTCTATTATGCGCACCGCCGGAATCACCGGCTGGCGGCGGCGCCACCAATCGCTCCCTGGCCGCCCTGACTTCATTTTCCCACGACAACGCCTGGCTGTCTTTGTTGATGGCTGCTTCTGGCATGGATGTCGGCACCACTGCCGCATGCCTCAAGGAAACCACCAATATTGGCAGCGCAAAATCGCCCGCAATACCGACCGCGACCATAGCGTCACTCGGCTACTTCGAAGTCGAGGTTGGGGCGTTCTCCGCATTTGGGGTCATGCGCTCGCATCACCCGACAAAGTTGCATCCCGGATCACTTCCAACTTGAGTGCCGCACGCAAACGATGCAAGAATGCGCACAGGCATAAATGAACGCACAAGACATGACTGTTGCAGAGTTCTTCGCTGGGATCGGCCTCATGCGGATCGGCCTCGAAAACGCGGGCTGGCGTATCGCCTTTGCCAACGACATAGACCACGACAAATGGCAGATGTATAGAGACCATTTCGGCGATACCGGGGAGTTCATTGTTGAGGATATCCACAAGCTAAACTCCTCACAGATTCCAACCGTCAGCCTCGCCACGGCGTCTTTTCCGTGCAACGATCTCTCACTGGCCGGTGCCCGGCACGGCTTGGCCGGCGCACAATCTTCGGCCTTTTGGGGCTTCATTGACATCCTTAAAACCATGAAGCGTGAGCGTCGCTTGCCACCGCTGGTTCTTCTGGAAAACGTCACCGGCTTTCTTAGTTCGCATGATGGCCAAGATTTCGAGGATGCTCTTATTGCTCTTAACGACCTTGATTACGCCGTTGACGCCTTTGTCATAGATGCCGCTCGGTTTGTTCCTCAGAGCCGACAACGCCTTTTCGTCATCGGCACCAAAACCCGGGAATCATATACGCTAAACGAGACCCCCGGTTTCTACGAAAGCGAAATTAGGCCGCCGGCACTGGCGAGTTTCATTCTGATGCACGCGGACATAGCGTGGCGCATCCGCGAACTGCCCTCGTTGCCAAAATGCTCCAAACTCCTCGACGACATCGTTGAAGATCTGCCTTTAAACCATCAGATGTGGTGGAGCCGATTGCGTTGCGATTACATGCTGAATCAAATGAGCCCAAAGCACCGCGCTCAGGCCGACGCAATGATCCGTGGAGATACGACTCGTTACGGCACGGTCTTCCGCCGAGTGCGCAACGGCAAATCCATGGCGGAGCTTCGCACCGACGGAATTGCGGGTTGCCTTCGTACACCACGGGGCGGGAGCGGTCGTCAAATTTTGCTGGCCGCCGGGAAGGGCCGTTTTTCAGTTCGCCTGCTTACTCCACGAGAATGCGCACGTCTAATGGGAGCCGACGATTTTGTGGTGAAGGTTCCTTTGAATCAGGCTTTTTTCGGTTTTGGCGATGCCGTATGTGTCCCCGCCATGGAGTGGATTGCTAATAATTATCTAAATAGGGTTTGGCAGGATGAATTCAAACCTGTCGCAATAGCAACTGCTTCTTCGCCCGCTACTTATCGCAAACCGCACAATACTTGAGTTTAAGCATGACGCCCACCGCCGAGAGACTTGAATCACTCTGCAAGGAGTACCCGAAGTTCCTTCACAAAGGCGGCTTGTGCGTGCCTTTGATTGTGACCAAAACCGCGCGCGAACGTGGTCTGCCACTTGAGCCGGATGATCTCCGTACGAAAGAAGGGGGCCAAGTCGCTGGGCTGGGCAGGTCTGCTGTTCAGAAAATCCTTGAGGCCGAGGGAATTACCAGAGTTCTTGCTGAAGAAGGGGGTAGAACCAATCGTGGAAACCTTCGACTTATGAAACTGTACGTAGCCACTCTCAATGAGCTTCACCACGAAAAGGCTCTCGACCTGGCTGAAGCGCATAAGTGGTGGATCCAAAAGGTTCGCGCCCACTTCGTATCAAAGGGCCCGAAGTTCCACTTCGACCCAGGCAAGTCGCTTCGCGCCAACATCAACGATCTTCTCGACCAAGCCGCTGACTTGCAGAGAGTTGGCGGGGGCAATAATTACGTTGGGGCCATGCTTCAACATCTTGTTGGCGCAAAACTCGACATTGTGCTCGGCCACGGCAAACTTCGCCACCATGGCTTCTCTGTCGCCGACATCTCGACTCAACGCAAGGCAGATTATCAAATTGATACGGTTGCGATCCATGTAACCACCCATCCTACTGAGGCATTAGTTAGGAAATGCGGCGAAAATATCAAAGCCGGCCTTAAACCAATCATAATCACGCTTGGCGACGCGGTTCAGCCAGCCGATTTTATTCTCCAGACTTTCAAGATAAATGACCGAGTTGATGTGCTGGACGCCGCTCAGTTCCTAACGGCAAATGTTTACGAACGCAGCCTCTTCAAAACTGCTGAGTGCAAAGTTACCCTCGCAGCCCTCTTAAAGCGCTACAACGCCATTATTGATGAGTGCGAAGCAGATCCTTCCCTCCGTGTCAAGCTACCGGGCTAAACAGGCGAGTTTTTGTAGCTGGAGAGTGGATGCTAGAAATTTTCGACGCGTTTGCGCACGATTTGAAAATAATTATGGACAATACGCAAGCGTTTGCGTATTTTGCACTCGTGAATAGAGCAGCGCAGCAACTAGGCCGTCTCGGCGGAAAAGCAGGAAAGGGAAAAGCGAAGGCTCGCACGAGCGAGCAAGCCCGCGCCGCTGTGATGGCGCGTTGGAATAAAACCAAAGCGCGCAAAAAGCGCAGAAGGGAAGAATTGGAGCATGAACACACGAGAAATTGATCCAAAAGCAATGGCGGTAAACTTGCTGCTTTTGTCAAAAGAAGAGGTCTCCGCCAAATGCAAAGAACTCAACATCGCGCCAACAGGAGACAAATTTAAGATGATCGATCGAATTATCGTGAGAATTTTCGGCCTTGACGCGTGCAAGAAGGCTTTTGCTCGCCGGGCTTAAAACAAATAACTAGCGAGATCATTAACACACGGTCTTGCGCCGGGTCACTAGAAAAGGGGTCAAACTATCGCTTTGGCCTGTTTTTGCGCTTGGGGACGCCAAACCTTTGGCTTTGGCCAGGAGGACCAGATGTTCCAACTTCAAAAAATCGTCCAATTCCAATTTCTCTTCTGGAAGGAGACCGGATTCCTTCTCCTTGGCAATCAAATCCCAAACTCGCTGGCGAGCTTGGTCGGAGGGTTTGAAATTTGCGAGCGATTGCGCCGGAATCTGCTCGACTAGGAAATCCAGAATCTCGTCACTCACGTTCATGGGCGCAATTTAGCCGCAAGACTCAGGTTGAACAAGCGTGGACATGCATTATTGCCCGCCGGCCACAGTCGTCCATTGCTCCACGGGATACATGGATTTCCAGACTTGTTCCAAATCCCGGTCATTGGGCAGGCCGCTGGTAAAATAAGCGTCGGTGCCGTCGGCTTGGTTCACCATTTTCTGCGTCCCGGCTTCCAGCCATTTCATCCCGGCCACGTGGCCATCGGCAAAGGAACAATGGCCGAAGTTTCCATGGCGGCTGGCGGGAATGTTGCGCCAGTCTCCTGCCGGCTCGATGCCGGCGTAATCAATGCCAAAGTATCCATCGTCAAGGCTGGTCTGGGTCGGATCAGGCGCGTCTTGCTCATCCCAATAATAGGACGCGTTGGCCGGGCCCGGATCATGGATATTGCTTAACTTCAGATTTTCCAAAAGCCCGTCGTGGACGCTGCCGGCGACTCCGATGGTGGAGTCATTCAAATAGACAGAGTTGTCGCCCATCATGCCACTGGCCGAGTAACTGCGCACGCGGGGGCTGGGGGGCGTCAGCCCTGAAATCTGGACGACGAATTGGTCCGCCGGGCAGCGGAAGACCCCGAGGTTCGGGCAGAAAGGAAAAAGAACCGACGCCTGCAAAAGGTAAGTGTTCGTCACATCCGTGGGCGAGGCCGGGTTTGGCTGCACATTGCCACCGACCCACCCGATGTTGGTATTGATGAGGTCGGGCGGCAGACCCAGGACGGTGAGGTTGCGCGGCATATAATCAACGTTGTCGCCCGCGTACATATGAGCACCCGCGGTAAGCTGCTTGAGGTTGTTCAGGCAATAGACGCGCCACGCCTCCTGTTTGGATCTGGCCAGGGCCGGCAACAACAGCGCCGCCAAAATGGCGATAATTGCGATCACGACCAGCAATTCGATTAAAGTAAAAGCCGATCGTTGCGGCCTTGATAATCTGAAGTTTGCTTTCATAGGCGCGACGTTCCGCAAAGTTACGCGCGACATTAGGATGTTTTCGGGCTTTTTGCAAGATTTTATTGACGAACGGTTTCGATACGGGCGCAAATCAGCTTTTGGCAGGGTCGGCGCGCTGCGCCGACCTGGACGCCGCAGCGCGACGTCCCTACCTGGGAATTGTCTAAAACCTGATTTGCGCCCTTTCGATACCTCTCCAAGCCGGGATGCGCCTGAAGTTGCGAAACGCGCCCGAAAGGATTTGCCTTGGGCCGGGGTGTGCGGTATTGTCACCAAAGTTTTACCCAAGAATAGCTTTTCAAACAGCGGCCATGGCCTTATGACTTGTTTATGACGGACCAAGCGCAAACGGGTGAACGCGTTTATAAAGGGATTCCTGTTTCCGCCGGCATTTGCCAAGGAAAGGCCTTCGTGCTTCAAAAGGCCCAGACTCATGTGCCCCATTACGACGTGGCCGAAGCCGATCTGCCTCAGCAAGTCCATCGCTTCCAACAAGCGCTCGTCCTGACCCGCCAGCAAATCCAGGAGGTCCAACACAAAGTCAGCCAGGCCCTCAACGCCCACGAAGCCAGTATCTTTGACGCCCATTTGCTGGTGCTGGATGACCCGACCTTGATTGATTCCGTCACGGGGTTGATCCAATCCAAAAAAATCAACGTCGAAGCCGCTTTCCACGAGATCGTTCAGAAATACACGGCGACCTTGAGCGCCATTGATGACGCCTATTTGCGCGAGCGGGTGGCGGACATGCGCGATGTGGCTTCGCGCATTATGAACAATCTGCTGGGCAACCTCCAGCATCAGGCCCTGCAAGATTTGCGCGAGCCTTGCATCATCATCGCCGACGATCTGTCGCCCTCGGAGGTGGCGGTGATCAACCGCAAGATCGTGCTGGGGTTTGGGACCGATGTCGGCAGCAAAACATCGCACACGGCCATCATGGCCCGTTCGCTGCAATTGCCGGCCATTGTCGGCCTCAAAGTTGCCAGTGTCAATATAAAGAGCGGGGCGCACATTTTGCTCGACGGATACAACGGTTCGGTTGTCATCAACCCCAGCGACCAGACGCTTTTTGAATATGGCCGGCTGGTGCGGCAGCAGGCTTCCATCGAGGAGAAGTTGCGCGCCATTCAGTCTCTGGAAGCCATCACGTTGGACGGCCAGAAGATCACTCTTTCGGCCAATATCGAGCAGAGCGGCGACATTGAGGCGGTCAAGGAGTTTGGCGCGGAGGGCGTGGGGTTGTTCCGCACCGAATACCTGTTCATCAACCGGGAAACATTGCCGACTGAGGACGAGCAATGCGAGGCTTACCGGAAAGTGGCGGCGGCGTTGAAACCGGCGCCGGTGATCATTCGCACGCTGGATTTGGGCGGCGACAAATTTCTGGCCCACTTGCAACTCCCGCTGGAGATGAACCCGTTCCTGGGTTGGCGGGCCATCCGCTTTTGCCTGGAAGAACGGGAGGTTTTCCGCGCCCAATTGCGCGCCATCCTGCGGGCCAGCGCGGAGGGCAACGTCAAGATCATGTACCCCATGATTTCCAGCCACAACGAACTGGATCAGGCCAATGCCTTTGTCGAGCAATACAAAAACGAGTTGCGCGCGGAAAAAATCCCGTTCGATGAAAAAATCGAAATCGGCGCGATGATCGAAATTCCCTCGGCGGCGGTGTCGGCGGACATGCTGGCCAAGCGGGTGAAGTTTTTCAGCCTGGGCACCAACGATCTCATCCAGTACGCGCTGGCGGTG
>Ga0302324_100029794_pt1 | contig 10327 bp, 6 predicted proteins | sample Palsa_T0_1_FD_201949 | JGI IMG/M metagenome (GOLD analysis project Ga0302324, IMG submission 201949) | Peat permafrost microbial communities from Stordalen Mire near Abisko, Sweden - Palsa_T0_1 | ecosystem: Environmental > Terrestrial > Soil > Palsa > Peat permafrost | place: Sweden: Abisko... | reverse complement strand
TGATGATGGAAAGAGTGCGTTGTAGGGTTTTCATGCTTGGATTATCGTCCTTTGTGATTGTCGCTCTTCGCGTTTCGCTCTTCGCCAGACGGCTCTGGCTTTTAGCTCTTAGCTCGAAAACATCGTTGCCAGTTTATAAATTGTCATCCCGACCGAGGACTTCAGTCCGAGCGGAGGGACCTGCTGTTAGTCTCGACCGCGAAGGCCGTTCGGGTGGAGCTGGCCTGAACGCCAGCTCTACGCAAAGCCTCTGGCGAAGAGCGAGCAGCGAAAAGCGGCTATTTCATCACCGCCGCTTGCGCCTTCACCAGCGTTTCGCCGATGTCGGCGGGCGACTGTGCCACATGAATCCCCGCCGCCTCCATCGCCTTGATTTTCTCCGCCGCTGTTCCTTTGCCGCCGGAGATGATCGCGCCCGCGTGGCCCATGCGGCGTCCAGGAGGCGCGGTCCGCCCAGCGATGAAGCCCACCACCGGCTTGCGGACGTTCTGCTTAATGAACTCCGCCGCGGTCTCCTCGGCGCTGCCGCCGATCTCGCCGATCATCACGATCGCTTCCGTCTCCGGGTCGTCGTTGAACAGCCGGATCGCGTCGACAAAATTTGTCCCGATAATCGGATCGCCGCCGATGCCGATCGCAGTCGATTGTCCAATGCCGCGCGTCGTCAACTGGTATACCGCTTCATACGTTAGCGTGCCCGAGCGCGAGACGATGCCGACGTTGCCTTCCTTATGAATGTGCGCCGGCATGATCCCGATCTTGCACTTGCCCGGTGAGATGATGCCCGGACAGTTCGGCCCGATCAGCCGCGAGTTCTTTGTCTTCAGGAACTCCCACGTGTTCACCATGTCCATTGCCGGAATGCCTTCGGTGATGCAGACGATCAGCGCGATGCCGGCATCGGCGGCTTCCATGATGGCATCGGCCGCAGCCGGCGGCGGAACAAAGATCACAGTCGCGTTGGCGCCGGTTTTCTCCACGCCTTCGCGCACAGTATTGAAAATCGGCCAGCCCTCATGCGTTGTGCCGCCCTTGCCAGGAGTCACGCCTCCCACAACTGTTGTGCCGTAAGCAGCGGCGTTCTTGGAGTGGAACGTTCCCTCACGGCCCGTCAAGCCCTGCACCAGCAGGCGCGTCGATTTATCGACCAGAATGCTCATTGGACCCCCTTAGCGGCGGCGACTACTTTTTCGGCCGCGTCCTTCATGGTCTCTGCCACGATGAATTTCAGACCGCTGTCTTTCAATATCTCGCGGCCCCGCTCCACATTCGTTCCCTCCAGCCGAAGCACAATCGGCAATTGGAATCTGGTCTTGCGCGCCGCGCTGACGATGCCGTTGGCCAGCGTGTCGACGCGCAGAATGCCGCCGAAGATGTTGATGAGCACTGCCTTCACGTTTTTGTCGCTCAACAGGATTTCGAAAGCGTGCGTCACCTGCTCCTCGTTGGCGCCGCCGCCCACGTCGAGAAAGTTTGCCGGCATGCCGCCCGCGTATTGAATGATGTCCATGGTCGCCATCGCCAGGCCGGCGCCGTTCACCATGCAGCCAACGTTGCCGTCGAGCTTGATGTAGTTAAGGTTGTACTTGCTGGCTTCGACTTCGAGCGCGTCTTCCTCGCTTATGTCGCGCAGTTCCAGAATGTCGGGATGGCGGGAGAGCGCGTTGTCGTCGAAGTTCATCTTGGCGTCCAGCGCGAACAGCCTGCCATCGGTCGTGGTGATGAACGGATTGATCTCGACCAGCGATGCGTCGGTATCTTCGGCGGCCCGCGCCAGCGCCATCATGAACTTCACCGCGCCACTGATGTAGCGGGGCTCAAGCCCAAGCCGGAAAGCGATCTCGCGCGCCTGAAAGCTGCGCAGCCCGAAGCCAGGCACAATGTGCTCTTTGATGATGGCGTTGGGATCCTTCGCCGCGACTTCTTCGATCTCCATCCCACCAGCGGCCGACGCCATGAACGCGTTGCGGCCCACGACGCGGTCCAGCACGATACCAAGATAAAGCTCGCGCGCGATGGGCAACGTCTCTTCGATCAGCAGCCGCTGCACCTTCTTGCCTTCGGGACCGGTCTGATGCGTGATCAGTTGCATTCCCAACATCTTGGTTGCCAGCTCGCCAGCTTCTTCCGGCGACTTGGCCAGCTTGACGCCGCCGCCTTTGCCGCGACCGCCAGCGTGAATTTGCGCTTTCACGACGACGCCGGTCGCGCCGTCCTGAAATAGCGCCCGCGCCGCATCCAGCGCTTCTTCGCGGCTTTCAACCATCCGGCCGCGCGGCACTGCCACTCCATACTTCGCCAGAATGGCCTTTCCCTGATACTCGTGTATTTTCATTTTGGTATTACGACAGCGGAGTAACCGTCGCCCCGCGGTTCCGGTGGTCGGGCCGGAGTTGTCTGCTCCTTACAAGGATGGCGTAACAGTAGGAAACCTTCGATTGTATAAGACGGCACGAGATCGCGGCTAGTGCGAGAGATGGCTTTGTATTAGGTCACCCTGATACAAACCGAAGTCGCCGTAGCCTAGTTGTTCGCCGCGTGCGACTGCCAACCGTCGCCTGCGCGCCGTTGTGACTTCCGCTTTCCGAGCAATGGCCCGCTCGGCGTGGCCGCTGCCGCGGCCCCGTCCAGTACCAGCCGGCAAACTTCGTTGATGTAACCTTCGCTCAGTTCGTCGTGCCGGACGAGAAAGCGCATATACATCGCGCCATACAGAATGTCGAGCACCAGATCCAAGTCTAACTTTTCAGGCAGTTCGCCGCGCTCGATCCCGCGCCGCAGCGTGCGATAGGCACCCTGCCGCCGGGGACGTAGAAGACGGTTACGAAATTCTTCCAGCAGCTTCGCATCCGATTGCCCGGCGGCAATCACTGCCTTCACAATGCGACCGCGCGAGGAATGCAGTACGGCGAGAAATTGGTTCATCTGGAGGGCCATGTCGCGGTACACCGACCCGCTGTCGGGGAAGCGCAGCTCCTCTTCGGTGCTGGAGGCAAATGCATCTACTACCAAGGCGCCCTTGTTCGGCCACCAGCGATAGACTGTAGCTTTGCCGACTCCCGCATCGGCGGCAATCGCTTCAATGGAAAGCTGGGCAAAGCTCGCTCTGCGAATCAGTTTTAGGGTGCTGCGGAGAATGGCCTGCCGTGATTGCTCGCTGCGCGGTCGGCCGGGAGGGCGTTGGCCATCGCTCGGGTCGGGCGTTCGCTTTTGTCGGGAAACAGCCATCTTACTTGGGCCCCGGCAGTGACATTGAATCCAATACGTATCGTATCGTATCATATGAACTGCATGGTTTAGGTAGAGCGGCGCTTTAGCGCCGCGTTTTCCGGCCAACCATGGGCGTCTGGAAAATCGTGAATGGCTTCTTAACGCTGGCCTAGAGACCAGCACTACTCGATTGGGGTCATACAGCCGATGTGGATTGTTGCTTTAGCGCTGCGGCGTCCTTATACGTTCGTGGTCATGGCCCTCGTGATCATTCTGCTGATGCCCCTGGTCGTCTTTCGCACTCCGGTCGACATCTTTCCCGACATCAATATTCCCGTCATCAGCGTGGTGTGGAACTTCACCGGCTTCGCTCCCCAGGACATGGCCGACCGCATCATCACCAACTCCGAGCGCGGCATGACGGTGACGGTCAACAACATCGAGCACATCGAATCGCAATCGGTGAACGGCGTCGGCGTCATCAAGATATTCTTCCAGCCGGACGCCAACATCCAGACGGCGTTGGCGCAGGTGACCGCGATCGTGCAGACCACGGTGCGCGCTTTGCCGCCGGGAACAACGCCACCATTGGTCATCCAGTACACCGCGTCCACCACGCCTATCGTTCAGCTCGGACTCAGCAGCAAAACTCTGCCCGACCAGGTGCTGTTCGACCTCGGCCAGAACTTCCTGCGCAACCAGCTGGCAACCGTTGCCGGCGCGGCCACGCCCTATCCCTATGGCGGCAAGATACGCCAGGTGCAGGTCGACCTCGACATGCCGCGGCTGCAGGAGCATGGCCTGTCGCCGAACGACATCGTCAGCGCCATCAATACGCAGAATGTCATCACCCCATCCGGCACCGCCAAGATTGGTTTGCTGGAATACCAGGTGGAGATGAACAGCGCCCCGCGCAGCATCGCCGATTTGAACGATCTGCCGGTGAAGACGGTGAATGGCGCCACCATCTACATGCGCGACGTGGCCCATGTGCGCGATGGATTCTCCCCCCAGACCAACGTCGTCCGCCAGGACGGCGTACACGGCGTTCTGATGGCCATTTACAAGGTGGGCAAGGGCTCCACGCTTACCATTGTCGCAGCCATCAAAGGGATTGTCCCCATCGCCCTGCAGTCGCTGCCGCAGGGCGTTACCGTCAAGCCGCTGTTCGACCAGTCGCTGTTTGTGCGCGCCTCCATCAACGGCGTGTTGCGCGAGGCGCTGATTGCGGCGGCGCTGACCGCGTGCATGATCCTGATCTTCCTGGGTGACTGGCGCCCGACCATCGTCATCTCCATTTCCATTCCACTGTCGATATTTGTTTCCGTGCTGCTGCTCAGCGCGCTGGGCGAGACCATCAACATCATGACCCTGGGAGGTCTGGCGCTCGCGGTTGGCATTCTGGTGGACGACGCCACGGTGGAGATCGAGAACATCGAGCGCAATCTTGCCCAGGGCAAGGAGATGAAGCAGGCCATTCTGGACGGTGCATCGCAAATCGCCGTGCCCGCGTTCGTCTCCACGCTGTCCATCTGCATCGTGTTCGTGCCCATGTTCTTCCTGACGGGCGTAGCCAGATTCTTGTTCGTGCCGCTGGCGGAAGCGGTGTGTTTCGCCATGCTCGCTTCGTACTTCCTGTCGCGAACTCTGATTCCAACGCTGGTGATGTACATCATGCGCGGCCACGAGCACCGGGAGGCGAGTGGAAAGACATTCTTTGGCCGCTATCAGCGCCGCTTTGAGCGTGGCTTCGACAAATTCCGTAACGGCTACTATTCACTGCTGGAGACCACGCTGGAACATCGCAAGGTGTTCGCGGCCTGCTTCGTTGCGTTCTGTGTACTTTCCCTGTTTCTGGTGTTTTTCCTGGGCGAGGATTTCTTTCCCAGTGTCGATGCCGGGCAGATGCGGCTTCACGTCCGCGGCCGCGCCGGCATGAGGGTAGAGGAAACGGCAAGGCTTTGCGATGAGGTCGAGCGGTATCTGCGGCAGCAGATTCCGAAAGACGAATTGGTGACGATCCTGGACAATATCGGGCTGCCGAATTCCGGTATCAATCTTTCCTATAGCAACTCAGGAGTGATTGGCACCAGCGACGCGGAAATCCTGGTGGGCTTGAATCAGGAGCACCATCATCCCACAGCCGGCTACGTCCGCAAGCTGCGCGAGGGTCTGCCGCGGCAATTTCCCGGTGTGGAGTTTTTCTTCCAGCCGGCTGACATTGTCACCCAGATCCTGAACTTCGGCTTGCCCGCACCCATTGACATTCAACTGCTCGGTGCTGACGTAGCAACCAACTACACGATCGCGCAGCAGATTTCCAATCGGCTGCGTCGCATTCCGGGCACCGCCGACGTACACGTGCAGCAGATGCTCGACCTGCCCACGCTGCATCTGAACATTGAGCGCGACCGGGTCACCCAGGTGGGCATGAACGCTCGCGATGTGGCGCAGAGCGTGCTGGTCTCGCTGAGCGGCAGCTTTCAGACGGCGCCAAATTTCTGGCTGAATCCCAACAATGGCGTTAGCTATCAGGTCGCGGTGCAGTCGCCGCAGTATCGTGTGACATCGCTACAGGACCTGATGAACACGCCGGTCAACGATCCCAACGTGCCGAATTCGCAGGTGCTGAGCAACCTGGTGCAGTTGACGCCGGTGGTCAGGCCGGCGGTGGTCTCGCACTACAACGTGTTGCCGGTGATTGACGTCTATGCCAGCACCCAGGACCGCGATTTGGGCGGCGTCATTCGCGACGTGAACAAAGTGCTGCAGCCATTCCGCAAGCAACTGCCACGCGGTACGCAGCTCACCGTCCGCGGACAGGTGGTGACCATGGAAAGTTCGTTCATCGGCTTGGGCGTCGGGCTGCTGGCTGCGATCGTTCTGGTGTACTTCCTGATCGTGGTGAACTTCCAGTCCTGGCTCGACCCGTTCATCATCATCACGGCGTTGCCGGGCGCGCTGGCTGGTATTTGCTGGATTCTGCTGCTCACCCGCACGACGCTCAACGTGCCCTCGCTGACGGGCGCGGTGATGTGCATGGGAGTGGCGACTGCGAATTCGATCCTAATGATTTCATTCGCACGCGACCGGATGCGGGCCGGAATTCCCTCGGCCCAGGCCGCCTTGGAAGCCGGTTATACGCGTATTCGCCCGGTGTTGATGACCGCGCTGGCCATGATTATCGGCATGCTGCCCATGTCTCTGGGTTTGGGTGAAGGCGGCGAGCAAAATGCGCCGCTGGGACGCGCGGTCATCGGCGGTCTGCTGTTTGCAACCGTGGCGACGCTGTTCTTTGTGCCGACGGTGTTCGCGATGATTCACGGCCACAGGGAAGCCAGGCAGGCGGAGAGGCAATCGTAGAATAGTGGAGATTATCGCGAGGATTTCGAACATCGGTTGGTGTCAGGCACGTTTTGTATGGGCACTCTTGACTTTGCATTATCACGAGCCCGTCGTTGTGTCAGGGCACGACTTCAGTCGTGCCGTAGACACGCTCTCAGACTTCGGCTTTAGCCGCTGAGGTCAGGGGCTAAAGCCCCATACTTGTTTCGGCTTCTTCGGCACGACTGAAGTCGTGCCCTGACACAAATCGATTTTGCAGCATGTTGATTGATATTTGCTCGGGACACTCATAGGAAGCGAATGGAAGATCGATACAATCCGACCGGGGATGCCAGGACGCACTCCGAGCCGAGCCACTCTTATCGGGAGCCGCAACGGGGCGCAGACGACCGCGAAGCAGACGGTGACGACGGTCATGCTGCGGCAGAGATCACGCCCCCGCCCAAGCTGGCGCCTGCGCCTCCGCGCCGAGCCCTGCTGTTTATCGGCGTCGTGGTATTGGTGCTCGTCGCAGCTGGCGTCGTCGCCATGCTCATGCGAATCCATGACAGCCATGTGCTGGCCGATGAGGCCGAGCAGAACGCGGTTCCCACGGTCGCGGTGGTACATCCCACGGCGGAGAAGCCGGACGAAGAACTGGTGCTGCCGGGCACGTTGCAGGCTTACATCGAGTCTCCCATTTATGCGCGCACCAACGGCTATCTAGTGCGCTGGTACAAGGACATCGGCAGCCACATAAAACAAGGGGAATTATTGGCCGACATCGATACTCCCGAGGTCGATCAGGAGTTGATGCAGGCACGGGCGGCGCGGCAGCAGGTGGTGGCGGCAATGGATCTGGCCAAGATCAATGCCGATCGTTACCAGTCGCTGCGCAAGACTGACTCGGTTTCGCAGCAGGAAGCCGACACCCAGAGCAGCGGATATGAGCAGGCGCTGGCGAACCTGGCCGCTGCCGACGCCAATGTCAGGCGTCTGCAAGAACTGGAGGGGTTCAAGCACGTGTACGCGCCGTTCGATGGAGTGCTGACGCGGCGCACCGTCGATCCGGGCGCGCTGATCAACTCCGGCAACGCCGGAGCAGCCGGCAAGGAGCTGTTTGACGTAGCCCGTACCGATCCATTGCGCGTCTATATTTCCGTGCCGCAGGCCTATGCGCCGGCCATCAAAACAAACATGGACGCAGTGGTCACCTTGCAGGAGTTTCCCGGACAGAAATTCATCGGCACGGTGGTACGTACGGCGGACTCCATCGATACGGTCACTCGCACCTTGCTCACTGAGGTGGATGTTCCCAACAAGGATGGGAAGCTGCTTCCCGGCTCGTTTGGCGAAGTACACTTCAAGCCCAACATTGACGTGAACAAGGTCACCGTCCCGGTCAATGCCATGTTGTTTCGGCGGGAAGGCCCCCAGGTCGCGGTGGTGGGAAGCGACGGTAAGGTGCAGCTACGGCGAATTTCGATTGGCCGTGATTACGGCACCACGCTGGAGATCGTCGGCGGTGTGGATGTAAACGATCGCGTGATCGTGAACCCTTCGGATTCGATCGAGGATGGCCAGCAGGTGAATGTCGCTCCGGAAAAGCAGGGAGGCCAGCAATCGTGAGGCGTTTGAGCTTCATTGTGGCGACGGGCATCCTCGCGTGCGGATTCTTGACTGGCTGCATGGTAGGGCCGAACTACAAGCGTCCGCCCGCTCCGGCTCCGGAGGCCTACAAGACGCAGGCGCCTTGGCGTGTTGCCGCGCCCAAGGATGCGCTTCCCAAGGGAGCATGGTGGGAAGTTTTCAACGATCCTGAGCTCAACGCCTACGAACAGCATTTGCTCGCGGCCAATCAATCTTTGCTGGCAGCGAAAGACCGGCTGGAAGAAGCCCGCTCGCTGGCGCGCGTGACCTCGGCGGGATTCTTCCCGCAAGCTAACGTGGATCCCAATGCTTCGCGCCAGCGCTATGCGGGTGATCGCCCGGAAGTCGTAACCCTGGGTCGTCCGCTCACGCAGAGCACTTACGAGGTCCCTTTTTTCGTGAACTATGAGCCCGACCTCTTTGGCAAGGTGCGGCGGAGCATGCAAGCCTCGAATGCGAACCTGCAAGGCAGCGCCGCCGACATGTACAACGTGCAGCTGGTGCTGACGGCGGAACTAGCGGCAGATTACTTCAGCCTGCGGGAACTGGACGCCGAAACTAAGGTCGTTCAGGATTCGGTCGACATCGAACAAAAAGGTCTGCAATTGGTGGAAAGCCGCCACGCTGGCGGCGTCGCCTCCGGCCTCGACTTGGCGCAACAACAGACCCTGCTCGATGCCACGGTCTCGCAGCTCTACCTGGTGAAGCAGCAGCGAGAGCAGTACGAACACGCCGTTGCCGTGCTGACGGGAAATCCCGCTGCCACCTTTACCGTACCAGTGCGGCCGCTGGATGCGACGCCGGTTCCGGTGCCCTTGGGAGTGCCTTCTGACCTGCTGGAGCGGCGTCCGGACGTCGCCACCGCGGAACGCCACATGGCCTCCGAGAATGCGCAGGTGGGCGTTGCCAAGGCGGCGTTTTATCCGCAGCTGACTCTTTCCGGCGCCGGCGGATTCCAGAGCACGAACATCACCAACCTGATCACCGCGCCTAACGCAATCTGGTCGCTTGGCGGCGATCTGTTGCAGCCGGTGTTCAACGGCGGTCGCAATCGTGCGAACCTGGCTTATGCCAGGCAAAGCTATGACGAGTCGGTAGCCAACTATCGCGAGGCAGTGCTGGAGGCCTTCCAGCAAGTAGAAGACGGACTTACTGGCCTCACGGAGCTGTCGCAGGCGAACTTAAGTCAGAATGCCGCCGTCGCCGACGCCCATCGCGCGCTGGAGATTGCCAACAATCGCTACGTCGGCGGAGTGACCTCGTACCTGGACGTGATCACCGCGCAATCGGCACTGCTCACCAATCAACGATTGGCCACTCAACTCGCAGGCCAGCAGATGGTAACCGAAGTTTATCTGGTGAAAGCGCTGGGCGGAGGGTGGGACGCATCGCAAATCCAGAATGAGCAGGTACATCCGCGAGCGATTCAGGCGATACAGCAGTAGAGCCTCCTCAGAGTCCGCGACATCCCTCAGAAAAACCGCGTCATGACTCCTCGATAATTTCATATTCCACCGACCAGCCCTGGCGGCAACCCTTCGTTCCGCGGTTCATTCCGACTCGCGAGTTTTCTGCCCACTAATCCCGGCGCCGTGAACCTTCTTGGTAAACGCTTTTTGTTGGGTCGGCCGGATTAGAAATGTACTACGGCTTGTGGCAGCTTGGAGCGTCGCAGAATTGCCACAAAATTCTTCAAATTCCTCTTGACAGACAATGGTTTAGGAGTAGGATACGTCCTAAGTGGTCAAAAGTGGGATGCAGTGGAACAAGACCTGAGCCTTTTGGGGATGCGATTGATTCGAAATGGTTTCAGCGCCAAGAGCGCCTTACAGCCAGATCGTTGCTGCCCCGTTGGTTTTGTGATGTTCACCTCCCCGCTGAAAGTTGACGTTAAGGCCGAGCGCTATGTTTCGCGGCACCCATTTAACCCGGCTCGACGACAAAGGGCGTCTCAAGATGCCCGCGGAATTCAAGCGCGAAATCGACGAGAACTACAGTGCGCAATTCTATATCACCAGCTGGGACGGAAGAAGTGCCAAAGTTTATCCCTTGCAGGCGTGGGAAGAGATCGAGCGCAAACTGGCGGCGCTGCCCGAAATGCACAAGACCAAGCAGAAGCTGCTGGAGCGCACCAGTTACTACG
>Ga0302324_100029793_pt1 | contig 10327 bp, 10 predicted proteins | sample Palsa_T0_1_FD_201949 | JGI IMG/M metagenome (GOLD analysis project Ga0302324, IMG submission 201949) | Peat permafrost microbial communities from Stordalen Mire near Abisko, Sweden - Palsa_T0_1 | ecosystem: Environmental > Terrestrial > Soil > Palsa > Peat permafrost | place: Sweden: Abisko... | reverse complement strand
AGCCCCGGATATCGGGCAGCGCCGTGCGGCCCGGAGTGAATGCGGGCTCGGGAGTGGTATTGAGAATGTCGCCTAGCCGGTCGATGGAGATTCGCGCCTGATGAAAGTCCTGCCAGATTTGCGCAAGACGGAGCACTGGCTGCGACACACGGCTGGCAAGCATGTTGAAGGCAACCAGTTCGCCGATGGTCATCTCGCCGCCAATGACGGACTTGGCTCCGAGAAAGAGAATGGCTGCTGTCACCAGCTTGTTGATGAGCTGGATGCCCTGGCTCGCCCAATTGCCTAAGTTGGAGACGCGAAAGCTCGCGCGTACATAGCCCGCGAGTTGCTCCTCCCAGCGCCGCTGCATCTGCGGCTCGACGGCGAGAGCCTTCAGAGTCTCAATCCCGGTGACGGTCTCAACGAGGAATGCCTGGTTCTCCGCTCCGCGATTGAATTTCTCATTGAGCTGGTGGCGGAACACCGGGGTTATCAGAACCGAGATAAGGATGTAAAACGGAAAGGACGCCAGGACGATACCGGTCAGGGTCAGCGAATAGAAAGCCATCACCGCAAGGAAGACGATAGTAAAAAACAAATCAATGACGAGGGTGAGCGCCGAACCGGTAATGAAGTTGCGGATATTCTCAAGCTCGCGCACGCGCGCAACGCTGTCACCAGCCCGGCGAGACTCGAAGTAGCTTATCGGCAGCGCCACCAGATGCTTAAACAGGCGGGAGCCAAGTTCCACATCTATCCGGTTGGTCGTGTGCGAGAAGACATAAGTGCGCAGCGCGGTCAGCACACTCTCAAAGAGAGAGACGACGATGAGGCCAAAGACTATTACATCGAGCGTGGAAAGGCCGCGATGCACCAGAACCTTGTCGATGACGACCTGGAAAAACAAGGGCGAGACGAGCGCGAACAACTGCAGGAAGAACGAGGCGATGAGCACTTCGGAAAGCAGGCGGCGGTATTTATGCATCGCCTGCAGGAACCAGCCTATGTCGAAGCGACGCGTCGTATCGAGGAGGCTTGCGCGCCGCGTCATCAGAACGAGACGGCCGCTCCAGCCCGATTCCAGATCATCGCGGCTGACGAGCTGAGGCCTGCCCACTACCGGGTCGAGAATCAGGATTTTGCCGTCTGCGACCTTGCTGATGATGAAGAAGCTGCCGTCGCGCCGCTCGGCGATGGCCGGCAGCGCCGTGCGCAAAAGTCGATCATAGTTGCTGTCGATGACGCGGCATTTAAGCTTCAGATCCTTGGCACAGCGCAGCATTTCAGTCACTCCGATGGTGCGGCCATATTGGTGGATCAGTTGTCCGCCGTCCGCCGCAATGCCATGAAACCGGAGCAAAAGCAGAAGCGCCGTAAGGCCGGTGGAATGCGATGGCGGTATCTCAGGCTGAGGGTCCATCGGTCTTACTGAGCCGGAGTGTGGGAAGAGGGGACGCCGTAGCGCGAATCATCCTTGCTGAAGCCAATCCATTGAGAGCGGACATCTTCGTAGTGAAGTTTCGGATCGTATGTCGCTGCGGGAAGCTTCAGGTGTTCCGCCGTGAGTTCCCCCGCCGCCGCTTCGATCTGCACTACGGCCATATCCTTATCGTGTTGCGATTTGGCCTGATCGACCTTGTCGTCAAGCAATTACGGTGACCGACGGCGAGGACCGCAGACACAGCGTCGATGTGTACGCGGCCAGTATTCGATGCGGCGCATCTTTTCGTGGCTCACGCAAAGGCGGACCCGCGAAACGGATTGCCGCCGCTGGGGCCTGGCACGGTGTTTGAGGTGGTCGCGAATGGAAGAATCCATCATGTGCAGGGATCGGCGCTGCAGCGCTGGATTCTCAAGGAGCGGCAGGAGCGTAAGGGACCGGCGGGGTTTCTGTTTTCACAGAGGCCGACTCTCGAATGAGCGCAAATCCATAACATCGGCGAATCGGAGCGGAGTCGTTTGATTCGTGGCCAAAGTTTTGTCTGCTGACCGAGGGTTATCGTTCGCGAACCTCCCTTGATGTTTCGCTCCGCTTTGCTTCATCGAACTGTGTTTTTCTTCTGTAAATCCTGAATGCGAATCCCGCGCCTAGGCACGCCAGGATTAGATTTCGCGAATCTGCAAACCCTGTCATGAAGCACACGACAATGATCGTCAGAAAAATGAACATCGACACCGCCCACATACCATCGCCGAAGGCTTCCAGCGTGCTTTTCTTCCTAGGAGCGACAATACCTGCTTCTTTCATCCGCCGCTTGCTTATCAACCGCAGGAGGATGAACAGCAGGATCACCGGAAGGTCGGTCACAGCGAAAAACAGGGTAAAGGCAATTGCAGAAGCAATTATTGGATGGTGCATTGGAAAGCCGCAAAAATATATGGACTTTGCGGGACAATAGCGTGCAATTGACAGCTGAACAAGCCCGTTGACTTCTAACTCGATAAAATACATTAGCGAGTTAGGAAGAGGAGGGGTCGCGGGGACCCTTAAACTGGCGCAATCCATCCGCCTTTCGGGTGAAGGCGGACCTTTCCTTCATTAAGAATCATGCTCTGCACCGCGATTTTCAAGTTGGAAAAATCGTGAGAATCAAGGCCAGAGCCGGTTCGTTGAAACCTGGTGTCGATCTTCAGAGTGCGACGGAAAGTCGTATGCTTCCTATCTGAAAACAGCAGCTTTACCTTTTGAGGCTCCCTCCGGGATGAGGTGCATTTGAAGAAGACACAACCGGTCGCATTCGCTTTCGCAATGGCCTCATCTATCTTGGCGATCCTCTTACGCTTCCAGCGAACGCTGGGCGCGCTAAAATCTTCTACGGTCGCGGGTCCTCGTGACTAATTCACCATCCAGGATCGCGCACGGCGGCAAAGTTTGCCCGCTCGAAGATGGCGTAACCGATGCCAAAGGCCACGCTGTCGCAAAGAGTGTTACCGCAACGCTCTTATCGACCGAAAAGCATCTCTCTAAGTCCCAAACTCTGCGCCGAAAATTTATCCACACCGTAACCTTCGACATATGATCTCTACCATCCGGGTCGTACATAATACCTCTTTCATAGAGTTGAGGGGAGGTTCGTTTTGCCAAACTTCGCCGTCAGAACAAGACGGTGAACGGTCTATTTCGCTCGATGAAATTGTTCGACGTTCCCGACCCCGGAAGTTAGCTTCTTTTAATCCATTACTTGAGCAGTATTGGACATCCTGGGAGCAATGTTTATCTCTAAGATCCAGATACTGTGGAATTTCTCGGCGCGACAGTGCCCCCAGGCGGTCGCTGCTGTTATCGCAAGAATCAGGAGCTGCTGAATGAAAGCAGTTTCCAAGCCGGGAGCCCCCGTGAGCCGACCTCTGCACGTGTTGATCGTTGATGATTCCAAAGCTGACGCGGAGCTGATGCTGCGAGCTTTGCTGGCTGGAGGCTTCGAAGCTAGCCATCAGCTCGTGGACACGCAGGCGGCGATGCGCACGGCGATCGAAGGACAGGAGTGGGATGTGATTACTTCGGATCATTCCATGCCGCAATTCACCGGCCCGGCGGCGCTGGCTCTGGCGAAGGAAATATGCCCCCAAGTTCCATTCATTGTTGTGTCGGGCGAAATTGATCTCAATTTGGCGGTTTCGCTGATCAAAGAAGGGGCGCAGGACTACGTTCGAAAGGACGAAATGGTCCGGCTGGTTCCGGTGATCGAACGGGTATTGCACGATGTAGAGGCTCGACGCGAGCAGCGCGCGGCGGAGCAGGCGCTACAACTTTCAGAAATGCGCTACCGCAGGTTGTTTGAAACGGCAAAGGACGGAATCCTGATTGTGAATGCGGAGACCGGGCAGATCGACGACGTAAATCCGTTCTTGCTGAACCTGGTGGGCTTCTCGCGGGAGAACTATTTAGGAAAGAAAATGTGGCAAGTTGCAGTTTTTAACGATGAGGAGGCGTCGAAGGCGGCTTTCCGGGAACTGCAGAAGACGGGCTACATCCGTTATGAGGATATTCCGGTGCGCACCAGCGCTGGCGGTTGCGTGGATGTGGAGTTTGTGAGCAACGTTTACCTTGTCGGACCAAAAAGAGTCATTCAATGCAACATCCGGGACATTAGGGGACGCAAACGCGCCGAAGGGGAAATTCGAGGACTCAATGCGGACTTGGAGGGGCGGGTGCAGGCACGCACCGCGCAAGTCGAGGCGCTCAACAAAGCAGCAGAAAGCTTCAACTATTCCGTTTCCCACGATCTGCGAGCACCGCTGCGGCGAATTACTGGCTTCGTGAAAGCGCTGGAGGAGGATTGCTCGGGCATGCTGGATGCGGCGGGGAAGCGGTTGATCGGGAACATTCTTGCGTCAACGCAACATATGACCTCTCTGATCGAAGCGCTGCTCAAGCTGGCTTCTATATCAAGCGGGGAATTGCAGCGGACACCAACGAGCCTGAGCTCGCTTGCGCACGTAGTCGCGAACGAACTGCAAGAAAGCGATCCGCGACGCCATGTGGAGTTTGTGATTGCCGAAGGCATCACGGCACCGTGCGATGCAAATCTGCTGCGTATCGTATTTGAGAATCTGCTGGCAAACGCCTGGAAGTTCACGAGCCATGTCGCTGCTGCGAGAATCGAGTTTGGGGTAACGCGGGAAACGGATAAGCCAGCGGCCTATTTTGTGCGAGACAACGGAGCTGGATTCGATATGAAATTTGCCTCTAAGCTCTTCGGCGTTTTTCAACGTCTCCACGCCGAAAGCGAGTTTCCGGGGACGGGAGTCGGACTGGCATCGGTGCAGCGGATTGTACACCGGCACGGAGGGCAAACCTGGGCCGAAAGCACGGTCGGCCAGGGAGCAACGTTCTACTTTGGTCTGGAAGCGGTTTCCCAGGATCGAGCAGCCTCGGTCGCGTCAGGGCTTGGCCCCCTCCTGTCTCTGACTTCGGCGATTCAGTAGGCAGTTCGTGGCGGGGATGCAGGTCGCGAAGATTAGGACTTTCCGACTGGGGTTCCAAGCTCGGCGACGTGAATCGTACAGGAGGCGAATCGGGGCAGGACAGCGAGAGGAAAACTCAGATGAAATGGGACTAGGAGCTGTCGCTGCATGGCAGACGGGCGACTTCAGGATTTCTCTTCCATTCAAACGGCAAAAATCAGAGTAGCTCGCTCCGAATCTCTGGTTCAATGACCAGCCAAAACTGTTCGGCCACGCTGAGGATGAGACATAACGAGAAAATGTGAACTCGCTAAATGAGCGATATGAATCACGGAATGCCGACCGAGAATCAGCCAAGCCATGCGACGTTCAGGGATCTCATTCTTGCGTTGGACGAAGCGTTGAAAACGAGAACAAAGCACATGCACGATATGGAAGTCAGATTTGAGACAAACATTGTTTACAGCGATCATCGCTGGACAAGTCATCGTTTTTTAACGGGAAAAATCGCGCCGAGAATCCCTCCCTCGCTCGGCCTTCTGCGCCCGACCCGGACTCTAAACTCCAGGTAATCGCATCGAGGGTTAGGACAACTTCGGAAAGACGTTTAGATGTCCGGTCTAGTCGTGCTGTTTCGGATTGATGTGTCTGATAAATTCTGTTATCAGACACAGACTTGCTAGGAGGGGGCGGACTCAGCAACGACACCGAACCGCGCCAAAGGAAAAGCTTCTAGCAATGCCACCCGTTCCCTGCTGGTGAATCGGAGGGTGAAGCGCTCAGGATAAAAATCGCGGTCCTGCACAACCTAGATCACTGCGGGTTCACAGACCCCACATTTTTCCACTTTGTCATGTAGCTGTTTTCCTGTTGTTCAAACCGCGGCACAGACGGAATGTGGCCGCCGGTAGCCTTTCAAGCCCAGATACTGCCAGATACCGCACCTCTCTGTCTGGGTCGTAGAGGGCGATAGTGGATAGAGGTGCGATCACCTTAGCAGTCCCGATGTCCCGTAGGTCGTAGGCGGAGGCACGACGGATATTCACGTCCGAGGAACGCAGTAATTCTCCAAGGGTCGCTACAGATTCAGGAGATTTAACGTGACCTCTCATCGCAAGAGCGAAGCTGCCGAGGGTTATCTCCAGATCGGGTGGAGGATTCAACAAAACTGATTCAAGAGACTCAAGATGTCCCGAGCCCCCGAGCTGCAATAAACAAACGGTCGCCCAAAGTTTGCTTGGCAATGCACTGGAAGTGGAAGCGCTGCGCAAATATTCCTCAGCGACTCCCCGCGGGAAGGTGACCAACGCTAGGTCACTATTACAGCACAAGCCGTGCATAACAAGACGTACTGGTGCCGGGGATTGTTCACGGATTACGATATGTTTGGCGCAAAAGCCCGTTTGGTGCTACCGGCTGGGCCGGAGGAGGCGCACAAAACCACGATTGATTCGAAATGATTTCTTGTGTGGCCACCGGCTGGTCACCAAAACTGGGCGGCACGACCGGCCTGCAACCCGGTCTGTAAACTTAGAATCGGACCGCGTCGCCCACCGATCACGAGCGCAAACGCCGTCGACTTCATGGAGATCCAACACCTCCGACACGAGCATGGCATCAGGAGGAGCGAACTGTTTCATTGCCGGGCGCAACCAGAGCAAGGACTGCCGCAGTTTTCAATCCGCGACATTGCGGTGTGGCGGTCCACAAGACATCGTCGACTGGACTTGGGTGGTTTGAACCAAGGAGTTTTCCTAGCGACTGGCGGTCAGGCGAGACGTTCACGCGTAGGATTAAGTTCGCAGCCGTCTTATGCTGGAACGCCTCTCGTCGTTTTTCCGTCTAACGCAGGGAACAGTATATGGCACCTGCGCCCTTACTGCGGTGACGGCGGAGCCGCCTTCGGAGCGATAATGAGTTCGTTCTGCAAGAACTACGACCTGTCCCTCTCGAAGACCTCGAACTGAGCCGCGAGCCGGTAAGGGTTCAAGGTGGCCCGGAGGCCGGATGATTCCCGCCTAAATGAGAAGCTGGCTGTAATGCGGAATCGGCGAATACTAAATGAGCAATGGGCGGGCCCTGCCGAAACCAGAGCAGCCCGAGCATTAGGGGTGCCGGAGCCAGATTGCCCCGGCCTGTTAGAAAAACGATTATTGTCAGTCCAGCAGGGACCATGGGCAATACAAATTGGCTCGGCCAAGAGGTATAAACCTCCCTCTATCACCAGCAATTATGCAACCACGCGCTGCCTCCTTCGAAATGCTTGATCGAGCCGTAGGTGGGGAAGACAAAGATCATCGACTTGCTCACATACTTCATCATGACCCACTTCAAAGCCGTGCCTACCGCGTATTTCGGAATGTGTCCCTCGTAGAGTCCGAAACGGCTGGGGTGCGGCCCGTCGTCATTGCCTTCCACGCAGTTGTGATGAGCTAAGCCCTGGTGTGCAATCTCTACATCAAAGACGATGGAGCCAAGCCAGACGCCCTGGGTTGCCAGAAATACTTTGTCGTGGAAGACCTCGGCATTAGTTCGCAAAGGATGCGCGGCCTCGGAATCGCCAAAGGTCCAGAAGTCCGGTTTCTCGGGTGCGGGCGCGAACTGCGGTTGCGGCGCATCGGGCACGACTGTGCAGATACCCGGGCTGATTTCGAGGGTGCGAAGCGCAGACGGATCAGGCCCGGTGGCTGTCTTCAAAACTTCGGGTTCCGTGGCCGTGGAGCTTGACGAAAGCACCGAACCATCCGCTGAGAGAGTCACGGTCTGCCCCTCGTGGACGATGAGACGATGAGGCGGCGCGCTCTGCGCGGCCGAGTTCCGCACCGCAGGCGAAGCGAAAGCCAGAGCGGAGCCAGAGCCAGAGCCATCGAAAAGATGGTCCCTCTATTTTCTCCCATAATAAAACCCTCCGATTGATCCCATCGGGCGTGATCCATCGCGGCTTGAGCGCTCGGCCTTCTGAACCAAGAAAAACGCAACACGAAGGTACCGTTCCTAATTCGGAGCCTGATGGGACGACGCATCTGCGAGTTGAGCCCAGTATTGGGGTCGCTGCCACTCGGGACCGCCCCTTCGTGCCTTCGCTAAGACCGCTCTAATATCGTCCGGCGGGTTGTTTGCAATGGTGCGAGCGAGGAACATACCTATGACACTGACTCGATGCATGATTCATTCCATCGTCGCCTTAGGGCTCATCGCATTCTGCTGCGCCTCGGTTTACGGGCAAAGCCCAACTATTACCAGCATCACCGTGCCAAGTACTAAGTGCGTCTATGTTGTGGGAGCTGCCGACGCAAAACCCTGCAGCATAGGTCCGGGCATGGGCTTTGTGATTTCCGGGCAGAACTTTGGAGATGCCGCGGAGTCTGTGAGCGTCTGCGACTGCGTCGATGCCACCATCGAACGCTGGACCTCAACGCGCATCGTCGTGATGCCGAACGTGGTGAATCCCTCTTCTCTGATCAGGGTAGAACGTGCCGGCGGGTACTGGAGCAATTCCGTTCCTTACGTCGCTCTGGCTCCAGTCATATCGAGGATCGACGTGGGCACGTGCACCTATTACCCAAACATTTCGCGGAAACTGTGTGCTATCACACCAGGCGCGCAGGTAACAATTCACGGGCGCTTTTTTGGGAGTGCTCCCGGCCAGGTCTCCCTGTGCGATTGTGCGAACAATGCGGCCGTCGATAGCTGGAATCCGAACTGGGCCACCGACCCTACCCCTTACCGCAATACCATCGTAGTCACGGCCGTCGAAGTTGTCTGTGGTTCCTCGGTTGCGGTGGAGTCCGGCGGGATGTGGAGCAATCCTGTCCCGTATACAACCTGTCCTGATTAGAAGGTATTGGAGAAATGAAGTCCCGTGTTCGATATGAAGAGCTGTCGGCTCGTCAAGTGAAGTTTTGTCTCTAGGCGGCCCGCAGTCGTCGACGATCTGCGGGCGCAATCGAGGCCGAGCATAGCATGGGATCGAGGAGCGACAACGAAGTCGAATCCTTTTCATAGCGCTCTGTTGTGCCAGCACGAGATTGTCATAGTCTCAGCTACCCAAGTTTCAACCGCTGGGGCACGGAGGGGAACCGCTCCACTCTGTGTGAGAGGTCCGACCAGTTTGGAAATGGCTTTCTGGGGCACTCCCGAAAATCATCAATTAGCTTTCTTATAATATTTCGTCGCGAGAGTAAGGCGACTACGAGCTTCTCCAGATCCTGCGTCCGTCCACAATACCAGTCAGGAGGAATCGCTTCAGCTACTCCCCAAACCTTGGCTTCGGGCATTGTCTCGACGTTTGACAACCATGGTTCGAATGAGGACCATCCGCATACACTCTCGTACACTTCATTCCTCGAATAGACTCCTCGCAGAGGAGAGTCCGGAAATGACCATTCGCCGGCATTGAAGCAGTATCCCTGGTCAATAAAAGAAGCACTGTACTTCCTTTCTAGGCGCTTTCTCCAAAAGGCTGCCTGGCGGCCATCTGCGTTCCCTGTCCATTTATCTAATGCCAATACGCCGGCAAAGGTTGCCAGATTTCGCACTCTCTCCAACATCTCCACTGGGAGATAGTCAAACACTTGACCTTGGAGGGGATCGACTACGTATCGCGATCCGAACTGAAGCCCTGCTCCGCATCGAACCGTCTTGTCAACGAGTTGAATGTTGAGCTCGGGTGTGTGGTCGATAAGCCACTGATTTACTTCCACGACTTCTCCATTGGGGACGGGCAATCCTGCCAACTGTGCTATCCGACTGGCAAGAATCTCGTTCACTAGGATTCGCTGATGCTGCGGGTTGTTGAGGAACTTAACGACATAGAAATAGCCGTCTGAGCAGTGCATTAAATGCGCCTGCGCTCCTCCGCGCATTCTTCGTACATGTTGAATCGCTTCGACCGACACGAGTAGCCTCCTACACCCTGAATCTCTTCTGCGGCTACCGGAAGCCACCTCGCTCGGAGGAAAACTTAGAATCCCACGGATAATGGATGTCGCCTATGTCCGTCGTCACACAATGCCTGTGGAAAGCGAGAATCAGTGTCATTACGGGACAGCTCGATCAAGAACGCAAGTATCTTGCTGACGGGAAGTGCGGTCTCTGCTAAGTTTGTTGCCGAGTGGGTATTGTTGCCGTCCGGTCTGCAGCTGTAAATCGAGGCAACTGAAATGCGACATATCGAGTTTTGTGTCCTCAGCTATGCGCCGCGCGTTGTGTTGGGGGATGGATACGCCATCGGCCTACTTGCTTTCGAACACGGAGAAGACGGCGTCCGTTCGGCTGAAGCTCGTTTCCCACGAGATCTGGAATGGTTGGTGCCTTTAGATCCAAATGTAGACGTGGAGTTTCTGACCGCCCTGTTTCGGGACATCCAACTCCGCCTTCAGCGTCTTGACGACGCAACCACCCTTCTCAATGAGATGCTCGACTCTTTCTCGAATAT
>Ga0302324_100029788_pt1 | contig 10328 bp, 4 predicted proteins | sample Palsa_T0_1_FD_201949 | JGI IMG/M metagenome (GOLD analysis project Ga0302324, IMG submission 201949) | Peat permafrost microbial communities from Stordalen Mire near Abisko, Sweden - Palsa_T0_1 | ecosystem: Environmental > Terrestrial > Soil > Palsa > Peat permafrost | place: Sweden: Abisko... | reverse complement strand
CATCTTCTCCGTCTCGGGGATCTCTTGGTACGTATCCTGGACGCGCTGCTGCGCGCCTTCGGGGCCACGCCACTCTAGGAAGTTGAAGCGGCGCACCTTGTAGGGGCAGTTATTGGCGCAGTAGCGAGTACCGATGCAGCGGTTGTAGGCCATGTCATTGAGGCCCTCCTCGCTGTGGATCGTCGCGTTGACCGGGCAGACGTTCTCGCACGGGGCTTCTTCGCACTGCACGCACGCGACGGGCTGGAACGCAACCTCGGGCTCGTCTTCGCTCTCGCCGATGAAGTAGCGGTCGATGCGGAGCCAGTGCATCTCGCGGCCGCGATAGACCTGCTCCTTGCCGACGAACGCGACGTTGTTCTCGGCGATGCACGCGACGACGCACGCGTTGCAGCCGGTGCATGCGTTCAAGTCGATCGTCATTCCCCATTTGTGGCCCTCGTACTTCGCGCGATCCCAGAGCGGCAACGTGCGGGGCGTGGGGGAGCCGGAGCGCTTCTCTTCTTCGTTCGGGAAGAGCACGAACTGCGGGTTCGTCTTGTACTCGTCGAGCGTCGCGTCGATCGCGATGGGGCGGCCCTCCATGCGATCGTGGTCTTGCGTCTGGACGAGCTTGTACGTCTTGCCCGTCTTCGAGACGTGGACGCCGTCCATCATGTCCATCGCCTTGGTCGTGCGGAGCGGCGAGACGTTGAAGCCGCGGCCATTGCCGTAGCGCCCGACGTTCTCGCGGCCCCAACCGAGCGTGAGCGTGATCGAGTTGTCGGCTTGGCCTGGCTGCACCCACGCGGCGACCTCGATGGTCTTCGAGCCGTCACGGGCGATGCTGATGACGTCTTCGCTCTCGATGCCGAGCGCCTTCGCCGTCGCCGGGGAGACGAGCGCTGCGTTGTCCCACACGATCTTCGTGATCGGGTCCGGGACCTCGTAGAGCCACGGGTTATTGCCCGAGGCGCCGTCATGGATCTTGTTGCACGGTGCGAAGGCGACCTCGAGGTTGCTTGGGCCGATAGACTTCGCGAGTGGCGCTTTCTTGATGGCCGCCGCGACCTCGTCGAGCGTGGCGTGGGCTTCGAAGCGAACCGAGTTCGAGCCTGCGTCGAGACCGAGACGCAGCGCAGTCTTCCACGCGCCCTCGAACCGCGCGGGGGTCGCGGCGCGTTCCCTGAACGTGGCGCGCACGAGCTCGTGGCCTCGGGGCGCCTCGTCGGTGAGGTGCGCCATGAGCTCGATCACCGACCGACCATCGTGGAGCGGCGCGATGAGCGGTTGCTGAATCGAAAAGGTACCGTCGAAAGCGCGACCGTCGCCCCATGCCTCGAGCTCGTGGGTCATCGGCAAATGCCACGTGCAGTGCTCGCTCGTTTCGTCGAAGTGCGACGAGAGATGAATCGACGTCGGCACCTTGTCGATCTGCTCGGCGAGCTTCACGTCCGACGGTGCGTCGAAGACCGGGTTTCCACCCAGGATGAGGAGGATGTCGACCTTGTTCTGGTCGATGTCGTCAGCGAGGGCCTTGAGGTCCGCGCCGAGGTCGGCGGGCTCGGTGACGTCGACGACGGGGGCGTAGCTCGTCGTGTGGCCCACGTTCTCGAGCGCCGTGTTGAGGGCGTGAACGAGCGCATGGACGTGGGCGGGCTGGCGACGACCTGCGACGACGGCGCACTTGCCCTTGTTCGCGGCAAGCTCCTCGGCTGCCGCCGTCAAGAACCGCTCGGTGCCTTCGGGAGCTTTGGCGTCCGCGACAGCGTCCTTCACGCTGCCGAGCTCGATGGCGTGCTTGGCGACCTCCGCGGCGAGGGCCCGCGCGAACGCATCGACCTCGCTCGCAGGAAGACGCAAGCGCTCGTCGGCGTTAGACCCCGTCACGGTGAGCGATGGCTCGACCACGTAGAGCCGGCTCATTGGGTCCGACGGGCGATCGAGCTTTCGACCGTGCACGAAACCCTTCGTCGCGTGAAGGGCGCCCTGCTCTCCGTGGAGGAAGTCCGAGTCGAGCGCTACGATCGTCTTCGCGAAGGCGAAGTTGTGGCGCGGGACGACCGCCTGGCCAAACGCGATGCGAGCTCCCTCCCGCGAATTGCTCTCCGCGATCGGCGTGTACGAGTGCACGCGCGTGTGCGGGAACTTGTCAGCCGCCAGCGTCCTCAGGCGCAGCAACGTCGGCGAGCTCGATGGCCGCACGAGCACACGAACACGCGCCCCGCCGTCGGCTTGTGAAGTCTTCAGGATGGCCGCGAGCGCCCTGTCGAACGCGCCCCAATCGCTCCTCTTGCCCTTCTCGCGAACGGACGTGGACCGGTCGGCGTCGTAGAGGTCCATCGTCGCCGCTTGCATCAGCAAGTCCGCAGAGCCGAGGCTCGTCGGGTGCTCCTCGTTGCCTTCGACCTTCGTCGGCCGACCTTCGTGGCTCTCGATGAGCGCCCCAACCAGCTCACCGCGGCGGGAGAGGATGGTCGCGTAGTGATCGGCCACGCCAGGGATCACGTACTCGGGTGCCTTCGTGTACGGGTAGATGTGCTCGACGGGGCGCCGAATGCACCCTTCCGTCGCGAGAGCTGCCGTGGCTGCGCCGAGCCCGAGCAACCCGCGGCGCGAGAGCGTGATGGGTGTGAGGAGCTCGCTCTTGGCGGCTTCCTTCGCCGCGTCCGGATTGCGTTTGTCGCCGAGGCTCTTCCAAACGGCCTTCTGCCCCTCGCGCGGAGCTTCCGTCGGATACGGTGCGCGTTTCATCGGTGGCACCCGCTGCAGTTCGTGGGGGGATGAACCTCGGGCGCCTTCCACCCTGGAGGTGCTTGGTCAGGTGTCCACGCCATGTTCGTGATCTGGTCTTTCGGCCGAAGATTGGGCGCCGCGTTGCGGTGGCACTCGAGGCACCATTGCATGGCGATGGGTTGGTCGAGGCGTACGACGTCCATCTGATCGATTCGGCCGTGGCACGTCACGCAGCCGACGCCGACGGCAACGTGCACGCTGTGATTGAAGTAGGTGTGCTCGGGGAGCTTGTGCACCTTCACCCACTCGACAGGGCTGCCCGTCTCCCAGCTTTCGCGAATGGGGGCGAGCATGGCGCTGTCGGTCTTCACGAGGGTATGGCAACCCATGCAGGTTTGCGTCGGAGGGACCATCGCGTGAGCCGCGCGCTCGACCTGCGCATGGCAATAGCGGCAATCCATGCCCATCTGCCCCGCGTGAAGGCGATGGCTGTACGGGACGGGCTGCTTTGGCTCGTAACCGACCTGGAGGTTCTTCGGGGAGAAGTAATACCAAGGGACGGCGATCGCCCCCATGAGCCCCACGAGGCTGCCAACGGCGCCGTAGAGAGGCAGCTTGTTCAGAGCGCGGGGGAAGATTTGCATCGAGTGATCTCGCTACGAGCGTGCCCTACTCGAGCACGCCGCCTCGACGAATGACGGTGCCCGATGGACCGCGCACGGTCCAAACGCTCGTTCGCGCTGGTCTTATAGGGGACGGGGGCCTTGCCATACAACACCAATCAAGAGTGCGAAAACGTTTCGCGCTTTTCATCCGACAGACGTCGCCAATGCGTCGATGGCGATGACGATGAAGAGGCTCGTGAGATAGACCAACGAAGCTCCGAACACGCTGCGGGACCAGCGTGGGCTCACGTGCTTGCGGAGGCCGAGAAGCGATACCCCCACGAACGACGCTCCGAGCACCAACGCGGAGACCAAGTAAATCCCGTGGGCGATGTGGAGGGGATAAAGGAGCAGGCTCGCGAAGGCGAGCGCGCTCGCGTGACGCGCGATGCTATGGCGCGTCACCACGTCGCCAGCGACGTTGGGGAGGACGACCAAGCGCGCACGCCCGTATTCGAGCTTCCGAAAGAGCGCGATCGCGTGAAAGTGCGCGATCTGCCAGAAGAACAGGATCGCGAAGAGCACCAAACCACCCAAATCGACGCGACCGGTCGCCGCTGTCCACCCGAGGAGCGGAGGGATGGCTCCAGGGACTGCACCGACTTGGAGCGCCCAGTGTGAGCGCGCCTTGAGGGGCGTGTAGGCGAGCACATAAAGGAGGTTCGCGAGCAGCGCGAGCAGCGCTGTCGTCGCGTTGACGCCAAACGCGAGGATTGGAATCGCAACGACCGACAGCACGACGCCGAAAACGAGCGCGAAACGCGGCGGCATGCGCCCTGCGGGCAGCGGACGGTCTTTCGTCCGCTTCATGAGGCCGTCGGTGTCGCGCTCGATGTACATGTTGAGCGCGTTCGCGCCTCCCACGACGAGCGCGGTGCCGAGCAGCGCCAAGAGGGCGCTCGTGCGCGTGACGTGCGCCGGCGAGAGCCAGATGCCGCCGGCCGCCGTGAGGAGCACCATCAGCGTGATGCGCGGCTTGACCAGCGTCACGACGTCACGCAACGAGAGGACGCTCGAACGCGCAACGGCAGCGGTCTGCATGGCAAACCCATTTATGTAAGGAGCGCGCGCCCGTCAAGCGCTCCCAACGCCGAGCATCGCGTTTTCGGGGACTCTCAAGAACGCCTCCCGCGACGTGGGGCTCGCGATCGCGGCAGCGCGCGCGGCGAGCCTCTCACGACCCCGCGCGCGCACGACCAAAGCCTCGGCCGATCCGCTCGCGGCAAGCGCCTCGGCACGCGCGTGGTAGACGATCGACTCCCCGGTATCGACGCCACCCGCTTCGGCTATCCCTAGGGCTTCCGCCGACGCCGTGAGAGCCGCGTCGACCTCTCCGCGCGCGAGGTGGATGAGCGCGAGCGCGGCAAGAGCGCGGGCGCGGGCCGGCGGAAGCGACACGAGGAGCTCTTGGGATCGCTGCGCTTCCTTGAGGGCCTCGTCGACGTTTGGTGTTCGCGACGTCCCGCCTGCGGCGGATCCGTCGACGTTTGGTGTTCGCGACGTCCCGCCTGCGGCGGATCCGTCGACGTTTGGCGTCACGAGCAGCTCCGCGAGGTGACATCGGATGCCTCCCTCCATACGTACGTTGCCTTGCGCCGCGAAGGTTTCGAGCGCCCGACGCTGCGCGGCGATGGCCTCGCTCAAGTGATTGTCGCGCGCGAGAAGGATGCCATCGAGATGGTGCGACAAGGCGACAGCCGAGGACAACCCCGATGTCTCCGCGATGCGACGCCCATGAGCGAGATGCATGCGCGCCGTGTCGTCACGACCGAGCTCGCAAAGCGCCGACGCGAGGTTGAGCTCCTGGACGCACGCTCCGCGGACGTCCCCTGCCCGCTCGAGGGCGCCAAAGCTCGCTTCGTAGCGGTTCACGACCTCCTCGAGCTCGCCGCGGATCCCCGCGCGGACGGCGTAGCTCTGCTCGACGCGTCCCCGCGCGAGGTCCGAGGCCACCGCCGCGAGAGCGCGCTCGAGGAGGACGTCGGCGCGCGAATCATTGCGCATGAGAAGCTGCATCGCGGCGCGACTCCACGCGATCGACGCTGCATCTCCCCGCGCATCGGGCACGGTCATGAGCTTCTTGATGGCCGTCTCGAACTCCTCTTCGGGCCCGATGCTGCCCGTGAGCGCGGCGAGCGAGGCGGCCGCACGGAAGAAGCGCGGGTCTCCCTCGGGCAAATCCGCGAGCGCGCCGCGGGCGCACTCCGCGGCGCGTTTCAAGTCGCCTCGCCAGTGGTGGGCTTCGGCGAGCGTGACGAGCAAGTCCCCGCGCACCTCGGAGGGGGTCTCACCCAGCGCGACGAGCGCTCGCTCACCGAGATCGATGCACACGGACAGATCATTGGCCTCGAGCGCATTCCCCGCCGAGGAAGCAAGCCATCGCGCTGCACGGGCTGGCTCTCCCGCCCGCGACCAGTGCTCGGCGATGACCGGCCCTGGCACCCGCGACTCGTGCTCGAGCAGCTCCGCGGCGAGCGCGTGAGCCGACGTACGATCGACGTCCGTGAGCATCGCGTACGCGGCGTCGCGGACGAGAGCGTGGCGGAACGACCACACCGTCCCCGTTTGAAGGAGGATCTCTCGCTCGACCAGCCACCCGCACCAGGAGTCGACGAACTCCGGCCGGGCATCATCGCCGAGCAGCGCGGCGACCTCCGCTGACGTGAACTGCTGCCCGAAGACGCTCGCGGCACGCAGCACGCGACGCGCGTCAGGCTCGACGCTCATCAAGCGCGCCTCGAGCATCGCGAGCGCGGCCCCGCCGACCGCGTCACCCGTGCGCGATGCACGCACGATCTCCTCGGCGAAGAACGGATTGCCCGCTGCATGGGTCGCGATGGATGCAACACGCGCATCTCCCACGTCACACGCGAGCGCCTCCGCCACGAGCTTCTCCAGCGCCTTCGTTCCGAGCTTGCCGAGCGCCACGCCCGTCGGTTGGCGATCGGCGACGAGGCGAATCGCCGTGTCTTTCGCCTCGGGGCGGCCGACGAGAAGGACGAAGAGCGGCTTGTCGTGCGCGAGCCGAGCGATGTCGGAGATGGCGCGCACGGATGCGGCATCCGCCCATTGAAGGTCTTCGATCACGAGCACCAACGGGCCTCGCGCGAGCTCGAAGGCGACGAGGTCCGATGCGGCGCGGCGCACCTGATCACCCATGAGGAGCGGCTCTTCGCGCGCAGCGCGGAGTTGCACGCTGGGCTCTTCGACCTCGAGGCGCAAGAGCTCCGCCAAAAACTCTACGACGCGCGGACGATCGCCTTCGGGGACGTGCGCGCATGCGCGAGATGCGAGCGACGAGCGTTGATAGGTCTCCTCGTCGTCGCGCGCGATCGAAGCCGCCGAGCGAACGAGGTCCGACAGCACGCCAAACGCGACGCTCGCGCGCGTGGGATCGGCCTGGGCGCCCCAAACGCGCGCGCCGTCGTTCTGCGCGATGCGCGTCAGCACCTCGTCGCGCACGCGTGTCTTGCCGATACCGGGCGCCCCGGTGACCCAGACGACGCGGGCGTCGGGCTCGTCTCGGCATTCGTCGAAGACCGACACGATGAGGCCGATCTCGCGCTCGCGACCGATGCATTGCGTCTCGCGGCCGAGGAGCGACGTGCGCGAATGCGGGCTCGCGCCTTCGCGCACGAGCACGAGCTCGTCGCCCTCGGGTCTCACGACGAAGCGGTCACCGAGCAAGCGCGCGGTGTCGGTGTCGACACGAACGGATGCTTCTTCTGGGAGCGCTTCTCGGGCAGCCTCGCGTGCCGAGGCGTCGCTCCCTCCGACGACCAGCGCCACCTTGGCGTGGGCACTCAATCGACGCACAGCGAGCGCAGCCCTCGCGCCGCGAACGGCACGCTCGACCGCCGACGTCTCCGTCGACCACGTGCCGACGAGCGTTCTTTGTTCGCGTGTCACCGTTGCACCGAGCTTCTCGAGCTCCGCTGCGATGCGCTCCCCGACAGCGTCGTCGATCTCGGCGACGAGCGCTTGCGATGCTCTTGCTTCAGCGCTCGTCACGGAGACGGAGCTGCGCGTCAAAGCACCGAACGTGAGCGGGGCTGACGGAGGCGCAGGAGCGAACGCCGCGAGCTCGGCAGCGACTGCGGCACCGTCGCGCGGGCGCGCGTCGGGATCGGTCGCGAGCATGCGCATGAGGAGCTGTGCGAGCGTCTCGGGGACGCCCTTCAACCGCGTGGTGATGTGGGCGGTGTCGCCCTCGAGCATGCGCGCCATCACGGCGACGTCGTTCTTTGCAACGAACGGCCTCTCGCCGACGAGGCACTCGTAGATGATGCACCCGAGCGAGAAGACATCCGCGCGCGCCGACGCACGCTCCCCGCGGGCTTGCTCGGGTGCCGCGTAGCCCACCGTTCCCGCGGCATCGGCCTTGCGTCCGTGCACCGCGAGGCCGAAGTCGAGGATCTTGACGTCGTCTCCAACGATCATGATGTTGGCGGGCGTCACGTCGCGGTGAACGATGCCCCACGCGTGCGCAGCGGCGAGACCGTCAGCGACGCGCCTCGCGATTCGAAGTGTGTCTGCGACCGAGAGCGACCCACGTTCGAGGCGGGTACGCAGCGTCTCGCCCTCGAGCCACTCGGTCACGATGTAGTCGCGACCGTCGTCGACCTTCCCGAAGGCGATGCACCGAACGATGCTCGGGTGGGTCAGCTCGAGCAGCGTGCGCGCTTCGTCGGCTCCGCTCCGCACGCTCACGTTCACGGCCGTCGGGTGGAAGACCTTCAACGCGACGCGCTCGCCACGCTCTTGGTCGCGTGCGAGGTAAACGCTCGCCATGCCGCCAACGCCCGCGAGGCGCTCGATGACGAAGCGCTCCGCGACCACCGCCCCCGCTTCGTACGAGCTCATGGGACTGGTGGCCGTATCGAGAGCGGGGATTTGCGCGCGGGCATGACGATCGCGACCTCCGTTCCCTTCCCCACCTCGCTCTTGATGTCGATGTGGCCGCCGATTGCGGTGATGAGCCCATAGACCGCCGAGAGCCCGAGGCCGCTCTTGGTGACGCCCTTCTTGCCCTTGGCGCGAAAGAACGGGTCGAAGATGCGAGGCATCTCTTCGGGCGCGATGCCTTGGCCCTGATCGGACACCGAGAGAACGACGCGATCGCCTTCCTTCCGCACCACGGCTTGGATGGTGCCGCCGCTCGGCATCGCTTCGACGGCGTTGCGCGCGACTTGGTAGAGCGCCTCGGCGAGAGCGGAGACGTGCACCTCGAGCGAGCCGACTTGGGGATCGTATTGCCTCTCGATGACGACGCCCGAACGCGCGCGGCCGATGGCGCTCTCGAGCGCGAAGTCGAGCATCGCACCGACGTCGGCGGGCTCGAGGACACCCTCGGCGGCCATCGCGAATCGTCTCAGGCGGTCGACCGTCTTCTTGATGCGCTGAAGGCCGCCATCGCTGCGAGCGAGCGCGGCTCGTGCGAGGGCGTTTTCAGGGGCGTCGCGCGCGGCCTGCTGGTTCGACGCGATGCTGATGGAGAGGGCGTTGTTGAGCTCGTGCGCCATGCCGCCGACGAGCACGCGGAGCGCCTCGAGCTTCTCGACGACGACGAGCTGCTCCTGCATGCGCCTCATGCGCGCGAGCGACGCGGAGAGGCGCTCGGTGCGAATGAACGTACGGAGCGACCGGTCTTGACGTGCCATCGCGAGCACGACGGAGCCCGCCGCGGCCGCGATCACGACGAGGTGGACGGGCATCGGCGACGCCGGGCTCGCGATGAGCAGCGCGACGTAGCACGCGACACCGCTCGCCGCGGCGACCCAGGGATCCGCGGGGATCACACCCGCAAAGAGGACATGACAAAGCGGCAGCGTGAGGAGATACGGGCTCGCCGAGCCGCCTGTGAAGTGCGCGGCGAATCCCCAAGCGAGCTCGCTCGATCCCGCCCCGACGGCGTGAACGACGAGGAGCCCGCGGAGGTTTCTTCTGAGCGTGACGACGAGCGCGACGCTCGTCGCGAGGAGGAGCGACGCAGCGCCCTCGGCAAACGTCGCCCGGCGATCGGGCAAGAAGGACGAGAACGCGACGTCGACGACAGCTACCGACGCCCCGATGATCGACGCCAGCGCGAAACACGGAACGAGGTACCGCACGAGCGCCGTGCGCCTCGCCGCGAGGTAGCGATCGCGAGGTCGCCCGCGGAGCCGTCCGTATTGGATCGCGCGGTCCGCGCTCGCGCGAAGATCGCCCGGCGCCGGGAGCGAGAAGCTCGAGCGCGGCGCGGGCGGGACCATGGTCGCATCATAGTCGGAGTACCCGAGTCCTGGGGGCAAGGGGCAAAGCCCAGCTCGCCAGACAGCGCCTTCAAATCGCCCTCACCTCCCCCATCGCCTGAGTCCTGGGGGGCAAGCGGGGCGAAGCCCCCTCGGGTCGGTAGACCCGCAGGGAGGAGCGCGCAAAGCGCGCGGAGGGATGCAATCCCTCAAGACAAAGAAATACGCCAGCAACACGCAACTCTCCTCCCAGGTCGCCAGACAGCGCCAGCAACACGCAACTCTCCCCTCCCAGGTCGCCAGACAGCGCCTTCAAATCGCCCTGCCCGGAAGAGAAGAGACAAGCGCGCGGCTCCGTTTCCGGTTCCGACTCCGGCTCCGGCTCCGACTCCGACTCGGCGTTCGCGTGATCTGGCGCCTCCAAGAGTCGAGTGGATTTCCTGCAAGAACAGCCGGTCGCATGGATCCGTCCGATCATAAAAGGGATCCGTCCTCCGAACGTTTGGATCCGTCCGCTCAAAACTTTGATCCGTCCGATCATAAAAGGGATCCGTCCTCCGAACGTTTGGATCCGTCCGCTCAAAACTTTGATCCGTCCGATCATAAAATTGATCTGGGCGATGCCCCTCGCGTTGTTGAACTCGTGAAGTCGTAGCGGCGGCTCCTTGGTTGGGCCGAGAATCGGTTCCGACCAAGAAACCAGGGCCATGAGCCCAAG
>Ga0302324_100029783_pt1 | contig 10328 bp, 11 predicted proteins | sample Palsa_T0_1_FD_201949 | JGI IMG/M metagenome (GOLD analysis project Ga0302324, IMG submission 201949) | Peat permafrost microbial communities from Stordalen Mire near Abisko, Sweden - Palsa_T0_1 | ecosystem: Environmental > Terrestrial > Soil > Palsa > Peat permafrost | place: Sweden: Abisko... | reverse complement strand
TCGCGCCGGAGTGCAGAAGGCGCGCGAAATCATCGAAACATGCGCACGGCTGAAGCTGGAAGCGCTCACCCTCTACGCCTTTTCGTTGGAAAACTGGCGGCGCCCGCGAAGGGAAGTGGATTTCCTGATGCGCCTTCTGCGCGAATATCTGAAAAAGGAATTGCCGGTAATTCACAAAAATAATATTCGCCTGTTGGTGATCGGGCGCTCGCAGCGTCTGCCCGAAGCAGTGCGGCGCGACGTGGCTGGAGCCATGCAGCTCACGGCCAAAAATACCGGCATGAAGCTGATCGTGGCGCTGAATTACGGCGGGCGCGCCGAACTCGTGGACGCGGTCAATGCCATACTGGAGCGCGTGCAGCAAAACGGCCAGGCAGCGTTCCGCGCGGACGAGAAATCCATCTCCGACAATTTGTACACCGCCGGGTTGCCCGATCCGGACCTGCTGATTCGCACCAGCGGCGAAATGCGCGTCAGTAATTTTCTGCTGTGGCAGATTGCCTATGCGGAGCTTTACGTCACCGAAACACTGTGGCCGGATTTCAGTCGGGTTCGGCTACTGGAAGCGCTGGTGGAATATCAGCGGCGAGAGCGGCGTTATGGCGGAATTACGGGGCACGCAGGACGAGACGAAGCAGCGGACTCAGACGGAACAGCAGGGAAGGCGGACAACTGATGCTGCGGCGAATTTTGACCGCCCTCGCCTTGATTCCCGTGGTGGTGGCGCTGGTGTGGTACGCACCATCCGGCGTGGTCGCGGTGGTTCTGGGCTTGGTGCTTCTGCTGGCGTTGCGGGAATTCTTCCGCTTGGGCGAATTGAGCGGGCTGCACGGCTTTCCGGTTTGGACGGGTGTCGCCTCGGTACTGATGATTTTTTCGCAATGGTCGGAGGGACAGCTCGAAGTGCACCCGCTGCATTCCGGCGTGGAGTTGATTCGCAACCGCCTTTTCTGGATGCTCCCCCTCGACGCAGTGCTGATGATTTTTGTTTTCGGCTGCATGGTGATTGCCCTGGGTAGCCGCATGGGCCTGGCGGATATCCTTCCCGGCATGGGTGTGAGCGCGGCGGGCCTACTGCTGATTGTCTTTCCCGCAAGCTACCTGCTGCGCCTGGACCAGATTCCCGTCACCGGGCCATGCTGGGTACTATTTGTGCTCGTGCTTGTGTGGGCGGGGGACATCGCCGCGTATTTTACGGGCACGTTGGTGGGGCACACGCCATTGGCCCCCTTGCTGAGTCCGAAAAAAACATGGGAAGGCGCGGCCGGAAACGTACTGCTATCGCTCCTGGTGGCTTATGCTTTCGCCGGATGGCTGGAGGTAGACGCATCAACGCTTATGGTAGTGGGCACAATCGCCAGCATCGCCGGGCAGTGCGGAGATCTGCTGGAGTCCGCCTACAAACGAGGCGCGAAGATCAAGGATTCCGGGGCGTTACTGCCAGGCCACGGCGGCATGCTGGACCGCATAGACAGCCTAATCTTCGCCGTGCCCGTGGTCTGGTACTATGTAGACTGGCTGCTACGAAACCGAGGCTGAACGAGCGCCAACCGGGCGAGAAGAGCGCCGGGGACGTCAGAATTTTCCTTCCATGAAGACGCTGGCCATTTTGGGTTCGACGGGTTCCATCGGACGCCAATCCCTGGACGTGGTGGAGTCTTTGCCGGGACGGTTTCGCGTTTGCGCCTTGGCTGCCGGTGGGAATATCGCCCTGCTTGCCGAACAGGCCGCTCACCATCGACCGGAAGTGGTATCCGTAGGAACCGAAGAAGGCACGCGCGAATTATCGGGCCTGCTGCGCGCCGCAGGTGTTGATCCGCTGCCGGAAATTCTCTTTGGCTCCGCCGGAATGATGGCAGTCGCTAGCCATGGATCGGCGGAAATCGTCATATCTGCCGCCGTGGGCGTGGTAGGCTTGCCGGCTACCTTTGCGGCTATCGAACGCGGCAAGACGATAGCACTGGCAAACAAGGAAGTCCTGGTGGCGGCCGGTGAAATCGTGATGGCCGCGGTGGCACGGCACGGGGTTGCGCTGCTGCCCGTTGATAGCGAGCATAACGCCATTCAGCAATGTTTGCGCGGCGGTGAACGGGGCGAAGTGAAGCGCCTTGTACTGACGGCCTCCGGTGGCCCGTTTCGCAAGACCCCGCAGAATAAGCTGGCAAGTGCTACGCCGGAGCAGGCCCTGGCACATCCAAATTGGCGAATGGGCCAGCGAATCTCGATCGATTCGGCAACGCTGATGAACAAAGGATTCGAGGTGATCGAGGCGCGCTGGCTTTTCGGGATGCCGCTGGAAAAAATAGACGTGGTAATGCACCCGCAGTCCGTGGTGCATTCCATGGTGGAATTCGTGGATGGCTCCATTTTGGCGCAACTGGGGATCACGGACATGCGCATGCCGATTCAATATGCGCTAACCTATCCTGAGCGTGTGGCATCTAACCGGCATGCGCTGGACTGGTCCGCTCCGCGCAAGCTGGAGTTCGCGCGGGTGCCGGCGCGGAAGTTTCCTTGCTTGAAACTTGCGCGGGAAGCGCTGCGCACCGGAGGTTCGCTGCCCTGCGCGCTCAATGCCGCCGACGAGGAAGCCGTGGCCGCTTTCCTGGCGCGGCGGATTCCGTTCACGGGGATTAGCGCGGTGATTGAATCGGTGCTAGAGCAAATGCCGCGCGCGCCGTGGCAAACCATGGACGATGTGCTGGAAGCCGACAGGGAAGCTCGACGGCTGGCCACGGAAGAAATCGGGCGCCGCGCCGCGTAGACGACTCGACTGTCGGAGAAACTTATTGTGATATCGAATCTTATTTTTAATGTGGTCCCTGTCACCCTGGTTTTGGGTTTCATGATCCTGATCCACGAATGGGGACATTTCATCGCCGCGCGGCTCCTGGGAGTCCGCGTGGACGTCTTCGCCATTGGATTTGGACCGCGTCTCTTCGGCTTCAAACGCGGAGAAACAGATTACCGGCTGTGCGCTCTGCCTTTTGGCGGCTACGTGAAAATGGCCGGAGATACGCCGGGCGAGGAACGCTCCGGTGCGCCCGATGAGTTTCTCTCCAAGACTCGCTGGCAGCGTGTATTGATTGCCGTCGCAGGACCCGCAATGAACGTGATTTTGGCTGTGGTGATCATGCTGGGACTTTTCATGGTGGGATCGCCGGAGGCGGCATTCATGAGCCAGCCCGTGCGTGTAGCCGGCGTGGTGCCTGGTTCAGCGGCGGAGAAATCGGGCCTGCGGCCAGGAGACATCATTCTGAGCGTGAATGGCCGGCCCACGGGTCATTGGGAAGACGCGCTATTCGAAGTGGGTGTTGCCCAGCCGGGAAGCCGCGTGATGCTCAGTGTGCTGCGGAACGGAGAGCAGCAGTTTATCGAGGTTCCCACTGTCCGTTCGAGTGAGAGCGGAGACGAGACCGACGTACTGGGATATCCGCAGGAGCCGGTGCTGGTCGGCTCAGTGGCTCCGGGACGCCCGGCGGCGCTGGGAGGAATGCAGACGGGGGACGTGGTTGTGTGGGCCGACGGCGGAGCCATGCTGAACCCGGTGCAGTTCACGACCCTGGTGAAGCAATCAGATGGAAGCCCGTTGCATGTGGTGGTGGAACGAGATAGCCGGCAGCAAAACCTCACGCTGAATCCAACATATGCCGATCCCGGGGACGGCGTGAAGCGCTGGTCTATTGGGATCACCGTCGGCGCGCAAAATGTTTACAAGTCGCATCCTTTCCCGGACGCCGCACGTCGCGCCGTCTGGTTCAATTACAAGATGGGCCGCCAGATATTGCGCGTGCTCGCAGGACTGTTTGAAGGTAAGGTCTCGGTGAAACAACTGGCTGGCCCGGTGGGAATTGCCTCGCAGTTTGGGCAGGCGGCGCGGCGCGGGATGCTGGACCTGCTCTACCTCACGGCTTTCATTAGCCTGAATCTGGGTATGGTCAATTTGCTGCCGATTCCCATTCTGGACGGCGGTCACATTTTGATGCTGGCCGTGGAAGGAGTGCTGCGGCGCGACTTGAGCTTGGCGGTGAAAGAGCGCTTTGTACAGGTGGGATTGGTTTTTCTGCTCGGGTTAATCGCGTTCATTACGTACAATGACATTCTGAAGCTGCTGCCTCGGCATTAAGCGGTACGGACGGAATGGAAAGCAGTCACCAAGGGATGGAAAAGAAACGCGCGGCGCCGCCTGCGCATCGCGTATCCACCGGCGAGCGCATCAACGTCCAGCGCGAAGCGGGGCGTTTGCAGCAGCAGCTTGCAGCGCGAGGAGTGCGGCTCACGCACCAGCGGCGCGTTCTGTTGCAGGTGATGGAAACCGCACGGCGACATCTGGACGCCGGCGGTCTGCTGCGCCGCGCGCGCCGCATCCACCCGGGCATCACGCGCGTCACCGTTTACCGTACGCTCGATCTTCTGAAACGTCACGGGCTGGTGGACGAGCTCGACCTGCTCCATCTGCGCGGCGGCGCTCATTTCTACGAGAGTCATGGACCGCGCGATCACATTCACGTGGCTTGTCTGCGCTGCGGACGCGTCCGTGAATTCGAAAGCCGCCTCTACGAAAAACTGAAGGCCCAGATTGAAAAGGATTGCGACATTCGCATAAAAGTTACGCGTACGGAAATCGGCGGTTACTGCTCCGCCTGCCAGGCTTGACGTGACCTCGTAGCGCGCTTTTTCCTGCAAGCATTCCCTTTGCTTGGATTCCGCCGTTGTCGCATCACCTTGCAAAATCTGGGCAGGCGGCGTCATGTATGAGAGTGTGTATCCACTTTATATATATATGTCGTCTGCATGTCCATGCATTGACGGAATAAAAGATGGTCTTGGGAACGTTGGTCGGAAGGGTACAGCAGCGTGGTGTTTTCGAGGTTAAGAAAAGGGGGAGACCACCCGGTGTGGCTCCCGCTTTTCTTTCTCAGTAAGCTTCAGTCCTGTCTTGCTTGCAGTTCCTTAAGACGATTACTGCTGCGGCGGATTGTTTGGATTCTGCTTGCCCACTTCGGAATTCGGCGAACCGAGATTCACTGGGTGCTGGGATCGCCAGTTCCAATACCCTGCCTGCTGTTGAGGAGTAAGGTCGTTATAGGCCTTCTCTCCGATGTGGTGCTGGTCCGCGTACTGGCGGTAGGCGGACTGCTCATTGTTGTCCCACGTGTGATAGGTGTCGGTCGTTGAGTCGTAAACTCCCCGTCCGTTGGGATTTTCCCTGCCCACCTGGGAATCCGGATGGCCAAGATTCACCGGATGCTTGTCGCGCCAGTTCCAATATTGCTGCTGCTGCGCGGGAGTCAAATCGTTGTAGGCTTTGGCGCCAGTGTGGTGTTCTTTCACATACTGGTTATAGGACTGCTTGTCATCATCGTTCCATGTATTGTATGGACGAGGTTTAGCGGTCTGGTTTTGGGGATGGGCCTGTTTCTGCGTTCCAAACCCGGCGGGCACGAATGCCGTGACGCCAAGCAGAATCACTCCAAGATAACGATGCGCGTTGATCATATATCCTTCTCAACATGCAAAATTGTTCGGAGATTCTTCCACCCGATGCGGATGCACATGCGGCATCGGACAGCACTCACATGGATCAAAGGTTAAGTCCCAATGCCCGTGCATAGTTTCGAAAACGCTCGCAATCGTCAAGGGAAATTGCCGTAAGTCATACCCGCAGTGTGTGATGGCTCGGGAGATTCGACTCCGCTGCGGAGTCTCAGAATGAAACTGAATGCGGTGAGATCGACAGCACATTTTCCTCGGGATCCTTGAACAATGCCACCTTATCGCCCGTGGGAGCGATCCAGATCCCGTCTTCGCCCTGGGGCAGGCCAGGAAGGCGCTCGAACGTGACCCCACGCTGTGCCAGCAGTGCCGCTGCTGCATGGATGTCTGGTACTTCCCAGCCGAGAATCGTATAGGGACGGCCTTGAATTTCTTCGCCTTGCCCACCCGCAGTATTGTCCCGTAGGCGTCGAACACCAGCGCGAAACCGTCATTGCGCCGAAATGTGAATCCAAGCTTGTCCCGGTAAAACGCGATGGCCTCTTCTGGGCGCGTGGTCGTCACGAATCCCACCATCTTGTTGAGTTCAGCCATTCGCTCCTATCCTCTACCCCTTCCATTCATCTCAAATTCCCGTAGCGCAATCAAGCTGGGAGTGAGCTCACGCGGCGGTGGCGTGCGGCGAGCAGGCGGAAGAATTGCTGGGCGCAGGATGCGTCGAAACGGATTTGGGCGCGCAGTTCTTCTGGGTTCGCGAATTTGCGTTCGTCGCGCAGCCGTGTCCAGAATCGGACAGCCATTGGGCCTTCCGTTAGGGCTGCGTAAAAATCAAACAGAAAATTTTCGACGGAGACGCAGCCGGCGTCAAATGTCGGACGCACTCCCACGTTCGTAACTGAGCGGTACCACCAGGTGCCAGCCCTCGTCTCGGTAACGTAAACTCCATTTTTCGGGAGAATCTCCGCTGTGGTTGCCAGGTTTAGGGTCGGGACAACCTGCTTTGCTCCAATTCCCGCACCGCGTTGGATTTCTCCGTGTAAGGTAAATGGGCGACCCAGCATTCGGCCCGCGCGGCTCACGTTGGCCTCGCGCAACGCGGTGCGCACGGCGGTGCTGGAGATAATTTCGCCACGAAACTCCACCGGTGGCAGCGTAATCACTTCGAAACCCAGGCTGCGCCCCATTTCCGAAAGCAGACGCACGTCGCCGGCGTGGCGATGGCCGAATCGGAAGTTATCGCCCAGCAGAACGGTTTTTGCGCGCAGGGTATCGACAAGAATGCGCTGAACAAATTCCTGCGGTGAAAGGAGAGAAAAGACATGGTCAAAGGGCAGCACCAGCGCCGCATCCAGGCCCATTTCGCCAAACATTCGCAGGCGCTCGTCGAGCGGCATCAACGTCGCGGGCGCGGATTCAGGCCGAAGGACGCGGAGCGGGTGAGGATCAAACGTGACGACTGTCGCAACGGATTCCTCCCGTCGCGCGTGTTGCCGGACGCCAGCCAGGATTTCCTGATGTCCGCGGTGAACGCCATCGAAATTGCCGATGGTGAGGACGGTGCGCGGGGCGGACTCGCCCGCGCCGAAACGCGCGCGCCATTCTTCCACGGAATGCGCTACGACGAAAGGCATCAAAGTGCCGCTTCCAGCACCAGGCCGTCATAGGCCAGGCCAACGTTTTCCGGGAGCCGCGCATTGGTCGCTTTGTGTCCCAGGTCGTGGCAGATATGTGTGAACCATGCCTGTCGCGGGCGTAATTCGCGAACCACGGCCAGGGAGTTTTCCACCGTCGAATGCATGGGATGCGGCGCGTCGCGCAGCGCATCGAGAATGAGGTGATTCAGTCCCGCGAGCATGGCCATGGATTCGTCAGGAATCGCACTGAAATCGGTGAGATATGCAAAATCGCCCAGGCGAAATCCCAGCACGGTCATCGGGCCATGTGCAAGCGGAATCGGCTGGATGCGCGCGCCGAACAAATCGAAAGTGCTGGCAATCTCGTGGAGGTCCACCAGTGGCACACTGCTCATGGGTGGCGCTTCCTCGAAAATGTAGGAGAAAACACGGCGGATCACGGCGAGTGTTTCCGCCGAGGCATAGACAGGCAGCGCCGCTTTCTGTTTCAGATTGAACGGGCGGATGTCGTCCAAGCCCATGATGTGGTCGGCGTGGGCGTGTGTGAGCAGCACGGCGTCGAGCCTCTCAACTGGCTCGCGCAGCATCTGAAACCGGAAATCAGGCGTGGTATCCACGACAACACTTTTACCCGAAAAGGAGAGAAGAACAGACGGCCGTGTGCGCTTGTCGCGCGGATCCGACGATTTGCAGACGGCGCAATGGCACCCGAGAGTGGGGACGCCCATGGAAGTGCCGGAACCCAATACAGTGACGCGAAGCTGGGATGAAGTACTTGGGGGATGCGAGTCGGGCAGGGAAGCGCCGGAGCTTCCGCTGGCGGCAGGGCCGCCGCGATGGCTCACGGTTTGGCCTTTGCGCGCACAGCCTCTGCGGCGGCCTTGGTAAGCTGCATGTAATTCAGTTTCAGGGCGCCGAGCACGTCGCGCAACAGTGCTTCGTCCTCCGGGGCGAGGTTGCCGCGAGTTTTCTCGCGCAGCGTGTCCAGCATGTCGATCATTTCGCGCGCGCCTTCGAGCTCGAGGTATGCCTGGCCGGTGCGGGGATCGGGCATTCCGCCCATCATCATCTCGGCGTTGCGCGCCAGCACGTCCACAATCAATTGAAAGCCATGCGACGGAGGGATCGGCGGCGAAGCGTCCAGGGCCAGCGAACTCGGGTTGGGCGCGGGTGCAGGGGAGGAAACCGGCGCGGTGGTGGCCGCAGATAGGGTGGTTGCGGCATCAGCCGCAGGCGCCTGCGTTTTCGTGAGTTCGCGAGCCTGGCCGCGATCCTTCTCGTCGGCGACCTCCTGGCGCAATTCGCCCTCGGCGGTAAAAAGCCGCCGGTCCACGACACGAAAACTTTCGTCCTGTTTTTCCTTGACCACGAAGAGCTTCCCCCAGCCGCCTTTGCACTGCAGACGAGTACCACGGGCGTCCGTATTCAATTTAGCACCCGACGCACGCGCGAGCAACAGGCGCCCACACGACTGTTCAGTGCAATCTCGAATCAGCAATCGGAATTACCGTGCTTGGCGGGAGATGAAGTAAAGGCAGCGTTTCGTCAGCTTGCCGCTGAAACAAAAAAACGTTGCATTTTCACAAGTGGAGGGCGGGGCGAAAGAACCCGAAATCAGTTCAAGTACCTGCCACTGCCGGTTCCAGTTCCGTATCCACCATGCGGCGAGCGAACTCCAGGGCGGCATCCAGAGCGGCATGCCGCGATACGAAGATGTCCTGGAGCGAGAACCGCGCAACCGTGGCGGTGCATTCGCCCATATGCTTTTCGATCAGGCATTCGACGGCCCACCGGTTGCCACCGTTCGCCCTGTGAGAACGAGGATTAATGAGATACCCCTTGTACCTGGCCCTGTTCGACATGTTTGCACTGCCCTTCTTGCAGGAATACCCCTCCAGCAGGTAAAACTATTGTCAGGGTGCAACCTCTCGCTGACAAGTAATTTTATGGTTACAAAGCCGTAGAGGTTACGTTGCGGCCTCGTCACTGGCGGGCAGGGGGGGCAAACCAGGAGATGCGCCGCGATGCAAAGAGCGCGGGAGTATCAACACAGGCGGCCTCTTGCCAGCAAGAATGGGTTGCCGTAAATTGGGCGGTTCGCTGCATGGCACATCAGAAGACAATTCGCAACAAAAGGTCGCGTGTGCGGAGCCGGGCTCTGCATTCATCGCCCAAGACACGCGGGACCGCGGGACGGGCAGGGTGGATGCCCGGGAAGCCACGACGCAAGACAAGCGCGAAGGGCGGCGCTGGAGGGAAGCGCGCCGCCGGAGTGCCCTTCGAGAAGCTGGTAGCTCTGCAAGCGAGGTTGCGCGCGCCCAATGGGTGCCCGTGGGATCGCGAGCAGACGGCGAGCAGCCTGCGTCCATTCCTGGTGGAGGAAACCTACGAGGTTCTGGACGCGCTGGAAAATGGCGATTCGGCCGAGCTTGCCGGTGAGCTCGGGGATCTCCTGCTGCAAATCGTTTTTCATGCGCTGATGGCGGAGGAGGCGGGACAGTTTGATATTCGCGACGTAATCGAAAATGTCCACGATAAAATGGTGCGCAGGCATCCGCATGTTTTCGGGACGCGGGAGGCGCGCACGTCTGCGGATGTTCTGCGTAATTGGGAGCAGCTGAAAGTCGAAGAGAGAGAATCCAGCGCAGGGGTTGGCGTACGCGCGAAGGGTAGAGGGCGGGGACCAGCGCCGGTATCGTTGCTGGATGGTATTCCACGGAGCTTGCCCGCCGTTCTGGAAGCCGCGAAGCTGACGCGTCGCGCGGCGCACATCGGATTTGATTGGGTAAATGCCATGGGCATTCTCGACAAGATTCGCGAGGAATGCACAGAATTGCAATCCGAGCTAGGCGGCAACGTTAAAACAAAGAGAGGAATTTCGGCTACCGTGGAAGAGGAAGCCGGCGATTTGCTTTTTACCGCTGTGAACCTGGCTCGCCATCTGGGGCTGGATCCGGAATTTGCTTTGAAGCAGGCTAACCGCAAATTTTCCGGGCGCTTTCGATGGATGGAAGCCGAAGCACTACGGCGCGGGAGCAAATTGGCGGAGATGCCGCGCGAAGAGATGGAGCAGTTGTGGGACTTGTCGAAACAATTTGCAGGAAATGCGGCGCGGTCAGCAGAGCGCGCCGCGAGGTTTCCGCTTCGCCGGCCCGTATTGCGGGAACCACGATGAGCGCGGCAAAAATTGTGGTTCGG
>Ga0302324_100029782_pt1 | contig 10329 bp, 13 predicted proteins | sample Palsa_T0_1_FD_201949 | JGI IMG/M metagenome (GOLD analysis project Ga0302324, IMG submission 201949) | Peat permafrost microbial communities from Stordalen Mire near Abisko, Sweden - Palsa_T0_1 | ecosystem: Environmental > Terrestrial > Soil > Palsa > Peat permafrost | place: Sweden: Abisko... | reverse complement strand
GGCTCTTTCGGAGTCTGAGACAGGATGTGCGTGTACAGCAACGAGTACAGCAACGCCGGCGAACGGCTATGAATGGCAATGAACTGATGTGAACAAGAAGTCCTGATCAGCGGTCTGCGATGGTCCGATATGAACCGCCCTGAACGAGTCAAATCTGCATGACGCGCAAGGGGTCAGAGGTTCGAGTCCTCTACGGCCCACTCGAAACGCCCTGGTCAGAAGGTTGCGGTTGAGGCGTTCGTGGCATCACGGCCGCGAATGTCAGCAGCCCGTGTAAGCAACGCCGGCGATTCCTTGGTGGAATTTAGAGCTGCTTTGTCGCGCTTCGCTGTTCATAACAGTTCATAGGCGTTCACCGACGTTCACGGCCTGATGGAAATTGTCTCCGCCCAGGGTTGACCCCTTGCGCGATTTGCAAGGGGTCAAGACTGTCCGTGGTGGCGAAAGCTGGAGGGGGCCTCGAGCGCAGCCGCATGAGGGCTGAGGGTGAGTGGGATTGCGAGATGCCCTCTTGACCTTGAACCTGGGTGCAGGGTTTACGGTATGGCGGTGGGATCACTGCGGATTTCCGAATTGGCCGAGCTGGCCGAGGTGCCGGTCTCGACCTTGCGCTACTACGAGCGCATTGGCTTGTTACCCTCCCCGGATCGATTGATGAACGGCTATCGGGTCTACGACGAATCGGCCGTCGAGCATCTGGCCTTCATCGCTCGGGCCAAGCGCATGGGTGTCCCGCTCGAGCAGGTCTCAGAGCTCATCGAGCTTTGGTCGACTGGGGGTTGTCGACCCCTCCAAGACCGCATCCGGTCATTTCTGGCCGAAAAGATCACCGAGGTGCGAGACCAGCGGCTTGAACTGGCCGAGTTCGAACGTCAACTCGACGGCCTGCTCGGACGACTGGACAACTCGGCCGATGCCTCGGGACTCTGCGACCTCGACTGCGCCTGTGTTCACCTCGATGATGGTGACGACTCGATGAGTGCGTGCTCACGATTCCCAACGGTGTCGCGAGGCGAGGTGAGCTGCAGTCTAAAGGTTGACGCCCAGGCCGAACGGGTCGAGAAGTGGCACGACCTGATTGTTCACGGGCAGGTTGAAGCGTCGGGACGTGGAATGCGGATCACATTTGAGCGTTCGACCGAGATCGCCGAACGTCTTGGCCGCCTCAGCGCTGAGGAGGTGTCGTGCTGCTCATTCTTCACCTTCAGGACCGAAATCTCTGCCCTTGGGATTGTGCTTCATGTTGACGTGCCCGATCAGCCTGAGGCGCAGGCCATGTGCCACATGGTCTTTGGACCTCTGCCTGAAACGACGTCACGGTGATACCAGCGGTTGGTGTACTGACGTTGGCCGCGGTGGCGGTGCTGATCTGGCTCTCGGTCGGACGAGATGTCCTCCGGGTTGGCTACGTGAAGGTCACCGAGAAACCGTCGAGAGACGGGGACGGAAGACCACCAACTCCGACTCCTTTGTACCGCCACGAGGGCGTCTTGCACCTCGCCATAGTTGACCATGTCGACCCGGGGCTGGTGCTGGTGGTGTTACGGCTCGATGACGGCGGACAGTGGATCTCGACGGTGAGGGTGGACCAGCAGGGATTCGGCACCAGTCGATTGGATGAATGGCGAACCGATGCGAGGCGTGTCGTGGTCAATGAAAAGCCTCGCGGTCATGAAGTGATCTTCCGCCCTCTGAAAGATCCAAAATCTCAACCGCTGTACAGAAGGTTGGCTCGAGTGGCCCATTCCGAACCGACGGTTGAATTGGCGAAAGAACGCGACGGCGCTCCACGTGGCGTGGACGACGTAGGGCGACAGGGTTCGCCGATTCCGCGCCTGCGGCTCATCTTTGCCTTCGCCGTGGGCGTGATCTCCATCATTTCCAGCCTGGTCCTGATGTGCACGGACGGCGTTGATGCTGGCGTTTCGTGGACTCACCATGCCGGCATCTCGGCAGCGCCCCTCCTCCTCGTTGCCGGTGCGCTGCTGGCCATCAGTATGGCGTTACCACCTACGGGCAAAGCTGCCCTTTTGCGGATCGTCACCATCACGGCCTTCACCACTTGGGGGCTATCGCAGCTGCTTCCGAATACCGGCGCTGGAACTCTCCTGGACGACTTTGCAATATTGCTCTTCGTCATAGATGCCGGCGTCTTCGCAATGTCCGACTCGATGGGCCTGCTGAGGAAGCGCGACCTCGTTGGTCCTGAGACAAAAGGCGAGCCTTCTGACGGACTGAATCTCACAGAAACTGAGCGAGCTGCCTGACGCCACTGCTGCTCTTTGGATGACCTCAGCCGTTGGCGGGCTGAGGTCAGTCGCGAGTTCCCTATCTGGGCTTGTAGGACCGACATGACTCCGACCAGGACAACCGCAGCCGTTGTCGGGCTGAGCCGTAGGCACGAGATTTGTCCTAGTAAATAATCCTACAAATGCCGCCGTCTCGTGTCGTCGCAAAGGCAGGCACGGATCGGATTCACAGCGCTGAGTTCGCGAGGAATGCCAGGCCTTCCGTTGCCGCGTCGCTGAAAGGGTTACACGTCGATCCGAAGGTCGGATTTGAAGGCACCGTGCGGATCCTCAATCCTCGGGCAGCGAGTACAGCTCTTCGATCCCGTTACCCCGGTCCACGATTATCGGGATGCCCATGGCTAGAAGGCGCCGGACCTCTTGGTCTATGGCGAGCTTCATTTTGGCGGCAATGTCCCCGAATACGGGAGAGATGAAACCGGAGTGGTCGGTGTCGCCGCCGGCCGCGCCGGCAATCATTGCTCACCGAGCCTGTCGAGGACGTGTCGGTAGCGTTCTCCTACTTTGGCCGAGGCAGCTTCGAACTCGGTATCGCGTCCCACCCCAGATAGAAAGTCGCTCACGGCCCGCACGACGAGGTCGTTCATGCTCCGCCCAGTCGTCGCCGACATGAGCCGGAGACTCTGGTGTTCCTCGGTGGGCATCCTGACCAGGAATCCTCTGATGTCCTTCTCAGCCAATCGTTGGCCACCCTTCCGCGTTCGAACCACAATATCATGATATCAAGCCAATCTGGCTGGGGTCTCCCTCGAACCCGACCGGCCGAAGGGGAGATCCCATAGAAAGGCTCGATAGGCCCAGGCGCCTATAACAAGTCTGTTATATTCTACCTGAGGTCAGAGTTCGTACCTGGGGAGACCAATGGCGACTGTCGGTGTGCTGGCTGAAGCTGAAATAGAACTCGAAGCCCTCCCGCTGGCGGAAGAGGTAGCCGTCAGGACTGTGATGGCCAAGCTCGAAGCACTCGGCAGTCGGTTGCCGTTTCCTCACCAGAGCGCGGTGCGGGGTGCCACCGTCCGAGAGCTCCGTCCACGCTCAGGACGCAGTCCCTGGCGAGCTTTCTACCGCCGGACCGGCGCCGAGGGCTTCTTCGTCGGTTCCATCGGGCCCGAGGCCTTGGTCAATCCGAAGGGATTCAAGCGGGCTATCCGTTTGGCCGAGACACTTCTAACGCAACATGAAGAGTACGGAGGATGAGCATGACGACCCCACCGAGCACCACGGCAAGCGATTCGCTCAAGAAGCGGCTAGCCGATCCTGCCTTCCGGCTGGCATGGGAGCGCACGGCGTTGGCACGGGCCGTCGCGCTGCGCCTAGCTGAGTACCGGGCAGACAACGGCCTCTCGCAGAGCGCATTAGCTCGGAAGCTCGGGATGCACCAACCCGCCATCGCTCGGCTCGAAGCCGGAGATCACAATCCCAGCGTCGAGACGTTGATGCGACTCTCCCAGGGACTCGGCATCGACTTTCACATCGACATCACTCCCGAACACGTCGAGGTTCAACTCACCGCGTAAGGAGTCACTGAATAGGGGAGTGGACCGCATGGAACCTCAGATGACTTTTTCGACATTCTGACTCCGTGAGTTGGAGCAAGATGCCTTTGCCCATCCGGAAAGGAATCGGTGTCCAAGCAAGGCGCAATGAAGCAACGGGATATCGACGACAACTAAAGCACTTTAGCGGGGATCAGCTACGTCGCTATGTCGATTGCATGCCCACCCTTGACCTTGGCCCATTCACCGTCCGCTCGGGACGCTACATCTTGCGTGTTGAAACGGTTGTGGACGCTCTCTGTGACACCTCCGAGGGTCAGCACGTAGACATTGGAACCCGACGCAGTTGAAAGGCTAAGCACCGAACTCAGGGTTTCGGTCTTCTCTCGTATTCTCCGATCTACGTCCGAAATCAATCGCCTTCTGTCGGCTTCCTTTTCTTCGTCATGTGAGCCGTGGGTCAGTAATGGTGAGGGGTCGCGCAGGAGTGGATGGCTCGTTTGAAGCAACAATGGTGATGGGGTCGCGACACTTGCGGAGTCGAGCTTTGCGTACCGACGACGCCGAACTGGGACGAGCAAATTGAAGTAGTTCACCGCGAGACAAACAAACTTTAGATCGGAATCGAGCGTCGCGAACGTGACGGTTGCCGATTTGATGCCAGCTAAGGGGGAATCGCTCGTCGGCAAATCTAAGCGCCGCTCCCATGTAGTGCCATAGGGCCGGAATATAAAGTCACCCGCGTCAAGGATTCCAGCAACAAACCGAGCGCCTAGACCCTGCAGCATGTGTGTCACTCCATCAGGGTCCACCGAGGGCCTAGGTTGCACCTACAACGAACTCCCTTGCTCAAGCACAGTCATCAGTTTGAAACAATATCAGTGCCGTCTCTGAACGAGGTGGGAACGCTGGAATCCTCTCGCTCCAGGAATGTCCGAGGCGTTCCGCTAATAAATTGCGTTCAGCTAAGTACACGACGCCTTAGCGACGGCGGCGGGTCGAAGACAAACAACTCTTGACAATTTCCGTTGAGGAGAGCACCGTGGACACGGGCGATGCGACGATGCCAGTCGACGGCGGCGGTGGGACGGCTATGGGCAAGTACCGATAACCGTGAGGGGGACTCAGCATTCAATGTCGCCTATGAATTGTGTACTCGAAGGAAGGGAGAACCGCAGCACCTCGAACCAGAACAACAATTGATCAATGGAGAGGCAACAAATGGCTATTAGCGCAAAATATCAATCTGCGAGACGACTAATTGCGGGATCGGTTCTGCAATGCTGCGTTGCCGCCACGGTATGTGCGATCCTCTCGGCCGTGGCCTTCTCGCCCAGTGCAGGTGCCTAAGGAGCGGCGGCTACTGGAGCTGGAAGTGTGACGATGACGCAAAGCCAAATTTCGCCACCAACTGGAGTCCATCCAGACAGTTCGTCCGGCTGCGCGGGCGGACTTCCTGGCTACCAGTGGGAACTGTGCATGTTTATCAATGGAAGCGGCAACTACGTTGACTCGATGCAAGGTCAGGCTTACACCTATGACATGTATCTCTATGGCCCTTTGCAGCTACACGGTCCTGGTGGCTACTCCGTTAATTCAGCCAACGAGGTGTGGAACAACAACACACTTTGGGTCTTGACCAACAACCTGGACAAGTACATGGATACAGGTACGTACTGTGTCACTTGGTGGGAGGATACGTCTGGCAAGTACGTCGACTTCACGTCAGCTTGTGAGTCCGTCGAGTAGAAAGACTTGCAATAGTCGCCGCCGACTTTGTAGTCGTGTTTCTGACACACCGGCTCACGTTGGTGGAGCCATGCCATCGTGAGCCGGTGTGTCCTCGCGAGTCGAGTACCTCGCTTCGGCACGTCCGAAAATACCGAGGATTGTGTCCACTGCCCAGTTCCTTCCCGGTCAAGATCAGACCAATTAGATCGCATCAATCGGGCAAAAGATGCGGGTATGGGCGGCCAGGTCAACTTCGCAACGCTCATTACCTGCGCTACATGGCCTCGAGCATCCAATCGAGGGAAAGGGAACTTCGGGACCGAGCCATGCCTGAATCCTACGGTTGAGCCGCCAATGGACCGTGTTTATCGTGGAACTGCTTCAGTCATCCAACGCTTTTAGCTGTTTATGCAGGCCAGGGAAGTTCGAATAAGGAAGCGTACGGCCCACCAGGAACGACCGCTACTCCGCGATTCGAACCGAGAGATCGACCGGAGTCAGGTGCAGAGTCCTAGCCCCAGGTCATCTCCTCGATCCTGGCTGAGCATTTGGCGGCGGGCGAGATCTCTTGAGCGCTCTCGCCAGGACTGCACGGCCTGACCGAGCCGATTGAAGCCTTCGTCATCGATTTCAAACTCCCTACGTTGCAGGCGGTCAAATCGGTAGAGCATTTCTCCGAACACGTGGGCCGAGAATCCCCGGTCCTTCTCGGAAGCGAGCTCACAAAGTCGCTCGAGTCTGTACTTGGGCTCTACTGCAGCGAAGTCGACGAAATCCCTCGCTTCGGCTCGACCGAATATGGCGAGGACTTTGTCAACCGCGAGTTCTTCTCCAGTCAGGGTCGGAACGGTCGGACGAGTATCAATGGGAAAGAGTCGGGCATCGGCGGCGAGGTCAATCTCGCAACGCTCGTCCCCTTGCGAGGCCATCAGGCGCACAAATCCCTGATTCGACTGCAAGGTGGTTACCTCTATCTTTGCCGCGGTCAATGCCAGTTCAACGGCGGGCGCAAGTCCGTTGACGCTCTCGGGCGTGAGGCCGAAGAAGTCGAGGTCTCGGGTTCCCCGATCCACTTCACCCCGCACGATGAGCGCACCACCACCAGCCAAGGCAAATCCTTCCGCCTCGGCGAGGCCGGAAATGATCGTCGCGATCCGTTCCTGGAAGGGAGTCAGCAAGCGAGATCGATCTTCCGGTGACGTTCAAACCAATCTGCCCAGGCCCGCCGAACCGTCGGCGGGAGAACGAGATCACCCCAAAGGTCAAGAAGCACGTCGATGTCTATGAAGTAGCGGACGTCCTCGTCGGTGCCTTCTCGAAGCACCTGTTCGTACACCCGAGCTCGGTCTGCTCGATCAGCCAGGTCATACGTAAGTCCCGGACCGCTCCAGCGGATGTGAAATGGCAGTTCAACCCGCCCGGATGCCTTTAGGAGATTCGAATCCTCGATGTCGTGGGGTACGGCCACTGGTCGAGACGCTGGGCCGAGGATCTGACTTCGGGATCGAGCCATGCCTGAATCCTACGGTTGAGCCGCCAATGGACAGTACTTCTCGTGGTCCTGCTTCAGTCGTCCAACGCTTTTAGTTGTTTGTGCAGGTCAGCGGGGTTCGAATAAGAAAGTCTACGGCCCACTCAAGAGAACCCCTGCTCAAGGGCTAGTGACCCTGGGGTACGGACTGCTCACGCAGAGTGGCGGTCGAAGCATCCTCGCCGGGAATGGCCCGATCAGTCACCATCACGGAGCGTTCTGAGAGTGTGACTTCTGCTGCGGAGCCGACGGGAACCTGAACGGCTGAGTTCGGTTGGTCGACGTGGACCATCTCGTCCTCATCGAGCAGGACACCCAACCGGGTAACCGAGCCCAGGAATGTGGTTGTCATCACGATGCCTTTGGCATGGGGTGATGCCGTGACCACCAATCCTTCCGGCCGCACCAGCACATCTACCGGAGTGCCTGACGTCCTCTTTTCCGCTTGGCCATCGGTGGCGGTACGTATGTCCACCGTGGTGCCAAGCAGGTTGACCCGACCGTCCGTAATGACGCCCGGAATCCGGTTCATGGTGCCAACGAACTCGGCCACGAACGGTGTTGCCGGAGCGGCATAGAGCACCGACGGCACATCAACCTGCTCGATACGCCCAGCTCGCATGACGCAGACCCGATCGGCCATGGAAAGAGCCTCTTCCTGGTCGTGTGTGACGAACAGGGTGGTGATTTTCAAGCGGGTCTGCAGGACGCGAATCTGTTCGCGTAGTTGCACGCGCACCTTGGCATCTAAGGCGGACAGGGGTTCATCCAACAGGAGGACCCGAGGTTCAATGGCGAGTGCTCGGGCGAGCGCCACGCGCTGCTGTTGGCCGCCCGACATCTGGTGCGGATACTTGGCGGCTTGTCCCTCTAGGTCGACAAGTTCGAGCAGTTCAAGCGCTCTTTGGCGTCGGGCGTGAGTGCCCACCTTTCGCATACGCAGGCCGAAGGCCACGTTGTCTTGTGCCGTCATATTGGGAAACAGGCTGTAGCTCTGAAAGACCATGCCCATGTCACGCTTCTGTGCCGGAATGCGGGATTGATCCACGCCGTCGACCACGACTCGACCCTGGTCAAGCGTCTCAAAACCGGCCAGGACTCGCAGGGCGGTTGTTTTGCCGCAGCCCGATGGCCCGAGCAGCGCCACAAACTCTCCCGGCGCCAGGGTCAACGAGAATCCATCCAGGGCTTGGGTGGTACCAAATCGCCGACGGAGATCAGTCAACTCCACGGTGGCCCCGACCTTGTGTGCCGACGCCCCAACTTGCCGTCCGGTCGTGGGCATGATCACGCTTCCCTTCGCATGTCTGCCATGCGACGGATTCTGCGGAGGTCGAATGTAGAGATCAACAACAGCACAAACCAGGTGACCACCAAGGCCAGAAGTGAGACAGCTGTGGAGACATGCCCGTCATCTTGGGCAAAGTTGTAGATCCACACGGGGATCGTTTGATACAGATCCAAACTTGCCATGGTGAATTCTCCAAGGACAAGGGCCACTGTGAGCACCATTGCAGACAAGATTCCACTGCGCAGATTCGGCACAATCACACGCCACAGGGTCGATAGCCATCGACTGCCCAGGGATCGGGATGCTTCCACCAGGGTGTGCAGGTCTATTGCCCGGAGCCCGGCGTCGAGAGAGCGATAGACGAATGGCATAGCCAGAACGCCATATTCGAGGGCGAGAAGATATGGCGAACTTTTTAAGAACGTCGGTGCCACCTGTAGCACCCCGACAATCAGGACGATGGGCGGGATCACAATGGGAATGATCGTGATGCCGTCGAAAAGTCGACGGAGGTGAGGGAGTCGTAGGTGCACGTATACAGAGGTAGGTACCATCAATCCGAGAGTGATGAACGTCGTGACCACAGCCAGATGGATGGACAAACTTAAGGCAGCGGTAAAGCCCTGCTGACTTGGGATGGCCGTGAAGGCCGAGAAGGTGAATGCCCCGGTCGTTCCTTGTAATGAGAAGCGCAGGGCTGCGTAGAGCGGAACCAGAAAAAATATTCCGGCACAGATGAGCACGATTCCGCGCCACCAGGCGACGGAGCGCAATCGAGTAGTCGACTTGAGGCGGGATGGATTGTCCGGCAGGCCACCGTCGCCGAACGATGTCTCAATTTCACCTAGCGCGACCAACGCGACGCCCTTCTCTGCAACAGGACGTAGAACACCATGGCCAGTGCGATTACCAGGACCAACCCCAAGCCGAGCGCCTTCCCGACGTTCTGTTGCCCAGCAATGACATTGCCATTGAGGAATGACCCGATCTGAATGGAGGTGAGTGGGATGCTCCCGCTTGTCAAGGCATCGGCGGTGGCATAGGCCGAGAGGCCGCTCCCGAACAGGAGAAGGAGGCTGCCGAGGAACGAGGGAAGGATGACTGGCCCGCCTACATAGCGCCAGTAGGCCCAACTTCGTGCTCCCAATCCAGACGCCGCCTCCCGCCAGGCCGGTTGCAACCCCTCCAGCGCCGGCGTGATCACGAGGACCATGAGTGGAAGTTGAAAATAGGTATAGACGATGGCCACACCGAAAAAGGTATAGAGATCGAAACCATGGTTCCAGGGGTTGAAACCCAAGTCGGAGAGCCATCCGGTGACCAGACCGACGGTCCCCAAGGATGCGATGAAGAGGAAGGCGAGGGGCACTCCGCCGAATTGGGCGAAGACTCCCGAGGCAGTGGAGACCACCCGGCGCAGAACACGGCCCTTTGATGTGAGCACCGCGTAGGCCAACACCAGACCGAGCACGCCGGGGACGATGGCAGTGAGGAGCGAAAGCTCAATGCTCATGATGAAGCCGTGTGCGTACACCCCACGCGAAGCAATTGAGATGTTCTCCCAAGTCCAGGCTCCATTGGGGCTTCGGAACGCTTGGATCACCACGGCCAGTGTCGGCACCACCAGGAAAAGGCCGGCATAGATGCCAAACGGCAAGAGCCCCAGCGAGGCGACGAGCGCTGTGCGCGCCCGCCGCCTCGGTCGAACCGATGCCCACTTCTGAGAAGTACCTGAAGTCACCCGGCGGCGACCGTGGACCAATTCTGTGTCACCACCGTCTCTGCGGCTGACAGCTGTGCTTGGGTCGGAAACGAGAATCCACCCTTTGGCGCAGTTGGCAACGCGGCATAGGCCTTCTTGTCCACCGTTCCCCCCTTGACCAGGCTGGCCAGTTCGATCGGACGTGCTGCGCCCTGCAACCACAGGTTCTGGCCCGTGACCGAATAGAGGTACTCCTCCCAAAGGCGGGC
>Ga0302324_100029781_pt1 | contig 10329 bp, 7 predicted proteins | sample Palsa_T0_1_FD_201949 | JGI IMG/M metagenome (GOLD analysis project Ga0302324, IMG submission 201949) | Peat permafrost microbial communities from Stordalen Mire near Abisko, Sweden - Palsa_T0_1 | ecosystem: Environmental > Terrestrial > Soil > Palsa > Peat permafrost | place: Sweden: Abisko... | reverse complement strand
TCGACTATGCTCAAGGAGAAGCAACGCCTTGAGAAGACAATCACACTAAACGGCAACTGTGTCTTCAGAAGACTGTCTCACTCGAGGGGTTCACCCCACAAGTTCCCAGGTCTCAAAATCGAGACCTGGGGCACCCGCTGAGTCTTCGGAGTAAGGATCAAGCGGAGCGATCGGAATTAGTATCGTTCTTGATTGTGGAGGGGACGATGGAAGACGTAAGCGCGAGCGTGAAGGCGCAAGGGAGCGTTCGCTGGGACGCGGTGAGCCTGGGCGAGGTGATGCTCCGGCTTGATCCGGGCGAGGAGCGGATTCACACGGCGCGGACGATGCGGGTTTGGGAGGGCGGCGGCGAGTACAACGTGGCGCGCGGGCTGCGGCGGTGCTTTGAATTGAAGACGGCAATCGCGACTGCGCTGGCGGACAATCCGGTAGGGCGGTTGGTCGAAGACTTGATGCTGCAAGGCGGCGTGGACCAGGAGCTGGTGCGCTGGGTTCCCTATGACGGAGTTGGGCGCAAGGTGCGCAACGGACTGAATTTTACTGAAAGTGGATTCGGCGTGCGGGCGGCGGTGGGCTGCTCAGACCGCGGGCATACGGCGGTTTCGCAACTCAAAGTCGGGGATTACGACTGGAAGGCGATATTCGGCGCGGAAATGGGGTCGCGGTGGTTTCATACGGGGGGGATTTTTACGGCGTTGTCGGAAACGACGATAGGCGTTGCGAGCGAAGCGATGGATGCGGCGCGGGCGGCGGGGACGGTGGTCTCTTACGATTTGAATTACCGCGATTCGCTGTGGAAGTCGATCGGGGGCAAAGCGCGCGCGCGGGAAGTGAATCGCGAGCTGGTGCGCAAGGTGGATGTGCTGTTTGGGAATGAGGAAGATTTCTCAGCGATGCTCGGCGTTGAGATTGAGGGCGTTGGGAAGGACTTTGACGAGCTGCCGGTGGAGAGCTACGCGAAGATGCTGCGCGAGCTGGCGGGCATGTATCCAAATCTCAAGCTCATTGCGTCCACGCTGCGGACGGCGACGACGGCCTCAGAGAATGCGTGTGGCGCGATTGCGCTCTCGGGCGGGACGATTGCGCATGTTGCGCAACGGAATGTCGACATTCTGGACCGCGTGGGCGGAGGCGATTCGTTTGCGTCGGGGCTGATCTACGGGATGCTTGCGGGTATGGGCGCGCAGTGGGCGGTGGAGTGCGGCGTGGCCCATGGAGCGCTGGCGATGACGACGCCGGGTGATACGAGCACGGCGAGCTTGAGTGAAGTGTTGCGCGTAATGGGCGGCGGCGCGGCGCGGATTGCACGGTAGAGGCAGGGCGGAAAGGGTCGCAGCTTCCCACCCTAGCCACAAGAACAAGAACGTGGCGAGGGCGGGGCACCCGCAATTTCACCCCCCGTGAAGGGGCGAAGCGGAGGGTCGACAGGAACGGAAAGGGTGAGCGAGATGAAGATTGTGCAGATGGCGGACCTGGTGCGATTTCGAACGATGACGACTGCGGAATTGCGCGAGACGTTTTTGATTGATGACCTTTTTCAGGCCGGACGGATCGAGATGAAGTATGTGGATCTGGACCGGACGGTGATCGGGTCCGCGGTGCCGACGGGGAAGACGCTCAAGCTTGAGACAGACTACGTGCTGAAGGCGGACTATTTTCTGGAGCGGCGCGAACTCGGCGTGCTGAATGTGGGCGGCGCGGGAACCGTGATGGTGAATGGCGAGAAGTTTTCGCTGGGCAAGCTGGACGCGCTCTATGCAGGCCGCGGCAACGAAGAAGTGGTGTTTGCCAGTGAAGAACCGGAGGCCCCGGCGGAGTTTTATCTGCTCAGCTATCCGGCGCACGCGGCGTATCCGACCAAGCTGATCAAGTCGGCGGAGCAGGGATGCACGTCGCTTGGCAAAGCAGAGAATGCGAACTTGCGCGCGATCACCAAGTTGATTCACCTAGAGGGTACACGAAGCTGCCAACTGGTGATGGGCTTTACGCAACTTACGCCGGGAAGCGTGTGGAACACGATGCCGCCGCACACGCACATGCGGCGGTCGGAGGTGTATTTCTACTTTGATCTTCCTACGGATCAGAGGGTAGTTCACCTGATGGGGCCGGGGCAGGAGACGAGAAACATCGTGGTGGCGAACAAGCAGGTGGTGGTTTCGCCGGGGTGGTCGATTCACGCAGGCGTGGGGACAAGCAACTACACATTCTGCTGGGGAATGGGCGGCGAGAACCAGGTGTACAGCGACATGGACGCGCTGGCGATTGCGGAGTTGCTGTAGGGGCGCCGAGGGCGAAGCACACAGACGCGAATCGGCTTCGCTGAGGCGGCATGCGCTACGGGTTGTCGGGGATAGGTGCGGGCGCGGTGGATGGAGGAACGGGCTTGCCATCGACGGTGTGGCCTTCCATAATCTCGACGCGGGTGCCGTCCGGGTCAAAGAGATTCACCTGGCGCTTGCCGTTCTTGCCCACGTGCGGGTCGAGGGTGCGGGTGTAGCTCTTGAAGGCGGGTCGGGCGGAAAGCGTTGCGATCGCCTGTTGAACATCGGGGACCAGAAGCGCCGTGTGGTTCATGCCGCCGAGTTGGGATGGGGCGTGCTGGTAGAGCATGAATTCCACATAGTCGTCGCCGTCGGGGACTCGCATGTTGATCCAACTGAGCTGCGCGGGCGTGCTTGCTCCGCGCCAGGTCTCATTGAATCCGAGAACGTTGTGGTAAAAGTCGATGGATTTGCGGATGTCGGCGACCTTGAATCCGACGTGATAGATGGATGAGGCAATGCGCGTGGAAGGAAGAAACTTGCCTGCCGCCTGCGCTTCAACTCCTGTGGGGAGCGGCTGGACGAATTCGATGAGAGTGCCGTCAGGATCTTTGATTTCGAAGGCGTAATCGCCGGCGTGAGTCGTGCCGACAGTCGACGGGACGGAAACGCCCTGGGCGCTGAGGTAGTCGCGCATCTGGCGGGCGTCATCGACCGTGAAGCAGAGGTGGCTCATGTGGTTAGGCGGCGAGGTCGGCGGCTCGTTGAAGAGCTCGATGTGCTGATGGTCGTTGATCTTGATGAAGGCAATGCGGACCTGATCGGTGCCGTCTTTCTTCAGAGAGAAGTACCTATCGTAGCCGAGGAGATCGTGCCAGAAGGCCAGGGCTTTGGGCAGGTCAGAGACGAAGTAGGCGGAGTGGGAGATTCCGGTGATGCGGGGACGCTGCGGGCCGAGGGACTTGGCGAGGATGTCGACCTCGGAGGCGGCTAGCAGAAAGCTGCCGACGCCGTAGACGTAGCTGGCGGAGGGCTTGAATACGCCGGGCTGGCCGTCGATGGGTTGAATGGAGCCGAGGCGGCCGTCGGCGTAGATGTGGGAGATGAGGCCGGCCCAGGCGCGTGTCACGACGGGGAGGAATTTGGCGCGATCAAGAATGCCCTGATTGATGCCCCAAGCCATGGCGTAGGTGAAGAAAGCGGAGCCGGAGACCTCGGGCAGGTCGTAGGATTCAGGGTCGAGAAGGCCGCTGCGCCACAGGCCGTCTTTGCTTTGGATAGCGGCGAGGCGGTCGGCCATCTGGCGGAATTGTTCGATGTACTTCGGGCGAGATGGGTAGTCGGAGGGCATGACGGAGAGAACTTTGACGAAGCTGCCCATGACCCAGCCGTTTCCGCGCGACCAGAAGATCTTCTGGCCGTTTTTCTGTTTCTGGGTGAAGTAGCGGCTGTCGCGGAAGTAGAGGTGTTCGACGGGGTCGTAGAGGCTGGCTGAGGTCTCCCACCATTCCTTGTCCATGAAGTCAAGATAGCGGCGATCACCGGTGGCTACGGACATTTTGGCGAGGACGGGCGGCGCCATGTAGAGCGCATCGCACCACCACCAGAGAAGCTTGGCCGGGTCGTCGGGACGTGCGAGCAGTTGGTCGAGGACTTCTTTGGTGTGGGTCATCCGGACTGGGTCGCGCTTGTCGAGATAGAGTTCCATGTAGGTTTTGCCGAGGGCCATGTCGTCGGCGTGAGGAAAGCGGTCGTTGATGAGCTTCCAGCCGAAGCCTTCTGACATGTGGACCATGGCATCGTGGAAGCGGGGGTCGCCGGTTGTTATTGAGGCGGCGAGGAAGCCGTCGTAGAGAGCGGCGTAGGTCCAGAGCCGGTTGAAGGTGGGCTGGGTGCGGGCAAGCTCCCAGCAGGCGACCTTCTCGGCGGCGGCACTGACGGCGGCATGGGTGAGCGCGGGAGAGACCTCTGTGGCGAGCGGGCCGGGGTCGTCCGGTGAATCGCCGACCGTGAACTGCTCCTGGGTTGTGGGTGCGTTGGCGGGAGCGGCAGGCGCTTGGGGAGACTGCGCACGGAGACCAGTAAGGGTGAAGGCCGTGGCAAGGGCGGCGAGGAAAAGCAGTGTAGACCTTGTGAATTGCCGATGCGGAAGCGGGAGCGAGAGAGAGCGCACGAAGGTTCTCCTGAACTGCCTTGTAAACTGCGTGGGTCAGGCCGCTTCAATCTTGGGACGGGGCGGGCACTGAGGCACTTGCGCTGGGGGCTTGCCGGGGTTAGGTTAGTTCGGACAGAAAATTATAGGCCAGCCGGACGATCAAAATCGAATGCGAGCAGCAAAGAGCGTGGAGGGCATGTGCTGGGTCGACGGGAGTTTGTGAAGACAGTTGCAGGGGCTGGGTTGGCGCTGGCGGCTGGGCAAGGCCGGGCGGCAGGCTGGGCGGATTCACCAGCAAAGAACGAGACGGAAGGCTACCGGCTGGTGGCACGAACCGATCGGGAGCGGATCCTAGCGGCGGCGCGGGAGTACGTGGACCAGAAGCCGCTGACGATCACGGCGTTTCCCACGGATCGCAGTGCTGGAGGGCTGCACGACTACTTTTCGCAGGCGGACTACTTCTGGCCGAATCCCAAGGACCCGAACGGGCCCTATGTAAATCGCGATGGGCAGAGCAATCCAGATAATTTCGACTTGCATAGAAAAGTGATGATTGCGCTGTCAAAGCAGATGCCGGCGCTGACGGCAGCTTGGATGCTGACCGGCGAACGGCGGTATGCGGCGCGCGCGTGCGACCATCTGACGGCGTGGTTTGTGAATGCAGAGACTCGGATGAATCCGAATCTCCAATATGCGCAGGCAGTGATAGGCGTTTCGACGGGGCGGTCGTATGGAATCATCGATACGCTGCACCTGGTGGAGGTGGCGCGCGCGGCTTCGCTGGTGGCTCCCGAGATGATGAAGGCAAAGGACCGCGCGGCGATGATTGAGTGGTTCGCGCAGTATCTTGATTGGCTGTCGACGAGCGAGCCAGGCAAGGCGGAGCGGGACAGCAAAAATAACCACGCGATGTGCTGGGCGCTGCAGGCGGCGGAATATGCGCGGTTGGTGGGGAATGAAGGTGTGCGCAGCGAGGTCTACCGCCGCTACCGGGAGGTCCTTCTGCCGGATCAGGAGGCGGCGGATGGTTCGTTTCCGAAGGAGTTGGCGCGGACCAAGCCTTATAGTTATTCGATCTTCAACTTCGACGTGATGGCGGGGCTGTGCCAATCGCTGAAGGGGCTGGAGCCGGATGCGACGCGCTTTGCGCTTGCGGAAGGGCGAGGACTGGGCAAAGCAGCGGAGTTCATTTTTCCGTACATTGAGGACAAGAGTGCGTGGAAGCGGGCGAAAGACGTTGAGCACTTCGATGCGCTGCCGGTGCGGTCGCCAGGCTTACTGTTTGCGGGGCTGGCGTTCGGGGAGCAGCGGTACCTGGAATTGTGGAAGAAGCTGAATCCTGACCCAACGGATAAGGAGATCGTGCGAAATTATCCGATCCGGCAGCCGCTTTTGTGGGTGTAACAGTTGAATCGAGAGGGAGACCGATGAAGGACGGGGATGTGGTTTACGCGGCGACAGACGCGACGGCGGTGACGGCTCCGGAAGAAGGACTGAAGCGGCAGGTGCTGGCGTACAACCCGCGGCTGATGCTGGTGCGGCATCATCTGGCGATGGGATGGAAGGGAACGCGGCACAAACATCCTCACGACCAATTGGTGTACGTGGTGCGAGGCGCAATTGTGTTCAGCGGGGGCGGCAAAACGGTGGAGATGCACAGCGGAGACAGTGTGGTGGTGGCGGGCGATGTGGAGCACGAGGCGCGGGCGCTGGAAGAGACTGAGGTTCTGGATGTGTTCACACCCTATCGAGAGGACTACGAGTAGATGCGCAGAGGTGTGCGATGAAGGCGCTGCTGCTTTCTGAATACAAGAGGCTCGAGCTGGTGGAACTGCCGCGACCCGAGGCGCGCGAAGGCGAACTGCTGGTTCGCATCCACGCTTGCGGAATCTGCGGGAGTGACGTGCACGGCTACGACGGGAGCACGGGCAGGCGGTTGCCGCCGATTGTTATGGGGCATGAGGCGGCGGGGCTGGTGGAGAGCGTGGGCGCAGACGTTACGGGATTTGCCGCGGGCGATCGCGTCACCTTCGACTCGACGGTGTATTGCGGGAAGTGCTTCTACTGCAAGCGCGGCGAAGTGAACCTGTGCGACGACCGCGAGGTGGTGGGGGCTTCAACACCTTTGTTCAAGCGGATGGGCGCATTCGCCGAGTACGTGACGGTACCGGCGCGGATTGCATACAAGCTGCCAGATGGAATGCCCTTTGCGCATGCGGCGCTGATTGAGGCGGTGTCGGTGGCGGTTCACGCGGTAGGCCTGACGCCAATCTCGCTGGACGATACTGTGCTGGTGGTGGGTGCAGGGATGATTGGCTTGTTGACACTGCAGGCGGCCCGGCTGGCCGGCGCGGGCCGTGTGTTTGTGATGGATGTGGACGAGACCCGGCTGGAGCTGGCGCGCAGACTGGGGGCAACGGCTACCTTCAATACGCAGGGCGAAGCGGCGGCGCGGGCCAGCGTGGCGTCGATTGTTGAGAGGACGCATGGGCGCGGGGCAGATGCGGCTCTGGAGTGCGTGGGAGCGAGTGCGCCCGTGAAGCTGGCGCTGGATTCGGTAAGAAAAGGCGCGACAGTGACGCTGGTGGGGAACGTTGCGCCGACTATCGAGCTGGGACTGCAATCGACGGTGACGCGGCAGATTCGGCTGCAGGGGTCGTGTGCCTCGGCTGGGGAGTATCCGGCGTGCATTGCGATGATGGCGCGGGGAGCAATTCAGGTCGAACCGCTGGTTTCGGCGATTGCGCCGCTTGAAGATGGAGCGGCGTGGTTCAAGCGGCTTTATGATCGGGAGCCGGGACTATTGAAAGTGGTGTTGGCGCCGTAAGAGTCGGGAAGGTGCGGTGAGGGGTGTGGTATCCCACCCTAGGCGCAAAAAACAGAGACGCGTCTAGGATGGGGCACCCGCAGTTTGTATGATTTCGAGCGGTCAAAGACCGAGGATGATTTTGATGAGCGATGGATTGTTCGATTTGAGGGGAAGAATTGCGCTGGTGACTGGGACCAGCCGTGGGCTGGGGCAGTACTTTGCGCGGGCGCTCGCAATGGCGGGCGCGGACCTCGCGATGACAAGCAGGGAAAAAGGCAAGCTGGGGGGATTTGCCGCGGAGATTGAAGCGCTGGGACGGAGGAGCTTTCAGGCGGAGTTCGACGTGCGCGATCAGGCGAGCATTGAGCGTGCGGTGAGAGAGATCGAGGAAGGGTTCGGGCCGATTGACATTCTGGTCAATAATGCGGGATGCAACATACGGAAGCCGGCGCTCGAGGTGACCTGGGAGGACTGGAACACGATCCTGGATACGAATCTGCGCGGGTCGTTCTTTGTGGCGCAGGCGGTGGCGCGGGGGATGGTGAAGCGCGGGTATGGGCGAATCGTCAACATCGGGTCGGTGACGAGTGTGGCAGGCTACGCGGGACTCGCGCCGTATGGGGCGAGCCGCGGGGGAATCAAGCAGCTGACGATGAGCCTGGCCGACGATTGGGGCAAGAATGGGATCACCGTGAACTGCCTCGCTCCGGGTTGGTTTGAGACCGCGCAGAACCGGGTGATGTACGAGAATGCCGAGTGGGTGGAGTACCTGAAGGAACGGATTCCACTCAAGCGGCCGGGGCTTCCGAACGACCTGGATGGGGCGATTGTGTTTCTGGCGTCGGAGTCGAGCCGGTATGTGACGGGGCAGACGCTGCTTGTGGATGGCGGCATCTCAGTGGGGGCGGTGAAGGCGACGCTTTAGGTGCGGGCGGGCCGCAAATGGTGGGACGCTTCCCCGCCCATCTCGCCAAAAGCGCCGAAAGGATGGATACCTTGCGAAACCCGGATTGACCCGACAAACAAATATTGCGACGATCTCCCACCAATCACAGATGAAGCTGCAGAAGTGTGTGGCGCTCGGCCATCCCGGGGAGTACAAAGGGTCACACGGGCATTCAGAAAACCGATGAGTCATTTCTAATCGGGATTCCGCAGTCTAGGTGAAGCGGAAAATCGAGCAGAACCAGGGCAGGTGTGTCCCGTCAGATTGCTTTCGGGGCACATCGACTCGGGTTCCGCCGCAGGGAAGTCTGCCCGCTTGAGGAGATCCCGATGCTGAACGCGCTGAAGAAGTCTGTTGAGTTGTTGGCAGGGTTGGGGATGGTGTGTGCGTATGCGGTGGGAGCAAGCGCACAGACGGCGCAGTTCAGCGCGAATGAGAACTTTGGCTCGGTGGCGATGGGGCAGACGAGCCCGGCAGTGACGTTGACAGCGACGTTCTCGGCGGCTGCGACGATCGGAGCTCCGCAAGCCCTGACTCTGGGCGCGGCGGGGATGGACTACGCGGTGAGCGGGGGAACCTGCAAGGCGGGACAGAGCTATGTGGCAGGGAACTCATGCACGGTGGTCGTGACGTTCGCGCCGATGTATCCTGGGCCGCGCAATGGCGCGGTGGTGCTGCAGGATCAAACCGGGAAAGCAGTAGCGACGGCATATTTGGCGGGCACCGGAACCGGGCCTATGGCCGGCTTCCAGGTTCAGGCAAATTCAACAAGAATGTTTCCGGGGAACATCATCTTCCCGACTCGTGGAGTCGCGGTGGATGGTGCTGGGGACATCTTTGTGGGCAGCTATGAGCAGGCAACCGGCGAAGAGTCGATGGAAGAGGTGCCGACGGGCTGCGTGCAGGCCTCGTGCGTGAAGACGCTGCCGGGCACCTATGGGGGGGTGTGGGCCCTGGCAGTGGATGGGGCCGGCAACGTGTTCGTAGCGGATGTGGCTGCGGGCGGCGTGGTCACTGAGATTCTAGCCTCGGGCGGGTACACGACTACAAAGTCGCTGACGGGGACCTTTGGCCAGTTGCAAGGCGTTACCGTGGACGGCAGTGGCAACGTGTTTTTGTCGGACTTTACCGACGGCGCAATCAAGGAGATGACGGCGGCGAGCGGCTACGCCACGACGACGACGGTGGCGAACGGGTTCCAGCGGCCGGGCGGGGTCGCAGTCGATGGCAGTGGCGATGTGTTTCTGACCGATGGCGCGAATGTGAAGGAGATTGTTGCGGTGAACGGGAGTGTGCCTGCGTCGCCGACGATCAAAGTGCTGGGCAGCGGCCTCTCCAATCCCATTGCCCTGGTGCTTGACGGAAGCGGGAACGTCATTGTGATCGATTCGAACGTGAATCACAACGGGCTGTATGAGATTTTGGCGGCGGGCGAGTACACGACGGTGAACCAGGTCGCCAACGGATTCACAGCACCGAGCGGTCTAGCGATCGACTCGGGCAGCAACTTATACGTTGTGGATTCGTATGCCGACGACGGATTTGGGCTTGGCGGATTCTTCCTGGATATTCTGCCGAGGAACTCTGCGGCGGGAATTTCGTTCCCAACTCCAGCGCCTCCGGGATCGATTGAAAACGGCGGGTTTTCCGACATTCTGACCAACCTGGGTACTGCACCGCTAAACGTGTCGGCGCTGACATTCTCGAGCAACAACTTTAAGACGGATCCCACGATAAATACGTGCACGGCTTCGACTGTGCTCGCACCGGGTGCGACTTGCGTGCTGGGCGTGGAATTTACTCCGCAGGCCGTGGGCGGCTCGATTAACGGGACGCTGACGGTGACAGACAACAGCGGGAATGCGGCGGGTTCGACGCAGCCAATCGCGCTGTTTGGGCAGGCGCTGTATACGCCGGTGGTGACGGTTGCTTCGGTTCCGAACATTGCTCTGGCGCAGACGCTGACGGTGACAATTACGGTGGCGGCGGCGGGCGGCAACCCAACACCGACTGGAACGGTGCAATTGAACACCGGGGCGACCCTGTCGAATCCGACGGCGCTGGTGAACGGGAGCGCAACGTTCATGTTGCCGGCAGCTTCGTTGGTTCCGGGAGCTGTTCCACCGGGGGCGGGCATAGTGGCAAATATCACGATGGC